>Ga0194058_10000045_pt1 | contig 40197 bp, 50 predicted proteins | sample SepL4417m_MetaG_FD_155490 | JGI IMG/M metagenome (GOLD analysis project Ga0194058, IMG submission 155490) | Anoxic zone freshwater microbial communities from boreal shield lake in IISD Experimental Lakes Area, Ontario, Canada - Sep2016-L442-17m | ecosystem: Environmental > Aquatic > Freshwater... | reverse complement strand
GAAATAAACGGCTGCCATAAAAAGACCAAAAACAGCCAAGCCAACTGATGAATCAATATTGCTACTCGGATACAAAGCTAAAAACAACCAGAACCAAGCGCGACCATAGGGTGTTGACATGAGCATGAATCCTGAAGCGACAAGTATCAGGATAAATAGAACGGCGACCGCATTGGCAGAGAGCTTCATATTTTCTTTGCCGAACGTCCCCAGTGACCTATCCCTGCTTGCTTTCGGCATTCCTCCTGCCCGCGAAGCGGATCAGCAGGAGGTATGCCGAAAGTCCCGAAGGGACAGGGATTAGGTCAACTGGCTCGTTAGCTTTCTATTTTATGATTTGAGCTATAATGCATGAAGATCCCACGCCTAGAGCAATCAATGCGCCAATAATAATTAGACACCCCTTTGCTTTTCTTGAGCTCTTTCGGTGATAGCCGTAACTCTGCATGTCCCATTTCATCCTTGCCATAAAATATATGTCTATTTGAGGTTATAACTAGATTTCGTCTGGAAACTTATCAACGTGCTTTAGTGCCATAAGCCATTTGCTTTCTTCTCCCTGTTCGATCCATGTCCCACTTAAGATCACTCCATTAGAAACTCGTTGAAGTGTGCCCTCGGCAGATCCATCCGTATTATTCGGAGGAGATCCTCCTACAAAAGTCCCTTTGAAATGCTTGCCATTCTCCGTATATAAAATGATCGTAAAGACATAGGGCTTCATCTTGGATCCCGTATTGCAATCAACGGTCATTTTGTTGCCATCAAAAATTGCTCGACGGACAGGATACTTGTCATCTGGCTTGTCGCTCAGGTATGTCCAGGTAATTGCTCCGATAAACTTTGAAAGTGGCGAGTCAGGGGCTGGCAAGGGTTCCGTCTGAATGTTTTGGTTCATAGGTAATAAGGAGTGTTGATCTGGTAGATTTGGTTGAAATATTGCAATTAGATAAGCGATAACCTTATAAATCACAACTAAGAGAAATGGGATCGCGACAAGGGCAATCATGATGGGGAACAGACATAAGCCGAGTATCGCAACAATGCCTCCACGACGCAACATCTGGAGCGGAATATCTACTGCAGCATTCATCAGAATCAGAAACTGGAGCCCCTGCGGAAGGGCCTCCGGCGTCATTGATAAGCTTCCACTCCCAAATCGGGTTGCGAATCGAAAATTGGTTTTGCGTGGCATAGAGAGTAGTATTTGTTCTGCTAACGTCCCTCGTCAGGTATCGCTGGCTGGCGGTGCATGTGGCTCGCACGCATCGGGAGCGAAGGCACTCGACCTGCTCTTCTGCCAGCAGGCCCTGTGCCTGAGCGGTGGAACGTCAAATCGGTGTTCATCGAAACTCCTGACGGCCAGCGATTAGCTGGACGAGCCAGTTCGGCCTATATCATCTTGGATCTGTTTCATCTCACGCGCGCGGAAATACTTTATTTGGTAAATAATGAACTCCTTTACGGATTTCGAAAAAATCAAAACCCACACTATGTAAAGGAGGGCGATCACCTTCAAGTAATCGCTAAGTGGATCGGAATCTAATCGGATGCTTGGTGATGGTTTTGCAACAGACATGCCAATGCTGACTAACATAATAGCAATAACAATTATCTCGGCGATGATCACAAAGCGCCCTTTTGCTATTTGCAGGGAAAAGAAGCCATTCCTGAGGGCGACATTAAATACAAGCAAGAAAATCAGCGAGGAAAAAATGGGCTCAAAAAGCATGACGGCGGATAGCAAAAGGGCACAAATGTAAAATGTCCTCCCACGACTTTGGATGGCAGTGATGGAATTAGGAATGGTCATATTTGTTTGCCGAACGTCAAAGCCACCAACGACTCCCCGGAAGCGGCGCGTGGATGCTGGCTGGTAATTTTGTCATGGTGAGCTTTCGTCGACAACCGACGGGGAGTCGTTGGGTGGGCTGTCCCGTTCGGCCTTTTTTATTCTATCAACTATTTTCAGGCAACTCTCGGTATACGCTCCCATTCGATACTCCCCATACCATTGTGCAACTTGACGAGGAACGTAGCCAAGGTTGTCTTTGATATGGGGGTTAGCACCATGATCGATCAGGCAGGCCGTGCTTGCGAGAGTCTGATATTGGGCAGCCCAGTGCAAGGCAGTCATTCCTTTGTCGTCTGTCCTTGAAATCATCTCCGGATGATCTGATAAAATCTCCTTTACTCTCTCTGTGTTACTGTCGCGGACGGCTGCAAGCAAGCCAACCCACAATTCTGCTGGAGAAGCCGGAGGTTTGTGAAAAAGGCGTGCGAGCGGATTCATTTTGTTGCCGAACGTCCAAAGTGACCGGATGGCGGGCGGAGAGGCGTCGCGGTCCAACTAGGCGCGTTCCCGCCATTCGGTCGACTGACCAGTTCGGCTGTATATTTTTTCCGTTTCTGACTCCAGAGATATTCATACGCTTTGGTTGAACTCTGTAGTTCCTGTCATTGATCCTTTAGTTTTAGCACGGATGTCATGCGCAATAACATCGGCTTCCTGCATCAACTTATAAATCTTAGACCGTATTTCTCGGTAGCGCATAATTTCAGCGGGAAAACTCTTATCAAGGGCAGAATTATCAACAAACCTTGCAAACATCTGAGAATAGGACTCTAGCAGTTTAATTTTTTCACGCGATTTGGAATTATTGCCATGCGATTGAATAATAAAATCCTCAAAGCTCTTTCCTCCTTTTCCGGAATTACAGTCCTTACAGCAAGGGACAAGATTTCCGAGTTGATGTCCATAACCTCGAAACTCACCGTCTTTAACAATGCTCAATAAATGATCCCACGTTTGGGCTGGCTTAGTGCAATATACGCAAATTAATTCCGTAGACGGATCTTGTCCAAGCATGCGAAGAGCGGCATCCGCTTTCGCGGAATCGAAATCATCAACAGGCGCAATACTATGGGCAAATGCGCCAGCCATAGTGGTCTTCCTACCGCGATAAATCGAATGCGGCCTAAAGTATCGCTTGAGGGATTCTTTTTTCATATTATTGCCGCACGTCCTCGTCAGCTAAGCGGGTCAGTTCGCTCCTTTTTTTCATTCAAATAACTGTGGCGGCTCTTCTCCGGTGTAAATCTCATCCTCTGTCCGGTCGTCCATTCTCGACGCAGTTTCCTTGTATAAATCAGACATATCAGAATAAAGGGAATCTAAATGATAAAGAAATCGTTGATGAACAACGAAATTGAATCTGCTTTCCGGTATGCCCGCGTGAGTGGATAGCTCGCGCAGTAGATCGAAAGCTGTTAAAAGTTCAGCATGCCGTCGAAATGGAGAGCTCGAATCATCAGGACCCGATTGCCACGCATACTTGTCTTCTAACTTATGGCGCTCTTGCATCTGGTGTATGCTCTCGTCGATCTGTTGACGCCACAGCGAGAGGTCTAACTTTTCATCAGGACTCATTGGATGGAAGGGGTGATATTTTCGTCGAACGTCCCCGATGAGGTATTCCTGCCTGCTTCTGGCACCAAAGCCTGCTCCCTACTTTATACTTTACCACACAATCCATCAGCGGCATAAATAGCTCATGCATAAGGCCTATTCGTATCTCAGGTTTTCCACTGCTGATCAAATACACGGAGACTCCCTGCGCCGTCAAACCACGCTGGCGAAAAACTGGTGCCAGAAGAACGGCATCCCGCTGGTGGAGAACTACCGCGACCTCGGGGTTTCGGCATTCCGGAGCAAGAATGCGGACAAGGGGGCGCTCAAGGCGTTCCTGAGCCGGGTCGAGTCCGGGGCCATTGAGCCAGGTTCCTACCTGATCGTGGAAAGTCTGGACCGGCTGTCCCGAACCGACATCACGTATGCGTTGCAGATGTTCCTCGGAATCATCAATGCCGGGATCGTGGTGGTGACGCTGGCTGACGAACGGGTCTACGACAAAAAGCGGATCAATGATGGGAATTTCACGGACCTGATCATCAGCCTGACGATCCTGAGCCGGGCGAACGAGGAAAGCCGGATCAAGTCGATGCGGAGCACGCAGGCGTGGGAAGCGAAGCGGGGGCGTGCCGGGACGGAAAAGATCACTGCCTTGTGCCCCGGCTGGTTGAAACTCAGTGCCGACCGGAAGAAGTTTGAGGTGATTCCCGAAAAGGCAAAGATCGTGAAGCGGATCTTCCAGATGGCGGCGCAGGGCAAAGGTGGGCTTCATATCGCCCAGGTTTTGCAGCGGGAGAATGTTTCCCGAATGGGTAAAGGGAGCCGGTGGTATTCGACGGGTATCAAGAACATCCTGGATTCGCGCGCCGTGATTGGAGAATTTCAGTTGGCCCACACGGTTGAGGGCAAGCGGGTGCTCTGCGACCCCGTGACGGGATACTACCCCGCCGTGGTCCCGATGGATTTGTATTCCACGGTTCAGCGGATCCGCCGCACCCGATCGTCCTATCGAGGGCGTGGGCAAGGCAACCCGATAGCGGGCCTGCTCTACAACGTGATGACCGGACGGAAAATGATGCGACTCGTTTCCAATGAAGCGAAGGGTTACGCGTATTTGGTCGATGCCGCCGCCCCGGTTGGAGCAGCTCCGCGCATCACATGGCACTATGGCCGGTTTTTGGAGGCCCTCATGGGAGCCTGCGAAGCCATCACGACATGTCCCCCATCCGCCAAAAAACAGAATCAAGAATTGGAGGATGCCCTCAAACGCAAAGACGAGATCGAGGCAAAGATCCCGCGGTTGGTCGATTTTATTTCCGATGGGTTCTCGGCCGGAGCTCATGAAAAGCTGCGACTGCTCGAAGCGGAGAAAAAGGAATTGGAGAGCCGGATTGCGGAGATGAAGGTCGATAACGCTGCCCCCGACATGGATCTGGAGCAGGTTGATTGGCGGGATGCTTCCAAGCTGAAGGAAAACGCCCGGGCAATTATTGAACGAATTGAAGTCCACCCGCAGGAACGCTGGTTCACCGTTAAAACATTCGATGGCCGGGAAGTGCGCTATACGGAGGAGGGCGGTTCGATTGAGGTTCTTTCCAGCGAGCCGGTATCCAGACGGAAAATGGATAAGCCGGGGCGAGTGAAGAAAGCCCTCCCCGCGAAAAAAGGAAAAGCGCGGAAACGAACCTTGAAGAATCGCGATTGAACCCAAATGGGCCGGGATCCAGAATACTCCCATGCGCTACCTGCTCGCCATTGTGTTGCCCCCAGTCGCAGTGCTCCTGTGCGGGAAACCGTTTCAGGCGATTCTGAATCTGATCCTGACGATGTGTTTCTGGATCCCTGGCGTCGTGCATGCCCTGTTCGTGGTCAACAGCCATCTGGCAGACGTTCGGGCGGAAAAAATGATCGCCGCCGTAAAGCAGGAGACGATGTTGTTTATCAAGAAGTGAGCGTCACGGCTCCGGCAGCACGCCGAGAACCAAGACCTGCTCCTCCAGCCCGGAGATCGTCTTCAAAGCGTCGCGGGTAAAAGCGGGAGCGGCAACGCGGGCTTTCTCGGCTTCCTGCGGATAGGATTGAAGGAGGCGGCGAACATTGCCGTCGGGGAGCGGAGGAACGCTCGAAGTCGTTACGCAACAACTACAGAGGAGGAGTGCCGCCCCGATCAATCCAATCGTCAATCTTTTCGCGTTCATGCTGTTTGTCGTTGCGGATTTTGTCGATCTGCTGTTCGCGCCGGGTTGGCGTGAGCTTTTCCACAATTCGGGCCACGACTGGCACGGATTGCAGGAGGGCGAGGATGGCGGTCCACATGGGGATCAGGCCTTGAACGAATCGTTCTGCTTCCCGTCGTCCACGAGGTCGCCCACCCGATTCACCACATCCTTGAGGATCGAGGCTCCGGCGAAGATGAAGATGCCGTATTGCGGCGGGACAAACGGGATGACGTTGAGACCGGCGATGACCCCGGCAACCTTGCCGACGAGCGTGAGAATTTTGAGGAAGTTCATGCACCGGAGGCGATGTCAACCGCATGTCTTGCATCGCCCGCAGGAAATGGTTTCATAAAGCCGTCGCACGAAAGCGCGGCCTCCGCCGCCTCAAGGTTCTTTTTTGCCTTCATTGCCGGAGAGCTGCCCGGAACCATGGCGCATCCGTGCGGCACTTTCCCCTCCCCAAACCGGTTATCGGCAACGCGACAAATCAGGCTGATAAACGCAATCTCTAGCTCGATTACAATCGCCCCAGGAACTTCAGCACCGCGACCACGCCGACTACCACGCCCGGAAGACTGGTGCCGATGGCGATCCACCGGATGGCCTTTTTCTCGAACTGGTCAAACTTCTCGCAGAGCCCGTTGAGTTGCGCCTTCATCCCGTTGCGCCCGTCTTCGCCGCGGACAATGATTTCGAGGGCGAGAAGGCGACGATCGAATGAGGCGTGACGCTCGCGGACGGATTCGCGACAGATCTCGCATCGTTCTGCTAGAACAGACATCGCGTTTTCTTCGCTCATGGTTTGGCAGAAAGTTTGGCTTGAATGAGCGGGGCTACCTGAGCGGCAAACGGTGTCAGGAATTGCGTCTTGATTGCCTGAAACTCGCTTCCCGAAAGCTCGACTGTGGCGTTTCCAGAAGTTCCGATCGAGCAAAGGAAGACGATCTTTTCAGCTTCCATGTCGAAGGTGACTTTACGCACAGGCACCGAAGACACCGAAATCGACTGCACAACGGTGATGGGCTGTTCCACTACGATCTGTTCGGCCAACTGAATGGCGACCGAATCGGCGTGGGCCGTAAGGGCAGCGAGAAGCGACAAGATGGCGGCGATGGAAGTTTTCATTGTTGGTATCGTTTTCGTGTCAATCAGTTGAGATCCAGCCAGGAGCCAGCTGCATAGATGCGGACCTTGCTCGTAGCCGTGTTGAAAAAGAGATCGCCGTCCTGCGGAGTTGTTGGCTCGCTCGCTCCAGTGCCGCGCCAGCGAGAAGATGTCCACTCGGTAGAGGCGATCACACGGGTTGTTAATGCCGCTCGAGCGCCATAGCCGCCGCTTGAGGGGGAGCCAAAAAACTTGAGCCGGATTTCGCGTTTGTCCGTGCCGATGTCGGCGTTCCACATGACGGCTGAATGGTTGCTCCAATAGTAGGCACCTGGGTTTTTCGCCGATGTCTCCACGCCGTCGAACACCAGTAGCCGAGAGGAGAATCCGCCGGGCGTTGCATCGCCAGACACGACCGATCCCGAGTAGAGGAACGACCACCCCCTTGAAAGGCTCCAGTTCCCCGTCTGCCAGGTGCTGGCTGGAGAGGAATCAATGTTCAAGTTTCCCTCCGAGCCGAGATACATGATACGCCCTACGTAAGACGAATTGACCGCCGACCATGAGCGGGCACCAAGGTTGTCGCCGCCGGTCGCCGGGTGGCCACCAAACCCGATCGCCATCGACTGCTGGCCGGGGCTTGTCCACATGCCAACGAGAGGGTAAGAAGAACCCGCCATCGAAAAGCCTTGGGCTGTCCAGTTTTCTTTGACGTTGGTGAAGGCGCTCGAATCGTTGACGAGAAGCGGAGGAGCGGAATTTGCCAAGGAGGTCAGCGTGCCAGAGAGCGTGATGTCCCCGCTCGGAGCGACAAGTGCGCCCGCACCGACCCAAGCAGCTGCCCTGCCTTGCTGAATGATGGTGACAGCCAGTAGTGCGGAGTTAGAGCTCCAGTCCGGGATGTCCGTGCCTTGGACTGTGCCGATGCACTCAGTTCCGCTCCCACTTGTCGCATAGGAGGACTGAATCTGAGGAAGGAAACCACGGAGCATGGCGGCTCCCTCCTCCGCCGTCGCCCATGGCCCCATCCAGCCTCCGCCCCAGGAATCTGTCCAGTAGTATGTCTCTGTGCCATTGTCGATCACCCAGAGGCTATTTCCGTCCCCGGAAGAAAGGGTGGAGCCATTCGCATAGAGGATAGATGCCGCGCCGTTTACAGAGATCGAGAACCGTTCGTCCTGCGCTTCGACGTGGTGCAAGTCGCCAGCCTGGAAACCGCCCGAGAACGAGTTGTCGCCTGCAAACGCATTGGACCCCGAAAGTGTAGGAAGGCCGTTGGCCGACGCGAAAGCCTGCGCCTGAGGGGCGGCAAGCGTTCCGTTGGTATCGACCATGACCGATCGAGTTTGGGCGAATGCGAACGAGGCTGAGGCGAGGAGGATGATGGATGGAATTTTCATGGGATGGCAGGTGAGATTTCGAGAGTTTGCTGGCCGGCTTGTCCTCGCACTGCGAGCGTGTGCCACGACCCGGTGTCGGGATTGAAGAGCTGGATGCCATTTGAGGCATCCAGACGGAACTGGGCAGGGACGATGGCGGGGGCGAAGGCGGATGCGTCTTTGAGAACGCCTGTGATTTGGCTCCCCTCTCCCTTAAGCGGTGCCGGGTCGTATAGTATGCACCATACAGGATACGGACTGACAGCCGTGCAGATCCACGATCTACTTGCCGTGCTGTGCGTTTCGTTTATGGCAGGGGCCGGATTGAATGATATAGCTTCCATAGTAAATTAAATTGCTACACAAGGAAATCCGTGCCACGGATTCGAGAATCCCAATGCTCCTGTGTGGTATTTGACGGTGAACCCGCTATGCGTAGACTCAAACACTCCCGCCCCTACATATGCGGGATCATTCCCATCGAAGGTTGCGGATTCCAGGCTGCTGCAATGAGAGAATGAGTAGTTTCCGAGGCTGCTCAAGGTTGCAGGCAAGGTGACGCTAACTAATCCGGTGCAGCCATAGAATACATTGATTCCTATGCTGGTCAGGCCAGAAGAAAACACGATGCTTGTCAGATTGCCGCTTCCGGCGAATGCGAAATCTCCAATGCTGGTCACGCTTGATGGAATCGTTATGCTGGTTAGCCCGGTAGAATTGAAGGCTGACGCCTCAATTCGCGTTACGCTGGAGGGGATCACTATGCTTGTGAGAGAGCTGCACCCAATGAAAGCAGAGTTTCCGATCATGGTCACGCTATCTGGGATTGTCAGGCTAGAAAGGCTATTGCATCCCTTAAATGCAAAATCTCCAATGCTTGTCACGCTAGAAGGAATGGACACCTCCGTTATGTGTTCGCAATCGAAAAACGCATTAGCTGCAATGGCTGTTATTCCATCTGGGATGACAAAGCTCCCATCCGTGCTATTTGGAACCGCCATTAACGTAGTTCCTCCATTTCCAATGACGATGCCCCCGGAGGTTTCATAATCGCGCGATCTCGATACCTCGACCCACGCGCCGCCATACGAAACAAACTCATGAAGCATATCGGCTGGATACCAGTTAGAGTAAATAGCTGGATCAGGAACGTATGCGGATAGCTCAAAAGAGGCTGGTCGTCTCACCCCAGCCAACCCGCTGCCGTCTCCGGTAGGCGCAAGAACTGACGATCCAATGTCAGACGTAAGAATGAAATCGCTTGCCGAGTGTCCATCAAGGGTTGATGAGGTCTGTGCGCTTCCGGCGCTATCTGCATAGGTTGCCGTACCTGCCGAGTTTGCGCTCCAAGCGTTTGCATTCCCTACATCTGTAATGGTGATATAGCCTTGATCGTTGAACAGCTCAGATATGCTGTGCCCCGTCAGGTAGTTCACGCCATCTGCACCGCTAGCGAAAGCAACACTGGCAGTTGCTAGTTCGCTCGTCTTCACATAACCGACATCATTACTTAACTCGCTGACATTATGGTCTTCGATGGACGACACATGGGCAGCTAAAGTGATCCCCGTCAAACCGCTGCCGTCTCCGTTTGGGCCAAGAAAAAGCATTCCTATGTCTGATTGCTGCACGGCTGTATCTGCGCGCAAGCCTTGCTCGGCCGTTGCAAAAGCCGATGCGTCTTGCAGTGCAGTGGATGCCGATTGGCAGGCTATGTATAGAGAGCCGCCGGCGCTAGGGTTGTCGGCTTCCCCTGCCCGCTCAGCGTAGGTGGCGCTGTCTGCCGATCTCGAGTGATTCGCCTCGCTGGCGTTCATTGCATAGACAACCGAGCCCGACCCGTCCATCAGGCTATTAACAATGCCGCCATAGTGTGATATATCTAAAGCGCATGCGGAAAGTTCTTCAATGCTTGCCGCGCCAATGGCTTCTGGAGAAAGTTCATCCGCGCCGCCTGTGGCGTGGGTGGCAGAGTGCGTTGTGGCGTTGGCATGCCAGACGGTGCCCGTCCATGTCCAAGATTTGCCGGAAGCGGTGAATGTGTCGTTGACGGTCGGTGAGGATGGGAATGTGATCGCTGCCATAGATTATGAGAGTTGAGTGCTGCCCTGGCGTTCCTTGATGCTTTCGGTCGTTGGAATCAGAATACGAGCGCGGAGGGGTAGGTGATTTTGACGTAGAGCCAATCGACATCGAGGTTGAGCGCGAAGGCTGTCGCCGCAGTGCGGAGGATCCAGTTGCCGATGCCGGTTTGCCTGCCTGGGCCAGACGGGATGTTAGTCGTGATGGTTACGAGGACGCTGAGACCGTTGGAAAATACGGCGGATGTGCCGTCCGCATTGACGGCCACTCCAAGGCTATGCCACGTCGTAGCATCGGGGCGGAACCCGCAATCCACGGCGGTTTCAATACCGTTGCTGCGCGTGACTGCGTAGAGGTTCCCGGCATCGATGAGCCGGAAAAATGCGCCGTCCGTTGATTCGCTTGAGGCACTGTCCATGAACCCGAGCCGGATCGCACCCGTATTCACTGCATCAGGCAATGCCGCGAAACGCATGTTCCACACGCAGCGCATGGCTGCCCCTTGCCCTAAATGCAATGCGGAGCCGTTCGAGCTCAATCCGGCTCTCTGATTCGCGGCGGTGGCCGTCCCGGTGGAATGCCGGAACACGCCCTGCTTTCCGTCAACGATGTAGGTGAGTCCCGTGCCGCCAGAGTCGTTCGAGCTCATTGACCATTTCGGGGCAGTCCTTCCGTTCTCGAAATGCTCGAACGTCTCGTAGCGGGTGGTGTGCGATGAAGCATCGAGAGCGGATTGCAGGCCGGTGATCGAGGAGATGGGATGAGCGTGCGACTCGGGAACAAACGTGGCGGGTTTGTCTGTTATCCCGTCCCATCTCGTCGTTCCCGCTGGGCCGGCTGCGCCCTGTGGGCCTTGTGCTCCATCGGCTCCGGCCGGACCTTGCTCTCCCTGAATGCCCTGCGGCCCATCCGCGCCTGCTGATCCCTGCGGCCCGGTTGAGGCGGTTGGAGATTCCACCCAAACCCCGTTGTAAAAGTCGTAGGGGCATAAGGAATTCGAGTCCACCCATCGCGTTCCTTCGACGGGATTTAGCGGAGGCGTTTCTGAGAAAACGGAAACGAAGTCGTCACCATCCGCGCCAGCGGGGCCGGTTTCTCCTTGGACACCCTGCGGCCCTTGTTCTCCTTGTGATCCGGAAATTCCATCCGCTCCTGCCGGGCCGCTTTCGCCGGGAATGCCTTGCGCGCCGTCCGCTCCCGCAAGGCCTTGAGGACCAGCCGCCCCGTCTGTGCCGGTGTCCCCCTTTGGCCCGGCCACGCCATCCGCTCCAGCCGAACCTTGCGGGCCAGGCACGCCGGGCAACCCGTCTGCCCCAGATGATCCCTGTGGGCCGCTTTCCCCAATATCGCCTTTATCTCCTGGAGCGCCATCCGCGCCAGTCGGTCCTTGTGGCCCGATTGGGCCGTCCGCTCCCGTGTCTCCTGTGGGGCCAGTTAATCCTTGGTCGCCTTGTGGGCCAACGGCACCATCCGCGCCGTCAACTCCAGCCGTTCCTTGTGCGCCCATTGCGCCCTCCGCACCTGGCAGACCTTGAGGCCCCATTGCACCATCAGCACCAGCCGGGCCTTGCTGACCAGTAGCCCCGGTGTCTCCTTTTGCTCCGGGAGATCCGTCCACGCCATCTGCACCCGCCGGACCGGTATCGCCTTGGATGCCTTGTTCCCCCTGCGGTCCTGTTGCGCCATCCGATCCTGCCGGGCCAACTTCGCCTTGTGGGCCTTGTGCGCCATCGTTTCCCGAAGGCCCGATTTCCCCCTGCAACCCTTGGATTCCCTGCTCGCCCGGAATACCAACTTGTCCGTCTGCGCCGGGCTCTCCGCGCTCACCTTGAATGCCCTGCGGTCCAGTTGCGCCGTCCGTTCCTGCCGGACCGATGACACCTTGCGGGCCTTGTGCGCCATCGCTGCCCGAAGGCCCCGTCTCGCCCTGCAACCCCTGGATTCCCTGCTCGCCCGGTGCTCCGGTCAAACCAGTTTCTCCCTGCGGCCCTGTTGCCGCGAGCGCAGCGATGGCCAAACTGGTTTTCAGAGGAGTCATCCAGCTCGCATCGTCGGTCCCGGCTTCGGCTTCTTGCGATGTCGCCTTGCGAGTGCTGTTCGCCGTGACCGGAGTGCCTTCGTCGCCACGCACCACATCATTTTCCAGCGTGACGGGCAGAGTGTTGGAGCTGGTGAGCAACGTCGATTCGCTCCACTCGGTTTCGAGCATGAGCGAGATCCGCTTCTTGGGAACGCCCGCAAACAGCGTGTCGATTTCCACCGTGTTGAGATTCAGCTCGAACCGGTAGAGTGCCGCATCGCCCGTTCCGGATTTCGTCCACTGGGCGGAAAACGCAGCAAACAGCCCGGAGAAATCGTTGTCCGCCTTGATCCCGAGCTGGCCGGTTGCACCGTCTTCGAGTTCGACCACATTCCCGTTTTGGACGAACTGCAAGTCGAGCGGCACGCGGTCGCGGCGTTTCATGACGATGGATTGAAGTGCGCGGCTGGAGTGCTGGAATTCGAGAAACGTGCGGGAGTCGAGATCAAGAAAGAGCTTCACGCGATGGGAGCCCGTGTCAATCGCGCCACTTGCCGAGCGGGCATCTTTCCGAGGCGAGCCAGCGCTTGAACCTCGTGCAGCCGCACTTCTTGTGGGCGCACTTCCCGAGCCCGAGGCGAGCGGAGCCGTCCCAGAACTCGCACGCCGCGCACGCCGCTGTCCGCCCGTCGTATGCCTCCCTTGAGGCGACTTGAAACCCGGCGGCAGCCCAACGCGCCACCGCCGACGCGAAGTTGGAAGCCAGCTCCAAAGCGGTCGGCTCGGCTGGGCGGGCAGGGTTCGCTGCCATGTTTCGGATAGACAGAAGTGGAGCGGATTCTCCCTCCCCATACGGGCATTGTCCGGGCGCACCGAGCGCGTTCCGCCAGCTTTCGTTGGTTCGGCAAGCGTGGCAGTGCAAGCGGCTTTTGCAGTGGATGGTTTGCGCGAAGTCCATGCTACGAGGCCGTGACGCGAGCCGTGATCCAGCCGCCATAGCCGTTGTCCCGCCCTTTGATGGTAAGCTGCCCGCCTACTTCCACCGAACCGGCGTAAGCAAAGCTGTGTGATCCATTCGTGGAGTTGGTGCTGCCGCACGGGCTTCCATAGTCGTTCCAGTTGAAGGCGTAGCTCCCAGGCTCATAGACCGAACCGTTGATCACCACTTCGTCATCCGCGCTCCCCGACACCGCCACGCTCAAAGCGGAGCCCGTCGAGTTGGCCAGCGTGATCCCCGCTGAGTCCGCGCACGAACCAACGCCCGCAGAGTAATCGTAGCATGCCCCCTTAAACAGTTGAGCCGTGGCTCCGTCCTCAATAGTTTTGCATTCTGGCTTGCAAGGTGGCTGATCGGCGCACTCGCCGCAGGTGCCGTCCTCTGATGGATGGAGGAGTCTTGTCGCCATGTTCAGCCCGGGGCGTCTTGCACGAGGAAAGTCTTGGTCTGCGGCGACCCGTCCACGCAGATTTCGATGCCTTCTTTTTTGATGAGTCCGAACTCACTCAAGCCCTGAACGGCGAAAGCCTCAATCATTTGTGGTTCACCGTTAATATCAAGGTAGTTCACGTCTATTTTTACTGAGCTTCCTTTGACCGGAGCTCCAAGAGTATGCAACTCGTAGATGTCGCCCTCAGAGTTCACCAGATCCATGGTCTCGGAGGTGATTTCCTCAGCCTGGTAAGTGCCGTCCCACACAAGAATCATCATGGAATGGCCGTTGCCATCCACAGCGATCCAGCTTATCTCCAGCTGCTTGGTGATCCCCAGGCAAGTTGGAGTGTGCATCGTGGGGATGGAATACATCTGCCCGTCATGTCCGATATAGGTGATGGAGCCCGACGGGTTTTTCAACAGCGCGATGTCCGCTAAGATTTCCGTGATCGATTCCTGCACCGACGTGATCGACTCATAAACTTTGGTGATTTCACTCCACACGAGAGTCAGATCCTCCAATGCGTAGGTGAGGCTTTCCCACATTCTATTGATTTCATTCCAGATGGCTTGAGCCCCCGCTTCGACCAAGCCGGGGATGCTGGCGGCGAGGGCGTTTAGCGCATCCCAGAGCAGATCTAGTGCGGCCTTCACCGCCTTCCCGACGGCGTCCGGGATTTCATCCAACTTCGAGAGAGCTTTTTGGATGAACCCGGCAAATGTTTTGGTGAGCCCCGCTACCGGGCCGGCAATGAGATCGACCGACTTCCGGATGAGTTCCTCGCCGATCCTGCCCAGCATCCGGCAGATCGCGCCGATATCCGGCGCTGGGAAAGTCGTCAGGGCGCACCACCATGCGCGGGAGTCTTCCTCGCCATTTGATGGGGCGTCACCAATTTGGAAATGAACCCGCCAAACCAGGTTGGCTGTCGGGATGCCCGACTCGTAGCCAACGGGAAACACCGTGTAAAGAATGCCGAACTCCTCGCAATAGAGGTAGTCGCCCGGGCTCGGTGAACTCGGCTGTTCCCCTCCTTCTTCCACGTTCGCACCTGCGAAGTGCGCGGTAATGAGCGTTCCCACGTTCGCGTAGGCTTCATACTTTTCCTGCACGAGCGCGTCGATTCCCTCCATGACATCGAGAGCCGGCTGGAAGTAAGGCATCAACATGGAGGCGATGTCCTCAGCACCGGGAGCTGAGTTTGCAAAAGTGCTGAAGAGGCTGTCGAACGAGAGCCCACCGCCCCCGCTGCTCAGGAGATACGATTCGATTCTCGATTGGATGATGGCTCCAACTGCCTCGGCCGTCGGCATGTAGGAGTCCATGTTCATGAGTTTGCTCTCAAGCGCCCCGGCGATGGCTTCGGCCGTTGGCAGCGCCTCATAGAACTTGGTGAGAATTTCGTCCATCACCTCCTTCGTGATCTTGAACGGGTCGGGAATGAGATCTTCGAAATCGACTTGATGGAGGGTCAGAGTTCCTGATTTTGCCCAGCGAGGGATGTTGGCCGCCACAGTGGTTCCATTCGGACTGCCGGTGATGCGGATGCCCGCGCCGGGGAGCACGCGGTTCGCCCGCACCGCATCGGCGAGGGATTGCAGGTCGGCCGCCCAGAGCTTGTCGCCTTTTTTGAAACTTGGGATCGTCATGAGTAAATGTCGGAATTCCAACCTGCTGGGCCGCTGGACATGTATTCGTAGGAGTTGCTCCACTTGCCGTCCTGCTGGCGGTTGCCGCTCGCCCCGGTGAGCATCCAGTTCGCACCGCTCGGAAGAGTTGGCGCGCCCGATGGGGCGTCGATTTTCCCGAGGCGAGAGAGCCGCGGGGAGGATCCTTCAATCCGGGTAATCCGAACGACCGCCCGGGGCACGAGATAATCGGTCACGCCTTTTTCATAGAGCGCCGCAAGATCGGCAAGCGCTCCCGAATCCGGTTTCCAGCCAGCCAGCTCCTCGTCTTTCGAGTTGTTTTTCCAGAGGTTCCACTTCTTCCAATCTGCCGCCGCAATCCCCTGGAACTTTTCGTGCGTCTCGATCGGTTCCTGGCTCATGCTGCCCTCGACGCTGTATTCGTCGCCGGGGTTTGTTTCGGTTGGGGCGGTGTCGAAAACGAGCGTGTACTTCCCGTCGGTGTGCGTGAGCTTGCTGTTTTTTGCTCCACTCGGCGCACTCGGCGGCGCGTCGAATGCCTCCCATGTCTCGGAGGTGATCTCCCTGCCCTTGGAATCGGTGGAGGTTTCGGATTTTGTGAGAACGGCGGCCATCGGTATCGGGGCGTGTCAAGCGAGCGTGTAGTTGAGCTCGATGCTCTGGGTGTCCTGGCGCGAAACGGCACGGGCGATTCGCTCAAGGATCGTTGTCTGCCGACGGTTCTCGGTCAGGATCGGATCCGATCCGCTGGAAACAAAATTGCCGCCAGCTCCGATTCGCGCCATCGAAGACGCATAGAGCGCGCCGCTTCGTTCCTGTGCGGCCTTAGGTTCACCGGCTGACTGTGCGTTGACCAGCCGTGCGGCAGCCGCTTGGGCATCGGCCTCCGGCATCACGTCCCGCAGCCGGGCGAGCTCGGAGTTGTATTTTTGCAGCCACTCGATCCGGGCGGCCTCTTCTTTGTTTCCATCCGCCTTCGCCTCGGCAAGTCGGGTTTCCAGATCCAAGGCGGTGAGCGTCTTTCTGTTCTCCTCGTCTTTCTTGGAGGCGTCAGCCAAGTCGAGCGCGCCGACTTTCTCGTTTGCCAGGCGGGCGGCATCTTTGGGATCCAGGCCAGCCGAGATCCCCTGCTTGGTTTCCTGATCGAGTTTCGCCTCGTGGTCGAGCCGAGCCACGGTTTTTTTGTCGCCCGATGCGTCTGCCTTTGCGCGCGCGATTTCCCGGTTCACGTCGCGGGTGAACTCCGAGCGTTTCGCCGTCGCCTCGGCTTCCTTTTTCGCGTCCTCCTCGGCCTTCTTCGCCGCCTGCTCGCGTTCACGGGCGAGGTCGCGCTCGACGCCGATGAGTTTTTCCCGCGCATCAATGAGCGCCTGCATGCGGAGCACCTCGTCAGTTGTGAGCGATGAGGATTCCCGCTTGGCTGCGAGAAGAGCGATCTCGGCATCCACGTTTGCCGTGGAGGAGGAGCCAACGCCCGCAAGTGTCACATCTTTCTGGTCGGTGGCAGAAAGGTCGCTGAATGCGGCATCAGCAATCTTCTTGTCGAGTGCCTCCTTGTTTTTTCCAAGCTCCGCATTGAGCCCCGCCGCCTTCCGCTGGCTTTCCGCCAGTGCCGCCGCGCGGTCTTTCTCGGCTTGTCGTTGCGCCATGATCTCGGGCGTGATCGCGGACATGACTTCCTTCATTTGGCCGAGGAGCAAGATGCGCTTGCGGTATTCACTTGCGATGTCGTTGCGCTGCTCGGGCGTGAGGTTCTCGAACTGGTCGGCGAGCCCGGCGAGCGATTCCTTGGTGGATTCGATCTGCTGGTCGATGCGGTTCCCGAGATCCACCTTGTCCGCCTCGCTCGACACGGATTTCATTTCTGCAGCGACCGAGTTCACGGCCTTGAGCGTGTCGCCGGTCGCTGTTGCCGCCGCCTTGATGGCTTCCTTCGTCTGGTTGATTTTCGCAATCACGGCCTCGATGGCCATGGCGATCCCGACAATAAGAAGTCCGATGCCGGTGGAAATGACAGCGCTCTTGATCGCGATGGCCGCCGTTCGGGCCGCCACCCCGATGCCTGCAAAGGCGGTGCGGGCTGCTGTCCCTACGCTCGAAAAGTTCATCGTGGCCATTGCCACGCGAACCTGGGCGAATGCGCGGGTCGCCACCGGGCCGATGTTGAGCATGGCCCGTCCGAGATTCGCATCGAAGCCGGTGCGGTAGGCCGCCATTGCCCCCACCACGCCGAGGATCTGCGGGATCATGCCAGATAGTGCCTGGCCGAAACGGATGGCAGCGACGGCGATTTCACCAAGGGATTTTCCAAGGCCCGAGAGGTCGGTTTCATTGAGCGCGTTGCCGACCACCTCGAGTGCCGGGGCAATCGCCGCCGTGAATCCCGCCGCAAGCTGCTGGCCTTTTAAGTGGGCGGATTCGAAGGCGTCGGAGATCACATCGAATCGCGCCGCGTTCGCCTGCATCGTATCCCCGAGCCCGCCGACCTGCTGCCGGGCGACTTCCATCGCGGTGCTGTCCAAGAAGATCGCCTGCAATGCGGCCCCCTTGCGCCCGAAGATCCCCATCGCCGTTGCCGCCCGCTCGGTCGTGTCCGGGATCTTCGCAATCGCTGCCGATACCCGCGCAAATTGCTCCGCCGGGTTGAGCGACTGAAGTTCGTTCATCGAAATCCCGAGCGCGGCGAGTGCCTTGTTCGTCGGCTCCCCTTCCTCGTTGATCCCGCCGAGCGCCTTCTGCAGCCGGTTGATCTGGGGGCCGACGGAATCGGCATCCATGCCCGCATTGGAAAATGCCTGCCGCAGGACAACGAGATCGCCCACCGCTATCCCGGTCTGCGCGCTCATATCGGAGAGATGCCCGCCCAGGTCGAGGGATTCTTTGATTGCGGCAAACGCGCTCGCGAATGGAGCCAGGGCGGCGTTCGCCGCGGCAAATGCGCCCTGCACGGAAATCGTCGCAGCCGCTACACGGGCGAGCGCGGCATCAATGCCGGAAATATCGAGTCGGAACCTGGCGGTGATGTCGGCCACGCCGCAGGGGGCGTGTCAATCAGGCGCGAAATCCCGCCCTCTTCGCCGCCTCCCTGACCGCGAAGTTCTCGACCCGCCGGATCATGGCGGCCGCCTGGGAATCGAGGGCGCTTTGAACCCGGCGCTCCATGTCGAGCCGGGGTGCGCCCACGACTTGGTTCGTGGCCGTCACCTCGATGGAAACCGCGTCGCTCTTGATTCTCCCCACCCCCGGTGCCGAATGACGGGAAATCCACGCCGGGATGCTGGAACCGAATTTTGTTGCCGCCGCTTTCCATCCCGAGGCGAGGAATCCGACCATCTTCTTTTTGGAGGCGATGTAGCGTTTCAGGTCGGACGCCTTGATTTTGATCCGTGGGTTGAGCTTGCGATTCACGCGTCCGGTGGGCGAGCGGTTGGCGCGGTGAATGGCTGCGGGCGATTCGGTGGATGCCTCCTCAACAAACATGCCCGCCGCTCTCAAAATGTTGGCAGGAGCACTGAGGCGAGCCACTGGCTGCATGAGTTTGAGGATATCGCTTTCCACCTTTGCCTCGCCCCGCTTCTTGGCAGCCTGACCGGTGGCGTTTTTTCCGCCGGGAGGCGTCCAGTCGATGATCTTGCCAAGGGTTCCTTTTGCCTGTTCCCGCAGAACCACCCCGGCTGCACGCTTGCTCTCGGCCCGGAAGAGTTTCAGGGCGGCATCAAACTTCGTGGTGTCGATGCTCATCATCGTCGATTTCGAGATTGAGGAGCGCGTCAACCTGCGCCTCGGCAGGCAGGGCTGGGGCCACCGTCCACGCGCCGGATTGCCAGAGCGCGCAATGCTGGTAGGCGAGTGCCCGCCAGAGCGGGAGTTCCCAGAGGATGAAGGCTTCCGGCCAGCCGGTCTTTTCGGCCAGCGTGAACACGCGCGAGGCGATCCACGCTGGCGCTAGGAGTTTGGGGGCGCGTCCTTGTCCTCGGAGCCGGGGCGCGGGATCACGTCCACCGACTGCGAGGCAGCGGCAGTGAGGCCAGCCTCGACTTCGCGGATGATCGTCGTGATGTCGGAAACCGGGATCGCTTGGGAAAAGCGGAATACCTCGGCATGAAAGACATCCGGCGCAGAGTAAGCCGCCCGCAGAACCGCTTCCAATGGCGCGCCGTGGATATAGGCGTATTCGAGCGCGGCCGTGAGATGATCGGGCGCGGTGTTGCCTGGCGGAACGACGAAAGCGTTTCCGGTGCGGTGAAGGATCGCATATGAACCGCTGGAAAGCGGACGCAGTTTGATGGATCCCGCATCGGCGGCGGGGCGAAGGAAGTCGTTGTTCATTTTAGGTAGGAGAGGAGTTGCTGGCGTTTGTCTTCGGGGAGATTGGCGGGGAGCGTGACTTGCCGGTTGCCCCGGCGCACCAAGGCGGCTGGCTTGAGGTCTCGGATGCGGTCGCGAAGTTGGCCATGCGCGCGGAACGCCCACCGCATAAAGGAAACCGGGTGATCGGGATTGGCCAAGCACCACGCCTCGCTCTCGAACCGGCGGCGGAACTCTGGGAACTCGATTTCCTCGTCCGGGGATTTGAAGATCCCCCGCGAAGCGCCGTCAATAAACCACTCGACCCGACGCAGCGGGCCGCGTTCGGTTTGCTCGACCGTGTCTCGGAAACCGCCGGGCTCGACGAGCTTGAACCCGCTTGTGAGGGCGGCGGCGATGAGTTGTGTGTTCGGGCTCGTGAGCGGGTTGTTGGCGAAGCGAACTTTGCCGTCCGGCATCTGCTCGGATTTCCCCTCTTCGGCTACCCAGTGGTAGGTGGTTCCATTTTGCATATTTTTGATCGGTTGGTGATGGAGCGTTTACGTGGCGCCCGGGTAGCCGGTGCCGGAGTATTCCCACTGAGGCCAATCGTCGTTGGAGGTCGTATCCTTCGTTTTGCTGACGATGATCTTGCCGGATACTCCGCTGGGAGCACCGCTGGACGCCTTGAGTGCGACCGGGCACGCGATGCCTTTGCCTTTCACGCTGAACTCGAAGGTCGGATCCAATACGGCCGCCTGCGAATAGGCACCGCTCTTGTCGGTGAGGATCTTGACGTCGCCCTTGCTCGAGAACTCCGCCGATTGGGCGGTAGCCTCGGTGACCAACGTGATGCCAATTTCTGTGGGAACGGCCATATTATGTTGCGGAGAATTTCTGGAGCGTGACCTCGTAGTCCGGGAAATCGTCGTTGCTCTCGCTCGTTTTGCCGGACGTGATGACGGCGGTTGCGCCGACCGACAAATTGCGGGTGACCGAGGGGGCGTATGTGCCTTTGCCTTTCAGCGTGATCGTTTCCGTGACGACCCCCTTGGGCACGGCCAGCTTGGTGACGCCCGTTGCGTCCTTGCAGGTGGCAATATCAACAGACTTTTCCGAGGTGGTTTCCTGTAAGTAGCCACCCGCCGGGTCAGTCACGCTAAAGAGATTGATCGTCGCGATGGCCATGTCAGGGGAGTTCGCAGCCGGTCAGTTTGAGATCGAACTTGATAATGTAGGATCGCTGGACACAGTCGCCGGAGATCGTCTGCGATCGGGCAATAGAAAATCCCTTCAGACGTGTTTCATTCGGGGTCGCGTCAAACCGGGCGAGCGCCTGCTCGCAAAAGTCGTAGGCGGAGCGGCGAAGTTCGGGTTTCGGAGCGAGTGTGTCAGCGGCCATGCACGGGATGACGTGTCAACCGAAACGGATGCCCGCGATCAGCTCAACGGTCGCCCGCCAGGTGTTATCGACAATTTCCTCGGACTGTGAACGGACGTGAAAACCGTGAAGCGTGAGATGGCCCGCAACCGGATTAAAGAGGTTCGCCGCAGCCGCCGGGTCGAGGAGCGCAAGAGCCAGCATTCCCGCCGCCTCCCGGTGCTGGGATTCGCCCATGTCGAATGCGGGAGTGCCAAGGAACGCCTTCACTGTCCCCCGGTAGAGCGGGCCGACCACATGCTCGCACTCGGCGCACTGGACGATCACCATCTGCACGTCCGAGGGATGCGGCTTCGAGCTCGTCGCCTCGCGCACATGCACGCCCGGCATGGCCGCCTGGATCACCGCAACAAATCCACGCTCGATGTCCACGTTCATTCGACCGGCTCCACAGTGAGGGTGATGAGAGGATGCGGCGGACGGTTCGCCACGCGCACGATGCGAAAACTTTCTCCGGCGTAGGCAATCGTCTGCCCGATCTGCGGAATCGCAGAAATGTCGTTGCGCAACAACTTTATCGTGAAATTCCCGGAGGCCGAGAACCCGCCCGCCCCCAGCTCAAGGGTTTCCTGCGGCTCGGAGATCAGGGCGGAGTGCGTTCTCGCGTTGAAAATAACTTCCTTGCCGAACTCGGAGAAGATCTCCGCAGCGTCGGACGCGAATTCATCGTAGATGGACATGCCCCGCCGGGCGTGTCAACGGGCTATCCTCGAAACGGCCTTCGTCCTGCGTAACGAACGTGGGAGACTTTCACCCGCATCCCTTCGATTTGGAAAAACGCGAGATACTTCTCGGCGATTAGGAATCGGTATTGCCGGCTGTTTTTCCAAAACGGAAAACGGGTGGGCATTGTGCTCAGGTCATCTATCTCGGCGGCAATTCTTCGCAGATAGTCTGCTGTAATCGAATCGCTTTGTGACGCATCAAAGACCTCGCGTTTTACACGCTCAAGGTCTCGAAGAGCCCTTGGGGAGATTTCGACGGCGAAGTTTTTCAAATTCCCAGTCTCCGCCAGGCTTCAGCCGCGGGGATGCCTTCGCCCCTTGCAAACTGGGCTTCGGATTCTTCAAGCGCGTCAGCAATTTCCCGATCCTCACTTGCGGTCAGTGTTGCGACTGACAGAAGAGATTCGGCCGTGTCTCTAACCATGGCCAACTCGTTGGCATCGGCCTCCCGCAAATGATCAAGAACTTCAAGCGCGCTCATGTGGGGCAATTTGCCACGGGCACTGCTTGCTCGCAACGTTTTTCGGGAGTTTGCGCACAAAACCCCCGCACCATTGCTGATGCGGGGGCTATGCACAACCGAACTACAGATCAGGGTTTGACGATGCGTTTGAGGCCGCCGGGGATCGCCACCTTGAAGCCGTAGAGGCATTCGACGGTGACGAAGATCCGGTTCGAGCTGGTCTCAGTGTAGCGCAGGTAGCCGAAGGTGAGCCCGGTTTCGGGATCGGTGACCGCGCCAGCCTCGTCGTATTGGGCGACAGGCTGGAGGTAGCGCATCGCCACCGCGAGGCAGCTCGGATGCCCGGCAAATCCGACCAGCTTCTCGTCGCTGTTTGGCAGGATCGTGGTTTCATAAACATCGAACCCGGCCAGGCGGCGGATGAGTCCATCGACCACGCCCGGAAGAGCAACCGGCGTCATGAAGCTCTTGGCCACGATGTCGTCACCAAGGAGGTTGCTGAAGTAGGCGGCATCAAGCACGAGCGCACGGTCTGTGCTCGGCATTCTCGCCGCCCCGCAGGCTTCCCGCACGCCGAGCACCTTCTTGTAGTCGAAGGCGGTCGAGGCCAGGGCGGCGATCGCGGGTGCGCCGTAGTTGGCGGTCGTGATCTCTGTGAAGATGTCCTGGAGCACATCCTGGGCGAGCTGCTTGACCGCGCTGCCAACCAGGGTTTCCAGCACGTTGAGTGCGGTCTCGGCCGCCTCGCGGGCTGTGACATGGACGGTCTTGTATTTGTGCCGGTTCAGTTGCACGGGAGCCACGTCGATCGAGGAATCCACGTCGGTCGTGTAGCTTCCGCCGAAGTCGCTTGCCGGACTCGGTGCGCCCACGATCGGGACGCGGATCGTGTCGAGCTTGTCAGCGGGCTCGGGCGAAAAGTTGCTGGAGAATGCCCGCATGGGCAGGAGCGTCGCCATGAACGGCTTGAGGGCCGACTGCGCGACTTTGACGTCTTTTGCGTTGGTGAGGATGTTGGACATGAGATGCTACTTGGTTGAGGACATGAGTTGGTTTTTCTGGTCTGCGGAGAGGCTCTGCCAGAAAGCGGTCTGATCGCCGGGATTGGTGATCGAGCGGAAGCGCTCCATGAGATTGCTGGTCTGCGGATCGCCTTTCGGGGTGACGTTGGCAGGAGCGTGAGTTCCAGTTTCGGCAACGATCTGGGCGGCGCGGAGGGAGGCCCGCTTTTCGAGATCCTGCTCGGCGGCTTCCAGTGCAGCATTGCGCCCCTGGATTTCCTTGAGGCTGAGATCGAGGGCGGCATTGCGTGCCTGAATTTCCTTGAGGCTGCCGTCGAGAGCGGAGTTGTCGTTCGTGAGCGATGCGATCGAGTGCTTGGCAGCGTCAAGATCGGCGCGAGCCTGAACGTGAGACTCGGCCTCGATCCGGTGTTCGCCTTCGAGTGCTTCGAGCCGGGCTTGCAGGCCGCTCAGGTTTTCGGTGGCCTCGGAGATGTTGGTGTTGGCTTCGGTCAGGAGGGCGTCCCGAGCGGAGGCGTCGGATTCCAGTCGGGTGATCTGCTCACGGGCCTGGGCGAGTTCGTTTTCAATGGATGGTGCGCTCATTGCACCGGAATCCGTGTCAACCGAACGGACATGAAGTTTCCGCAACCGGGAGAGCGCCTCCCCTCGGCTTGCCACCATTCCGGCGAGATTGAAGCGCATCGCCTTCCGCGCGGAAAACGTCTGCCCCTCCATCGCTTCATCGGGGATCTTGCGCCCGCGGGCGAGCACGGCCGCATGAAAATCCCCGGCGGTTTCCTCGACCTCCGACTGGAGCCAATCGCGTTGTTCGTCGGTGAGGCTCGTGCCGGGGGTGCCCGCGCTTTTGAATTTGCCCGCCGCAAAGACTTCGATTTTGAGACCGGCCTGCTCGAAGGCGGCCGAGGAATCCACGACCGGGAGGATCACGCCAATCGAGCCGATCCGTGCGCTCGGGGTGGCGTAGATCGCATCCGCCTGACTCGCGACCCAGTAGGCAGCCGAGCACATCTGCCCGGCACTGAACGCATAGACGTATTTTGCCTTGCTCGCCTCAGCCACGGCCTGGGCAAGTTCGGGCGTGCCGTTGACCGATCCACCGGGGCTGTCGATGTCGAGGAAGATCGCCTCGACGTCCGGCCGGGATGCCGCCTCTTCCACGGCAGTGATGAGTTCCCCGGTGTTGCAGGCCCCGAAGATAATCCGGTCGAAGATGTCCGGATTGCGGAGCATCGGGCCGGTGATCGAAATAATTCCCACCCCGTCCTCCAATGTGAGGCAGGGCGAGATCGGGCGGTCAGGAAGATCCGGCGTGTTGTCGAAGAAGGATTTCGTGGCGGCGACCATCGCCCCGAGTGCTTCGGGAGAGATCAGCCATGGCTGTTTTTGAAGGAGTGTGAGGTTCACGCCGTGGAACCCCGTGTCAATTATCGACGGCACGCGCATTCGCGTCTAGCGTGCTTCGAACCATGAAAACTGTCATCGTCTCAGTCGCAGTGTTTCTCGTTGGCCTGCACGCACAGGCTGCTCCTTACACTCCCAAGCTGGGAACCCCTGAGAGAACGGCCATTTGCGATGCGCTGCGAAGCTATGTTGGAAAAAATGAGACAACGAAAAAACTGCCCAAACGCATAGTTTTCAAGGTCGATTATCTCAAGGTTGAGGGCCAATACGCATTCTTCAGTGGGTTTCCGGTTTTTGAAGACGGCACGAGTCCGATGACAGATTATTTGCCGGATATGTCCTACCAATATCTCTTGGCAAAAAAGGGCACAGGATGGGAAGCCATCGCCGATTTCTCAGGCTCGGATGTTCCAGACAACGCGTGGTTTGACAGCATGAACCGAAAATTACCAAGGGATGTTCCAAACGAAATCATCCCCGAGTTTTGGCGGAAACACCTTGGGCGATAGCACTCAGCCGGGCTGTCGCACCCCTGAGATTGGTGGCTGATCTTGAATTTCTCCGACTGCCGGGGTGGTGGCAATGCCTCCGCTTGTTTTCCAGAGCATCTCCAAAGGCACCTTAAACTCTGCCGCCAGATCCACGAGAAACCTCGCGTTGCGGGCACGCACCCGCATCTCCTCTTCAAAATCGAGGCCCAGTTCACCGTAGCTTTGAGAAATCGTTTTGAGACCCATCTCGACATCCGCACGGTTCTGCTGGGATTCGCGTCCCGAATCAACGGTGACCCGGCGCGGAGTTGTCGAAGATATTCGCCACCACTGCGGTTGAGCCGCGAGTTCGCCCCTGGCAATGGCATCGCCGATCACATACGCCCAAACCGGCTCGATCAGCCGGTTGATGAGGATCAACTGCCGATACGAGAACCGTCTGTCCGCTTTCGCTACGACCAGTCGAACGCCCGCCCCGCCGATGCTGCTTGAGTCGGCAGCGAATTCGTAGGGCAGCACGCCGAGCGCGGAGTCTCGTCTTAAATGGTTTAAAAATCCTGTGAACGTGGGCGACGGACGGTTCGACTGAAAGCTGTCCAGGGATTCGTCGGGCTTGAGCGCGACGAGCTTGCCGCCGATGATTTTCTGGAGCTGGGCGGCATCGCTTGATTGCGGCGGATTGGACGGAGTGCCAACGGAAAAGTCTCCGGTGTCATCGATTTCTCCACGAGCGGTTTTGAGGATCCGCGACACGTCCGCGTTGTCCTTCACGGCATGTTTTTCGAGCGCAAGAAGCTCCATCTCGTCGAGCATGTGATTGATCGAATGCTGGATCGTCGGCGCATTGCGAACCGCACTCACGGACTCGGGTTCAAAAACGTGGAGCATCGAGGCCGCCGGGATGTCGCGGGTGCCGGAATCTTCAATCAGGCGGTAGAAGACCGGCGATCCGTCAGAGGCGAGGCCAATTCCGTCGCATGTTTCCGCTGAATCGTCGCCGATCCGGTGGGTTTCGATGAGCTGGATCTTCGCGAGCCCGCTGCGGTCGCGGGTCTTCAAAACGAAGAACTCGCCGTCCACATCCATCCCGCGGCAGACGAGGCTCTGGCATTCCTCGAAAGAAAACCGCCCAGTCACCTCGCACTGTGCCGACCACCGGCGGAAGATTTCCTCGGCGCGGCGGTTCCATTCGGAATCGGGAGATTGTGCCTGCGGCCGGATCCCATCGCCCGTGGAATAGATTGCCATGTTGGAAACCATCTCACGCACGAACCCGGAATTCCGATGGAGGTAGCGGGAGCGGCGGACGAGTTCGGTTCTGATGCCCTGCGACAAATCGAGCTTGGCATCGCGGGGAGCGGAGCCGGGCACACGACCGCGCGAGGGCGACCAGTTCGCCGCATCGTAGGGAGACGTCCATGCTTTCGGCAGGAATGCGGCCGGGACAACGAAGCGGGCGAGTTTTGGGATCAGATTCATCTTGGGATAAAATCAACGGTGGATTGGACGACTCGCCGCCCGCGTCCGTAGTCGTCGGGAGCCAGTTTGCGAAGGGCGTCCTGGCAGGCCGCGATCACGACATGGATTTCGTCCAAGCGGCGCTTGGTCACCGCCGAACCGGAATCCGTCCACGAGGCGAGCGTCTTCTCCAACTCCGCCTTGTGGATCGTGAAGATTTTCTCCACCTCCTTGCGAGTGAACCCGATCGAGTAGTCGATGGCAGCCATGCCGGACGGCGGGTGTCAACGGATCAACCTGATAAACGAGCGTACCAGGCTGGCCGCTCGTCGTTTGCGCCACACGCCATCGCCCGTGGTGCTGTCGCGCTGACCGCCGCCGTTCGTGTTCCCCTCAATCGTTTCAATCGAGTCGGCCGAGATCTGATCCTTCACGATGATGCCGATGTGGGAGAAATCGAAAATCACGATGTCCCCGGCTTTCGCGAGGGCGGTCTTTTTCAGAACTTGGAGCCCCTTTTCCTTCGCCCACCGTTCGAAGTCGAATGCGCCAGCCGTCTGCGGACGCCAGTTTTCGACAGAAATGTCGTTGCATAACGACAATTTCTCTCGAACTTCCGGCGACTGAAGCCATTCGCGCAAAATCCAGCAGATGAACGCCGCGCACCATGGCCACGGGGCGGGATTGAGCCAGGTGGCGGATTGATATTCCACGATGCGGGGGCCGCAGTTGTTGCCGCCTACCTCGTGCGTGCCCACCTCGTGGGTGGCGATTTCCAGGAGTCGCTTGATCGGGTCCATGAACCCGATGCGGCGTCAACTGAAAGCGATCACAGACTGATCGCACTGGCATGTTTGGAAAAAGAGGTTACGAGCCCCGCAGATACGCCTGCCATGCCAGCGCGGTGGGCTCATCCGGAAGCCAGATCGCTTTGGATTTGCTTCCTTTGTATCCCGCGTAAGCAGCCACATCGTAGGTGTCCGGATTTCCCAGCCATCCACTCTGGAGGGTTAGTTTTTTCGCCTGTCTAAAAAAAACTGTGGGTGAAACTGGGTTCGGGTAATTTTCCAAGACAATGATAAAGAGCGACTTCGCGAGCGTTTTCCGTGCGAAATCCATAGCTGCGTTTTAGCGTCAATTTCACCTTGGCGTTGAGACCCTCGACGACTCCGCTGGAATACTGCTTGGCGGCCTTGAAATAGTTGAGAAGAAGACCTCGGTGGGATTGGAGGGTGCGGGCAACTTTTTTGAGCGGATCCAGGCGCGAGCGGGCGACCTTTTCACACCATGCGTCAAGAAATTTTCCGGCCCAAGTCGGCGAGCAATACGTCCAGAAGTGTCTGAAGGCTTCGACCAGAAGAAAGGCCCGCAGGGTGCGCAGAGCAGAGCCCTCAATTTCTCGCATGCGACGGCGCTGCCCCTTGGTCCAGTTGCATCGTCTTTTCAAGAACGCCCAGCGCATTTTTTTGAGCAAGGGTTCGAGGCCGGCTTGGACACGCGCACGGGTTTCCTCGCGTCGGATCTCATCGACTGCGTCATTGAGTTTTTTGACGATGTGGAAGGGGTCGAGGATTTGAAGTGCGTGGGGCAAGTGAGCGGCGGCCGCCTTGATGTAGGGTTTCCACATGTCCGAACAGATGAAGCGGATGCCATTGCAGAACTCGGTGCCGAAAACCTCAAAGAAGAGGTTGAAGGTCTCCTCGGTGCGGTCGGTGCCGATCCACAGGAGCCGCTTGCAGTGGTCGTCGATCTGATAGACCAGCGTCCAGAACTTGTCTTTCTTGCCCACATGGATCTCGTCCACACCGAGAGCTTGGACGCCGGAAAGATCGCGGTTCTCGATGCCGTATTCTACGACCCATTTGACGGCTCCATACACGTCGGCCCAACTGACGCGGAAGCATCTGGCAACCTCCGCCCAAGAAAGCAGGCGAGCCCATTGGGCAAGGAAGAGCCGGAACACATCGCAGATCTGGTGCTTGCCGGTGGCCCAAGGAACCCTCTCGATGGTCGGTCTGCACTTGTTGCAGTCTATTCGCCGGGGCGCATAGACCAGAAAAACGGCCATGCCCCAGAGGGGAATGAAGTCCCATTGGCGTTCCGGTTGCCGATCATATCCCGGCCCCTTCTTTCCGCAACCCGAACAAATCCCCCAACAGCCCTGGCGCTCGGCAATTTGCACCCGAAATGCTTTCGGGCGGACCGGATCCCTCGTCACGGATTGATAGACAAAGCCCTTGATCGGGTGAACTTCTCTCAGTATGGTTTTCAACGTTATGTGACACATAACGGCTGGTTTACAGGAGCCCTTTCGGGCTCCGCCAGCCTCATTTTTTTCACGCTTGCCCCAGGCAAGCGCCAACAAGTCTCCCCCCGAACGCCTGCCGCGGCGAGCGGTGCGGGGTTTGGGGGCGCACAGCCCCCATCAAACTGGTTCGTTTTTACCCACAGATTTCTTTGAAGAGCCGTTTTTTCAGGGATTTCTGCGTGCTGGCAGTGGAATGAGATGAGGAGCCGATATTTGGCAACTCACTTTTGAAGATGCTTGGAGTCTGAGTCGGCGATGCAACCCCCAGTCGCTGTTTGACCGTCGCCAGCAGGAACGGGACGATGACATCCATGCTCTTGCCTACCCCATGTCCCTGGGTCTTTTGCAGCGCAACCGTCCACGGGGCCTTGCCCTGTCCCCGCTCCGCATTGGCAATCGAGCCTTTGACCCAGTCTGGTTTGTCCGTCCCTCCGATGGCAAAGACCATCGGGATGTCCAATGTCTTCACAGAAATTTCGCCGCCGGGACCGCATGTGCCGGTCGAGCTCGCGAACGCCGCCACGCGTTCGGGAAAAAACACGCAGTAGCGGGCTGAGACATTCGAGCCAGCCGACACGCCCCAAAACGCAAGCGGTGCCTTTTTGAGCTCCGCTTTGCCGCTCAACTCGCTGAGATGTTCCACGGCGGTGTTGATGCATTTGGCCACTTCTCCGTGGGCGTCGTTCTGGTAAGGGAAGGGTTCTCCGTTGCTGAATTGACAGGCCAGAATGGCGAAGTCGAGGTCGGTCGCCAATTTCTGCCACTGGGGAGCATCGGCCATCCCCCGGCCGTCGCCATGTCGCCCCGGAATCAAGACGAGAACTCCGGAGAGCGGTTTCGTTGTATCCGGAATCCATCCGCGAAAAGCAACGGTGTTAATTTGGACTTCCTTCAGGGGATCCGCAGCCCAATCGTGAGTGACCGCATCCGCCTTGCCGCAGAAGATCATGGCGAGGATCGCCACGCAAAAACTCAAACAGATATTTTTCATCGAATGCGATGATTGCCCATCACGCCAACGCATGAAAGAAGGAATCCCTTCCGATCATGGCTGTGCTCGCATCTGGATTTCTCTAAAGAATCAGTCAGGCGGAGCAGGATTCTTTTCAATATCCCCCGCCGAAAACTCCCGCCCGATCAGCTTGAGCATGACGACGGCGACGACCTGCATGGCCTCGCAGTCCCAGAGGTGGTTTGGGCGATTGCCGATCTGCTTCCAGAGCCATTTTCCGCCGGCCTTGACCCGGTGCTCGCTCTCCATCTGGGCGAGATAGTCATCGTCGATGTCGTCGGGCACCTCCCAGGTCGAGCCTTTCTCCGGGCGTTGGTTGCGGCGGAGTCGGGCGAGAATGTCTTTGCAGTTGAGGTTCGACCAGTAGAAGACCGAGCAGCTTTTGTTGTGGGAGAGAACAACCTTGCGACGGGGCGAATAGAACCGGTGGACAGGTTTGCCGTCACGGGTGCGGTGGACGAATGTGGCGCGGCGGTCGCCGATGAGCGCAGTCCAGCCGTAGTCACCGCAGTGGCGATAGACCTCGTAGGCGGCATGACCGGCATCGAGGAACACGAGGTTCGGGTGGATCGTGAAGCGTTCCTGCAATGTGCGAATGTCCTCGAACGTGAGGATCCGCTCGTTCCAGATGAGTCGGGATGAACCGTTTTCGCTCCATGCCCGCACCACGGCGAAGAGGTGATCCATCTGCACGTCCACGGTGAGCACGCGCAGGGGAGCGGAAATTGCGGCCGGGTCATACGGGCCGGGGATGATGCGGCCGTTTTTGTCGAACGCCGCCTCTTCGTCCCAGAGTTCACCCTTCCGGTAGCCGGTGCGCTCGATTTCGAGTTTGTAGTCCTCGCTCGTCTCGCGCCACGGGATCGCGAGCCGCTTCTGGTAGAATTGCTGGAGAAGGGAAAAATCGCCCTGCCGGGAAACCGCCTTCGCCCGCAGGTAAAGTTCGGCGAGCCGCCCCCAGCTCATCGCACAGAGGGAATTCCAATGGAACCCGGCGTTCTCTGGCGAGGCGTTCGGGTTCTGGGCGACAAACTTCCCCGTGGCATTGAGTTCGCGCCTGACCCGGTCGGTATCCTCAAAGTAGTGATTGCAGCCGGTGCAGTGGAGAGATGTGGTTTTCTGCACTTCGCCGTAGTCCCAGTCGTAGTCGTCACTGCGAGCGGATTTGCTCCACTCGATATTCTCCCATTTGAACGGCTGGCGCGTGCCGCATTTCGGGCAGGCGAACGTCCATTCCCGCTGGTCGGTCATCTCGAATTTCCGGGATGTGTCGTCGCCCTCCTCTCCGGCCTGGCTCATGAAGAGGCATTTGCCGAGCCATCCGAACGCGGCGACGCGGGCTTCCGCTTCCGCCATGTGGCCGGTCGGCCACCTCCATGTCTCGTCACCAACGAGGTAGCGGATCGACCGGCGTTGGAGGTTCGTTTTGTTGTGCGCCCCAAGAATCCAGAGCGTCATGCCATTGGAAAATTGGATCGCAGCGGTTTTCTTTTTGTGCCGGTCGCGAGGATAGAGCGCCCGCACCGGGGCGCATTCATCGAAGAGCTTCTGGAGGCGGGATTCGCTTTGGTCGCGGGCGTCCTCGTCGGTCTGGTCGAGCCAGAGGGCGGGGCCGGGCAGGTTCGCAATGATGTAGGAAATTCCGATCTCACCCACGCTCGTCTTGCCGCACTGGATGGCGGCGATGATCGAAACGATGCGGATGGACGGATCGACCAGCGCCTCAAGCGGCTCGCGAAGCCAGGGCGAATGCTCCGAGCGGAACCTGCCCGGCACCGGCGAATACGGGATCGAGGTGATGTGCTCCTCCGCCCATGCCCACGGTGGCCTGCGGTCGGGCGGACGCCAGACAGCACGCCAGATTTTATCCAGCTTGTTCATTCTGGCCGTCGTGGAGGAGTGCCGCGAATTCATCCACGGCGATCGAGAGTTCCTTGCGGATCGCGATCGCATCGAGGCCTGAGAGGATCGGTGGGATTTCCTGTTCGAGCCGTTTCCGCAGGAGCGCCACCGCCTGCCCGACGTGGTATGCCCACCGGGTCTTCACATCGTCAAGGAGCACGTATTCGCCCTGCTTCACTTGGAGCCGGAACTCACGCTCCATCACCTCTGCCAGCAGCTTCCGGGCTTTGAGAGACGACTCGACATCCGAAATGTCTTCGTCGTTTTTGAGCCCTTGCTGTTTGACGAACTCCCGCCAGGCTGCCACCTCATGCGTGCCGTTCGCGTTCGCCTCCGGTGCGTTTTCGAGCTTCCGCCAAGAGTGGATCGCCTGCCGCGTCACCCCGAGTGCCTCGGCCAGCTCGTTGTAGTTCGCCGCGAGCGTGATCCCGCTCGCCACTGACCCGGAGGCCATCGCCTGAAGCATGTTGCGCTCGGAACGGGTGAGCTTTCCACCCGCTTGAACGCGCTGGATCAGGTTGGTGAAATCACGGTTGAGAAGTTTGCGAGCGACCTCGGGCGGAATCGGTTCCATCCACGCTGGATGGAGTCAACTATCCAGCCTTACATTTGCGATACGAGAGCAGGCAAGCGAGGAACGACGCTACACAAACGGCCTTCAAAAGCAGAAGTGGCCATGGCTCCCACCATGCACCAGTTTTCATTTCGATGAAGTCGGAGACGCCGAAGAACAAAAAACTCAATGAGGCCCAGATGGAAAAGCAGCGGTATTGGCGTTGCTTCAACGCCTTGATTGCAAGGATGAGGGCAATCACGACCCACATGATGCCTTCGCAGAGATTGAAGATTTGATCTATTTCCACTCGTTCACTTTGTGCGCCCAGAGAGCACCTGTAAGATCGCCTTCAGCCCATACCCGTTCGGCATATTCCGAGCGATTTCCCAGTTCTGGAGCGTGCGGATGGAAATCCCAAGGTGATCGGCTGCATCCTGCTGGGTGAATCCGTTCTTGGCCCGCCAGCGTTGGATGGTCTTTTGATATTCCTTCCGCGTCATGGGCGCAATCCTACGCGAGACACGCACCGGGGTGTCAAGCCGGGCCGGTTGACAGCACGGGCGAGGCTGTGACCGTCCATTGCGCCCATAACCAGCTCGTTGATCCCCGGAAACTCAAACCGAACCCGGTCAACCCGAACCGGCACAGCGCCCACCAGATCCAGCTTCTGGCCGCGATCATCCAGGAACAAGGGTGGCGGTCGCCGATCACGGTGAGCAAACGGAGCGGGCTGATCGTCCGCGGCCACGGCCGGCTCGAAGCAGCCCTGCTCATCGGTTGCGAAACCGTGCCAGTGGACATCCAGGATTACGAGTCTGAGGCGGCGGAGTTGGCCGATCTGCTCGCCGACAACCGGCTTTCTGAACTGGCCGAGCTCGACGAGGACGATCTCAAGCGGGTCGTGGATAAATTGCGGGAAAGCGATCCCACGTTCGACATCGAGTTGACCGGATTTATGGAGGACGAGATCGCCAAACTTTTCGCAGACGCTGATCCCGCCGAAGACCTAGAAACGATCCCGCTCATGGAATGCCAGGCATTCGAGCACCATGACTACCTGGTTTTTATCTTCCATGACCTCCGGGACTGGATGCTCGCGCTCCAACTCATCGGCGTGAAGGAAGTGGATTATTCAATCACCCGCAAAACCAAGAAAATCGGCATCGGCCGCGTCCTCCATGGAAAAAGACTTATCGAACTCGCGCAAAAAGCGGCCAGTGCCGCCCCCGCTCCAACCGCAGGGTAGTGGCGTCACGGCGGATTCATACCCCGCAAATCCGGGGTCCGAGCCGGACTGGCAGATGACTCCCGGCCCTGCAACCCTGCCCGCCCCTGTAGTGGATTTCCCGGAACTCCGTGCGATTGCGATCCGCGTCGTCATCATGAGCCGGAGCCGCCAGCGCTCGATCACAACTCACCGGCTTTTCCCCTCGGCCACGCTCGTCGTGCCGGAATCCGAAATCGCCAGTTACGCGCACATCCCTCTTGAGAAAGTCGGGATTCCCGACGCGATCAGCGGGGTGAGTGCCGCGCGGAACTGGATCGTCGCCCACTTCCCCGAGGAATGCCTGGTCATGATGGACGACGACATTTCGGCAGCAATGTGCATGGTCGCCCTGAAGGTTCGGAAGCTCTCGGTCGAGGAAACCGCCGTCATGGTGGAAAATACCGCCCGATGCGCATTCGGGGCTGGTGCGCGGCTATTCGGCTGGCATCAGCGCAGCGACCCACGGCTTTTGCAGAGGAACGATCCGTTTGGCGTTCATCACTGGATGGGCGGGGCAGTTGGGGTGATCGGAAAAGAAGTGAAGTGGGATGAGCTCCTCAAGTGCAAGTGCGACATTGATGCCGCGCTCACGGAGTTGATGCGCAACCGGCTTGTGTGGAATGAAGCCCGTTTTTGCTTCGCCCAGGAGCGCGACAAAAACCTCGGGGGTAACTCCCTGTTCCGCTCGGAGGAACGCATCGCCGCCGAGAAGCGCTACCTCAAATCGAAATGGAAAGCGCACATGCGGTTCGAGAAATACAAAAGCCAGGATCGCGTCGTTGTGGACGTGAAGAGGCGGCAGTCGGTTCACCTGGACGCCTGAAAATGATGCATCCTCAAAGCACCCCCGGAACTGCTACGGCCCCGCGCCTGCCATGCGATACTCTTTTTGTAATGAAGAAAATGGTGTCATTCAGCGATTTACATAACGTTTACTCTACGAGAGGAGGAAGGCATGGAAAAGCCACTCTTCCGCCTTGGGCCACCTGATATGGAACTTTGCACGATCAGGAACTACAAATTCAGCGAAGTGTCGTCGGCGATGCAGAAATCAATCCGCCGCGCCGACACCCAGCTTGCCGGATACTGGGCGTTGGAACTCTGGGCGAGCGGGTTTGGCAACTACGTGTGGAAGCGGCTCCTCACTGTGAGTGCGGAGGATTGCTGGGGCCTGATTACCGCCGAGGTCAAGGCGCTCCACGATTCCTACCTGATCGTGAACGACAACGTGCCCGCCCGGAAGGCCAAGGGCAGGATCTTCATTTCCAAAGCGGTGATCATCCTCTGCGCGGTCAAGAAAAGCCGCGACCCCGACCACCTTCAAAATCTCGTCTATGACCAGATGAAGGGAGTGGATGCCAGCACACTTGCGGACGATCTTCGCAAAGCCCCGGAATACATCCCCATTCCCGACTATGCGTTTGACTGCCACACCCGCAAGGGGAAGGCGTCAGGAGCCACCAAGGCTCAATTCTTCAACGCCGAGCATGCCGCCCTCCAGCCATTCCAGCCGGGGCTCTTTGATCATTTGGTTGACGGCTAAAGTTCGGCGATTCGCGTGCGCAAACCTTGGATGATGGTCTCGGGAATAATATCGCGCGGGATCGAATCGTATTTGCCGGGATTGGCGGCAATCAGGCGATCCGTATAAACGTCCAGAAGATGCGTCAGCTTCTCCTTCTCTGATCCTTCTTTCGGCTCCGGAATTGGCGATTGCCCGAACATGACGAGCATGGCGTTGACGGCTTCATAATCCATGTGGGCGGTATATCAGGAACCTGCGCCAGCGAAAGTCTCAAAATGAGCGGTTTCAACTTCCGCGCCAACTCAGGCTGTCCGCGCAAAATGGGCGAAAACTATGGTGTCATTCAGCGCTTCCACGGCGAGGCATCGGAGCAGGATAAAATAGGGGTGAAGACGCAAAACATAGCCACGCCGGACAAGACCGGATCGCACGCGGCGAACCCCGCGCAAATCACCAAGCCGATGCTCGCCGGGAAATGCGAGTGCCCGGCGAACCTGCACTTTCCGGTGTTGGCCACGCCCAAGTTGGATGGGATCCGCTGCCTGAAAATCCGAGGCCGCGCACTCACGCGTTCCTACAAGCCGATCAGCAACCGGTTCGCCCGCGAGTGGATTGAGGCGAACCTGCCGGACGGCGTGGACGGCGAGCTCATGCTGCGCGGGGGCACGTTCAATGCCACCACGAGCGCGATCGGCCGGGAAAGCGGCGAGCCGGATTTCCTCTTCCACGTCTTTGATTATGTGTGCGAGGGCGTGGAAGTTCCCTATGCCTGCCGGATGCAGGAACTCGCGCGCCTGCCCGAGTGGAAGCACGTCGAGAAGGTGTTGCCGGTGGAAATTGCCGACGCCGCCCAGCTCGCCGCTTATGAGGAAAAATGCCTTGCCGAGGGATACGAGGGCGTGATGGTGCGCGATCCTGCGGGGCCATACAAATGCGGTCGTTCAACCGAGCGCGAGGGCTGGCTGCTCAAGATCAAGCGGTTTGAGGATGCTGAGGCGGTTGTGCTCGAACCTTACGAGGGGATGACCAACCAGAACGAAGCCGGGCTTGACGCCTTCGGACGCACGAAGCGGAGCATGGCCCAAGCCGGGATGATCGGCCGGGGCGAGCTCGGCGGGTTCATCGTCCGGGTGATTGATACGGGCGTGGAATTCCGGCTTGGCTACAACCATGTGCTCGGCGGCATCGACCGGGCAAGCCTGTGGCTGCGGAAGGAGTCATTGATTGGGAAGCTCGTCAAATTCAGCCACCAGCCAAGCGGAGCCAAAGACGCCCCCCGGTTCCCCAAGTTCATCGGGTTCCGCGAGGCATGGGATATGTGAGCCTCAGTCGTGGTTGCAGGCAGGAGCGTCGCCGGGGAAAAGCCGGTTGTCGCGGAGTTGGAATTTGCCTCGCTCGACCAGGATGGTCATGAGCTCTTGGAGCGTCATCCCTTCCGCCGAGCATGTGAAGAAGCGTGTGCCGGAGCCGAACTCGTGCTCAACGATGTCGCTGAGAGTGGCGACCTCAATGCCCTCCGGATATTTGGCGACGAGCGACATGATCTCGTGCCCGTGGACTTGGTTGGTTGTCATTGGGCTGCACCCTACGGATTTTCCGACATCGCGCAACAGGAAGAAAATGCGGTTTTCGGCCTCCCCCTATACCACCCCGGAGGGCACCCGCCCGCCACGAGGCATCAACACAAGTTCCGGCCATTTTGAGGCTGACGAGCAAACGCATTCCTACGCCTGATAAATGCTGTCCGAACTGACCGTGCGGGTTATTCAACTATCATGCCAACCCGTTGAACCTAAGTAAAATGGGAGACAAATATGGCGTTCATTTCCGATGGACACTACGCGGCTGACCGGAAGAGGTTCAAGCCTCAGTCAACAATAACTTCAGCAACAACCTATATGAAAACGACAACATCAAATCAACTGGCCGCCAGAGTGGAAGCCTATGGGGTGAAGGGCATGAAAAGCACGAGCTGGAGGCTGGTCTTCAAAAACCTCGCTGCCCTCGACAAGTGGGTGGAGCAAACCGGAGCCGAAGTTCATGGGGTCCGCGATTACGAGGGCTGATTATGAAACCAGCCGACATCAAAGCCACGGAGATCCGCTTCGGGATTGAACTGGAAACCGCCATTCCCGCCACGAGCGGGATCACCGTTGGATCTTACCATGGGGGCCGCCCCGTGACCGGAGGACTTCGCGTGGGCGAGTCCACGATCCTTGCCGCCCCCGCCTTCAACCGGGCCAAATGGAACGCCGAACGCGACGGCTCGATCCGGTGCCAGCCGGGGGAGATGGCCTGCGAGTTTGTGTCGCCCATCCTCCACGGGGAGGCCGGGGTGGCGGGGATGTGCGACTTCGTTGGCTGGCTGAACGGGATCGGGGCGCGGGTCAACGATTCCTGCGGATGTCATGTGACCGTGAGCGTGGACAGCGTGATCGGTGCCTCGGACGCACAAGCCCGAGCGGACTTCGCCCGCAAGCTCGCCCACATCGCCCAGTGGCACGCGCGCGCGATCTACGGCCAGACGGGCACGGGACGTCACCTGAACCACTTCAGCCACACGTTCGCGGAGGACGTGGCAAAGCTCGTCAAAAAGATGCAGCACGACGCGGATGTGAGACGCAAGGAACAAGCAGCGGTGGCGTGCGGACGCGGGATGGTGAATTTCCGCAAGCTCTTCAGCCACGGCCTCGTGGAGTTCCGCGCCTTCGCCGGCACGGTCAATTTGGCGAAAGTCCAACATCACGTGGGGACTGCCCTCGGGCTCTGCCGCCGCGCTCACGAGGTTCAATGCCTCGGCGGGTTCACAAAGAACAAGCTCCAGCAGTCGCGCACCCGCAACGCCGCCGAGTCGGTGCAGTTCCTCTGGGATTACCTTGGATGGACAGGATCCAGCCGCCCGGTTGCCCTCGGGCTCTTCGGCCGCCTGCACGCGGATTTCGCCAATCACAGCCGCGAGGCCCTGCGCCTCTGCCGCCAATTCGACGGACGATATGCCGACGCGAATCTCTAACTTTTTGTGCTCATGGCTACGCAACGTGCGTAGTCGGCGGCACAAATCAACCAACAAAACAGAAAGGAAAATATGTGCGTTATCATCGTGTGCCCGCCGAAAGTGCGGCCGGGCCTGAATACCCTGATGGCCTGCGCTGCTGCCAACCCGCATGGTGCGGGAGTGGCATGGCGGGCTGGTGGGGAAGTGCAGTGGGCCAAGAACCTTGGCCCCATCGAAGTTCATCAACTGCTGCGCAAGCTCAAGGGGGAGGTCGTGATCCACTTCCGTTGGGCGAGCGTGGGAGGGATCAGTCCGGAGCTCTGCCACCCGTTCCCGGTGAACCGGTCGGCGCAAACCGCGCTCGTGGGGAAAGCAAGCCGCGTCCTGTTCCACAATGGGACGTGGGGCGGGTTCAAAGACGCTCTCGCCTACATCGAAAAAGCCGAGAAACGGAAAGTCGGCGGGCCGATCAGCGACAGCCGGGTGATGGCGCTGCTGGTGAACCACCTGCACGATCCGGATCTGCTCGATAGCGTGGACGGGCGGTTCGTGCTCATGAGCGCGAGCAAAACCAGCCTCTTCGGGGACTGGCGGGAATGGAACGGGATGCGGTGCTCGAATCTCGGGTTCCTCTACGAGCTCGAACGCTCGGGGAATCTTCGTTGGAGGAAGAAGCCCACCGACCAACTCGCCCTCTGGGCAGCAACGGAGGCCGTAGCATGAAACTCTTCAAACTTGTGGCAAGCCGGTCGAGCGAGATTGTCTTTGACGAGCGGCTCGAAGCGGAAACGCCCCGCGAGGCCCGCGAAAAGATGAAACAGTCGCTCGGGCTGGAAAGCCTGACGGGAGTTGTCTATGCGATCACGGAAATCCCGCTGGAGTTGATCCGCGAGATTGTGACCACGCAGATGGCCGCGATTACGACAACCCGCCGGGGAATGCCCTCGGTGAACATCCCGAAGCTCGTTGGTGAGGCGGTCAATGCGGTGACGGGCACGGCACTTGTGGGAATCCAACAGCGGATGTCGCGGCTGGAGACGCGGAAGGAAACCAAGCGGTTCAACCCGATGGCGGACGCCCAACTCCCCGAGAGCATCGCGGACGACGGTTCCATCGCTATCCCAAACGTCCGGCGGCGCGCGGAAATTCGCGGCATTCCAGCCCCAATCCGTGCGATCCTCGGACCGGATTGGAAGGCAATCAAACGCCGCTACGTGCGCGACCGGAGCGTGAAGCAGACGGCAGCGCAGTTCAACGTGCCGGTCAACACGCTCAAGGCCCGCATCCGCAGAGAGGGGTGGGGAAAATGAACGTGCTTCATCAGCCGGAAGTTGTCCCCGCCGCCCTTGGTTGGACAGTTGTGCGCGGTGGCCGGGATGCGGGCGGGGCTTTCGAGCGGTGGGTCGGGGAGAACTTCCCCACCCACGCGCAAGCGGAAGCCGCCGCCCTGGACTGGGAGCGCCGCGCGCCATCAACGCAGGAGGAAACGCCATGATCCGCATCGCCCGATACAACCGGTTCTGGGCGGTGTGGCGCGGGGACGCGCTCATTGCGGTCGTCGTATATAAGAAGGGCGCGGAGGCCGTCGCCTCGATCGCCCGGAAACTGGAGGGCCATGCGCTACTCGAAATCCACGTTTGAGATCCGCATCCAGCGGCTCAACGAAACGCCCGGTTCGATGCGCGTGGATGATCCGATGTCCGCCGCGGCCTACTGGCAGGAGAAAATCGCGGTGATGCCGTGGTATGACCCCGAGCGGGAGATGTGCGTGTCCGTCATGCTCAACACCCGCCTCTCGGCCATCGGTCACACGCTCGTTGGGATCGGGTCGCTGAATGAATGCGTCGTCCATGCGCGGGATGTGTTCCGGGGGGCGGTGGCCATAGGGGCGTATGCCGTGCTCGTCATGCACAACCACCCGAGCGGCGAGGCCAGTCCGAGCGTGGCAGACCGCACGCTTACCCAGCGGCTCGTGGAGGCAGGGAAGATCATCCAGATCAGCCTGCTTGACCATGTGATCGTGGGCGCAAACAGCCACTTCAG
>Ga0194058_10000044_pt1 | contig 40340 bp, 29 predicted proteins | sample SepL4417m_MetaG_FD_155490 | JGI IMG/M metagenome (GOLD analysis project Ga0194058, IMG submission 155490) | Anoxic zone freshwater microbial communities from boreal shield lake in IISD Experimental Lakes Area, Ontario, Canada - Sep2016-L442-17m | ecosystem: Environmental > Aquatic > Freshwater... | reverse complement strand
CGTCATTCGTCATTCGTCATTCGTCATTCGTCATTCGTCATTCGTCATTCGTCATTCGTCATTCGTCATTCGTCATTCGTCATTCGTCATTCGTCATTCGTCATTCGTCATTCGTCATTCGTCATTCCGCACTAGCATCCTCGCGCACGCTAAACTCCAATTTCCAGCGACTGTTGTTCTTCGTGCTCACGCACCATAGCTCCGGCACGCCGAGTTCGGTAATCCGCGAGCGGAACCGCATGGCCGCGTAGTCGTCCTCTGCGCCCTCGGGCCGAAAGCGTGGTTTCCAGCAATATCCAACGAGTCACGACCCCCCTTTGTCCCTGCCGGAGTTTAACGGGTGTAGGGCGGGCGGGCCGGCCGGCCGAACTGATTTTTGGGTATCACTGGTACTGTCAGATCGCTCTGTCTTCAGCTAAACTAAGGCGATACTCGCACCTTACACGTATGCCGGACGAAGGACGGTCCAGACTTGGCACAACTACACGAACAACTGGCGGCCGCCGTCGAGGATTGGCGGAATCAGGGCTATCCCTGCGAAGCCTATCCGAACATCGCCGAAATCCTGGAGTGGGCGCATGATAGCGAAGCCGGTAGTCTGCGCTACCTGCGCCATCCTCAATTTCAGGCCCTCGAAACCTATTGGTATTTACGCCTGGTTCGGAACACGCCGCACGTCTTCGACCTTTACCAGTATTTCTATCCGCGGCCGAGTGACCTGCGGACGGCACTCGGACTCACACAGGATGCAATCCGTGACATTATCGAGGACGAGGGGGGCATTGACGCCCTTTGGGAGCGAATTAAGAACGACGATCAGTTCGTCCGGGACTTCAGGATTGAATCGCTCCGGGAGACACTAACGCTAGACTACCCAAGCTACATTCTTGCGCTCGCGATGGGTGCGGGCAAAACAGTACTCATCGGTGCGATTATCGCGACCGAATTCGCAATGGCCCTGGACTACCCCGATGGCCCATTCGTAAAAAACGCTCTCGTCTTCGCCCCAGGCACCACGATCATCCAATCGCTGCGTGAACTTGCGGAGATTCCCTTTGAAAAGATTCTGCCCCCGCGGCTGCACAAGCCATTCGCGGCGTCCGTCAAGCTCACGTTTACCCGCGATGGGGAAAAGGATATCCCCGTAGTGCGCAGTTCGTCTTTCAATATCGTGGTGACGAATACTGAGAAGATTCGCATTCAGAAAGAAACCATTCGCAAGGCCGATATTGGTGGGTTGTTTGGTGCCGTCGAAGATGAAGCCCGGGCCGAAGTCGCAAACCTGCGGCTCCAGGCAATCGCTAGCCTGCCGCACCTTGCGGTTTTCTCCGACGAAGCCCACCACACTTACGGGCGGTCGATGAACACCGACTTGAAGAAAGTCCGCAAGACAGTGGACTATCTCGCCGCGCAGACGAACGTAGTTGCCGTCGTGAACACGACCGGCACACCCTACTTTAAGCGGCAGCCATTACGCGACGTGGTCTTCTGGTATGGGCTGTCGCAGGGGATCAAGGAAGGATACTTGAAGGACTTGGCAGGAAACATCCAGGCATACAGCTTCAACAATAACGCCTCGACCTATGTCGCCCACGTCATTAAGGACTTCTTCAAAGACTACGGCGATGTGACATTGCCGAACGGATCGCGCGCGAAGCTGGCAATTTACTTTCCGCAGACGGATGACCTGCGAGAGCTGCGCCCTGTGATTGACCGCGCACTGGTGGAAGCCGGTCAAAGCCAGGCGCTTTGTTTGGTGAACACCTCAGATGCCGGTCTGACGAAACAGACGGATATTGACGCCTTCAAAGCGCTTAATAAGCCCGACGCACCCCATCGTGTGATTTTGCTGGTGAACAAAGGGACCGAAGGGTGGAATTGCCCCAGCCTGTTCGCCTGCGCACTCGCCCGCAAGTTGCGTACATCGAATAACTTCGTCTTGCAAGCCGCGACGCGATGCCTGCGGCAAATACCGGGCAATACTACAAAGGCCCGCGTCTACCTCTCCACCGACAATTTTGGCATTTTGGATCGCCAGTTGCAGGAAACCTATGGCGAATCGATCGCCGCGTTGAACCACGCGGGGCAGGAAAGCCGTCGTGCGCAAATCGTGTTGCAAAAGCTGGACATTCCGCCGCTCGTGGTGAAGCAGCTCGTACGCACCGTCGTGAAGAAGGACGGGGCGGCTAGACCACTTACCCTGAATCGCCCCGTTGTCGCCGGTCACACTCTCCAGCGTCGCACGTTCACGCTTGCTGAACAGGAAGCGACGGCCAGCGTGCTGCGGCAGTTGGGCGACACGGTCACCATTACGGCAGTTCCGGACGCGACAGATGCCTACGCCGTTGGAGTGGACCTTGCCGCCCGCTACCGGCTACCGATTTGGACCGTCTACGACGAAGTCCGCCGGATCTATGGAAGTGATGATATTCCACTCACCCACATCGACGAGCTATGCCAGCAGATTGAGACGCAGACCCGATTCTACGAAGTGCGAGAAGAAACGGTCGAAGTCGCACTAGCACTAGTCAAGCCCGATGGCTTCGACAAGAACACTAGCCCCGACGGCGTCGATTGCTTCACAGCCGACATCGTCTACCCGAAGGATCGCGAAGCTTTACTCGCTCGCCTGAGTGATTGGCAAGACAAGGCCGGTGGGTTCGGCTTCCACTATGCCCCGTACAACTTCGATTCAACACCCGAAATGAGCTTTTTTGAGAAACTGCTCGCGCACGTGAAGGTCAAACCCGACGAAGTCGAGGATATCTACTTCACGGGCGCGATCACCGATCCGAACAAGACCGATTTCTTTGTCGAGTACAAGGACGATAAAGGCAAGTGGCGTCGGTACACGCCCGACTTCATCATCCGCAAGAAGCCCGGCCGCGGGCGCAAACGCGGCACCGGACGCGTTTACATCATCGAGATCAAGAGGGAGAACGACCGGTCGCATTCCGTCGACGGCGAGAACGGCCGCAAGGCTCTGGCCATCCGGAAATGGGCGAAGCTGGATCCGCACCGGCTTTTCTACGAGATGATCTTCACCGATACTAGCACTGTCCCCGCGGACGAAATGCAGAGTGTTCGCCAGTTTACTGAGGAATCTGAGTCGTGAGTAAAAAGAAGACAACGAAGACCGCCAAGGCCGGAAAGACTGCGAAGGCAGCGAAGACGCAGACCCGCGAGATCAAGGGGGCGCATAAGAAAGTGAAACCGACCACCAAGGCAGCGAAGATGCCCGCCGTGCCGGCTTCTGTGCCACCAAAACCCATTAAGGTGAATATCACCGCGGCGAAGGGTCGGCCGATGCTTACCTGGGTCGGCAAACGTCCGCTCGCGCACGTCATGGCATTTCCCGCCCAACTTGTCGAGCATCACAACGCCCTAAAGATCGTCGGCATTGACCCGGACGTGAAAGACGCCAAGACACAACTGGTCCGCGACCTACGCAGCCAGTGTAACGAGAAATGCTGGAAGGGCACGCCTTTCATTGGCACTCGAACATCTGAAGTCGGCGGGCTGCTGTTGCACGGCGACAACAAGGACGTACTGGCGTGTCTCCTGTTGGACGGATTCCGCGGTGGCGTGAAGTGCATCTATATTGACCCTCCATTTGATTCGGGTGCCGACTACGTCCGGCAAATCAGGTTGCGTGGTGCTCGCGGTAATGCGAAGATTTCGGGCGAATCTTACGCACTTGGAGAGCAAGTTCAATACGAAGATATATGGGTGAATGACAACTATCTGCAATTCATGTACGATCGCGTGATTCTGCTGAAAGAGCTTCTCCACGAAGATGGAAGCCTTGCCCTGCATTGTGATGCGAAGCGAAGTCATTACATTCGACTCTTGCTGGACGAGGTCTTTGGGCCGGACAATTTTCGTGCGGAGATAGTGGTTCGCGCGGGGGTGAAGAACGTCCAAGCACAGTTTGAACAAATGTCGAATCTGACCCTGGGTTCCAACTCCATATTTCTCTACTCGAAGAGCACTGATACGAAGTACCGAAGGCTTCAGAAACTCGCCGACAAATATGAGCCGGGTAAGTGGGATACGTTTTGGCGGGGCACCAACCGTCCAACGATGCGATACGAACTCTTTGGACAGAAGCCGGAGCATGGTCAGTGGCGATGGAAAGAAACCCGTGCCCGGATCGCGGTCGAAGCGTATGAAGCGTTCCTTAAGACGGATCAGGCATTGCGTGAACTCAAGGATGCCGACCTGCGAGTTAGACTTGACGCCTATTATCTGTTGCACTTGAAGGGCGGCAAGGATTTCGATTTTGTGCGCCCGTCATCCGAAGGTGTTGTCCAATACTATGTGCCTCCGCGCAAATACAAGCTTCTTAGCAGCATATGGTTTGACCTTCCGTACCGCGGGACAGAGACCGATTACCCAACCGAAAAGAACGAAGCGATTGCCGAGCGAATTGTAAGCTGGATCACTGATCCGGGCGATCTGGTCATGGATTGCTTTGCGGGATCGGGCACGGTGATTTCTGTGGCACAAAAGGTCGGCAGGCGCTGGATCGGCTGCGATATCAATAAGGGGGCGATTCAGACCACGGTCAAGCGCCTGCGCAGCATCATCGTTGAACAGATTCAGACTGCACGCTTGGCGGCCGCCGAGGCGCGACAGGGCAAGCTTATTAAGACGACAGCGGACGATGAACCTCCTCCTCCCAAGCCCTGCGCCTTCGAGTTTAGCGTTTGGCGAGTGAACGACTACGACCTGCAAATCCAGCATAACGAAGCGGTCAACCTGGCCTGCGAGCATATCGGCATCCAGCGGACCCGCTCAGACAGCTATTTTGAAGGCACACTGGGCAAGAAGCTTGTCAAGATTATCCCCTTGGGGCACCCGCTCACACCGCTCGACCTTGAAGAGCTGAAACGCGAACTCGATTCTCGCCCCGATGAAGACCGCAACATCGTGGTGGTATGCCTGGGCATGGAACTGGCTACCAAGACATGGATTGACGCTTGGAACCGGATGCGGAAGGGCCGGGACGCCGTCAACAAAATTGACGTGATCGAGCTTCGCACTGATTCAAAGTACGGTGGGTTTATCAAACACGAGCCGGCGGCTGCCCGTGTCAATGTGACTCGCACTAACCGAGGCGACGAAGCCCAAATCGTGATCGAAGTTCAGGATTTCATTTCGCCGACTATCGTTGAACGCCTGCGCGAACAGGCAGGCTTGTTGTCGCCCAAGATCGACGACTGGCGGGCGATGGTCGATTGCATCTACATTGACACGGCATACAACGGCTCGGTTCTGAATATCACCCTGGACGACGTGCCGGAGCGGAAGGCAGACTTCGTTGTAGGCCGGTATGAGCTTCCAGCGCCAGCGGACGAAACGCTGGTCGCCGTGAAGATCGTCGATATGCTTGGCGAAGAAGTCCTCGTGACTAAGGTTGTGTAGCGATCCGCTGCGGTGCATGCCATTGGCATGTTGGCCTGCGCGTGGCGCCAAAGAGACGCGGACGTGGCAAGCCATCTTCGCCTCAGTATGTCGACCATTCAAGGATAGGAAAATTGATTTTCCGAAGCACTGAGTCTGGCTAGTGCAATTGGTAAGTCAAGGGGCTGGGGAGTGGCCGTCATTCGTCATTCCGCACCAGCATCCTCGCGCACACTAAACTCCAATTTCCAGCGACTGTTGTTCTTCGTACTCACGCACCATAGCTCCAGCACACCGAGTTCGGTAATCCGCGAGAGGAACCGCACGGCTGCGTAGTCGTCCTCCGCGCCCTCGGCCGCCGAAAGCGTGGTTTCCAGCGAATCGGTCTCATCCAATTCGTCGAGCGACCAGGAGGCGAGCAACTCGCCGGGCCGGTCGTTTTTGCGGGTGGAAGAACTGAAAAAGCGGAATTGGGCCGGCTCGCCGACAATCAAGCCGATCTCGTCCGACGGCACATCCGTCTCGGTCCCTTCCTCCATGCCGTTGGGCACGACACACAACGCCTTGAGCGGCCGTGGGGCACCGGGCACGGCAAGGCCGGCCGTCTCGATGCCGACGTAATACGCTCGGGCTGTCCCACCACGGATTCGCAAACCGCCGCGATGCTTGGCCCAACCGTAATAAGCGGCACCTCGGGCCACCGCATGATCCAGATCGTGACTCCCTTCAAGCATCTGCGGGGCCTGATTGTCCGCATCGTTGGAAAACCATTCGCCGAGTACTTCCAGAAGGCGATGCCGCAAGATGTCGGCCTTGAACACGCCGCCGTTGAAAAGCACGTGCGTCGGCCGGACCGGCTGGCCCGGTGCCGGACCGTGGGCCTGCAGGAATGCAGCCAAATGGCGGGTAATGGCCGTGTCGGTCTCATAAGGCAAGCCAAGTTCGCGGAAGCCGGAGGCCATTCGACGGGCCGGTCGATCGCTAACCTTGCAATGCGGGAAGAATCCATCGACCAAAATTTGCCCGACGCTCAGCCGATCAACTTCCGTGGTGACGGTGCCGCCAATCAGACGGCTGCCGCGGCCAAGCACGGAGATGGGATATTGATCGCTCGTTGCACCCTCGGTGGCCAGAAGCGATTCCTTTGCGTTACGGCAGGAGTGCCACAAGGCGACCGACTGCCAAGGGTCGAGCTTGGTTCCTTTTTCGGCAAAGCGTCCGGCGACAAAATGGGCCAGAGCCAGATCCATGTTATCGCCACCGACCAGCAGGTGATTTCCTACGGCCATGCGGCGAAGCACCAATTCGCCGGAATCGTCCGCTACGGTGACGAGCGTGAGGTCGGTCGTGCCGCCGCCGACATCGCAGACCAACAGCGTATCGCCCAGCTTCAAAGCCCGCCGCCAACGGTCGCCACGATCGGCTAGCCAGGCATAGACGGCCGCCTGCGGCTCTTCAAGCAAGACAAGATCCTGGGGCAACCCGGCTGCCAGTGCGGCCTCGCGGGTCAGTTCGCGGGCACTGGCATCAAAGGAGGCCGGCACGGTCAATACCACGAGTTGCTCGGCCACAGGGGCTTCTGGATGCAGTTCTTGCCAGACTGCGACAATATGTTCGAGGTAGCGTTGCGAGGCCGTGACCGGTGAAATTTTTGCCACACTCTCCGCCGCGCCCCAGGGCAGAATCGGCTGATGACGATCGACGCGGCTATAAGCCAGCCACGACTTCGCCGCGCCAACGGTTCGGTCGGGCACTACGGCCCCTTGCCGCCGGGCATATTCACCGACGGCAAAGTCGCGCTGCTTGGTCCAAGGCAAATCGAGTACCCCGCCGACCGCTTCGTTGGGATTGGCCAAATAAGCGAAGGATGCCAGCATGGTCCGCGATTCGACGGTCCCACTGCTGACGAGTTGCGGCAGGGCCAGGAGTTCGACCTGGGGATTCTCTGCGTCCAGCGGCGCGTAGGCCAACACGCTGTTGGTTGTGCCTAGATCGAACCCCAGGATGAATTTTGCGGTGTTCTTTTCCCTACTCGTACTCATGCTAACTCCACTTCCACTGGTGCAACGACGCGGACAGAAAGTTGCGTGCCCGACCATGCCGGCAACCGGACCTCGGTCGCCTCCCAGCCATGATGGACCAGTCGGCCATGAAATGGCGGATCGCCCACCACGTTGCCCGTCAGCCGGAAGCGGCCGGCGTCAAAGCCCGCCGGAACCTCGACAGGACTGTCTTCTTCTTGGTTGACCATCGGCTGGATGGCAAAAAGGCGGTCAAGCACTTTGGCACAATCGCGATGCACGTCGCGGACAGCGGCCCCGATTTGGGCGTCGCTGTAGCTATCCAGCGGTTCCTTGATGAAATCGACGAAGCGGGCCTCGCGTTGCAGGGTCGCAAGGAGCGTGATCGCTTCGCTGCGAGATGGCTTTGGCGGCTGTTTCGCAGTCGGCGGTTTCGTTTCGGTCTTGTCTGGAATCTTTGCTTGCGGTTTCTCGGCGGCGATTTTAGTCGTTTTCCATTTTCCGAGAATTCTGGCCACCAGCCAGCCGACCACCATCAGAAATAAGACGACGTTAACGATTTCCGAGATGAGCAACAATTGGTCCATGGGTATCAATCCTTTTTTCGAGATATTAGGGGGTCCTCGTCGGGCTTAGTGCCTTCTCCGATGATCTTTTCGATCTGTCTTCGCAGTTCCTCGCGGGCCTTGGCTTGGCTAGCAGGCTCGGCCTTGGGATCGACGGCGATCGGCACGTTCAGCAGGAGTGCCAACTGCTGGACTGCGGCCTGGCGAGTCGATTCCTCCGGGCGAGAAAGCAGAGCAAGCCAGACCAGCGGATCTTCAATCAGCATCCAAGCCACATGCTCCAGTGTATCTTCGCCGGTCTGCGAGGAAAGCCCGCGGATGATCCGGTGGAGTCTTAACTTTTGTTCGGCGTCGAGCGTACTCATGTTCAGCCGACTTAAATACCCGAGTACGGCTGGCCCGACGTCGCGCAAACTGCGCTCGGCGCGGTCCCGCCGAGTCCATAGCGGATCGCCCAGTTGATGGATCCAGGCATCCCACTGTTTACGATCCGAATTTCGCGATACGGCGGCCATTTTCACCAATTCGTCCTCGGCAGCCCGAGCCGTGCGGGCGACCTGCCAGTCCGGGCGGATGGATTCCAGCATCGGAAGGAAATTTTTGCGACACCCTTCTTCGTTGATGACCAGCAAGTGCCAGATCGACGAAGCTCGCAGCACACGCGGCTTGTTTGCTCCCGGAAGCGATAAGCTGATGGGCTGCCCTGGAACCTGAGTCAAATCGAAATACTTTTCCGGCTGGTCTTTGTCGGAATATCGCAGGACAAAACGACCTTCCAAACTTACTTCAACGACAAACTCGACTCTTGGCTCGTTCCGCGGATCGGTTTTGACGCCGCTGCGCTGGTAGGTATAGGTAAGGGATCTCGTAACTCCGTTGCCATTAAAATTGATCTGCTCACGAACGGGACCATCCGACGCGACCTGCTGCCTCGGGATGCCAAACATCCAGACACCATTATTGCCATTGCTAACGATCCGTCCAGCCACCAAGGAGAACTTGGTGCGTCCCACGATCCACTGCTGAAACATGGGCGAACTGGTCGGCCCTTCGGCGACGACGATCTCGCACGTCGCGAATGTCGTCGCCAGTATCCACAACACGAATTGCTTCCAACGCATACGTCGCTCCATTTGGAGTGCGACGGCTTGCCGCCGCTTTTCAATTCGGCCAATCCTAAACTAAGGATTTGGTCTGAAATTACTTCCCGATTTGCAGGGTGGGACAAGTTCGCGCAGCGATCGTCCAGCCCACCAACACGAATACCACCCTTTGAAAAGCGGCGATAAATCGCCGCACTCCAAAAGCAAGCACACTTCATTCTATGACGTTCGGTTGCGCGATTGGCTTTGCAGATTGTTGGTCAGCGATTCAAGCTGGGCAAGGTCCAATACTCGTAGTTCCTGTTCCTCACTGACAGGGATACAGAGTATTGCCTGAAGCGTTCGGATCAATTTGATCTCGCCTTCGATCTTGCCTTTGATCTCGCCCTTAAGCTCGCCTTCGAGTACACCTTCACGATGGGCGGCGTTCATGGCCCATTGTTGGTCTCGAATCGCTTTTTCGCGTGCGTCGTACATCACTTTGTCCTCGGTTACTTGCGCTATATTAACGATCGTTTGCGTCGCTTGCCGGATCGCTTGCTGGGGAAATAATTTCAACAGTGCGTCGGCTTCGTACTCGTGGGCATGAAGAAACCAGAATAGCCAGCAATCGAGCATACCGGCTCCCTTCAAGTCTGTCTCCCTTAAATTATACCTTCCAAGCTCCAGCGTGTGAATCTCCAAGGTTTCTTGCAAAACCCGGCCCGATTCTGCGTCGGTGAGACGAAACGCATGGTGGACTTTCGTCGCATCCTTCCAAAGAATCCCGTCGACCAAGCAGATCGAAAAAACGGGATGGGCCTTTGTGTAGTCGTCGCCTTCCTTCAGTTGGCCGGCATAAAGCTCGCAACCATAAAAAACGATCCGCTGAACGAGGCCCTCAAAAATCGTCAGTTGCATTTCGATGTCGTAGATGGCTCCCGACTGATCGACGGCCTTGACGTCGAGAATTGATAGTTTATCGTCCTCGTAATCTTTCAGGTTGTAGGGGTTTTCGAGCGTGACCTCGATGATCGGCGACGCGGGATCGAGAATCGCGTTGAGCAAACTGATCAGGGCAATGCGATTCTCCACGGTTCCGAACGTCCGCTTGAACGCAAAATCATTCGTGGGGCGAATTCCAAGCGGCATAATGGTTCCTGGAAGAAAGAGGACACAGTTCGAGCTTCGAGCCAAACAAATACCAGTATACCACGAATCTTCCGGAATAGCCGCTTTTCAGTTGCTCGCTCTTTGTGCGCCTACTGGACACCAATCAACTACGGTTTTGTCAAAGCGGCCAGGAGATCGGCGGATTCCTCGGCCAAACCGTGGTGATGCAGTTTCCAGCGGTTGCCTGATTCCGGAACAAAGAGGATAGCTGCGATCGAGGGGTGATGTCGGCAATAGCTCATGGCGGCCTCAGGCCCCATGACGTAAAAGGCGGTCGAAAGCGCGTCGGCCGCCGTGGCGGTGGGAGCCAGAACCGTGACCGAAAGCACGCGATCGGCCGGCCGGCCGGTGCGTGGATCGAGGATGTGGCCATAGCGTTGCCCTTGGTGGCGAAACGATTGGAACTGTGCCCCCGACGTACCCAAGGCCCGGTCGTGCAATTCGATTTGCCCGAGGCGTCGCTCGTCGCGAAGCGGATCCTTGACGCCGATCGTCCAGGGCGAACTAAGTAGGTCGGGCTTTCCAGCCTGACTGGCGCGCGGCGAGTCCGCCTGGAAAGGCTGACCTGCGGCCGAGCCGCGGGCGGCGACACTGCTATATCCGCCATGGGCGAGAAAGTCGGAAACGCCGGCGGCCAACAGGTGCTCAACAGCGCGATCGACCGCGTGGCCCTTGCCAATGCTGCCAAGGTTCAATCGCATTCCCTTGCGAAGGAAACGGATCGTCTTTTGTGCTTCATCGAGTTCAATCCATTGTCCACCCACCAGAGCCAGGGCCTCGGCGAGTTGCTCGGTCGATGGAATGGTTCCTGCCCGCCGCGCAAAGCCCCAGGCTTCCCAAAGGGGTGTTGCCGTGAGGTCGTAGGCCCCGTCGCTATCGCGCCAGAGTTGCATCGCCCCTTGCAGCAGTGAGAACAGTTGCGGTTCGACTTCCACGGCCGCGTTGGCCGCCTCACGATTGATTTCGGAAATGTCACTGTCCAGCTTGAAGAACGACAACTGTTCTTCGAGCGATTGAACGAGGTCCAGTGCCTCCAAGGCGACTGCGGTTGCCTCCCCCGCAATCGCAGCGGGCAGGCAAATCTCAAACTCGCCGGCCATCGCCTTACGGGAGAGATGGACTAGGTAGGGTTCATTGGAAGAGAAGTTAATAACCTGTCCCACGCTGGCGGCTTCGTGATCGGCTGCCGCATGACCGAGGAGGAAATCACGACGTGGTGTGCCGTGGGTCATGGCTTGCTGCGCCGTTTCGTCAATGCCAGCGGCTTCAACTCGATCAGTTCGGCTAGTCCCGCCGCGGCCAGCTCTGGACCGCTAACGTATCGGCCGGCACGAGTCCACGCGATGATTTTCTCGGGCGTGACACCGAACAACTGGGCCAGGAGTACGTCCATGTCTTTTTCCAACTGCCCGAAATGGCGTGCCCACTCGGCGGCCTCCAGCAGGGCGACATTTTCTTCGCTCTGCCACTTCATGTTGTGGAACAAGAGCACGCTGAGCGGCGTGACCAGCCTGCGCTGGCATGCGGCAAACGGCCAGAGCGCGGCCGAAGAACATTCACCCGCCACGATCCCCGTGGCACGCAGGCCGCGGAGCATAATCAACGACACCAGCGCGATGCCGCAGTAAGGGCTTCCGCCCAAGGAATCAAAATAAAGAGTGCATTCACCGCCCGGCTCGACGGAAAGCAGTTTGTCGCACAGATCGGACTGGTTCTCGGTCAGATCGCCCACCACGGCGATCTCCAGCGGACCTTCATGGCTACGGTCGGATTTTCCCATTGCTTACCCTCAAAATGAAAAAGCGAACTGCGACGAGACCCGGCGCAGTCCGCTAGTATTCTAGCATACGGAAACTACTTAGAAACTATCTCAAAAGGTCTTTTTCACCGCAGAGGACGCAGAGGTACGCAGAGGATGAATCCTAATTGAGGGCCTCTGCGTCCTCTGCGGTGAGTTCTGAGATAGCCTCTTGGGCTATTCCATCTCGATGGCGTGGGTTGGGCAGGAATCAAGACAGGCACCGCAATCGGCGCATAATTCGCCGTCGATCACCGCCTTGGTGTCTTTCAACTCGATCGCGCCACACGGACACGTCTCGATGCAGTCGCCACAACCTTCACACTTCTCAAACTTGACAATCACCGACATAAATAAATCTCCTTACTACACTACAAAACAACGCCCAGCAACCGATGATCTCCCCGAGGCAAGGGATCGGAAATCAACAGCTTCGTGAGGCCCCAACGAAATGAGTCGAACCCGCGAGTTCGACTCTCTATCTATTTGACGATATAACCGCCGAGTCGTCAATCGAAATTTTGGCCAGTTCCGAGGATTTCCATCGACGCGCAAGCCAGTTTCGTTTTATCACAAGTTTTTCGCATGTTTGCGGCCTAACTAACCTACTCAATAGAGGGGAAATGGCAGTCGCCTATTCCTCTCTGTTGGGCTTGCGCTTGACAACCATGCACCCTTCCGCCAACATAAGCAATGATGAAATATTCTCGATGAAAGCTAGGCCGTTATGTACCGAAGGATTTATTACCGCAGTTTTGCCCTCACGTTTGCGGGCATTGCCTTGTCGTGGATCGCGCCGACCCTTGCTCGCGGCGAGAAACCGGCCGATCTTCAGGCCCAGTTTCTCGCCGGTCCGATGCGCGACGTGGAAGAGATTGTCTTTGCCGCACGAAGCATCTTGCCGGAACACTGGTACGCCAACATCGGCTACTGGGCCACGGACCGCTGCAAGCCCATGTACGGCAAGTTCGGCAAGCTCTGCAAGCTGAACCTGCGAACGGGCAAACTCGCGCTGCTGATCGACGATCCGGCTGGGAGTGTTCGCGATCCGGCCGTGCATTACGACGGCAAGCGAATCCTCTTCTCCTACCGCAAGGGCGGCACGGAGAACTATCTGCTTTATCTCATCAACTCGGACGGCACCGGCCTGCGCAGCATCACCGATGGCAAGTTCGACGACTTTGAGCCTTGCTGGCTGCCGGACGGCGGTATCGCCTTTGTCACCACCCGGGCCAAGCGATGGGTCCAGTGCTGGTCGACCCAGGTCGGCAACATCTGGCGTTGCGATGCCGACGGCGGGCAGATTCGCCCGTTATCAGCCAATATCGAGCAAGACAACACCCCCTGGGTGTTGTCCGACGGCCGCATCCTCTACACGCGCTGGGAATACATCGATCGCTCGCAGGTTCACTTTCACCATCTCTGGACGATGTACACGGACGGCACCGAGCAGAGCGTTTTCTTCGGCAATCTGCATCCCGGTGGGCTGTTCATTGATGCTCGGCCAATCCCCGGCAGCCGCGACGTGATCATCATCCACTCCCCCGCCCATGGGCGGACGGAACATCATGGATTCGTTGCCCGGGTCAGCCCGCAGCAGGGGCCTGACGTGCTCGGCAACCTAGTCAATATCAGCAAGCATGACAATTACCGCGATCCCTGGGCGTTCAGCACCAATGCCTTCATGGCGGCCGAAAAAGAGCGGCTGGTTCTGATGAACGACCGCGGCGAGACGACGGCGCTCTTCACCGCGCCAAAGGAGTTCGGCCCGGTTTGGCTGCACGAACCGCGGCCAATCGTAGCCCACCCGGTCGAGTTTGCCACCTCATCGCGAGTGGATCTGACCAAGCCGACGGGTAGGTATCTGCTGGAAGACGTTTACCGCGGCCGCAACATGTCCGGCATCCGGCCCGGCGAGATCAAGAAGCTGATGGTCATCGAGAGCTTGCCCAAACCGATCAATTTCACCGGCGGCATGGATCCTTTGAGCTACGTGGGCACGTTCACTTTGGAACGCGTGCTGGGCACGGTGCCCGTCGAGTCAGACGGATCGGCTTTTTTTGAGGCCCCGGCCCTGCGAAGCTTGCTGTTCGTGGCCCTGGACGACAAGGATCTGGCGATCAAGCGGATGCAGAGTTTTACGACGGTTCAGCCCGGCGAGACCGCGGGCTGCATCGGCTGCCACGAACATCGCACGATCGCGCCGCCAACTATCCGTCGGTCAATACCCCTTGCTTCGCGACGCAGAGCAAGCGCGATCGAACCCTTCCGCGACGTGCCCGACGTGCCCGACTTTCCCCGCGACGTGCAGCCGATTCTCGATCGCAATTGCCTGCGCTGCCACGACTACGACCGGCGGGACGGCGGCGTGATTCTCTCCGGCGATCACGGCCCCATGTTCTCGCACAGCTACTACTCGCTGACCGTTTGGCGGCAACTGGCCGACGGCCGCAATGAGCCGCGAAGCAACTACGCCCCGCGGACACTTGGCAGCGGCGGGTCGCCGTTGATGAAACTGCTGGCGGGTGGCCACTACGATGTGAAGCCGACGGAGCGCGAGTGCCGCATTGTGCGGCTTTGGCTCGACATCGGTGCCCCCTACCCCGGCACCTACGCGTCCTTGGGCACCGGCAGTATCGGCGGGTATATAAACAATGCGGAAACGCTCAACAACGACCGCGACTGGCCCGAGAGCCGCGCGGCCGAATCCGTCTTTACTCGCCGTTGTGCCACGTGCCACGACCCGCGGACCAACCCGATCGCACGAACGCTTTCCGACGAGAACGGTTTGAGTTTCTGGCAGGCGTCGCTTGGCGATCGGCGTTTGGAGTTCTCGCGGCATATCATTTACAACCTCTCGCGGCCAGAGAAGTCACTCGCGCTCTTGGCCCCCCTTGCCCGCAGCGCAGGCGGGTATGGGCGATGCGTGGCAACGAAGTCGCTTCACCCGCCCGCGAGGCATGAAAAGGATGGGAAGAAAAAAAGCTCCCCTCTCCCTTTGGGAGAAGTAGGGTGGGCCGAGCCTAAGCGAGTCCCACCAAAAGATGGCTCGACGGTCCCGCCTGCTGAAGAGGGTGTTTTTCTCACCACCGCCGATCCCGATTACCGGCTTCTGCTGGCCATGTGCGAGGCTGGCAAGCGGCGGTTGCAAGAGGTCAAGCGGTTCGACATGCCAGGTTTCAAGCCGCGAGAGGAATATATCCGCGAGATGAAGCGTTACCAGTTATTGCCCGAGACGTTCGATATCAACAAAGATCCGCTGGATTTTTACCAGTTAGACCGGCGGTATTGGGATTCATTTATCTATCAGCCGGCGAAGAGGTAGAATGGCTCAGTTGACGTGTGAGGCAGGATTCTCTGGCAGACGGATGCCACCGTGGCACGGGCATCTTGCCCGTGTCGAATTCCACGGGCTGGAAGCCCGTGCCACGCTCTTGCCAGAAAATCTTGCCACATACCAGTTGACTTCCCCGTCCCTCCATCCCAATATAACGCATATCGGTACAACCCTTAACTTCTGGAGGTATCTTATGAACACAACACGTGCGAAACGTGGTTTTACGCTCATCGAGCTGATCGTGGCGATTGCCATCATCGGAATCCTTTTCCCAACTTGCCCCGTCCGATACACTTGAACGTATGGCTCCCGACACTCCCGTTTTCGATAGTAGCGACAGCGTCCGCTCGGCGGTTCCGCTGAAATATGTCCAGTATGTCACTTTCCAGGAACCGCTTGCCCTGGAAGAAGGGGGATCCCTACCCATCGTGCGGGTGGCCTATGAGACCTATGGCAAACTCAGCCCGGCGGCCGACAACGCCGTCCTGATTTGCCATGCCCTGTCGGGCGATTCGCATGTTGCCCGACATGATGCGGAGGACACGGCCGGCTGGTGGGAGCTTGTCGTCGGGCCGGGCAAGGCGATCGACACCGACCGCTACTTCGTTATTTGCCCCAACCTCTTGGGCGGTTGTCGGGGCACGACAGGGCCGAACAGCATCAACCCAGAAACCGGCCGGCCCTATGGTGCCGATTTCCCCGTCATCACCGTCCGCGACATGGTCAACGTCCAGAGGCTGCTGGTCGAGCATCTGGGCATCCGTCGGCTGCGGGCCGTGGCGGGCGGATCGCTTGGCGGGCAACTGGCTCTGACCTGGGCCACGCAATTGCCGACGATGGTGGCTGGCACCATCGCCCTAGCGACCTCGCCGCGGCTGACCAGCCAAGCGATGGCCTTCGACGTTGTCGGCCGCAATGCCATTCTTCGCGACCCGGCCTATCAAGACGGTCAGTACTACGGCAACGGGCCGGGGCCAACGGTCGGCCTGTCGATCGCACGCATGTTGGGCCACATCACGTATCTCTCGCGCGAGGCGATGATCGAGAAGTTTGACGCCCATCGTTTGCAGCCCCGGCAAGTGCAGACGCAGTTCGAGACTCGCTTTTCCGTCGGTTCCTACCTGGCTTATCAGGGCGACAAGTTCGTCGAGCGGTTCGACGCCAACAGCTATCTCACGCTGACCATGGCCATCGACCTGTTCGATCTGGGCGACTCGCGCGAGGAGCTTCGCAGTGCGTTATCCAGTTCGCAGTGCCGCTGGCTGTTGATGAGTTTTTCGACCGACTGGCTCTTCCCGCCGTTCCAGTCGGAGAAGATGGTCAACGCCCTGATCGCCGAAGGTAAGCCGGTGAGTTATTGCAGCGTGAAAAGCAACTGCGGCCACGATGCCTTCCTGCTGGCCGACGAGTTGCCAATCTATGGCGAGGCCATGCGGGCCTTTCTGGCAAATCTCGATAGCAGCACGCCGGCGGACGACACACTCACCGATGTGGCCTTGGACGAATTAAGCTGCCAGGATCCGACGAGCATCTTTCACAGCCGCCGCTTGGACTACGACTCGATTATTGAGTTGATTCCGCCCGGCGCAAGCGTGTTGGACCTCGGCTGCGGCAACGGTGGACTGCTGGCCCGACTGCGCCGCAACGGTTGCCCGAACATCATCGGCATCGAGTTGGACGAAAAGGCGATCCTGGCCTGTGTCCGCCGCGGGCTGGATGTCGTGCAGGGTGACTTGGACCACGGCCTTTCGGCCTTCGCCGATGGGCAGTTCGACTTCGTCGTTCTTTCACAGACGTTGCAGGCGGTGATGGATGTGAAGGGCGTGCTCAAGGAAATTCTCCGCGTTGGCCGGCAGGGGATCATCAGCTTCCCCAACATCGGCTACTGGAAGCTTCGCAAGCACCTCTCCGAAGAGGGCCGCGCTCCTCGGGCCGGCTCGCTCCTGGGCTACTACTGGTACAACTCTCCCAACGTCCGCTTCCTTTCCATCGCCGACTTTGAAGACTTCTGCCGCGGCAACAAGATCAAGATTCACCAGCAGATTGCCCTCGACACGGAAGCCGGCTGCAAGGTTTACGACGACCCGAATTTGAATGCCGATATGGCGATCGTGGTGATTAGCCAGTGAAGAATGGCCGAGCGATTTGTTTGCATCCTTATTTCTTTAGCAGGATATCCGCCTCGAAATCCAGATCGAGGGCTGCAAGTATATCGAGAATTCTCTTGAGACTTGCGCCCCTGTACTGCGTTGCTTCATATTTCTGGATCTGCTGCGGCTTGAGGTTCAGTTTTTTAGCCAGCTCATTCTGCGTGAGGCCGCGCGCCACGCGACCGTGTATCAGCACGCGGGCAAAGTCGTCGGAGAACTTCATGTGCAACAGAGATGCGTTCTCCAACTCTTCAAATTCTCGAAGCTCTTGCTTAAGATCATCAATTTGAGAACGTGTTCCGGCCACCATAGCATCGTAGAGCCGCGGGTCCATGTCCGCCTTCTCTTGGACCGCAGCTTCCATCGCCTCCGAGAGTGTTTCGATTTGCTTCTTCGTCACGTTGTACTGTCGCTTGTTCTGAATCATTGTTGCGCACCCAACTCAATGAGAAGAACGCCCCTTGCGTTACCGTCTCTATCCCTTTGAAAGAAGTCCAAGACCGTTCCGCCTTGCGCCTCGCGGTCCGCAAGCCGTCGCCTCGCAATCAGGAAGTCCACGCCGTATTTCCTTTGCATACTCGACCTCGGCGGACTGGTCTCGAGGAACACGGCATCCAATTTGGATACATTTACCGGACCAGGAAGGTCGTCCCAGCAACCGTCCACATCGTTCGGTTCGTCTTTGTCTGAAACAAAACTGCCACCGATCCATACCCTCTTCACGCCAGCCTCGGCAAGATTCCGAATTGCCCTGTTAAGACCACTGTACAACCTCTCGCGTTTTGCACTCCACGTGAACCTCGCTCGAATTTCGGGCAAAGTCGTCTTATGGATACCTTGCGGAAGATTCCCGTTAGCATCGAAGTCTGGTATTGCCGTCACTGGAGCCACCAGTCTTGGTTGATCGTCAGTCGCATGACTCAAACCACCCACATGGGCTAGTGGTCACAGGGAGAAGCCGCGACCAATCATAATAATCGGCAAAAAGACAACGATTTCATTGTATTATTAGGCAATTCTTTCGTTGTATCAAGAGACCACTCTCGAAATTGTTCCGAATTAGGTCCTGTAATCTGAAATTGGGTCTTGGGCCAGTCCTCTTCGCGTGACAGAAGTGATTTGACGAATGTTTGCACGGACCCTCGCTTTCCGATATATTCAAGAAGTTCAATCTCGGGATAACGAACCTTGTTTCAGAGACGGTTTGAAAGTGACGCTGTTTTCAAGGAGCAAACCAGTGAGTAAGCGGTCGGCAGCACAAAAGGAGGCGGATGCGTTTTGTGATTTCCTTGGAGGATTCAACAGCTCTTATGCTTTGGCGAGTGCCGCCGAAACGGCCGAGGCCGCACAAACGGCCCGGTTGCTGCCGGATTTCTTTCGCGGCTATAAACAGGCGATTGACTGTTGGCGACAAGATCAGGAAAGCAAAGCCGATGATTTCAGCCTTTTCGGCGTGATGGAATTGACCGGCAGCGAAATCCGCCATTCCATGATCCTGGCCTGGCTGCTCGATTGGGACATGACCTCCCACGGCACGCATGCCCAGGGGAACTTGGGTTTTCGGCTGTTTCTGCAGGAGTTCAAGTTGCCGGTGGAATATGCCGAGGGGGCCTACCTGGTCCAGAGGGAAAGGAGCGGCGACGAAGCGAGGATTGACGTTGAAGTCGCGGAGCCGCGAAAGTTCGTGATCCATATCGAGAACAAGATATGGTCGGGGGAAAGCGTTGACCAAACGGACAGAGAATGGCGCGACCTGGAAAAACGCGCCGAATCGCTCGATTGCCCGATCGACCGCTGCCATGCCTTTTATCTCACGCCCGACGGGCGAAAGCCGCTCAATAAAGATTTTTACGCTATTTCTTGGCGGCGAATGGCTGACGTCTTCAAGAGGTTCGAGCGAGAGGCGAAGGCCGCGGAGGTAAAGTTGTTCGCGCGCCACTATGCGAAGGTACTCAAAAGACACATAATCCAGAAGACTCTTAAAGAGGAGAATAACGATGTCGACTGACGGGTTCAACGAGGCAGAACGCTACCTGGTCCAGAACTGGCGGCAGGCACGCCGGGTCGAGGAATCCATGGCGGACGTACGGCCTAAATACGTGGAAATTGGTGACCGCATTTTGGAGACGGTGCAAGAGAATCACCCGGAACTGAATTGGTCGGAGAATTCCCTTAAACGATACCCTTGCATTCATATCGGACGGAAGAAATGGCAACAAGGAGATGACCACGGGTGCATTGGCATCGAGTATATTTCCCTGGATGAATTGACTGCGGAGCATCCTGACGACGAGCCGTTCATAGGAATCTGGACGGGCGAACAAAAGAAGCCTTTGACGGACTTTAAGGGGATCAAGCGAATTGAGGCTGCTGCGAAGAAACTCCTGGCGCCGGAAGAGATTGATCGCTGGGAGTGGCCTGATGAACTTAACCAGTACCAGTACCAGTTTTCCTATTACCTCCCCGAGAAGCGAACCAAACTGCTGGATATGATCTTGAAAGATGACGGCCAAGAGTTCGTGGATTGCCTCGTCAAGCATTTCGAGTCGTTTGTCCGGTTCATTCCGGTCCTCGACGAGGTGTTTGCAAAGCCAAGTGCAAAGCCCGGCAAGAAGTGATTCACCTGCGGTCCAATCTGGTGTAGAATCGTTGCGGTCTCGTCGATTGCGTAATTCAGCGGCTCGTTTCTGATACCATCAGACAGACTTTGCGTGACCTGAACATCATCGACACCAACCAACAGGGTGTAGAAACAGCACGAATGGCTCGCCGTCAAGAGAACTATGGACAAGGTAAGAGTTTATTACGACCGCAAAGGCAATTCGCTGAGCGTTTGGTTCGACGATCCCAAGAAGGGCACGTTTGCGAAGAAACGGACGATGATGTTGTGCTCATCAAAGATCGCCGTGGGCGGGTGATTGGATTTGAACGACTGAACTATCTGACCGCCAAACAGCGAAAAGAGGATGTGTCGATTCCCGTCGAGGTGCAAATGGTGTAAGCCGTAGGGATGTGGTCGGAAATACCTTCCGCGTTCTAAAGTATCCATCGGGCAAGCGGTTTGTCGATTTAGTCGAAATGCCTTGTTGTGGCCGGTCTCTGACCGAGCCACGCCGCCGACCGAAGGTCTCAAATTTACCGGGAGACCTTCGGTCCGACGTTTCGGCGGGGTCAGGAGACCCTCGCCGAACTCGGTCCTCAGTCAGCATTTCGATTAAATCGACAGCCCCCAAGCCGGTGGCATTGAATTGGAACATTATCCCTGCCTAAATACCGAGGAATCTACATGCCGCAGAACAAACCCACCTTCACCGATGCCCTTGCCCGTGGCGTGCTCGTCTTTGACGGCGCGATGGGCACCGAAATCTACCGGCACCACGTATTTACGAACCGTTCTTTCGACGAACTGTGCCTCTCGGATCCCAAGCTGATCGAGACGATCCATCGCGACTACTGCGAGGCCGGGGCGGACGTGCTGACGACAAACACCTTCGGTGCCCAACGATTGGGCCTGGAGAAATACGGACTAGCCGACAAGGCCCGCGAGATCAACCGCGCCGGCGCGATGATCGCCCGCCGGGTGGCCGACGCGGCTGACCGGCCGGTGCTCGTGGCCGGATCGATCGGCCCCCTGGCTACGCAATGGCAATCGGAAGACGCGATTCACGAAATGGTCGCCGAGCAGGTCGTCGCCCTATGGGAAGGCGGAGTAGATTTCATCATCTTTGAAACGCAGCCTTCTCGAACGGCGATCGAGCAGTGCGCCGCAGCCATGCGCCGCCACCCGGAGGTGCCGTTCATCCTCTCCTGCATGGTGGCCGGCCAGGGAGAATCGGTCGCAGGCGAGCCGATCGAACACCTACTTGCCCCACTGCCCGATGACGGGCCGCAGCCGATCGCCTGGGGGCTGAATTGCGGCACCGGGCCGGACGGTCTGCTGAGTGCCGTCGAGCGGGCGGTCCGCGTGATCGCCTTGCCGCTGGTCGTGCAACCCAACGCGGGCCTTCCCAAGGAAATCGATCATCGAAAGATCTACTTCTGCTCGCCGGAATACTTGACGGAATACGCCAAGCGGTTCGTGAATCTGGGCGCGTCGTGCGTGGGCGGATGCTGCGGGACAACTCCAGAGCACATCCGCGAAATGTCCCGCTCGATCAAACCGCTCAGCCGGCGGCGAACGGAACCAACCGTGAAAGCGGCTGCGGCCGTGCCGCTCAAGCCAGCGGCGGCTCTGGCTGAGAAGTCGCAGTTTGGCAAGCGACTGGCTGCCGGGGAATGGGTGACCAGCGTCGAGCTTGTCCCACCGCGGGGCTACGACCTCAGCTCCACAATAGCCAAGAGCCGCACGCTTCGCGAGCGCGGCGTTACGGCGATCAACATCCCCGACGGTCCTCGAGCCAGTGCCCGGATCTCGCCGCTGATCACTGCCGAGCGGATCCTGCGCGAGGCCCAGATCGAGCCGGTCCTCCATTTCTGCTGCCGCGACCGCAACCTGATCGGCATGCAGGCCGATCTCCTGGCCTGTGCGGCCTGCCTCGTTCGCAATATCCTCTTTGTGACCGGCGATCCACCAAAACTGGGTGATTATCCGCACGCCACCGGCGTTTTTGACGCCGACTCCATCGGCATGGCCGCCGTGCAGAAGCGGCTCAATCAGGGTGTCGATCTCGGCGGGCAGTCGATCGATCCGCAGACCTTCGCCGTGATTGGCGTGGGGCTTGATCCCACGGCACTCGACCGCAAGCGAGAGATCGACCGTTTCCGGCAGAAGATTGAATCGGGTGCCGAGTTTGCCATCACGCAGCCGGTCTTCGACCCCGACGCCTTGCTGCGGATGCTCGACGAGGTGCAGCATCATGGCATTCCGATCGTGGCCGGCATCTGGCCGCTGATCAGTTATCGCAACGCCTTGTTCATGCGGAACGAGGTGCCTGGCGTGGTCGTGCCCGACGCGATCATGGAACGCATGGCCGCAGTGACCAGCCGTGAGGATCAGCTTGCCGCCGGCATCGAGATCGCTCGCGAGTCCGTCGCCCGCATCCGCGACCGCGTGGCCGGCATCCAGGTCAGTGCGCCGATGGGGAATATCGAAACGGCCTGGGCGGTGATAGAATGATAGACATGTGCCCCGAGCTCCTTTCTCCTGCCGGTGATTTCGACTGCGCCCGCGCCGCCGTGGAAAATGGCGCGGATGCCATCTACTTCGGCCTACGCGTGGGCCTGAACGCGCGGACCAAGGCCAAGAACTTTCCCCTTGAGGAATTGCCGGAGTTCATGGCCTACCTGCACCTCCGCGGCGTTCGTGGCTATGTCACTCTCAACACGCTCGTCTTTCCCAGCGAGTTTGAACTGCTAGAGCAATCGGTACGAACGGTGGTTTCCGCTGGTGTTGACGCGGCCATCGTGCAGGATTTTGGCGCGGCGCGGTTGATTCGCACCATCGCGCCCAATTTCCCGCTCCATGCCTCGACGCAGATGTCGATCACCAGCGCAGAAGGCGTGGCCATGGCCCAGCGGCTAGACATCTGCCGCGTGGTGCTCGCGCGGGAACTTTCGATCGATGATCTTCGCCGCATCCGTCCGCAGACGGAGCTTGAGCTGGAAGTGTTCGTTCATGGCGCGCTCTGCATGAGCTACTCGGGCCAGTGCAACGCGAGCTTTGGCATGGGCGGCCGCAGTGCCAATCGCGGGCAGTGTGCCCAGCAGTGCCGCTTGCCTTATGAACTGGTCTGCGACAACGAGGTCCGCAACCTCAAGGACCGCAAGTATCTGCTCAGCCCTTCGGACTTGTCTGCGTTGGATCTCGTGCCGGAACTGATCGCCGCGGGTGTCAACGCACTGAAGATCGAAGGCCGCATGAAGTCGCCGCAGTATGTCGCCGCAGCCACGCGGCAATATCGCCAGGCCATCGACGAAGGCGTGGTCGGCCGCCGCGTTCGTCGGCCAGCGGAGCAGCTTTTGGAATTAGAAAGCCCCTTCTCGCGCGGCCTTTCCCAAGGCTGGCTGGCTGGGCGGAATCTTCAGATTGTCGATGGCCGGCATTCGGCCAATCGCGGTATTTGCATCGGTAAGGTCACGGCTGTTCGTGGCGACCACGTCGCGGTCGAACTTACTGCACCGCTTCGGCGCGGTGACGGCGTCGCCTTTCCTTCAAAACTGGGCGAAAACCATGACCAAGGCGGCCGCGTCTACGAAATCTTCGATGGCAAGCTCTCCATCAAAGAAACTGTCGGCGGCCGGGTCGAGTTGGCTTTTGGACGCGATGCCATCGAGTTCAACCGCCTGCAGCCTGGCCAGGAACTCTGGAAGACCGACGACCCGCAACTCGACCGCCTCTTGAGCAAGACGTTTGCCAGCGGCCATACCCAGCGCCGCGTGCCGCTGGATTTGACGGTGGAAGCGGCCGTTGGTCGCAAGTTGTGCGTTACTGCACAGGCTGGAACGGGCGCGACGTGCCGCGTCGAGTCGGAGCAGGAACTGGAAGAGGCTCAGCGTCACCCCCTCACCGCCGAAGTGCTCCGCGAGCAGTTCGGCCGCTTGGGTACGAGCGTCTATGAGCTTCGTGGGCTTGACGCGCGGATCAAAGGCCAGCCGATGGCCCCTTTGAGCGTACTGGGAAAGTTGCGGCACGAAATGACCCGCCTCTTGAATGTCGCCGCCACAACACTCCCCTCGCCCGTACTCAAGAGAAGGGCCGTGGGTGAGGGCATTCGGCTCCCCTCGCCCGTACTCGGGAGAGGGGCCGGGGGTGAGGGCCAGGGACCAACCTACCACGTCCTCTGCCGCGAGCTTAAGCAAGTGGAAGAAGTGTTGGCTCTGGGCGTGAAGAGCATCGTCGGCGATTTTGCCGAGTTGCATCGCTGCGTCGACGCCGTGCGCAGGACCCGTGAGCAGGGAGCGGAGATCTTCCTGGCAACGCCGCGGATTCAGAAACCGGGCGAGGATGCCCACTTCGCACGGATTGCCGACGCCAAGCCCGACGGCCTTCTGGTCCGTAATCTAGGCGGGGTGGCCTTCTGTGCCGAGCGGCAGATTCCCTTCGTGGCCGATATGTCGCTCAATGCAGTCAACCCGTGGACCGTTGCCTGGCTGCACGAGCTGGGTGCTCGCCGGGTCACGGTAGCCTACGACTCCGATCGCCAGCGGCTGACCGAATTGGCCGATGCCGCTCCTTGGGCTGAGCTGGAAGTGGTCGTCTACCAGCACCTTCCCTTGTTCCACACGGAGCATTGCTTATTTGACACCGAGGTTGGCGGGCGACGCAAGGAAGTAAAACTCACGCCGGAGGAAGAAGACCGTCAGGCACAGCGCAGCACGGCACCATGCAGTTTCGCCTGCATGAAGCATGAGGTGCGATTGCGCGACCGTTTCGGCGTGGAGCATCCCTTGCAGTCTGATGCATGCTGCCGCAACACGCTTTATCATGCCCAGCCGCAGAATCTCATCGACCATGTGCCGGAACTGCGGCGGCGAGGCGTGCGGCATTTTCGCATTGAATTGTTGGAAAGCATCCCGCATAATATCTTGACTCTTCCAGTTCTAGGTGCGGAATGCAAATTGTAGGGTGGGGAGAGCGCAGCGAGCCCCACCAAAAGTAGAGTATGATAGAAAAAATGGTGGGCCGGCATTCGCTTAGGCTCGTTGGTCCCACTCCACCATTTCACGAGATCCCCCATGTTCCTTGAGCTCTCCACGCTGCTGACCTTCACCCATGTGGTCGTCGTGCTGGCGATTTCGTTACGGGTTATCATGCGTCGGCCGCCCAGCGGCGTTGCCTTGGCGTGGATGTTCCTCGCCGCGTTCCTGCCGCTCGTCGGGGCGGTGTTCTATCTACTGATCGGTGAACGGCGTGTCGGGCTGCGACGTGCTCGGCGGATAGCCGCGATCCGCAGCGATTATGCCAAGTTGGCCCATCATGTCATCGATCAGGGGTTGACGCAGGTTCCTTGGGACAAACACCGGCCGGAAGCCCGTGGCATGGACCGACTGGGCACTTGCCTGATCGGCATTCCCACCGTGGCCGGTAGCATGGCCCAGTTCTACTCGGAATCCGACATGATCCTGCGAGCGATCGCCCAGGACATCGATAACGCATGCAAGAGCGTGCTGATGGAGTTCTATATCTGGAACGAGGGCGGGGCCGCCGACGAGGTATTCGATGCACTCACCCGCGCCGGCCAGCGGGGCATCTCGTGCCGAGTGCTGGTCGATGCGGTCGGTGCCCGGCCTTGGTGGAGAGGCCGGCAACCCCAGCGGTTGCGCGAGGCGGGCGTCCAGGTGCAGCCCGCGCTACCGGTCAGTCTGTTGCAAGCCGTGGTGTCGCGAAACGATCTTCGTCTGCACCGCAAGATCGTCGTGATCGACGGACGTGTCGCCTGGACCGGGAGCATGAATCTTGTCGATCCTCGCTACTTCAAACAGAATGCCCATGTGGGGCAGTGGGTCGATGCCATGGTTCGCCTGGAAGGATCCGTTGTGGCTCCGCTGGCCATGACCATCATCGGCGACTGGATGCTGGAAACGGCTGAATCGATCGAGACGATCATCGCCAGCGCGGAGCTGAGCCTCGTGGGACCGAAAGGGACCGCGGACATCCAGGTCGTCCCCTCGGGGCCTGGCGAAGGTGGCGACGGGCTGCTGCAAATGCTCCTGGCGGTCATCAATTCAGCCCGCCACGAACTCGTACTCACGACGCCCTATTTTGTGCCTGATGATTCGATGTTTCGCGCCTTGCGGGGTGCCGCGGGTCGGGGTGTGCGCGTCGATATGATCTTGCCCGAGCGGGTTGATTCGCTGCTAACGCGTTATGCCAGCCGGTCGTATTACGATGAGTTGCTGGAAATTGGCGTCCGCATCCACCTTTACCAGAAGGGCCTACTGCACACGAAGTCGATCACGGCCGACCGCCGGATATCAATGTTCGGCACGGTCAACCTCGACATGCGAAGCCTGTGGCTGAACTATGAGGTCGCCTTATTTGTCTATGGCGAAGCATTCGCCGAGCAGCTTTACGTCTTGCAGCAATCGTACTTGCAAGACTGCCGGCGGCTCGATCCCCAGCAATGGTCGAAACGCTCGCGAGGCAAGCGCTTTCTGGAAAATACGCTGCGGCTGGTAGGGCCCGTGCTGTGACAGGGGGGAGGAAGGGTGAGAAGGGTGAGAAAAGGTGAGAAGGGTGTGGAAGGTGTGGATTATGGAATTAGCACTGACTCCATCGGGTCGGATCACGTTGCGACCGACGACGGATGCGCAGGGACCGGAGGCGGATGGACAACTGGGCCGGGTGGCTGAGGCATTTGGAATCAGTCAAGGAAAGGGGCTTTTTCTGCTGGCAACGGAGCAGTTCGAGGGTCTGCACTCGCCGGCATTTTCCTACTGGCGGGATTTCGCCGCTAGCTACCTGACCGCGCTCTGCCATACGCCCGAGATCGCCGGCCTGGAATTGGAAGCGATCCCGCCGCCTACCGCGGGCGAATTGGCGACGCTGATTTTGAGCGTCCCACCGATGCAAGGTGCCGAGTATCTCAGCGAGGCGACCCTCCTTGACGCTTGGAAGAACCTGGACGATTGGGTACGCAGCACGATCGCTGCCGACGGCGAGGGGCTGTCGGGGTTCTTGAAGCAGCATGCGTCGCTCTGGCACCAAGTGGGTCGCGTCTGCTTTCACCTGGCCGAAAACCGCAGCGAGGAGTACCCCTTTGCCTTCATGGCAACCTACGCGCCGAGCATGGCGTCCGGTTCTCGCGTGAAGTATCAGCCGCTGAGCAGAGCTTTGCGTGAGTTTGCGGGCAAGAACAATAAAGCCCTGGTGCGTCTGCTCTTGCCAGTGCAGTTGGCGTCGGAAAAGAGCGACTTGGTGAAGAAAATGGTCGAATCGGGCGACATCTACCAACCGCTTGCCTGGACTCCCCGCGATGCCTATCGCTTTCTCAAGGATGCGCCGGTTTTTGAAGAGAGCGGCATCCTAGTGCGGGTGCCCGACTGGTGGAAGAAACGGCCCCGTCCTCGCGTGGGCGTGACGATCGGCGACGCCAAGCAGAAGAAATTCGATGCCAGCGCGATGCTCGATTTTAAGGTGCAACGAGCCTTGGGCGACGAGCAGATCACCGACGCCGAATGGCAAGAATTGATGGCTGCGGACGACGGATTGTTCAAATTGCGTGGGCAATGGGTCGAAGTCGATCACCAGAAATTGCAGGAAGCGCTCGATCATTGGAAGCAGGTCGAGGAGCAGGCAGAGGATGGGATTTCTTTTTTGGAGGGAATGCGGCTTCTGGCGGGTGTGCCTGCCGATCTGACCGAGAAGGCTGGCGAGCAAGGCGACCACCAATGGTCGTTCGTTCATGCCGGCCAATGGCTTGGCGATGTTCTGGCGAAGATGCGCAGCCCGGAAAACCTTCGGACGCTGGCATCGAGCGAGACCCTGCAAGCGACCTTACGTCCGTATCAGACGACGGGCGTCGATTGGCTGCGGTTTCTGACGGGCCTTGGCCTGGGGGCCTGCTTGGCGGACGACATGGGGCTGGGCAAGACGATCCAGATATTGGCGTTGTTCTTGGATTTGAAGGGGCAGAAGACGCCTAAGCCAAAACCCTCGCTCTTGGTTTTGCCGGCCTCGCTGCTAGGCAACTGGAAGGCGGAGATGGCCCGCTTTGCGCCCACGCTCCGCGCCACATTCCTTCATCCGGCTGAAACGCCCAAGGAAGAACTTGGCCGAATCGCAGCCGACCCTGCCGGCGCGTTGAAAAACCTTGATGTCGTCGTGACCAGCTATAGCATGCTCTTGCGGCAGGAATGGCTGATGGATATTCGCTGGCAGTTGGCGGTGCTTGACGAGGCGCAGGCCATTAAGAACCCAGGCGCTCAGCAGACCAAGGCCGTCAAGCGGCTCCAGGCCGACGCACGCATCGTCCTGACCGGCACGCCCGTGGAGAACCGATTGTCCGATCTCTGGTCATTGTTCGATTTTATCTGTCCAGGCTTGCTAGGCACGCAGACCAAATTCAAGGATTTTGCCAAGAAACTTGGCGAACGCCAGGAGAACCGTTATGCCCCGCTGCGGAGCTTGGTGCAACCGTACATCCTGCGGCGCATGAAGACCGACCGCCGCATCATTGACGACCTGCCCGACAAGGTTGAAGTCCGAGCGTTCTGCGGACTGAGCAAGCGGCAGGCGGTGCTGTACGCAAAACAGGTCGAAGAATTGACCAACTCGCTGAAGAACATTGACGGAATACAACGGCGGGGGGTTGTGCTGGCCTGTCTGATGCGGTTCAAGCAGATATGCAACCACCCCAGTCAGTGGCTGGGCGATGACCAGTATCTGCCTGAAGAGAGCGGCAAGTTCACCAAACTGTCCGAGATTTGCGAGGAGATTGCCTCGCGTCAGGAGCGGGTACTGGTTTTCACTCAGTTTCGAGAAATGACCGAGCCTCTGGCGAAATTCCTGGGAAAGAAGTTCGACCGTGCGGGGTTGGTGCTGCACGGCGGGACGGCCGTCAAGCATCGCAAAGCGCTCGTCGATCAGTTCCAACGTGACGACGGGCCACCCTTTTTCATCCTCTCGCTGAAGGCAGGCGGGACGGGCCTGAACCTGACCGCCGCCTCGCACGTCATCCATTTTGATCGCTGGTGGAACCCGGCGGTTGAGAACCAAGCAACCGACCGGGCGTTCCGCATCGGCCAGCGGCGGAACGTCATGGTTCACAAGTTTGTCTGCCAGGGCACGATCGAAGAACGCATCGACGCGATGATCGACGAGAAGCGTCAACTGGCGGCGGACCTGCTGGAAGGAGGAGCGGAGAAAATGCTCACGGAAATGACCAATTCCGAGTTGATTCGTTTCGTGTCGCTTGACGTGGCGCGCGCCAGCGTGTAAATAAGTGCGTAGAACGGATTTCAATCCGTTTTACTTGAACGGAATAAATTCCGTTTTACGAACTTAACCCACACTTTTAAGGAGAATTGCTTTGTCACGGTATGGATATGGTTCGGGTGGTGGATATGGTGGATATGGCGGCTGGGCGCCCTACGTCTCCGTGGCGGAACGGCGGCAGAAAGCCGCGACCAAAATGGACGCCTTGCGCAAGAAGGGCATCGACATTCAACCGGTCACGATCAACGGCCGCAAGATCGCCAGCAGCTTCTGGGGCGAGGCCTGGTGCGAGCACATGGAGTCGTTTAGCGACTTCGATAACCGCTTGCCGCGCGGCCGCACCTACGTACGCAACGGCTCGGTCTGCCACTTGGCCGTCGCCAAGGGCCAGATCGATGCGAAGGTTTCCGGATCGGAACTCTACAACGTCAAGGTCAGCATTAAAACCTTGCCGGGTCCGAAGTGGTCCGCGATCAAGGGCCGGTGCAGCGGGCAAATCGCTTCGCTCCTGGAACTGCTCCAGGGGAAGCTTTCCGACCACGTCATGGAGGTTGTGACCGACCGTAAGGAAGGGCTGTTTCCGCTGCCGGGCGAGATGTCGTTCCAGTGTAGTTGTCCTGATTCTGCCAGAATGTGCAAACACGTGGCGGCCGTACTCTATGGGATCGGTGCCCGATTGGATGACAAGCCCGAGTTGCTTTTCACGCTGCGCGGCGTCGATCACGAAGAACTGATTGAGGCCGACGCCGAGAAGGCCGTGGCGGCTGCAACCTCCCGGGGCAAGTCCAAGCGGCTGGCCGCGGACGAGCTTGGTGCCATCTTTGGCATCGAGATCGACGCCGGCAACACCGATGCCCCCTCCAGCGATACTCCCGTCAGCAAGAAGCCCTCCAGTAAGAAGCAAGGGAAAGCAGTTCCGAAGAAAGTGCCCGCAAAGAAGAAGAGTAGCAAGGCAAAAGGGAAAAAGATCGCAAAAGCGAGCAGTAAGAAGTCCTCATCCCCTGCCCCTCTCCCGAGTACGGGAGAGGGGAGTCCTTCTCAGACGGGTAGCAAGGTCAAGAAGCCGGCTGTCACTCGGAAAAAAAAGGCTCTTCCGTAATTGAGTACGGAACGCGGGTAATTGTAGGGTGGGACGAGTGCAACGAGCCCCCATACGCTCGTCCCACCCCGATACGTCTGCACCCAGAACCGGAAGAGCCATAGCTTTGCGTGATTCCCAGAGGTTCGGGAAAATGCGTTGCTGTAGCCGTACACGAACTCGTCGGTCCCTTCCCCATTTTTCCACCCATTTTCCTCACCTGCCCCCGAACGCCAGCTTTGCCGGCCGCCGCAAAATATAAATCCAGAGGCAGATTGCCACGGCGAGGATTCCTAGGCTGATGTTCTGCGAAATGTGCAACCCGGTGCCCCAGATGGCCGCTTCGTCGGTGCGAATTTTCTCGATCAGGAATCGCGTAATCGGGTAGACGGTTATCATCAAGGCCGTCAACTCGCCGTCGCGGCGGCGAAAACGATCGTAGCAGAGCAATAGGAAGCAAAGAATCAAGGCGTCGATCGTACTATAAAGCTGCGTCGGATGGACCGGCAGGCTCCGCGGCAAGGGGCGATCAACGCTCAGATTGATCGGCTGTGCATGACCGGCCAAACGAATGCGGAGCCAGGGATGCTGCCGATGCTCTTCGAGGAGCTGGCGAAGCGGCCCGATGGTGCCCACCTCTTTGCGGCCGGAAATACTTTCCACCCGCTGGCCTGGGTGAATGCCCGCCGCAGCCTCGGGCGATTGTCGGCAGACATGGCTGATTATGGCCTCCTGGTCATCGCTGCCGGCAATCTCCAGGCCGTGGATTTTCAGCGGCCCGCTGCCGTGGGTTTGTGACTCCGGCGGGTCGTCAACGGTCCAAAACGAAATCTGGCCGCCACCGGAAAGCAACAAGTCGATCTTGTCGATTCCCAGCACGACACCCGCTGCCTGCTTCGCAGAGGTTATCCTCACGCCGTTGATCTCGACGATTTCCATTCCCGCAGCCAGCCCTGCTTGAGTGGCGGACGAGTCGGGTGCGACGCAGTCAATCAAGGTTTTATGATTCGGCCCATCGCGAAACTTCAGTCCAAAGACGTCGGTCTTGCCTTGGCTGACTTCGTGTTGATGAACGGGGCTGTTCCAGGGAAAAGTCACTTTCCACGGCAGATCACAGGGGCCGCCGAAGCAGCAACCGTTCAACAGGCAGCCGACACGCCCCAGGGCCAAACCCAAGAGCATGCTGGGGGCGATCAGGTCGGCGGTGGCCAAAAGCGGCACGCGATGCCGCCACCAAAACAATCCCAGCCCGAACATGGCACCAAAAAATGCGCCGTACACTACCAGCCCACCACCGGCCACATTGACGATGGCAAAAACCAAAGCCTTCCATCCATTCTCTGTGTACAACGGCCAGTATTGTTCGGACCAGTACTCCGCGACATAGACGGCCCGGGCACCAAGTAAGCCCGGTATAATTATCCAGAAGGCCAGGGCGAAGATCATTTCCGGATCGACTCCCACGCGTCGAGCGCGATAAGTGGCCAAGCCCATGCCGGAGAGTACGGCCAGAAGCATCATCATGCCGTAGCCGCGAATCGGCAGGCCGCGCGGTTCGCAGAGCAATGGCAGCACCACGGCAATGGCCACCCCGAGCACCGCCAGCACTTGCGCGTAGCTGCGGGTATCGGCATTAAAGCCCTGGCGGCGGACAAGCCACACCAACAAGCCCGCGCTGGCCACGGCCCACACAGCCAATAAGAGACCAAAGCCGAAGACCGGCAGGCCAAACAGTTCACAAGGGATGTAGAGGAGGGTTTGGAGCATGTAGGAGTTAGGAGTTGGGAGTTGGGAGTTGGGAGTTGGGAGTTGGGAGTTGGGAGTTGGGAGTTGGGAGTTGGGAGTTGGGAGTTAGGAGTTAGGAGTTCTCTCCTTCTAACTTCTAACTTCTACCTTCTAACTCCTTTTCAAAATCGTGTTGTCGATCAGCCGCGTGCCGTCGATCTTCACTGCCAGCACGGCAAGCGTCGGCCCGGTGATCTGCGTAACCGCCGCGAGCGAATCGGGATCGACTAGGGCGACATAATCGATCGTCGCGCCGACGGCGAGGATTCGCTGGGTCATCTCTTGGGCAATGGCCGCAGCGTCCCGCTCACCCCCGGCGACAAGTTGCCTGGCAAGCTCCAGGCTGTGCCACAACACGGTAGCTCGTTGTCGGGCGTCGGCACTCAAGTAGACGTTCCGCGAACTCATCGCCAAGCCGTCGGGTTCGCGAATGATCGGGCAAACTCGGATCTCGACCGGCACGTCCAGATCGGCAACCATGCGGCGAATAACGGCGGCTTGCTGATAATCCTTCTGGCCGAAATAGGCGATGTCTGGTTGGATCATGTTCAGTAGCTTCAGCACGATCGTCGCCACGCCGCGAAAATGACCCGGACGGCAGCGGCCTTCCAGCGGCTCGGCAATAGCACTGACTTCAACCCAGGTGGCATGGCCGGGCCGGTAGACCTCGGCCTCGCTGGGGGCCATCACGAATTCCGTATCGCAAGTGGCCAGCTTTTCCAGATCGGCCTGGAGCGTGCGAGGATAGTTAGCTAGGTCCTCGTGGGGTCCGAACTGGCTCGGATTGACGTAGATCCATACAACTGTCAAGTCGCACTCGGCCTTCGACGCACGCACGAGACTCAAATGTCCCTCGTGGAGTGCCCCCATCGTCGGCACCAGGCCGATCCGCTTTCCCGCGCGGCGAAAAGGCAGCAATGCCGCGCGGATTTCAGTGACCGTGGTGAGGACGCGTGGGAGCATGGTGAATGGTGAATGGTGGAGGGTGGTAAGAGTTCAAACCAAGGAAGAGTCAAAGAAATACCGTGGCGTACGGAATATCGCTTGCGGTTTCACGATTTTTGAAATTTGATTTGTTTCGGATTTCGGATTTCGGATTTCGACATTCGGATTTTCCCCTTACCTCATGGCTTCCACGGCCGCCACCAGTTCAACGAGGGCGGCCTTCTCATTTGCGGCATCAAGCCTCAGCACAGGCCCCTCCGCTACGGCGGCTTGATTGTCCAGGGCATGTTCAATTTGCCTCAACTGCTCGAGGGTCAGCAGTTCCTCGCCCGGTCGGCCGCGGGTTTGAATGCGTGCTAGTAATGTTTCCATCGGGGCGCGGAGCAAAACGGTCAACCGCGGTCGCACGACCACCGTCCGCAACTCTGCCCAGCGAGCCAAATAAGCCGGCATTTGCTCCTCATGCAGCCAAACGCTTGCAAAGGCGGGCGATTGCTCGAACCAAAAGTCGCTTACGGTCGGCCGATCTTGTCGGGTCCACTCGGGTTGGCCAAGGGCCAACTGGCGAGCGCGTTGTTCAAGGAATTCTAATTCGATTTGCCAGGCATGACCAGACGGATTACGGTAAAAGGCTTCGAGCCGAGAGGGGTCGAATTGCTCGGCCAGTAGCCGGGCAGCGATTTTTTCCGCGATTTTACCGGCCAGCCAGCTCTTGCCCACGCCAATGGGGCCGGCGATGGCCAGATACCACGGGGTTTGGTTGAGGTGATCCAAAAGCCGCGCGATGGTCCAGCCGATGCCCGGATGAAGCATCTCGGGGGCAACCTCGGCGGCCGGTTCGAGAACGAATCGCCGCCACGCCATCCGTGGATGGGGAATGACCAGATCCGGGTGTACCCGCGTCAGGGTGTCGTAAAGGAGCAGATCGAGGTCGACGGTCCGCGGTCCCCAGTGTTCAACGCGCTGCCGGCCTAGATCGGCTTCGACCCTCTGCAACTCGGCCAGCAGGGCTTCCGGAGAGAGTGAAGTATGAAGAACCGCAGCCGCATTCAGATAAGCCGATTGCGCCCCAAGCCCACCCACGGGACGGGTTTCATGGTACTGGCTCTGCCTCGCCACTTCGATGTTCGGATGCCGATGCAATCGCACGAGAGCCTCCTCGAGCAATCCACTCCGATCACCCAAGTTTGAACCCAATCCGATCAAAGACAACGCCATGAAGTATATTCCAACGCGATATCAACTCCTCCCGTAATTTCCCCTCCCTCCGTTATAGGCGATTTTCCCCACCGGGGCAACGGTTTGTGGGATGGAATGTCGTTACCCACATCTTTTGGCCGGCCAAGCGTCTTCATGGCCATTTATGGTCATTCCCGGCGCAGCCGGTATTCGGCCCGTGCTTTAGCACTTGTCGTTACCCACATCTTTTGGCCAGCCAAGCGTCTTCATGGCCATTTATGGTCATTCCCGGCGCAGCCGGTATTCGGCCCGTGCTTTAGCACGGGTTTGGGATGACCGTGATCGACCACCCCCGCGTCCCGACCGCCGTAGGCGGTCGGGACGCGGGGGGAATGAGAGAATGAATGGCACAAATCGCGACAAACACCATCAACGATAGTGGTTTGTCCCGGGACGACTGAAAAAGGCGACCGTGGCGGAATTCAGCCAACTATGGGACCGGATGAGGTCTTGCGGAATTCCGATCCCAGCGATAAATCGCTGGGCTATTCTCACTCGCCCCTCCGGGGCAAATTGCCTCACCCTCGTAAACAAATTCCGCCCGATCACCTCAGCACGCCAATCCCAACTTTGCATCGCCCTAGCCCAAACCACAGCGGTCCGCTCCAGATCGCGGCAAAAGCCCGCCGAGGCCGAATAAACAAACCTGCAAACCGCCTCGTCGGATACTTTTCCGGCCTGCTGCCGCCCGCCATGAGCGTCTTGCCGCAGGATGGGCAATTCGTGTTGATGATCATGGTTCTCTCCTCGTCAAAACTGCGACATGCTGGCTCCGAAGAGGCCGACCTTAATGCCGTTTTCCGTCAGCCTCTTGGTAGCACCTTGATTGATGATCAATAAGACTATAAGTCCCAGGCAGGGAACGAACGTCAAAATGCCCAAGAAAATGCCGGCGACCGCCGAGTAGACCCTGATGGCAATGCGAAACACGAAGACAACTCCCACAATCGCCACGATCAGGAGTACCAAGACAGGGACGATGTTCAGCGGGGGCGGCAAGGCAACGACCCCCACATAGGCAGGAATCTCGAAGAGGAGGCAAAAAATGACCCCCCGCTGGTAAGAGGCGATTTGCCTCAACTCCTCGTTGCCGCTGCTCGGCATCCCTTTTCCCGAGGTCTTGGGCTTCGTTACGGCGACCGATCCCTGATCGAGAAACTCACCGCAATGCTTGCACTTCTTTGCAACCACAAGGATCGTCTCGCCGCAAAACGGACAGGGCCGCGAAACAGTCTCCGGCTTGGCTCGCGGTACAAACTCAGTGGAGAGAGCCTGTTGCTCGCGGGCTGTTGGGAAGGCAATACCCGGCACCTGACTTACCAGCATCAATCTCCCATGTTCGCCCTCTTTGACCTGTGCAGCAGGGCCAACCGTGCCCTCGCGGGCCATCTCTTTCAGTTCGTCGTTGGAATGCGGCCCGAACGTCTTGCCGTTTTCGCACACGTACCAACGCACGGAGGCCGGGGAAGATGCAGCCCTCTGCGGCAGGGCGGGTGGAATCGCCGAAGGCGGCTTTGGGGTTGGGTTGGATGCCGAAGAAGCTGGTCTTGGTGGCGACGCCTTAGCTGTTGCGGGCGTGCCGGCACTGGCCGCCATCGGAAACAGTCCCTTCACATGACTTGCCGTGACCCAGCCTATAGACTCGCCATTTTTTAGCGGCGTATCGGGAGTCACCTTGCCCTGCTGGGCAAGCTGTTTCAGCTTGTCTGAAGACAGCGGACCATGCTCTACGTTGTTGATCTTGATATACCATTCGTTTGACATGATGAATGCTCCTTACCGATTATCAGTTCTCCCCTGGAGAACGAGGTGATTAGTGCTTGGTGTCTTTCTTCTTCAGTGCGGGCGTATCCCAAATCGCAACGGCACCGCGGTGGCTTCCGGGACAGTCAACTCGCAAATGCAACTTCTTTACGTTGATATATTCATTTTTAACAAGCGGAACAAGTAAATTAGATGTCTGCCATTCCCCACCTGAACGGCTTACGGGAAAAGCATTATGAAAAAGCAAATCATCCATGTCACGAAGTACGCGGGGGACTGCTTGAGGGCCATCGCTCGCATGTAAAGGTAGACCGGGACTAGGAATACCCATCCACCATACTTCTTCGTATCATGGCCTGCCCTTTTCAGGATACTGTCATCAATAATGGATAGCCCGATGTTCAACGCCAATGTGATGAACCAAAAGTTTTTCGGGCTGGAGTTGCTTGCCCCTGCGATGAAGTATTGGAGGAAGGTTCCAATGATTGGGGCGAACGCAAGTATCCAGACGAAGGCGTTGTTCACAGCGGCTCCGGTCAGTGCCTGCGGCATAGTAGGCGATCCGTGATTGAGATATTCACCGCAATGCTTGCACTTCTGTGCAACCACAAGGATCGTTTCGCCGCAAAACGGACAGGCCTTCGTCGTAGGCGATCCGGGTGCAACCGATTCGGCGGGAGCAACCCTCGCCGAAGGACTTTCCGCGACTGGCGACCACCGTGGAGTAGCAACAGGTCCATCAAAAGCCACACGAGACATTTCCTCCGGTTTTGGAATAGGTACAGATCTGATCCAGTCTGCTGCCATATCCTCCATCCGCTCCGAGGGAAGTGGAGGAGGGGTGTTCCGAGGCACCGAAGGTGAAATCACGGGGCGATTCGGCGGCGGTGTAGTCGTAGCCGGTGCAATGCGGCCGTCGGTTTCCGAGAACAATCCTTTCAACTGCCTTGCTGGAAGCCAATTTCCCAACATGCCATTTTTCAGCGGTGTCTCGGGCGTGATCTTGCCCTGCTGGACAAGCTGTTTCAGCTTGTCAGACGACAGCGGGCCATGTTCCGCATTGTTGATCTTGATGTACCAGTCGTTTGACACAATTGCACACTCCTCATTATTCGGCCTGATAGCAAGTTGGCACGATCGCCGCACCTGAGTCGTCTTTACTTCTTTGCTTGGTCGGAGGTTGCAGCAACGCAGTCGCGGAACAAAATCAGGCCGGGATCATCCGCGTTCACCATTTCAGCGTCGCTGACATCCAGCATGACGACGGGCGACCAGCCGGAAACTATCTGCTCGTAGCGAGACTTGCTACCGGAAACGTAGATCGGCTGCCCAGTCATCTTTCGCAACCGCTTGCACATCCAGTGGTTCTCCCGATATTCATAGTCCACCAGCAACTTGCAGTTCATGCAGATCGACCCGTCGTTGTTCGGCGTCGCGTACGCACAGGTCATGGTGGCCGTGTAGGGTGTCATCAGAGACTGGCTCTTCTCGACATTGATCGTGAGCGGTTCCCACGGCTTCGATCCCTCCCGCACAAGCTTCGACTTGTGACCGAGCACGTCAGGCAGGCTGGCGTCAACCTTAGCCGCCGCAGCCTTAAACTCCGCCAGCGGATCCTTTGAACAACCGGAAATGGAAAGGAAGGACACGACAAAAAACAGACACGCGAGAGAACCAATCAAACCTTGCATCTGACGAACCTTTCAAATTGCGACCAACAAGTCGCCCTGGAACCGGGACGCAGACGGGGAATCCCCGCCGCAGGAAAATAGAAAGATCGGCCCGAGAAACGGGTCGGTCGGAACACGCTGAAGATAGCAAAGCACAAACCCTCTTGGGTTTGCCGTTTGGCAACCTGTAGTGAATTTTGATTTGCTGCGAGAACATTGCTCGCCTTTCCAACAAAAAAGGAACGCCGGAAACCAAGGCCGCTCCCAGAACCCCGACCAAGGGGCATGAGTGAACAGCACCTGGTCCCGGACGCTCCTTTCGGAGCGTTCGGGCCAAGCACTGCTTCACTCATTCAAGGATCAGAAGATCCAGGTTGGTCGTTTTCTGGGAAGCAGAACTTAACGCTTACGCGTCGATCAAATTGTTCTCATCGCCGTGGCTCAGGCACGGCCGCTATTGGTTTCGATCTTGCTCCTCAAACTCAATTTCGCACTGGGTCGGCGCGCCGCCGACCCAACGCCCCTGATTATAATCGCGCACGGGCCATAATTCAACAAGGGGGCAAAAATAGTTAAAAGGCAAAGGTAGACCTCCCTCGCCGGGCCGAAGGGGTATCGGGAGGTGGCCAGGAATGTCTCGTAGCGTGTGTTGCAGCGGGCGATGACGTTCAAGCTCGATTCCCGCCTTAAAGCTCCACGCCGTCCAAACTCGGGTTCCGGCTTGGTTTTGGGTGGGTTTCAAGTGGAGTTGTTTTAGATTATGCTCAATTCTGATGGATTTCCCGTTATGGCAAAAGGGAATAATTCACCCCCCACCTATCCCTGAAAATTCTCCTCGGTTGACACCATGAGCATCAAGGACAATTTAGTTAAAGCGAAGGAGAGCATAGACCGCTGGCTGTGGAAGCTCGTTGGCAAGGAAAACGCAATTTTATTTCACTTCCTCCGCTTTGTCCTTGCCTGCATCCTCTTGGCCGTACTTCTCGCTCTTGCGGTCGGGATCGTTGCTGTATTGTGGAAGGCAGTCCTACTTCTTATCGCCTTCATCATCGCAGCGGGCTCTTATCTTATAGTGATTGCAGTTTTCTCAGGTGTCGTGGCACTCGTGGTATTAAAATATCGTTCAGAAGAGCGGCAAAGGCTTCGCGAGAGAGAATTACAGAATTATCAGCAGAAGCAAGCAGAGGAACGCCAAAGGGCAAGGAATGTCAAAATCAGGCAATCTTTGCTTACTGTGGATCAGAAGACCAGGAACAATATCGAAACGGTCGTTGCTTCGTTGCGGCGTTTCGAGCACCGACTAGAACTCGCAATCACTCCTGCCCATTACACCGACCTTTTTGGCGATAATTGGGTAAATGTACGGGAGTTTGCCGAATCCTCTCAAGGTCGTAATGTGCAGGAAGTGTCGGGGCTGCTTGTTGAAATAATCATCCTTTACAAGCAGGCTCAGGACATTCCGTGGATTCCAGAGAACTTGCGGCGAATGCAAGGTTGGTGGGGCGAGGCTTCCAGAAAACGGAAATGGCTATCGGAAATCGTTGAAACTGCCCAGGCAACAGCACCCATTGTTTCTGCCCCAATGGTTCTGGAAGCCGAGGTTTTGGAGGAGCCAGAGCTACTTCCAATCTCTGAAATGGCTGTCCAGCCGCCGCCTGCCCCAGTAAGAAAACTGCACGGTGCTTCTCCGATCCCTGAGATGGCCGTGCAATCGCCACCTGCTCCTCGATTTAGTAGATCGGTAGCAGCTTCGATACCCGAAATGGCCGTCATGCCTCCGCCTGCACCCCCAAAGCCAATAGTGCATCCGCCACGAGAATCCGTATCCATTGGTCCTGCTCCAAAACTCAGCGTTCCTCCGACCCTTGAAGAATTGCAAAAGTATTGCATGTGGGTCAACTGAAATAATTAAAATGAAATTCTCCCGCTACCGCCGCCCTCGCTGAAAACCCTTCTCGGTATCACCAAAGCCAAGAAGGAGATCAAGAAGGAACTAGGCATCACCGAGTTCATGAAGCCGTTCCGATGGTGGACGAACACGAAGCGGAAAATTAAACGAGACATTGGCTACGAATCGGATACTGGGCGATTGATTCGTAAGGAAACGCTCCGGGGATAAAATTAGAAAGAAAGGTATTCGAGTCGTACCCAAAAGCCAGTTCAAGAAGATTGCGGACATCCAGGCACTTGTCGAAAAACTATTTGGACTACTGCCTAGCCGGTGGTTGCGGAGCGTTAGGATCGGCGCATAAATAACTGTCGTGTTTTGCCCACTCGCCGAGCGGGGGCGGACGGCACACGGAGTGTGCCTGCTACTTTTCTTGCGACACTTATTGATGCGCCGATCCTTAGCGACCGCGCAAAAATAACTTGAACAAATTCCTATTGGTCGTTTTGATGGATTGTGTCATAACAGATGCATGTGGGATGCACAAGTTATTGCACGGATTC
>Ga0194058_10000038_pt1 | contig 41244 bp, 29 predicted proteins | sample SepL4417m_MetaG_FD_155490 | JGI IMG/M metagenome (GOLD analysis project Ga0194058, IMG submission 155490) | Anoxic zone freshwater microbial communities from boreal shield lake in IISD Experimental Lakes Area, Ontario, Canada - Sep2016-L442-17m | ecosystem: Environmental > Aquatic > Freshwater... | reverse complement strand
GCTTGTCTTCTGCCGTGAATTGAATCGAGAGCATCCCTTGTCTCCCTGCAACCAAAACGTCCTTGGTGGTCCGAGGGGAGTATGCGAAAAATCTTCAGATGGGACAATCCCAATCACGGGCAGTATAGTTGTCTCGTGGCTGAGATGCTTCACCAGGGTTTTCGGCCTGTCTGGTGGTGGACGACCTATCTGGTGCTGACGGTGATTGCCAGCCCCATCTGCTTTGCTGCCTACGGTTCGGACAAACGGCGGGCCGCACGGCAACTGGAGCGGTCCGAGCTTCGTGTGCAAGGGCAAGAGCCTCTCGAACTTGGCCGGCAAGGTGGCCGGCAAGGGTTCGTCGGCCCTAGAGGGGATGGCGGATATGGCAATCCAGAGGATGACTAAGCAAGGCACGGTTTGGACTCCTATAATGTATCACTCAAGGCTGCGTAACGCTTACCGCAGCGGCGAGTAATCCGTTGCCTTCAGGTTTGTGCTATCCACCTTGTTGACGAGCACGCCTTCCGTTTCCGAATCGGCCTTGGCTTTCTTCCAGTCGGGATCGTCCCGAAAAGCCTGCCAAGCCTTCTTCTGTGCCTCGGCATCAGGGAAGGCAATGATGTAATAGAGCGTGTTTTTGGCTTCTTCCCCTTGAATCGGCGTCCAGAAGCCAATCAGTTCCATCCCATGCTTTTGAAATAGCTTGCAGGTGTGGTCGCGGAACCGCGCGTGCAATGCATCCAGCTTGCCAGGATTTGCGTGGTAAACCCGAAGTTCATAGACCTTGCCGGCCGGCAGCGCATCCGTGGCCGTCGCTCGGGTAATGGGCAGCAGCATACTTACAAATAGCACACACAGAACGAAGGGGACGAACGACAGCGTTCTCATGGAAGGCTCCTTTGTGATGAAATCGTAGTATTTGTCAGCGGACTCCAGGCGCCGTGAAGGACGCCGGAGCGGATGTGACTTCCGCGAAGGCCAGAAATTCGCCGTCTTTCTCGAAAAGCGTCCTGCGACCAACGCCTCGATTGAGAACGGGATACACCTTGCGCCAGGAAAATTCCGCGATGCACATGGCATGCATATTATTACCCGACTTGCCCAGTTTTGTCAAATCTGGGTGCCAGCACCTTTCTTCTCCCCAAGGAAATACTTGACAGTACGGTCGATTTCTTAGAGAATACTGCACGGTGATTCAGAGGAATTTGTCCATGGCTAATACCGCGATCAACCCGATGTTGCGTACCCTGACCGTATCGTTAGTCGGCTTGGCTGGAATTCTTGCCTTTGCGATCTATGTGGCCGTGAATTCTCCGGCACGATACCGGGCAGAGGCCGCCTTGGCTGAGGTCCTGAGCAAGGCCGAGGAGGCCCGCAAGGATGCCGCTGATCGCATCGAAACTCTGGAGCAGGAAAACTCCGACCTCAAAAAGCGACTTGAAGCCGCGCTGGCCAATCTGGACCGGCGGGACGCGAAACTGGCTGCGGCCGAGCAAGATGTCGTGCGGCTCCGGGGCGAACTCGACGTGACCTTGAAGCAAGTGGCCGAGCTGAGCCAGAAATACGCCGCCGCCCGCATCAAAAAAGCGGAAGACACGCCCACCGAGGCTCACGATGCCCAGCGAAAGACCAACCTCGACGCCGATGCCGTAAAGAAAGACACGCCCGTAACGGTCGTCAAAGCCCCGTCCAACAAAATTGAAGTGGTGCATGTCGGCAAAGGCCACGGCCATCCGAATGGCAAGAACAACAACGTCGCCGCAAACAAGCGGCGAGGCGCAAACGCCTCGCTGCCCCGAACCAGCCCCAGCTTCAGCGAGCTGGATACGGACCACGATGGCCGGCTGTCGATGAAGGAGTACAAGACCGGTTTTCCAGGCGTTGCGGACGTAGAGCAGGAATTCAAATCGTTGGACAGCAACGGCGACGGCACGCTGAGCCTCGACGAGTACAAGGCGGGCCACCCCGACCCACCTCTGGTTCGCATCAAAAAAGCGAAGAAAAATTGAGAGCGAATCCCCATTCGTGGATTCCATGGCCGATCTGCCGACCTTCCATCTTGGGCAGCACACCCGTACCTGGGGTGCGCAACGGTTGCGCACTCCCCTGCGAGCAGAAGTCGCTGATCAACGAAAGTAGCGAGTCGCCCTTCGAGGGTGCGCAACGGCTGCGCACTCTTGCACAGCAACCAATCCCATGACTTCCGCCAAGTGCCGTGGTATCCTCTGGTAGTGAAAGATCCTCACCATCCGCACGGCCTGGTCGATCCCAAGCTGATGGTTGATTGCATTATGAAGAGTGCCAGTCCAAAATGAAATTACACTCCAAAAAAGGGAGATACGCAGATGAAGAATCGATTTATTATGTTATGCGGGATGACCGCGTTAGTGGTGATGCCGATGGCCGCGCTTCACGCCGCCGACACACCGCCGGAAAAACCGCATAGTGAACAACGAACACTCACCGGACTTAAACCGAACATCATCGTGATTCTTACCGATGACCAGGGGTACGGTGATCTTGGACGGAATGGCAATAAGGTCATCAAAACGCCAAACCTGGACAAAATGTACGACGAGGGCGTTCACTTCGAGGATTTCCATGTAAGCCCAACCTGTTCGCCGACACGGTCCTCGATCATGAGCGGCAAGCATGAATTCATGAATGGCGTGACCCACACCATTTATGAGCGAGATCGCATGAGTTTGAAATCTACCACGATTGCCCAGGTGCTGAAGTCAGCCGGTTACTCAACGGGCATATTCGGCAAGTGGCATCTGGGCGATGAGGATGAATATCAGCCGGACAAGCGAGGGTTTGACGAGGTGTTCATTCATGGTGGAGGCGGGATCGGTCAAACGTATCCCGGCACCTGCGGGGACGCGCCCGGCAATACCTATTTCAGTCCGGCCATCAAGCACAACGGCAAGTTCGAGAAGACGAAAGGCTATTGCACGGATGTCTTCTTCGGGCAGGCCATGAAGTGGATTGAAACCTCCTCGCAGGGGAAGCAGCCTTTCTTCACGTATATTCCTACCAACGCTCCTCATGGGCCGCTCCAGTGTCCTGAAGAATACATCAAGATGTATGCAGGCAAGGGGGATGATCAGACGGCAAGATTTTACGGAATGATCACCAACATAGACGACAATGTCGGCAAGCTTATGACGAAGCTGAAAGAACTGGGCATCGACAACCATACTCTTGTCGTTTTCCTGAACGATAATGGCGGAACGGGCGGGGGATTTAATGCCGGCATTCGCGGGAAAAAGGGCTCGGCATTCAACGGCGGGACGCGTGCGATGTCGCTCTGGCGCTGGCCAGGAATGCTCAAGCATGCGGCCTGCGACAAGCTGACTGCCCACCTTGATTTCTTCCCGACCTTCGCGGAACTGGCCGGGGCGAAAATGCCGGGTGACGTCGCAAAGAAGCTGGATGGGTTCAGCCTGGTTCCGTTACTGGAGAACCCGCAGGCCGTGTGGCACGACGACAGAATGCTTTTCACGCATGTCGGCCGTTGGAATACAGGGACAGCTCCTCAGAAGAATGGAGCGTGTAGTGTGCGATGGAAGCAATACCTACAGTGCGGCCGGGCAAGTCTGTATGATCTGAAGGCCGATCCGGGCGAGAAGATCGATATTGCTAATCAGCATAAGGAAGTGGTTGAGAAACTGAACAAGGCGTACGATGCGTGGTGGGCCGAAGTGTTGCCATGCATGGAAAACGAGCAGGCATACAAAACTGCGCCGAAGGAGAATCCGTTCAAGGTGCAGTACCGGAAGCAGTTCGGTGAACCAGCACTCAACAAGACACTCAAGAAGTAGATGCCGATGGAGTCGAAAGTCACCAACGAGGAAAGTCGAAATGAAGATACTACAACAAATCATCGCCTTTGCGGCACTGCTGCTAGTGCCGCTGGCCATGCTACATGCCGCTGACTCGCCAAAGCTGAACATCGTCTTCCTTCTCGCGGATGATCTGCGACCCGATTGCCTTGGCGTACTCGGCCATCCCGTCGTCAAAACGCCGCACCTCGACAAACTGCTCGAACACGGGTTCATTTTCCGCAATGCCTACGTGCTCGGCTCGAACAGCGGCGCGGTTTGCACTCCGAGCCGGACGATGATTCAGACCGGGCAGAGTTATCTGCGGGCGAACCGCAGCACCCCGACGTTCGCGCAGACAATCCAGGCTGCCAAGTACGCCTCGATCCGCAGCGGCAAGTTCGGCAATAATCCAAATACCCTTGACGTGCATTTCGATCAGCATCTCGACGGCAAGACCTCCGAAGGCAACGCCAACAACATCATCGCATTTATCAAGAAAAATGCCCGCAAGAACCCGCTGTTCCTCTATTTCGCCCCGCATGAGCCACACGACCCGCAATATGCAACCGAGGGTTTTTACCGGATGTATAACCCTGCGAACATTTCCTTGCCGGCCAACTTTCTGCCGTTTCATCCCTTTGACAACGGCGAAATGACCGTCCGCGACGAGCAGACGCTGCCGTGGCCCCGCACGAAGGAAAGTGTCACAGGCAAACTCGCCCGGTATTACGCTTCCACCTCTTATTTCGACGAACAGGCCGGTCGCATTATCGACGCGCTGAAACAAGCCGGTCAGTATGATAACACGATCTTCGCCGTGGCCGGCGACAACGGGCTGTCGTTGGGCGAACACGGGTTGCTCGGCAAGCAGAACCTTTACGAGTTTGGCGGCATGCATGTTCCGTTGATCTTCGCCGGGCCGGGTATCTCAAAGGGCGAAACCAAGGCGTTTGCCTACTTGTACGATGTCTATCCGACTCTTTGCGACATGGCCGGTATCGCCGTGCCGCCGGGGCTCGATGCCAAGAGCCTTGCACCGGTCATCAAGGGCCGCCAAGCGAATGTGCGCGACTGCCTGTTCACGGCCTACAAGACTTGCCAGCGTTCCATCCGCGACGACCGCTGGAAGTTGATCCGGTATCCGCTTATCAACAAAACCCAACTCTTTGACCTGCAAGCCGACCCGCATGAGATGGCAGACCTCGCCGGCAAGCTGGAATCCGCGGACAGAATCAAGGAACTGACCGATTTACTGGAGAAGACCCAGAAGGAATATGGCGACACTGCGCCGTTGCAAGTCACCGATCCCCAACCCGCCGCATGGGTGCCGCATTCCAACGCCAAGCCCGCCCTGAATGCAAAACCAAGAAAGAGAAAAGCATGAAACAGACGCTTCTTCTTGCCGCAATGCTACTGGTGCCCTTGCGCACTTGGGCACAGCAGCCAATCCCATGACTTCCGCCGCGTTCCGTGGTATCCTCTGATCTTGACCATGAAGTTCCACGCATACAAGACGATTTGGTAATCCATGAAACTCGCCTGGGCAACCGACATTCATCTCGATCATGCCACGGAGTCCGCTCGCCGGCGATTCTGCCAGGCCGTCAGCGAGCAAGCCGACGCGCTGGTCGTTACGGGCGACATCGCCGAGAGCCACATCTTGGGTACGGCCTTGACGGTACTGGCCGAGCTGACCGGCCTGCCCGTGTACTTTGTACTGGGCAACCATGACTTTTATCGGGGTTCGATCTCCACTACACGCCGCCAGGCTGGCTATGTCGTCACCCAGAACCTCGTCTACCTGAGCCAGGCCGGCGTCGTTGAGCTTACGCCAAACACCGCCTTGGTCGGCCACGACGGTTGGGCGGATGGTCGGTTGGGCGACCTCGACGGTTCTGACGTGATCCTAAACGATTTCCTGCTGATCGACGAGCTGAAGCACTGGCGGGACATCCACACGCTGGACAAGCCCGCGCTACGCAAAGCCCTTGAAGCCTTGGGCGACGAGGCGGCCGGATACTTGAAAAGCGTCTTGACTCTGGCGGCCGAGAAGTATTCGCAAGTCATCGTCGCCACCCACATTCCGCCGTTCCGTGAGGCTGCCTGGCATGAAGGCCGTCCCTCGGCCGACGATTATCTGCCTTTCTTCTCCTGCAAGGCCGTGGGCGATGTTCTGCTGGAGGCGGCAAGATCGTACCCGAAATGCCAGATCCTCGTCCTCTGCGGCCATACCCACGGTGGCGGCGAGATTCAAGTGGCCGAGAACCTGCGGGTTGTGACCGGGCCGGCCGAGTATGGGCGGCCGGAGATTCGGCAGGTCTTCGAGGTCGCGTAGGGCTCGAAGCATGTTCGCGGTCGCACGGAGCGGGTAGAATCACCTGCATCGTCCGATTAGGTGCCCATTGCCGCTTCGACCCGAACCATGAAGATCGCTACTTGGAACGTCAACTCGGTTCGTGCCCGCTTGGACCGGCTGCTGGATTGGCTTCAGAAGGCCCAGCCGGACATCGTGTGCCTCCAGGAATTGAAGGCAAGGGAATCGGCATTTCCCTACGATGCAATTCGGGAGGCGGGCTACCATGCGGCGGTTTATGGCCAACCGACGTTCAATGGCGTGGGCATCCTGAGCCGGATCGAACCGCAAAACGTCCAGCAGGGCATGAATGACGACATAGAAGACCCGCAGGCTCGGTTCATCGCGGCCCAGGTCGGCGAAATCCAGGTCATCAGTGCCTATATCCCCAACGGCCAAGTCGTCGGCTCGGCACACTATGCGTATAAGCTCGACTGGTTACGGCGGCTGCGGGCCTTCCTGGAGAAGAACTTCACGCCCCAAACACCCCTGGTCGTCTGCGGCGACTTCAACGTGGCACGGGATGAGTTGGACGTTGCCGATCCGGTGGCATGGGAAGAGTCGGTCCTGTACCATCCGACGAGCCGCGCTGCGTTGGAGGAGCTTTTGTCATGGGGTCTTGTTGATGTTCATCGCCAGCAGCATCCCGAAGGTCGGTTGTACTCGTGGTGGGACTACCGGATGCTGGCTTTTCCGAAGAACGATGGCCTGCGGCTGGACTACATCTTTGCCACCGTGCCGCTGGCCGTCCGCTGTATCCATGCCGAGATCGACCGCCAGGAGCGGAAAGGGGCAAAGCCGTCCGATCATGCGCCGGTAGTAGCGGTGTTTTTCGGTCACGGAGCCGAGTAGTAGTAGACGCAACTACGATACGGGACATCGAGGCTCTTGCCTCCGACGAAGGGCTGGAGCGAAGGAGCCTTGCCCTTCCTGGTGCTGGCGTTGTACGGCTCACCCAAGTCGTGTTTATAGGTCAGGCGAATCGTGCAGGATTTCTTGAAAGCGATCTTGTCCGTGTCGCGGGTGCGGACCATCGCGGCAAGGGTTCCACCGTGAGGCGTCTTTTCGTGGCGAATGATGGCACAGTAGAAGTCCGACTCGACTCCCTTGAAACCCCAGGAGTGACCATAGAAATCCTCGCATCCGAGGCTCTCGCAGGTCGGCTCCTTGTCCCCATCCAAGTAGATTTCGTGGTTTGCTTCGCAAATCCCCTCACCATTAGCACACGATGGATGGTCCCCCTCCAACTGGAGCGAATGAGCAACAATGCTACCCGCTGATTGGATGTCGCAGAGTGCCAGTTCTTCATGGGGAAATTTGAAAGTCCCATGTCGATACACGACCCTCAGATAACCAGAATCTTTCGGGAGTGCCTTGACCGCATCCCACTGAACCTCCATGTATCCCATAAGGTAGTGGTCGGTCGGATTTTCCACTTCGATCCGAATGTGCTCCTGGAACGGCATCGGCAATCTGAAGTTGTGAGAGGCCCGAACCCGCGAGAAATAGATAGTATGGTAAGGCTTTGCCGCCCCCTGAATGTCGCCCAGAAAGTCCATCAGGGGCATGTCGATGGTGGGCTTCCCCTGACGGTCGTACCAGACCCGTAGGTGGAGTTGGCTTGCGTCCCCGCCAGCATAGTTGGATACGTGGAAGAATGTCACGACGCCCGGCCCATCCTGGTCCAAGATCGTCACCTTGGCGTGCGGTGTCAGGGTCGGTGCATCGGGATACTTGTCCAGCGTCCAAGTTCGTGGAACGACATGCGTCTTGGCGTCCCGGATTGCGACAATCTTCTGCCAGCTTCCCAGATCGGATTGGGCGTGAATTACGCCTGTCATCGTTAGCAGGATTCCAACCGCAAGTGTTGTTCGCATCGACATTGCAATCTCCCAAGGGTAATTTCTGAAATGCTTGTGGCTTAGATTACGTGATCTAAGACACGCCACGTTATCGCAGATGGCCACTATTGTACGTCCGCGACGGACTGCCCGCAATTTTCGGCTTCGGATCTAGCAATCCACATAGTTCTCCTCGGCGAATACCCGCTCGAACTTGTATGCCAGATAGGCGAACCGGCCCCAGTGCCCATACCGCTTCGCCGCCACGCGTTCGACTTCCTTTTGGGACGCTTTGGGGGAGATGCCCAGGTAGGACCGCACCTCGCTGTCACAGGGGATCTGGTCGTAATGCCCCAGCAACATCAGCAAGTGGTTAGCCGCGTAATTGCCGATCCCCTTCACGTCGAGAACCGTGGCCCGCAAGGCAGCGGTGTCTTCCTCTTGGCACCAGGCGTCGAGGTCCAGGTCGCCGTCCACAACCCGCCGAGCGAACTCGCTGATGTACCGGGCACGGAAGCCGAGCTTCGCCTCCTCCAACTCGCGGTCGGAAGCTCGAGCAAGGCAATCCGGGCCGGGAAATGTGAAAGCCTCACCATCACCGGGGCACGCTTCGCCGAACATGCGGCACAGGTTCGACACCATCGTCTTCGTATTGCGCCAGTGCGCGTTGATCGTGCAGATCGTCTTCACCACGTCTTCAAAGACCGTGGCGCATCGCAACAACGAGCCCGTTTGGTTCGTTTTGCAGTGCCGTAGAACGCCATGTCCCCGGCACAGCATCCAGAACTCCGTGAAATCCTCGTCGGCCCGAAACATCCATCGCACTCGGTCCCGGATGAACTGGCGATCCGCCTCACCGATCTTCCTTCCGGGGATTTCGAGACGGATCGTATTCGACTGGTCCGACCAGCGGATGGAGACGTGGCGAGGACCGGCTTTGGGCAGAGTGACCGCCCATCGCAGGTAATCGCCGTCCTCGGAGAACGGAGCCAGATAAGCCCAGCCGTGGGACCAGGCCGTGAAGCCAGGGCTGTGGCGAAGGCGGATGGTGATGGGGGTGTTGGCCATAGTGGGATGCGAAAACCAGCAGTCCTATTCAGTCAGAAAGCCCTTCGCCACCGCATCGCGGATCAGGTCCTCGGCGTACTGCCCCAGCAACGGAGCACCTTCGCCCACGGGTCGGTTGCGGATGAAAACCCGGTCCGACGTGACGGCATGGTCCTGCCACGCCCGCCCGTTGGTCAGGTAATTGTGCAGCAAAGGCTGGAAACGGTCCAGTGCCGCAGCGTACCGGGCCTCGGGCGTCTGTCGGGCCTCAAACTCCTCCCACAACCCTCGGAACTCGGTGGCTTGGTCCGGCGGCAGCAGGCCAAAGACTCGTTCCGCCGCCTTCTGCTCCCGCTCAGCCTGGTCCAGGCAGGCTTTCTCGTCATAGGCGTAGGTGTCGCCCGCGTCGATCTCCACCAAGTCGTGGACCAGGAGCATCTTGATGACTCGCAGCACATCCACTTTCGGATCGTCGGCGTACTCCAGGAAGAGCATGGCCGCCATGGCGATGTGCCAGGAGTGCTCGGCGTCATTCTCGTAGCGGGACTGGTCCAGGAGCCAGGTTCGGCGGAGAATCCTCTTGAGCTTGTCGATCTCCGTCAGGAATTGGATTTGCTGCTGGAGGCGGGTGGTGTCGGGCATGGCTTTGCTGTCACGGCTTGTCGTACTGCTTGAAGAACTTGACGATCACGGGCGGCACCTCGTCGGGAAGCAGATGGCCACCGGAGTGGATGTACGTCACGACCGGCGTGCCGCCCTTGGAGGGATACATGGTACAATGCTCGCCCCAGGGCTTGCCCTCCCCGCAGCCGTTGATTTTCCGAACTTCTTCGATGGTCCGCTCCTGCCAGGCGAACTTCACGAGTGGATCGTTCTCGCCCGCCATGTGCAGCACGGGCTTGGGTTTGATGTGTTGCTTGAACTCGGGTTTGGCCGCCGCCGCACAGGGCGCGACCGCCGCAAACACGTCGCCACGGGCCGCCCATAACAAATACGTGAAGCCGCCGCCGTTGGAGTGCCCGGAGGCGTAGATCCGCTTCTCATCGACCTTGTAGTCCTTCTTCAGGGTCGCCAACACGGCGTCGAAGAACTTCAGGTCGCGGTCGCCCTGGTCGCCGAAGGTTTTTTGCCAGCCGGGCAGCTTTCCTTGTGGATCGGTCAGCGCTCCCGGTGTGTTCAAGCCCTGCATGTAGATAACGATGGCTTCCGGCCAGTGCCTGTGGTAGGCGAACTTGGTCGCGGCATATTTCATGTTGCCGCCGTGGCCGTGGAAAGCGAACACGACTGGGCTGGGATCGGTCTTGGCCATTGCGGGCGCATTGACCAGCGCCTCGCGGGCGGCCCCATCGACCTTCCATTCCGTCCGCGTCATGTTGTCGGTGGCGAAGGTCGAGTGTGCGGCGAAGAACAGCAGGGCGAGAATAGCGAATCTACGGTACATGATTTTCTCGAATTGTTGCGGGCTTTCGCCACTCTCAGCCGATCTTGCCGCTGGCCACCAGACGGGCGAAGTGTGCGAACGAGCGGTCGTAGGTGCGCTCGGCGTCGGGTGGGAAGAAGCAACCCGGCAACTCCCCAGCACTGAGATGATAGCTGACGCATTCGCAGCAGAGCCCCTTACGCGAGCAAGAGCCGTAACTGCAAGTGCATTGGTTGAGGTTCTTCGTTTGGTTGCACTCCATGGGACACCGTTCAGCGGGTAAATGTGGTCGCCAAATACATGCCCCGAATATAGCTGAATCTGTGCGGCCTCGCCATGCCCATGCCCGTCCTCTACGGCCACACCCACGGCAGCGGCGAGATCCAGGTTTCGGAGAACCTGCGGGTCGTGACTGGGGCGGCGGAATACGGGCGGCCAGAGATTCAGGAGGTTCTTCGGATTGGGTGAGACTTCGTTCCCCACGACGGCATTTGGGTTTCCCGCTCCCCGTTCCCCGTTTCAGCCCATCTCCGGCCGGTTTGCGAACAAAATTCGGAGAGGTTGCCCGGGATCTGACCAAGTACCGGGGTACGATGGTTCCGAGGCCTTCCAGCTTGTACGATCGGAACCCCTTTCTCGGCCGGCGACGGAAGATTCAGATTCCAGGCAGGATTCTTCAGGGGGGGTGATTGCGATCGGATGTAATTGTTGGTAGGGTTCAGGTGTAGACAATGACCTGCCCTCTGTCAAAGGACCAAGTTATGTTGAAAACGCGAGGTTATCTGCGGGTAAAAGAAGCTGCGGTGCTCCTAGGCGTGTCGCCAAATACCGTCAGGGCCTGGGGAGCCGCCGGAAAAATCATCGAATATCGGCACCCGGCCAACCGTTACCGGATGTACAAGCAGGAAGAGCTGGAACAGGTGAACCAGCAGATCGAGCAGTCGGTCGCTAAGCCTGCGGCACCCAGTCGTCCGAAACGTCCCCGTTGACACGATATATATCCGACACCGGCAGCGAGCCCACGATGAGCACTGGTAACTGGACCACGGTGACCGAATCGAAGTATCCCTGGGAACGGGATGCGCTGGAGTTTATCCGCCAGCAGTTCCCGCCGCACGATCCCTACCGTGCCTGGGCCAACTTCGAGTTCATCGCGGACGATGGCAGCATCAATGAGGTGGATCTATTGATTTTCACGCCCCAGGGCTTCTTCCTCATCGAGATCAAGAGCCGCCTGGGCCGACTGCTGGGGGATGCGGGCACGTGGACATGGGACACCGATGGCAGGCTCTCCACGGTGGACAGCCCACTGATCGCCGCCAACCTCAAGGCCAAGAAGCTCGCCTCGCTGCTTCAGCGGCAGAGGGCGTTCCAGAAGAAGGGCCGCGCCCCGTTCATTGAGGCCCTTGTCTTCTGTTCCGCCCCCGACCTGTCGTGCGAGTTACAAGGCAACGGCCGCCTACGGGTATGCCTGCGAGATCGTGCGGCCGAAGGCGACAAGCCAGCCCGGCCTGGCATCCTTGCCGCCGTGATGGAACGTAATTGCCCTGGCCTCGATCCAAGACCCAGGGGCATCCATGATCGTTCCACGGCCCGGATCGTCAGCCAAGCCATGGAGCAAGCCGGCATCCGCCCATCGCAGCGGCACCGCAAGGTCAGCGACTACGTCCTGGAGCAGCTCGTGGGCGAAGGCCCCGGCTACCAAGACTGGCAGGCCGTCCATTCCCAGGTCTCCGACTCCCGCCGCCGCGTTCGTCTTTACCTGGTCCGTTCCGGGGCCACGGTCGATGACCGCAAGATGATCGAACGGGCCGCCCTGCGGGAGTTTCAGCTTTTAGAAACCCTCCAGCATCCCGGCATCCTGCGGGCCTTCAACTTCACCGAACACGAAATTGGCCCGGCCCTGATCTTCGAGCACGACCCGCTGGCCATCCGCCTCGACCACTTCCTGGCCCAGCAGCAAGACAAGCTGAGCATCGACACGCGGCTCGATCTGGTCCGCCAGATTGCCGAGGTCGTCCGCTACGCCCACGATAAGAAGGTTGTCCACCGTGCCCTCTCCCCGCAGAGCATCCTCGTCACCCAGGCCAACAGCGAGCGGCCGAAGATCAAAGTCTTCAACTGGCAGGTCGGCTACCGGGAGGCGACAAGCACGACGGGCGTGTCTCGCATCGTCTCGGCAACTTCGCATGTGGATCGGCTGGTAGAAGATGCCAGCACCGCCTACATGGCCCCCGAAGCACTCACCGACGACAACCTGGGCGAGCACCTCGATGTCTTCTCGCTGGGCGCGATCGCCTACCACATCTTCTCGGGTATGGCACCGGCCGCCAACGGCCTGGAACTGAGTAACAAGCTCCGCGAGACCAAGGGCCTCCAGATCAGCTCCGTCTTGAACGGTGCCAAGGAATCACTCCAGTACTTGGTCCAGTACAGCACCCACCCGGAGGTCTTCAATCGCACGGGTGCGGTCGTCGATTTCCTGGGCGAGCTGGACGACGTCGAGAACGAGCTGACCTCCCCCGACCGCGACTACGTGGACGACCCAGCGCAAGCTAAGGCCGGCGATTTGATCCCTGGCGGTTACAAGGTCATCCGCCGCATCGGCCAGGGGGCCTGCTCGATCGTCCTGCTCGTGGAGAGGGAGAGCAAGGAGTATGTGCTCAAGGTGGCCAGCGACCCGCAGCACAATGCCCGGCTCAAGGACGAGGCCGACGTGCTCCAGAAGCTCCGCCATCCACACATCATCGAGTTCGCTGCTTCCGTCGAGGTCGGCGACCGCTTTGGGTTCCTCATGTGGCCTGTTCTCGCCGACAAGAGCAAGAGGATCATCGAGACCCTCAGCCAGCGGCTCCGCAAGGAGGGCAGGCTGCATATCGACCTTTTGCAGCGTTTCGGCGAAGACCTGCTCGACGTGGTCAACCACCTCGAAGAGCAAGGCATCCCGCACCGCGACATCAAGCCGGACAACATTGCGGTTGGCATGGTCGGTCGTGGCGACCGGCTCCATGCCGTGCTTTTCGATTTCTCCCTCTCCCGCACGCCGGCCGAAAACATCCGTGCCGGTACCAACGGATACATCGACCCCATGTTGCCGCTGCGCAAGCCGCGACGCTGGGATCTGCATGCCGAGCGCTACGCTGCGGCCGTCACGCTTTACGAGCTGGCAACGGGCGGGCGGCCGAAGTGGGGCGATGGGCCAACCGAGCCTTCACACCTACCGCCCGGCACCGAGATCACCATCAACCCCGAGGCGTTCGACACGGGCCTGGGTGAGGGGCTCACGGCGTTCTTCCAAAAAGCCTTCCGCCGGGAGATCACCGAGCGATTCGACAACGCCGCGGAGATGCTATCAGTCTGGCGAGATTGTTTTAAGGACATTGATGAGCCGGGGCCAATTTCCGATCAGGCCGAAGAGTCCCAACTCCGCGAACTGCTCGCCGCAGCCACCTTCGATACCTCGATCGCCGGGTTGGGCCTGGGCACCCGGGCCACCAACGCCCTTGATCGGGCCAACATCCTCACCGTTGAAGACCTGCTGACCACCTCCATGCGGCGACTTTCGCGGCTACGGGGCGTCGGCAACCTAACCCGGCGTGAGATTTCCGCGGCCGTCAAGATCCTTCGCAAGCGGCTCGGTACGCCATCGAGGGAAACCGCCACCACGGATCAGCCCGAGCCGCCGCCCGAAATGTTAGACCTCGCCGCGCTGAGCGTGGATCTGCTGGCCGATCGCGTGCAAAGTATCGGTGCCCGCGAGAGCGAAACCGTCCACCGAACGATCCAGGTCTTGCTCGGCCTCCCCGTAGAATGGCCCGTAGGATGGACCGTAGGATGGACTTCCAAGTCCGTCCGTATGAACGACACCCGGACGGACTTGGAAGTCCATCCTACCTCATGGCCCAGCCAGACCGACGTGGCCCGGTTGCTCGAAGTGACCCGGGCGAGGGTCGGGCAGATCCTCGCTAAGCTCCAGGACCGCTGGGCCAGGGAACCTGCCATCACCCAGCTCCGTGCCGACATAGTGGACATCGTGGCCGGTCAAGGCGGTGTGATGACCGCGACAGAACTGGCCGAGGCCGTACTGCTGGCCCGCGGATCGTCCCAGGATGAACCACGGCGCACACAACTCGGCGTTGCCGTGGTCCGTGCCGCGGTGGAAGTAGAACGCTCGATGAGCGAACCGCGACTTATTGTGCGCCGCGACGGTGACTGCATACTGATCGCCCAGAACGCCGCCTTGGCCACCTACGCCCGCCGCCTGGGCGAGGTTGCCGACCAACTGGCTGATGAAGATCCCCTGGTCGCTCCGGCCCGAGTTGTGGAACGATTGCGGGAAGTCCCACCTCCTCCCGAGGCAAGCCTTTCCGATGCAAGGCTCATTCGTTTGGCTTCCGTGGTCTCGCAGCACGCCGCACTCTCCAGCCGGCAGGAACTCTACCCGCGCGGCATGCCGGCCGCACGTGCAATACGACTATCGCATGGTGCCTTGAACGGGCTGCGGATGCTTTCCGTGGCTCAGGTCCGCGAACGGGTTGCCGGCCGTTACCCCGAGGCTACTCCGCTGCCCGACCGTCCCGTGCTCGATGATCTGTTGCGGGAAGCCGGCTTCAACTTCCGCTGGGAACTTGGCGGCAAGGACGGGCAGGGGCGTTACGTCAGCAACGTGCGCGAGATCAGCACGGCCAGCGAACCCTCGATGCGGTATCCAACCGCCCCGGGTCTCTCGCCGGCTGGTGAAGTCACCCCCGAAGAGGCCGACGCCCGGCAGTTCGAGGAACGGCTCCAGCGTGCTATCCAGGAAGGCTCCTTCCTCAGCCTGCTGGTGCATAAGAAGGACTATGACCGTGCCCGCGAGGAAATCTGCCGGCGGTTCCCCGTCGAGCTGGTGGACATGGAAGGCGTATTTTTGGATGCTCTGCAAGCCGTCGCGGGCAAGAGGAAGGTCAACTGGGATCTGGTCCTCAAGACCGACGCTACGCCGCGGGCTGGCGACTGGGATAACCTGATGTTCCTGGTGGCCGATGCCATGAAACTGGTCGAAGAGCGGATGCTGAAGGCCGAACGGACCATGCTCTTGATCTACCCCGGCCTCTTGGCCCGCTACGACCAGATGGACCTGCTTAGCCGGCTTTCGCAGAAGGTCGGCCGCAGCGACGGTATCCCGGGCCTGTGGTTGTTGCTGCCGGGAAGTACCCAAGCTATGATCGATGGCAAGGCGGTCCCGCTGCTCGGCCCTGGGCAGAAGGCGTTAATACCAGAGAGTTGGTTGCAAAATGTGCATCGGGCGGATGGAAAAAATCTCGCGCAAAGGCGCAAAGACGCAAAGGAAGAGACAAACCCAAAATAATCTTTGCGCCTTTGCGCCTTGGCGCGAGATTTTCTGACTTTGCAATAAGGAGGAAGATGATGCATGAGAACGAAGTGGCCCGGATCATCGTGGATGTTGCCTTCCAGATCCATACGAAACTCGGGCCGGGGCTCTTGGAGTCGGTGTACGAAGCGGTGATGATGCACGAACTACAGAAACGCGGTTTACACGTGGAAAGTCAAGTGGCGGTCCCCGTCCAGTGGGATGGTGTCCGCTTGGATTTGGGCTTCCGCCTCGACCTGCTCGTCGAACATTGTGTCATCGTCGAGTTGAAGTCCATTGAAGCGGTTGCCCCGGTGCATAAGAAGGTCGTCCTGACCTACTTGCGGCTGGCCGATAAACGTCTTGGGCTGTTGATGAACTTCGGCGTTGAATTGATCAAGAACGGCATTACACGACTCGTGAACCACCTTGAGGAATAATAATCTCGCGCAAAGGCGCTAAGGCGCAAAGAAAGAGAATTTCCTTCTTCCCTTTGCGAGCTTTGCGCCTTTGCGCGAGACCTTTCTTTATGATCAACCGCCAATCCTTACTCTCTGACCTACAAAAGCTCCTCCAGCGGCTCGAAGCCGATCTGCTTGCTCGTAGCGAGTCAGCCGAGGTGCCGGAAGTAGGCCAGCGACTGCGAGAGGAGTACGAGCGGGCGAAGAAGGCCGAACGGACGGCCCAGAACTATGAGGACTGGCGGAGCGATGCGATTACCCAGGCCGCGGCTGCCTGGGTGCTATCCTGCGTCTTCGTGCGGTTCCTGGAGGACAACCGGCTGATCGACCCGCCCAAGATCGCTGGTCCGGGCAAGCGGCTCCAGCAAGCCCGTGACGAGTGGGAACTGTACCTGGGCCAGGCGAAGCAACCCAACGAGCGTGACTACCTGCTGAGCGTCTTCGACGAGCTGGCCCAGTTGCCGGGCACCAAGGAGGTCTTCGGCGAGCACAACCCGATCCGCGAGCTGCCGAACTGGCTCTCCGGCGACGGGGCGAGAGATATGCTGGCGTTCTTCCAGAAGATCGACGCCAACTCGGTCGAGAGCAACAAGCTGATCCATGACTTCAGTAGGATGGACTTCCAAGTCCGTCCGAGTTTTGTTGCGGACGGACTTGGAAGTCCATCCTACGGTCCATCCTACGGTGACGAAACGCGGTTCCTGGGCGACCTGTATCAGGATCTGTCCGAGGCGGCACGGAAGAAATACGCATTGCTCCAGACGCCGGAGTTCGTCGAGGAGTTCATCCTAAACCGGACGCTGGAGCCGGCGTTGGACGAGTTCGGGATAGGGTTTCGCGCAAAGGCGCAAAGGCGCGAAGAAGATAAAGAAAATCAATCTTTCTCCCTTTGCGCCTTTGCGCCTTTGCGCGAAACTTGTTTTAGAATGATCGACCCGGCCTGTGGCAGCGGGCACTTCCTGCTGGGCAGCTTTCCTCGCATCCTCGGCCGCTGGCAGAAGATGGAGCCTGGGGCCAACATTCGCGACCTTGTGCAGCGGACGCTCGACAGCATCCACGGGGTGGACATCAACCCCTACGCCGTGGCCATCGCCCGCTTCCGCTTGCTGCTGGTGGCCATAAAGGCGTGCGGCGTGACGCGGCTGGCCGACGCCCCAGCGTTTCATTTCAACTTGGTGTGCGGGGACTCGCTGTTGCACGGTAGTGCGGGCGGCGACCAACAACTTTTGGGTTTCCATGAACTGGCCCATGCGTATCAAAGCGAGGAATTGCCGAAACTGCGGCGGATTCTTCGGCCGGGGCAATATCATGCCGTGGTGGCTAACCCGCCGTATATCACGGTTAAGGACAAGGCCCTCAACGCGGCCTACCGCGAGCGATACCCCGAAGTCTGTCACATGAAGTATTCGCTGGCGGTGCCGTTCCTCCAGCGGTTGTTTGCTTTAGCGGTCCGGGAGGATCTCGCGCCAAGGCGCAAAGACGCAAAGGAAGAAAGGGAAGAAGACCTTTGCGCCTTTGCGCCTTTGCGCGAGACTTCACCCGCCGGGTTTGTGGGGCAGATCACTTCCAATAGTTTCATGAAGCGGGAGTTCGGCAAGAAGCTCGTTGAAAGCTACCTGTCGAAGATCGACTTGACGCACGTCATCGACACCAGCGGGGCATACATCCCCGGCCACGGCACGCCGACCGTGATCCTCTTTGGCCGCCAGCGCAAGCCGGTTACCCCGACGATCCGTGCCGTCATGGGGATCAAGGGCGAACCGGCCACGCCGGATGATCCGTCGCAGGGACTGGTCTGGACTGCGATTCTCGATCAGATTGACCGTGTCGGCAGCCAGAGCGCGTTCGTCAGCGTCAACGATACGCTGCGCGAGCAATTCAGCAAACACCCCTGGAGCATTGGTGGTGGTGGTGCGGCGGAGTTGAAGACAGTATTAGATGAAACTAGCGGGTCTTTTCTGTCACAGCACACGATTTCCATTGGGCCGCCAAGCTTCACGGGAATCGACGAGATGTTTCTATCACCAGAGCAACCGATGCGACGCGCGGACATTGCATCTGCTTACATCCGCGCACTCTGTATCGGCGAACAGGTGCGTGATTGGTCTATCGTTGAGGGCGAGAGTGCCTTTGTGCCCTATGGAAACAACCAAGAGCTGATCTCGTTTGAGACGGATTCATGCTGGGCGCATCGCCTATGGCCCTATCGTCCTTGCTCTGAAGGCATGGTGTCGTTTGCTCGACAGACTCGCAAAGAATGTGGGGAGATTTGGTGGTCATGGTATCGCTGGATTTCCGAACGTTACCGGACGCCGCTGTCGATTGTGTTTGCGGAGGTGGCGACGCACAACCATTTCGTGCTGGACCGTGGCGGAAAGGTGTTCAAGCAGACGGCCCCGGTCATCAAGCTGCCGCCAGAAGCCACCGAAGACGACCACCTCGCCCTGCTCGGACTGCTCAACAGCTCCACAGCTTGCTTCTGGCTCAAACAAGCGTGCCACAACAAAGGCAGCGCGGTCGATGACAAAGGGGCGAGGCAGCGAACGGCACCATTTGAAGACTTCTTTGCGTTTAACGCGACACGACTTGAGCAATTCCCCCTCCCTACAGACCGGCCCCTCGCCTTGGCCCAGCAGTTGGACGGTATGGCGGGGTTGCTGTCCGAGTTGGCACCGGGTGCGCTGCTGCAAACGACACCCGCGGAAGCGAACCGCGTGGTCCTTGCGGAGCGACGGATGCAATGGGAATGTATCCGCCAGCAAATGATCGCGCTCCAGGAGGAACTGGACTGGGAGTGCTACGGGCTGTACGGGCTGATCGGGGGAGACCTCACGCCAAGGCGCAAAGACGCAAAGAAAGAGGCCGAGCAATCCCTTTGCGCCTCTGCGCCTTTGCGTGAGACTCCTGCAATTGAACTCGGCCAGCGAGCTTTCGAGATCGTCCTGGCTCGGAAGCTGGCCGCCGGCGAGGAAGAATCAAGCTGGTTCAGCCGCCACGGCTCCACACCCATCACCGAGATACCCACCGACTGGCCCGCCGAATACCGTAAAGTCGTCGAGCGGCGGATCGAGATGATCGAAAGCAACGCCAACATCGCCCTGATCGAGCGGCCGGAGTACAAACGTCGCTGGAACACCGAAGCGTGGGAGTCTCAGCTTGAGCGTGCCCTGCATACTTGGCTGCTCGACCGGCTGGAAAGCTACTTCGACTTCGACGGAAGAATGGGAGAAGGTCTCGCGCAAAGGCGCAAAGGCGGAAAGGAAGAGGGGAAGAGACCAGAAAATCAAGAAACTCTTTGCGCCTTTGCGCCTTTGCGCGAGATCTGCCTCATCTCCATCTCCCGCCTAGCCGACGTTGCCCGGCAGGACCCGGACTTCATGCAGGTCGGGGAACTCTACCGCAACGACCCAGCCTTCGACGTCCAGCGGCTCGTGGCGGACCTAGTCGAGGCCGAGAGTTTGCCCCTGCTGCCCGTGCTCCGTTACAAGGCCACCGGGCTTCGCAAGCGGGTTGAGTGGGAGAAGACGTGGGAACTGCAACGGGAGGAAGACAGGCTCGCGCAAAGGCGCGAAGGCGCAAAGGGAGAGAATGAAGAAACCGAACTTTGCGCCTTTGCGCCTTTGCGCGACATCCCCGTCCCCCCCAAGTACACCAGCACCGACTTCCTCAAGACCGATCACTGGCGGCTCCGCGGCAAGCTCGACGTGCCCAAGGAGCGTTGGGTCAGCTTCCCGCACTGTGAAGGCACGGACGGCACGCCCATGATCGCTTGGGCCGGCTACGACCACCTGCAACTTGCTCGGGCCATCAGCACCTACTTCGTGGACATCCAGGAACGTCTTGGCGGCCGTGCCGACCCCCGCCTCATCCCGCTCCTGGCCGGCCTGCTGGAGCTGCTCCCCTGGCTCAAGCAGTGGCACAACGAACCCGACGCCGCCTTCGACGGCCTGCGGATGGGCGACTACTTCGAGGGCTTTATTAGCGAAGAGGCCCGGCAGCTCGGCAAGACGGTCCCTGAGATCAAGGCTTGGGAGCCGCCGCAGAATGCGGGCGGACGGAGGAAACGATCGTGACCATTCCCACCAACACCGAAATCCTGACGCAGCTCGCTCGGCTGGACGCCGACGACCTGGAAACCCAGTGGCTGGAGTTCAAGCCCTGGATCGGGCCGCGGGACGACATGCGCGTGGCGGTCGAGTACGCCGTCTGCTTCGCCAATGCCGAGGGTGGTGTCATCGTCTTCGGTGTAACCGACCGGACCCGGGGCCGTGCCGCGGCGATCCACGGAGCCGGCAACTGCGACTTAGACGTGTGGCGGCGGGGCATTTTCGACTCGACCCGGCCCAATATATTGGTTGAGGTCGAAGAACTGGCCGTACCCGAGGGGACCGGCCGGCTGATTGTGGTTCGGGTGCTCAAGGGCGCGAATCCGCCTTACGGCACGATGCAGGGTGTCTTCAAGCAGCGGGTGGGGAAGAACTCGATGCCGATGGACCCGCACGCCTTCGCCCGGGCACAAGCCTCCGCGGGCATCGTCGATTGGAGCGGGTTGCCGGCCGAGGGCGTCGAAGTCGGCAACCTGGATGTGGTGGAGATCGCCCGGGCCAGGAACGTCTTGCGGCGGTTCAAGCCGCAGTCGGAACTGCTCAATGTCGGCGATGCCGAGCTGCTTGTCGGCGTCGGGGCGATCCACGAGGGGCGGGTGACGCGAGCGGGCCTGTTGCTCTTCGGCAACCAGACGTTGCTCACCCGCATCTGCCCGCAGCATCAGGTGCATTATGTCTTCCATACGGAGTTGGAAGTTCTCAGAAACGACTCCTACCAGGACGGCTTGTTGAACATCCTGGAGCGAGTGGAGCAGACATTTACGGGACCGGCTAATCCGGAGCATGAGGTGAGCGTCGGCTTCTTTAAGATGCGGGTTCCCGCCTTTGTCGTGGATGTCGTACGCGAGGCCCTGCTGAACGCCGTGACGCACCGGGATTACACCGATCCGGGTGAAGTGCTGCTGCGCCATACGGCCCGGGAGTTGGCCATCACCAGCCCCGGCGGCTTCCTGGCCGGCATCACGCCGCAGAACATCCTTCGGCACGAGCCGGTCGCCCGTAACCGGACCTTGGCGGAGGCGTTCGAGAAGCTGGGGCTGGTGGAGCATGCGGGCATGGGCAGGCGGCGAATCTTTATCCCCACCCTGTCCTATGGCAAGCGGATGCCGGAGTACGTGGGCGAGGCACTCCGGGTCACCCTCCGTCTCTTCGACGGGACTTTCGACGAACAGATGGCCAAGCTGGTGGCAAAGTGGCGGGGTGAGGGCCGCGAGATCGACCTGGATGCCCTGCTGGTGCTGAGCTACCTGGCAGGGCATGCCTTCATCGACGTCGTCAGCGGGGCCGAACTGCTCCAGGTCCCGAGCAACGCGGCCCGTGGCATCCTGGACCAGTTGGCCCAGCCGCAGACCGGCATTTTGGAACGCAAGGGGCGGACGCGGGCGGCCACGTATCACCTGACAAGGGGAGTCGCCGAGGATCTTTTGAGCAAGTCGGCCTACACCCGACTAAAGGGCATTGATCCCATACGCTACCGAGAATGGGTACGTGAGTTCGTTGAAGACCACGGCACGATCACGCCGCATGAATGTCGGGAGCTGCTCGGTTTGGGGGATTCAGGTTCGGCCAGAGTGGAAGTCTCACGATACCTAAAAGATTGGTCTGGTGAGAATGGATTCCTAACCCGGGAAAGGGGTGGTCGAAGCTCGCGGTATCGCCTGCGAGTTGCCACTGAACCTGGAGAGGCGCAAATTTAGCGTAATTTAGCAATCGGCACTGTTAATCAAGGGTGGTTTTAGAGCAATGACACAAACTATTGGAGTATAGAGACTTGCGCTGATGGTTAATTTAGCGACAAATTTAGCAGCGGGCAAGTTTTCCCCATGACAACCCTCATTAAAGACCTGATCTACATCCCCGACCGCGTGCAGAAGGGCGACTTCGTCCTTCGGCTGTCCGAGGACATCCAGCACCCGGAGCGGGTACTCGAAAACTACGTGGTGACGCCGGAACTGGCCAAAAACTTCGACGCGGCGTTGACGTTCATCCGCAGCGCGGTGCAGGGCCGGACCAGCAAGGCGACCTATCTGCATGGCAGCTTCGGTAGCGGCAAGAGCCATTTCATGGCCGTGCTCCACCTGATCCTGCAAGGCAACCCGGCGGCCCGGGCGATCCCCGAGCTGGCCGCCGTGATCCAGAAGCACAACGACTGGCTGGCCGGGAAGAAGTTTCTGCTGGTGCCCTACCACATGATCAACGCCCACGACATGGAGTCGGGCATCCTCGGCGGCTACGTGGACTTCATCCGCGGCAAACACCCCGACAAGCCGATCCCGCCGGTCTACATGTCGGCTGCGATCATCACCCAGGCGGAGGCCGAGCGGGCCAACTACGGCGACGAGGCGTTCTTCAATCGGCTCAACGCCGGCCAGGGCGGCGACAACGGCTGGGGCGATCTGTCGGCGACCTGGGACATGGCTTCGTTCGAGGCCGCCGCGGCTGCTGCGCCAGATTCGGAGCCCCACCTACGCCTTGTGAGTACCCTCTTGAAGACGATCGCCACCGCCCATGCTGAGGTCATCAGTCACCGCGGCGGGAACTTCGTGCGGTTCGATAAGGGCCTGTCGATCATCAGCCAGCACGCGGCCAGCCTGGGTTACGACGCCCTGATCCTGTTCCTCGACGAATTGATCCTCTGGCTGGCCATGAACTCGGCCGACCTGGCCTTCGTGAACCACGAGGCGGCCAAGCTCACGAACCTGGTCGAGGCCCAGTCGGTCAACCGGCCCGTGCCAATCGTGAGCTTCGTGGCCCGGCAGCGGGACCTGCGGGAGTTAATAGGGGAACACGTGCCTGGGGCCGAGCGGATGAGTTTTGGCGACTCGCTCGACTACCAGCAGGGGCGGTTCGACACGATCACCCTGGAGGACCGGAACCTGCCGGCGATCGCCGAAAAGCGGGTGTTGAAGTGCAAGGACGGGGCCGCCAAGACGGAACTCGACGCGGCCTTCGAGCAGGTGGCGCGGATGAAGGATAGCGTGATGAGCATTTTGCTCACGCACGAGGGGAACCGCAAGATGTTCCGCCAGGTCTATCCCTTCAGCCCGGCCCTGGTGCAGACGCTCATCGCGGTCTCCAGCGTGCTTCAGCGGGAGCGGACGGCCCTGAAGGTGATGATGCAGCTCCTGGTCGATCATCGCGAAACGCTCAAGTTGGGCGATGTGGTGCCCGTGGGCGACCTGTTCGACGTCGTGGCCCACGGCGACGAAGCCTTTAGCAAGGACATGGCGATCCACTTCGACAACGCCAAGCGACTCTACCACCAGAAGTTGTTGCCGGTTCTGGAGAAGAAACACGGCCGCCGCGAAGAGATCGAGACGCTCGCCTACGACGATCCACGACAGTCGGCTTTTCGTAACGACGACCGGCTGGTGAAGACGCTGCTCTTGTCGGCGCTGGTGCCCGAGGTCGAGTCGCTGCGGGGCCTGAACGCCGAGAAACTGGCGGCATTGAACCATGGCACGATCCGCACGCCAATTCCCGGCCGCGAGGCCCAGGAGGTACTCAGCCGCTGTCGCGCTTGGGCGGCAAGCGTAGGCGAGATCCGCATCGGCGAGGAGGTTAATCCCACGATCACCGTGCAGCTCTCCGGCGTGGACACCGAGACTATCATCGAGCAGGCCCGCCGCGAGGACAACCAGGGCAACCGCATCCGCCGCGTGCGGCAGATGCTCTTTGACCAGCTTGGTATCCAGGGCGAGGGCGATTTCGAGCAGTTCCACGAGTTCTGGTGGCGGAACACCAAGCGAAACTGCGCTGTGCTGTTCCGCAATATCCGCGAGCTCCCCGATTCTTCGCTGGAGAACGCCGACGCAAGCTGGAAGCTGGTGATCGACTTCCCCTTCGACGAGGCCGGGCACGGACCGCGCGACGACCTGAGTCGGTTGCAGGCGTTTCTCGTAGGATGGACTTCCAAGTCCGTCCGAACAGCAGGGGAAGAAGCGGACGGACTTGGAAGTCCATCCTACACGGTGCGGGCGCACCGGGACGGGGCGAAGACCCTATGCTGGATGCCCTCGTTCCTCAGCGACGATGCGCAGAAAGACCTTGGGATGCTGGTGATCCTGGAGCACATCCTCACCGGTGAGCGGTTCCTCCAGTATGCCAACCACCTCTCGGCACAGGACAAGCTAGCGGCCAAGTCGTTGATGGAAAACCAGCGGAGTGTGCTCCAGCAGCGGGTGAAGATTCATTTGGATGCCGCTTATGGTCTGGAGGCCATCGCACAGGGGTCGCTCGACACGACCCAAGATATGGACCCCAGCGAACACTTCGCCTCGCTATCCCCAGGCTTCACGCCGCAGCCGCCGGTGGCCGCGAACCTGGGCGGCGCGATGCAGCACCTGTTGAGTCAGGCCCTGGAGCATGAGTTCCCGGCCGCCCCGCACTTTGAGACGGAGGCGAAGTCCGGCGTCTTCAAGAAGGTCTATGAACTGATCCTGCCGGCGACGGAGTCGGCAGACGGTCGGGCACCGATCGAGAACACACAGCGTCCCTTGCTGCGGAAGATCGCCAATCCGCTCCTCCTGGGCGACATGGGCATCGACGCCACGTACTTCGTCCTGGGGCAGCACTGGAAGACGCACTTCGGCCGCAAGGCTACCGAGACAGGCAGCCCGATGGACGTCAAGCATCTAAGAAAGTGGATCGACGACCCACGGCCGATGGGCCTGCCGCAAGATGCGGAGAACCTAGTGATTCTGCTCTTCGCCGTGCAGACGGGCTACACGTTCTACCGCCACGGCGGCCCCTATGAGCCGACGCTCCAGACGCTGCCCGACGACTGCGAGCTGCGGAAGGTGAACTTGCCGGACGTGGGTGTCTGGGATGTAGCCGTCAAGCGGGCAGGGAGCATTTTCGGCGTGGCTGGCCACAAGCTACTGAGTGCCGGCAACGTGGGCACCCTCTCGGCAGAGTTCCAGAAGAAGGCCACCCAGGTACGGCGTGCGTGCGAGACCTACCGCCAGAAGCTCCATGACCGCATGGTCGGCATGGCGATTGCCCCCGAGGGCACGGATCGGATGAAGACGGCCCTGGCCACGCAGAAGATCGTCGGCCTCGTCTCGGCGGCCGAATCGGCCAACGTGATCGGGCTACTGGCCCGTGCAGACATCGCCACGAGCGAGGCGGCGATGGGGGAGTGCGTGGAGAAGGCTGCGGAGTTGGAGGGCAACCTAGAAACCGCCGGCTGGGATATTTTCGAGGCGATCGGCAAGTTCGACGACGAGCGGAAGGTTGCCGCCGCAGAGATTCTGGCCGATGTGCGGCAGGCCCTGGCCGCCGATGAACACGTGACGGCCTTGGCACCGGCACTGAAGGGGACTCATGTCAGGGCGGTACGGCTGCTGACGAAGGTTGTGGAGCGTAGGATGGACTTCCAAGTCCGTCCCGAACAGCAGGAGGGGAAACGGACGGACTTGGAAGTCCATCCTACGGGGGCGCGTCATGCCCTTGGCACTGACGAGTGCCGTGCCCTGTTGAAAGAGCTCGAACAACAGTTTGGCCCTGGTTCAGTGCGAATTGATTTGTCTTGGCAAGTGAAGTAGGATGGACTTCCAAGTCCGTCCTGAAAAGAGTAATGAACGATCAGACGGACTTGGAAGTCCATCCTACGGTCCATTCTACGGAGGTCTGTTTTTCGCCATGTTCAATCTCGCCGCACCGCCGGATTTCCGTGGGTTAGATCCGCACGCGCCGATCGAGGTCTACGTTCGGCACCTGCCGCATTGGCGGCAAGATGGCGCGACGTATTTCGTCACCTATCGACTTGCCGACTCCTTGCCGCAATCCAAACTGAATGAATTGCGCTGCTGGCGGCATGAGTGGGAGCAGCACCATCCTCCCCCCCGAGACGACGACACTCTCGATGATCTGGCTCGGCAGACGATGCTGCGAGTCGAGCACTGGCTGGATCAGGGGATGGGCCGTTGTCCACTGCGCGAGTCCAAGCCTGCCGGCTTGGTGGAAAAATCGATGCGTCACTTTGATGGCCAGCGATACGAAGTGGGGTGTTACGTCGTGATGCCGAACCACGTCCACATGGTCTTGCGGCCCACGGTGCCGCGGCAATTCTCGCTGGAGAAAATCCTACAGAGCTGGAAAACCTATACGGCTCGCCAGATCAACACCGATCTCGGGTCGTGTGACAGCTTGTGGGAGCAAGAGAGCTTCGACCGAATCATTCGCGACGAGGAGCACTTGTGGAGGGCGATACAGTACATCGGCAGGAACCCCCGGCTCGCCGGGCTGTCGATCGAGACGCAACCGCGATGGATTCGCCCAGAATGGATCGAGCTTGGCTGGCACTTTGAATCGTAGGATGGACTTCCAAGTCCGTCCGAACAGCAGGAGGGGAAACGGACGGACTTGGAAGTCCATCCTACCATGGGAAACAAGAGACGCGAAATGACAACCTCACCGACCTTCAGTCAGCTCAAGGCGCAGGTGGCGGCTATCCGCCAGAAGGTGCCGCAGGCCCGAGTGATCGGCATCCGCACCGCGGGGCGATGGACCGCCGAGCGGCAAAAGCGGGAGGGTGAGCAATCGTACCTGATCCAGCAGTGCGACTCGCCCCTGGCGATGCGGCTGGCCCTGCGCGAGACGGTGGATGCGGCCACGACCAAGATCCTCATCACGCCGCTGGAGGATAAGGACCTGAGCGACGACATCCTCCTACGGCTGGCGAAGCGGCGGCTGTTTCCTATCGACACCTGGCAGATCGTCCGTGCGTTGTTCCAGGCCGCGACTGTCGATCCGCGATTGACCCGCTACGGATGGATCGCGGAAATGCTCTTGGATCTCGTCCCGGCCGAGGGCTACCCGGCGGCCCGAGGTGGTTTCCTGGATGCCGACATGGTATGGCCGCTGCTGTTGCGCTATGGGATCGGGTTGACGGCCGAGACCCCCGACCTGACGTCGCTCTTAAAATGGTCGCTCGATGCCGAAGCGGCTGCCCGCTTTCGTGGTGCCGTTCAAGCCTTTCGCGAGGCGGCTACCGAGTGGCTTACCGAGAAGGCAGGGCCAGTGGCCGAAGTCATACTCTCCTGTGTGGCTCGATTGGAACGCGCGGACGCCGTGCCGCTTGGGCTGGCGGTGGGCGTGGTGTACCACAAGAACGCCGCCGGCAAGCTGGAACGGGCGAGCGGGAAGATGGAAGAGCGGTTCCTGGGCAGCGGGAAGCCACCCGAGGCCACGCTGGTCCAGCGGTGGAGTACGGCGGCCACGGAGGTCGTCCGTGCCCTGCGGCATACCGATGCTCGGGGCTACCGGCAGACGCTCCAGCGTGCCGACGAGATCCTGACCGAAGTGCAGGCCGAGGGTTTCGCCTATCTGAGCGATACCTCGCCGACCGGCTTCGACCAGCGGTTGGCCCGCTTCGGACAGTGCCTGCATGCGATTTGCGAGGTAGGATGGACTTCCAAGTCCGTCCGATTAGTAGGTAGGATTGACATGGAAGTTCGTTCCCTAACGAACAAGAAAAATTCAGACGGACTTGGAAGTCCATCCTACGAACTTTTCGACAGCCTGATCGAGGCCCGGCAGGCGGTGCGCGACCACGATCAGTCGGCCCGCGAGGCTCGTCGCCTGGAGCGGGTGGACATGGCCGTGCGGCTGGTGCGCTGGTTGGGCGAGCGGCACCAGCAGGGTGAGGTTAAGCATCCATCGCTGGCCTTGGCCGCTGACGAGCACCTCCGTGACGGTGGGTTCGTTGACTGGGCGCGGCTCAGCTTGCGATCGGGTGATCCGGTCCAGGTTCTCTCGGAAGCCTATGTGCGGCTCTTCGAGGCCGTGACCCAGATCCGCGAGACGCAGGCCCACGACTTTGCCAGACTCTTGGTCGATTGGACGGCCGCCGGGTCGCAGGCCGATGATCTCGTCCCCTTGGAACGGTTTTTGGAACAGATCGTCGCTCCCTTTGCCGTAGACAGCCAGGTACTGGTGATCGTCATCGAAGGCATGAGCGTGGCGGTCTGCCGCGAACTCCTGGCCGATCTGACGCGGCACGAGTGGGTGGCCCTGTGTGAGCCGGGCAGGAACTTCAACCGGTCGGGCATTGCCTCGGTCCCCTCGGTCACTGAGTTCTCCCGCACGAGCCTGCTCACAGGGCGATTGCAGCAAGGATCGTCCAACGAAGAGCGGGCCGGCTTCGCGGAACACCCGGCCTTGCTTGCCCGCTGCCGAAGCGGCTATCCGCCCATGTTGTTCCACAAGGCTACCCTTCAGGAATCCGACGATGCCGTACTGGCGGCCGATGTCCGCAAGGAGATCGGTTCCGCACACCGCAAGATCGTCGGCGTCGTCATCAACGCAGTGGACGACAACTTACTGAAAGGCGGACAGATCGACACCCGGTGGTCGCGGGACGAGATCAAGGTACTGCCGGCCCTGCTGCACGAGGCCCGCATGGCCAAGCGGTTGGTGGTGCTGGTCAGCGACCACGGCCACGTCTTGGACTGCCAAACCCAGGCCCGGCTTTATGAGGGCGGCGAGCGGTGGCGAATAGCATCTGGCGAGCCGGCCGCCGACGAGTTGCTGATTCAGGGCGAGAGAGTCGGTGTCGAAGGGCATCGACTAATTGCCCCGTGGAGCGAGCGGGTCCGCTACGGCATGATGAAGAACGGCTACCATGGCGGCCTGACGCCTCAGGAGATGGTCGTGCCGATCGTCGTACTCTCCAGCAGCGACAAGTTCCCCGCCGGCTGGCGCGAGCAGCCAGTGGACACGCCCGCTTGGTGGGACGAGCCTTCGCGGATCGAATTGGTTGTGGAGCAGCCGACCCTGGCACTCAAGCCGGCCAAGCCCGATCCGGGGACGCTCTTCGACCTCCGTGGCGGCGACGAACTGCCCGAAGCACCGAAAACGGCCGACGAAGCGAAGCAGACCGACGAACCAACAAAGGCCGACGATTCGTGCCCGGCATGGGTGCCCCGGCTCCTGACTTCGGCTGTCTTCGAGCAGCAGAAGCAGCTCGGCGGTCGTGGCCTGCCGGGCGATGAGATATTTACCAAGCTCCTGGGCATGCTCGACCGGCGGGGCGGTAAGATGACGTCCGTGGCCCTGGCCCGGGCGCTGGAGTTCCCCGCCTTGCGTCTGCCAGGGCTCCTGGCCAAGGTGCAACGGGTGCTGAACATCGACGGCTACGCGGTCTTGAGCCGCGATGACGCCTCGGACACGGTGGAACTGAACCGAGAGCTGCTGCTGAAGCAGTTCGACCTGGTGTAGGAGATCGTAATGTCGTTAAGCCCCCAACGCCGGGAAGAGGTCATTGACGCCCTTAGACGCGGCACCGTGCCGCGGAGCAGCCTTGATGCGTTTGCGGTCGGCCTGGAACGGTTCGAGGGGGCGATCGACGAGGATCTCCGCAAGGTCGGTGCCGGGGGGAGCGTCTTCAAGGCGGTGCGAGGCGAGTACGGCTGCGGCAAAACCTTCTTCGCTCGTTGGCTGGCCGATCGTGCCCGCAAATTGGGCTTCGCCACCTCGGAAGTCCAAGTCTCGGAGACTGAGACGCCGCTTCACCGCCTGGAAACCGTCTACCGCCGGCTCATGGAGCGGCTATCTACCGCCGACACGCCCCAGGGGGCACTACGAAACATCGTGGATGGCTGGTTCTACGCATTGGAGGAAGATGTGCTGGCGGAGGGCACCGTAGGGCCGGATAATCAGCATGCCTTGGTCCGCCGCACCGGCGAGCTGCTGGAGCAGCGGCTGGCAAAGGTCACCAGCACCGCGCCGATGTTCAGCGCGGCCTTGCGCGGCTACCGAGAAGCCCAAGCCCAGAGCGACAAGCCTGCCGCTGAGGGTATTTTGGCTTGGCTGTCTGGTCAACCGAATGTAGCGGCCGGTGCAAAGCGTGCTGCCGGCGTGAAGGGTGACATCGACCATTTCGGTGCCTTGAGCTTTTTGCAGGGTGTGCTGATTGTGCTGCGGGATTCCGGGCATCCGGGGTTGCTCTTGATCCTTGATGAGGTCGAGACGATCCAGCGGGTCCGCGGCGACGTCCGCGACAAGAGCCTCAACGCCCTGCGGCAGCTTATCGACGAGGTGGATGCTGGCCGCTTCCCAGGGCTGTATTTGCTCGTCACTGGGACCCCGTCGTTCTACGATGGCCCCCAGGGTGCCCAGCGGCTGGAACCCCTGGCACAGCGGCTGCACGTCGATTTCCAGACCGAGGCCCGTTTCGACAACCCCCGAGCGGTGCAGATCCGTTTGCCGGGATTCAACCTCGAACGGCTCTGTCAGGTCGGCTGCAAGGTCCGCGACATTTTCGAGCAGCACGCCAAGGCCCCGAAGCGGATCGCCGCGTCCTGCGACGACGCATATATCCAGGAATTGGCTGAGGCCGTGACCGGACGGCTCGGCGGCAAGGTCGGAGTGGCCCCGCGGATCTTCCTCAAAAAACTCGTGGCCGATGTCCTGGACCGCGTCGATCAGTTCCATGACTTCCAGCCGCGGCAGCACTACGCCCTGACCATTGCTGAGAACGAGCTGACGCCCGTGGAGCGGCAGGCGATGGGTGCCGCCGACGTCGATGAAATCGAGCTTGAACTGTGAGCAACTTCGACCTGCTACATTCTGCGGTCCAGCACCACGTTGTCAATAGCCTTGGTTGGCGGGAGTTGCGACCCTTTCAGGAGGATGTCATCCCCGGCATCCTCGCCGGGCAACACATGATCGTGCTGGCGCCCACGGCGGGCGGCAAGACTGAGGCCGCTTTCCTACCCATCGCCTCCCGCATGCTCTCGGAGGGCTGGACTGGGCTGAGCGTGCTCTACATCTGCCCGATCAAGGCCCTGCTCAATAACCTGGACGTGCGACTCCAGCGGTACTGTACGCTCTTGGGCAGGCGTTCGGCCCTCTGGCACGGGGACGTGACCACCACGGCCCGGCGGCACGTGCTCCGCGACCCGCCCGACTGCCTTTTGACCACGCCGGAGTCGCTGGAGCTGATGCTGGTCTCGCCGAACGTCGATTCCCGCGCCCTGTTCGCAAACCTGCGGGTAGTGGTCGTGGACGAGATCCACGGGTTCGCCGGTGACGACCGCGGCTGGCACCTGCTTTCCGTCCTTCAGCGAATTACTCGCCTGGCCGGTCGCGAGCTTCAGCGGATCGGGCTGTCGGCGACGGTCGGTAACCCGGATATGCTCATCGACTGGCTGGCCGGCTCCTGCAAGGGAGATCGTGTCGTGTTTCGGCCAACAGAAGCCGCGGTCACCCATGCCGAGGTCAAGCTGGACTATGTCGGCTCGCTGGAGAACGCGGCCGTGGTCATCTCGCGGTTACACCGTGGTGAGAAGCGGCTGGTCTTCGTCGATAGCCGTGCCAAGGCAGAGGAACTGGGCGCAGGGCTGCGGCAACTGGGCATCACGGCCTTCGTCACGCACAGTTCACTCAGCCAGGAGCAGCGGCGGCAGGCGGAAGACGCCTTCGCCAACCGCGACGACTGCGCGATTGTGGCTACGAGCGTCCTGGAGCTGGGCATCGACGTGGGCAACCTCGATAGGGTGATCCAGATCGACAGCCCCACGACCGTGTCGAGTTTCCTCCAGCGTATGGGCCGTACAGGCCGCCGGGCCGGAACCGTCCGTAACTGCCTTTTTTTAGCCACCCGCGACGAGACCTTGGTGCAGGCCGCGGGCCTGATCGACCTCTGGCGCGAGGGCTACGTGGAGCCGATCCTGCCGCCGGCCGAGCCGTACCACGTCCTGGCGCAGCAACTGATGGCCCTGGTGCTCCAGGAACGCGGAATCGGAAGGTACACCTGGCGGGAGTGGGTCGCGGGCGTGCCCGGGTTTACCGCCATGTCCTCCGAGCGCGTCCAGGAGGTCGTCGCGTGGATGCTCTCGCAGGGGCTGCTCTGGGAGGAGCAGGGCATCTTGGGGATCGGGCAGAAGGGCGAGGAGACTTACGGACGGCGGCACTTCCTGGAGTTGCTCTCGGTGTTCCTCTCCCCGCCGCTCTTCGCCGTCCTGCATGGTCGTCAGGAACTGGGGTTTGTGGACGAGCTGACGTTCTTGGGCAAGCAGGAAGGCGACCGCGTATTGCTCCTGGGCGGCCGGGCCTGGCATGTGACGCACATCGACTGGCAGCGGAAGGTCGCCCATGTCGAAGTATCGCAGGACCGGGGCCGAACGCGATGGAAAGGGGCAGGCCAAGGGTTATCTTTCCGGCTCGCCCAGGCGATCAAGCGGGTGCTGGCTGAGGACGAGGCCCAGTCCTGGTGGTCGCAACGTGCCAGCACGCAGATCGAAGAGGTACGGGCCAAGTTCCCTTGGGTGACGGCCGAGGGGACCGTGCTGGTTGCTGAAGAAGGGCGCATGACGTGGTGGACCTTCGCCGGCCAGAAAGCCAACGCTGCCCTCGCTCCGGCACTGACCCGCCTCACCCACGTATCGACGACGAGCGACAACCTGGCCATCGAGTTCGAGCGGGCCTTGCCGCTGGACGCAGTACAACAGACAATCGAAGAATTGCGGTCCCGCGACCCCGGCACTCTGCTGCCCGAGGTAAGTCCCGAGGCCCTAGAGGGCATGAAGTTTTCCGCCTGCCTGCCGCCGGCACTCGCGGTTCATGTGCTGGGGATATGGAGCCGGGACACGGGGGCTGTGGAACACACATTACGGATGCCGGTCCGTCTGGTGTCAAATTGAAGCGAAAGCCGGGCATGGGGGGCGTTCTCAAGGCTTATTCGGGCGAAGTCTTTAATGGCAAGTGTCCGGCAGAACGAAAGCGTCAGAAAACATGACTTTGAATCAACCTCTCGATTTCCGTAGCGACACCGTCACCCGGCCGACTCCCGCCATGCGCACAGCGATGGCCGAAGCGGCAGTGGGCGACGACGTTTTCGGCGATGATCCCTCGGTAATCGCCCTGCAAGAGCGGGTGGCCCGGGTACTCGGCAAGGAAGCGGCCCTTTTCGTCCCCTCCGGCACCATGTCGAACCTGATCGGCATACGGTTGCATTGTCGTCCGGGTGAGGCACTGATTTGCGAGGCCAACTGTCACCTCTTCTATTACGAGCAGGGCGGCTACTCGCAACTCTGCGGCGTGGCAGCCCGGCCGCTTCCGGGGCAGCATGGCGTACTGACCCTGGAGCAGGCCCAGTCACAACTCTATCCCGAGGACGTGCATTTCACGCGAACTCGATTGCTTTGCCTGGAAAACACGCACAACCGTGGCGGAGGCCGCGTACAGCCTTATGACACCATCGAGTCCCTCTGCGGCTGGGCTCGGCAAAATGGTTTGCGGACGCATCTGGACGGCGCGCGGCTCTGGAACGCGGTCGTGGCCAGTGGCATTGCCGCCGCGCGGTGGGCCCAGCACTTCGATACCGTGAATGTCTGCTTCAGCAAGGGCCTGGGCGCGCCGGTCGGCTCGGCCCTGGCCGGTCCGGCCGAACTGATCCGTGAGGCGGTTCGCCATCGTAAGGTCCTGGGCGGCGGCATGCGGCAGGCGGGTATTTTGGCTGCGGCGGCCCTCCATGCCCTGGAGCATCACGTCGATCGTCTGCTTGACGATCATCGCAACGCTCGCCGCCTGGCCGACGGCATCCGGCAGATCGACGGCCTGCGATTGGGAGATGGCATGATCGACACGAACATCGTGGTCTTTCATCTCCAGCCGGAGCGGGGAATCGCCCAGAATCTTGTTCGCTGTCTGCGGGAGCAGGGAGTACTCATGTTGGCCTTCGGTCCGTCGACGATTCGCGCAGTCACGCATTTGGATGTCACCAGGGCCGATGTCGACCAGGCACTGGAGATTCTGACCAGCGCGGTTGCGGGGATCTCCTAGCGGATAAACGACAGCCACTTTCGTGAGCGTAACGACGCTGTAGAATATAAGCCATACATTCCAAAAACCGGCCGGATGGTACGCAGACCAGGAATTTTGCCAATATCCGGCCCCAGTATTCAAGGAGATTCGCATGAGATGCCTGTGTCGATCAAATTGGTTAGCGTTATCGCTGGTCTTGGTTGCCGTCTTCACGGTTAGCCTTACTTTGCCAGGTTGTTCTCCGACACCGAAGAAGAAGGAAACACCCCCACCGCCGACGAAGCAGAAAGTGACGCCTTCTGAATCAACCGCCAACCCGGAAGAGAAACCATCCAAACCAGAGGAAAAAGCGGCCAAACCAGAAGAGAAACCTACTGCCACTTCGCAGGATGTCCCCTTGGGGTTGCCGCCTGTTCCGATGCCGGAGGACAATCCAACCACTCCCGAGAAGGTTGAATTGGGCAAGTTGCTTTACTTCGACAAGCGAGTGAGCAAGGATGGCACGGTCTCATGCGCCACCTGCCACGATCCGAAAATGGCCTGGGCGGAGCATACACCGGTTAGCGACGGGATCAGCAACCAGAAGGGCGGCCGCAACGCCCCGACCATTATCAATGCCGCATATGCCACGTCGCAGTTCTGGGACGGCCGCGCCAAGACGCTGGAAGAGCAGGCCACCGGGCCGGTCGAGAACCCGATTGAAATGGGGCATGACATGAAAGCCGTGGTAGAGTCCTTTTCCAAGATCCCCGAGTATCAGAAGCGGTTCCAGAAGGTTTTCGGCAGCGAGGTCACCAAGGAAGGCTTTGCCAAGGCGATTGCCGCCTTTGAGCGGACCGTGCTTAGCGGCGATTCACCTTACGATCGCTTCGTGCAAGGCGATCAGAAAGTACTAACCGACGCTCAGAAGCGGGGCTGGGAGCTTTTTCGTACGAATTGCTCGTCCTGCCATACCCAGCCGTTGTTCAGTAACTACAAGTTTTTCAACGCAGGCGTGGGCATGGACAAGCCTAACCCCGACGAGGGCCGCAAAAAAGTCACGGGAAAGGACAGCGATCTGGGCAAGTTCCGTGTTCCGGCACTGCGAAACGTGGCCGACACGCCGCCGTACTTCCACGACGGCAGCGCCACCAAGTTGGAAGATGCGGTAGCTCTGATGGCCAGCGGCGGCAAGGACAACCCGAACCTGTCCGAAATGCTCAAGTCGGTGCGTGAAACCAAGTTCAGTGAGAAGGACCAGCAGGATCTTGTCGATTTCCTCAAAGCTCTCTCCGGTAAGTACCCGATCATTGAGCCCCCGGTGCCACCGAAGTGAGGTGAGGAAATGGTTCAGAAAGGACGATAGGTGGTTCGTAAATCCGAGACCAAGTTTGCACATCTGCGGAAGAAGATGCAAAAGAAGAAGGTGGTGAACGCCGTTCGGAAGAAGTGACGGTGGAACACTGTGCGGGCCGTAAACCTAGGCGACGACGCCGACACGACCGGGGCCGTCTGCGGCCAGCTTGCCGGGGCCTACTTGGGCGAGTCGGGGATTCCGGTAGAATGGCGGTGTGGGTTGGCAAGGCCAGAAATGATCGAGAAGGCCCTGCAAGGGCTGTTGGGAGGCAAGTGATGTTCATCTCTTATATGTCGATAAATCAGATGGTCGAAGAACAGGCGGCGAAGGATGGCGATTATCGTGCGGTCTTAGGGAAGAGCGGTCGCCCACTCCTGTCGCACGGTCGCACCCTATCGGACGACACCCTGCTTGCAAAGCTCCATTCGCTCGGCCTCGACGTTCAACGTCAGCGTCTGCTGGACATCATTCCTTGCTTCATTTCTGCCCAAGAGGCAGCGGAGGAGATGATCGAGCGAGCGTCTTCGTCCATTCCGGACTCTGGGGCGGATTGGGTCTGGATCGCGATAACCTGTCTCTGGGAGCGGTGGCAACCGGAACTTCCCAACACTGAGATGGTGAACGACAAGATGCAGGCTGGATATGCGGCACTGAAAGCAGGTGATGTCGCGCAGGCCTGTCGGTTGTGGCTCGAAACCTGGCGGGCGATCCTGGACATCATGCAGCGGGGCAGCATGGATTCGCTTGATGCGTTCGACGACCTCTTCGGCGGTACGCAGAGCGTGTTCAACTGGGTTCAGGATATGGAGACCGAACTGCATAATGCTGGCCTCCGCGAACCACACTTCCTCCGCGAGCGGATTGCGCTCTGCGAGACAATGGTTGACCGGTTCGACGGTGGCCATCTCACTCTCGGCAACTTCAAGCGAGCCCTGGCTGAGTCGCATTTTGAGTCGGGCAACCGCGAGATCGGCGACCGACTTTTCCGTCGCTGGCTCGACGAACAGCCGCAGTGGGGCTGGGGTTGGATCGGATGGTCGGACTGCTACTGGCTCTTTGCACTACCTACAGGCGAGAAGGATGCTACAAGGGCGGAGCAGATCCTGAAAGAAGGACTCGCCGCGTCCGGCGTCGAAGACCGATCGCACATTCTGGAACGGTTGGCGGTTCTCTACGATGGAACCGGTAGGGGCGAAGAGGCGGAGTCTGTGCGAGAGGAGATTAAGCGATTAACAAGTACGAAGAGGACAACGAAGGTAAGTCGCAGTTCCACCTCGATACAAATCAAGCTGACCTTCGATTTCGGTGACGAGGGGCTTCCTCTGGAGCAGCTTCCGAATCTGACGAAATCCCTGCGACCCGCCAACCTCCCTGCCGTCGGTCCGTTTGCCACGCCATCCAAGATCGGACGAAACGAGCCATGCCCCTGCGGGAGCGGTAAGAAGTTCAAAAAGTGCTGTGGCAGTCGGGGACCAACGCCATGAGTTTCCACGATGGCGGCACCGCGGCGCGATCAAGCCCTGACAAACCTTTTCGAGCGCATCAAGTGCTTGCGCTCCGCGGCGTACAAGAACACAAAGCTGGATTAGGGGAAGTTGAGAAATGTCCGAGCTAAAACCTGTCCCGCCACTGGACCGCCTTTTTCAGATGGGAGAGGTGGAGTGGGGCGTTGAATGGCAAGGTGACGACCCAGATTACGTCGGAGATTTGGGACTTACCAATGAGCATGTGCCAGCACTCATTAATATCACCCTTCTTCAGGCGGACCTGGAGGATTTGCCCGACGACGATTCGGGTTGGGCACCAGTCCATGCCTGGCGTGCGCTGGCCCAACTTCGCGCAGTCGAGGCAGTCGAGCCGCTGTTGACCTTGCAGAACCGACTGGACGAATACGGCGACGAATACCACATGTATGACTTCCCGGTAGTCTTAGGTATGATCGGTCCGCCGGCGATTCCCGCTTTGGCCACTTTCATTCACAACCCAGAGAACCGGCTCTACCCCCGGATAAATGCTGGCGAAGGCCTGTGCAACATCGGCTTGCGACACCCGGAGGTTCGCCGCGAAGCCCTCGCCCCCCTGGTAGAGCAGCTTGCCCGCTTTGAGGAGAACGATTACGAATTCAACGGTTTTCTCGTCGCGCAACTGACTCGGCTCAAGGCGACCGAGGCAGCCGAAACGATTGAACGGGCGTTCGCGGCGAACCGAGTGACGGAGGACATCAGTGGTTATTGGGGTACGGTCCGCCAGGAGCTTGGCGTGGCCGGCATGGGGCTGGCACCCGATGAGCCGCCGCGGCCCGCGTCGGAGGGATTCGGTTTGGGCATGGGGCCTCAAGATCGCGAACCACGGGATCGACAAAAGGAAAAGACGGCCAAGTCCAAACGCAAGCAGCAAGAGAAGGCCAAAAAGCGGAACCGTAAGCGGAAGTAACTACGACTACCTTCCTCGACAAACCCCAGCTTGCCGGGGCCTATTGGGGCGAGTCGGGGATTCCGGTAAAATGGCAGGAATGTTTGGCGAGGCCGGAGATGATCGAAAAGACATTGATTGGCCTATTGAAATCCCCTGAGTGAGCGACGTCTCGAACGACTGCTGGTTTCCGACCTATGAAGACACCTATCATTTCCTGGTTTGTGATCCTGGCAGTACCCTACTCGGTGCTGGCCGCTCCGCCCAAGAGGCCCAACATTCTCTTCATCGTCGCCGACGACTTGGGCTACGCCGACGTGGGATTCCAGGGCTGCAAGGACATTCCAACGCCCAATGTCGATTCGTTGGCCACCTCCGGCGTGCGATTCACCAGCGGTTACGTGTCGGGGCCCTATTGTTCGCCGACCCGCGCGGGCTTGATGACAGGCCGGTACCAGACCCGTTTCGGACACGAGTTCAATCCCGGCGACAACAACGGCCTTCCGCTAGGCGAAACCACCATCGCCGACCGCCTCAAGGCTGCGGGTTACGTCACGGGGCTGGTCGGCAAGTGGCACCTCGGCTCGTTGCCGCAGTTCCATCCGCAGAAGCGCGGTTTCGACGAGTTCTTCGGGTTCCTTGGTGGTGCCCATGACTATTTCCGCTCTGCCGGCATTTTACGCGGCACTGAACCCGTGAAGAACCTCGATTAGCAACATTTGGAGCAAAGTCGGCCGAGAAGTGCGCAACGGTTGCGCACCCTGCTTGGTCGTCTCTGCCAACCGGGAACCGACCCCCGCAACCCGCTACGCTTTCTTGCTTCGCACCTAGCGGCCTCAGTGGACAGGGTGGCTCATTTGGCCAGTCTGGACGGTGAACGCTTTGGTGGCGATTCTGGGGGCTGTGGCTGCCATGCTATGACGTGTGGCCGAAAGAAATGGCCGCGAAGGTAAGCACGAATGCCTTCGGGACTGCGGCGTCCCGCACTTCGCGGCCAGGGGTCAGTTTTGGTTTCAGCCCTGGGTAGGCATGGTATCCCCGCGGACTCGCAGTAGCCGCCCAGGCACCGCGATCGGCGCGAGTGCGAGAGACTTCCGCGGCCGTAGGGCTGGAAGGCTCCTGCGCGGCGTCGCCGCCGCTGTCGGGTCACCCCCCAACTCAAGCAAACGATGCCGCGCCAAAGGCGACCTTTTCAGGCCGCTTGCGGCCGTGCGCCATGCGGGCGGAAGGGGCGTCAGCGTCGGACAACGACCGAGCGGAGCGGAGCCCGAAAGCACGCGGTCGCCAAGGGCGAGGCGTCGAAATGTTTTGCCCCGGATGCGGTGATTCATGTTTCGTCGAACAGCGACGGGCCGCCCTTGCTTTGTTTCTTTCGTTGCGGTTTGTGAATCGCTATGGGCTTCAAAATTGCGACGACCGCACTCTCACCGTTCGATCCCACTTGATCGTCAGCCGTCCATAGCGGCACAGCCCAAACACGGTATCTTCCCGCTGCCTGACCAAGATCGAGAAAGCATTCGCCTTCGGAGGGATTGCCTGTCGAAGCGGCTTCGTAAATCGGCCCGTCACTCTCGACTGACTTGTCTTTCGGAAGAAAATGCCCGTCGGCCTTGAACGCCTCGCTCATAACCGTGTACTCAATTCTCAGGCGTAGAGCCTCCCTCACCTGCTCTTCTGGCGTAATGCCGAAGAGACTCACTTGACCCTTTTGGCCAATGGTCGCCTTCTGCTTCGGCTTGAGCTTCCAGCTAAAGAACACTACCGCAAGTGAGTCAGAGCTTGCTTCTGCAAACCTGTGTATTGTCGCTTCGCGTGATGCGTGATAGGTCGTCGCCAGGGTGACCAGCCCGCTTGCATCGGTAACGGTCGCGGCATCCGTGGAGAACCACGGTTGCGGAAAGAGAAGCTCGGCGGCAGCGATGTCGCAGAGCATTTCCAAATATTCGTCCGGGTCGGTTCGATCCCGGTAGCGGGCATCCGGGCGGCACCACCGTTTGGTCGTATAGTCGGGGAAAAACGTGTGGCTGATTTCGTGGGCGACGCTGAAGCGTTGCCGCGTTTCCGGGCGATCAGAATTCACCCGCATGGTCACGCCGCCGGTTCCGTCGGGGACGATCTCTGCGTCGGCACTATGCAACGGCATTTCTTCGCTGCGGCCGATTCCGCGAAGACTGGCAAGCACGTCCACATTGATCGGCATCGTTGGTTCGCCAAACGACGCCACAAGTAATTGGATGAGTTCGCGGGCTTTTAGGCGGATCGCCGCTGGCGCGTCGATCGCCCCGGTTGAGCGAACCAATTCCTTGATAAGCGCGTCTGTTGAGCGGACGGGATACGTCACGATTTCTTTCTGCGCGTCGAGTTGACCAACAGAAGGTAAAGCTGGTGCCACTCGTCGGCTGTTTGTGGCTGCCCCCCGCGAAACTTCATGACGGCAAGGTCACGAAGATCTTCCGGTGTAAGTGGTGTAGACTGAGCAGCCATTCGACGCTGGAAGTCCTTAAGGGATGGCGAAAGCTCGACCGCCGTTTCCTGGATTTTGACCGTTTCCAGGGAAAGAAGGTCCGCCAGGGTAGTCGAAAGGGCCGTCGCGATTCGCATTAAAACGTCGGCTGAGGGTTTTTTTGTGCCGGCTGCGTCTCGCTCCAGTTCCCAGAGATACGTCTTGGAAATTCCTGCTTTATCAGCAAGATCATCAAGCGATAACCCTTTTGCCTCACGTAACTTACGTATTTTTTCCGCCAGTGACATGGATGACTTGACCGGTTGTTTTGCCATGAAGTTCGCTTCTATCAAATATAACACCGCAATACGTTTTGACAATACAATCCGTTCGCTATGGTTGACACGCCCCGGCGAACGGTTATATTCGTTATAACGAACGGCAATTTCCGGGTTGGATGGGAAACTGGTTGGACCACTATAAATAGGAGTGCGGAATGCGAAAGTCAATTTTGGGCGGGGGACGCGACGGGGATGATGGGCGAGTTACCCGATTCCCCGGTGAAAGCGATGGAGCGGGGTCGGGTGGCGTGGATGCCGCCGGTGTCCTCGACAGTCGGACGCTGCCGGATCGGGAGTTCATGGCCCAATGGGACGCCGTGATTGTCGAGACATCGCAGAAGGATCGTCTTCTTTCTCAGGCAATTCTGAACTTCACTTTACGGGAGAAGGTAAACCGGTCAAACCTACCCCTGCATGGTTTGATCGTCCGTAGCGGTTCACGGCGTTCTTAGTATTGTCGCACCTACCGGAACGCAAAGGTGGTATGCCAATATAACGTCTTCGATTTTGATCTACGGAAACCGCCCTGTCAAGTGCCGCGCCGGACATTTC
>Ga0194058_10000037_pt1 | contig 41284 bp, 24 predicted proteins | sample SepL4417m_MetaG_FD_155490 | JGI IMG/M metagenome (GOLD analysis project Ga0194058, IMG submission 155490) | Anoxic zone freshwater microbial communities from boreal shield lake in IISD Experimental Lakes Area, Ontario, Canada - Sep2016-L442-17m | ecosystem: Environmental > Aquatic > Freshwater... | reverse complement strand
AAAGCTGTCATCACTCGCGTTACTGCAAGTCACATTCTCATCTTAGTCGATAGCGCTGCGACTCCAGAAGTTGTTGCTGCTGCAAAGACAAAGATTGATGGCATCGTAACTGAAATAAACGCAGGTCTAGACTTTGCTGAAGCCGCTAAGAAATATTCTGAAGACACTTCTAGCGCTACAAACGGCGGTTTGCTCGAGCCATTTGCAAAAGGCGAGATGGTTGAGGCTTTCTCTGATGCCGCATTTGCGACAGCACCTGGCCAAATGTCCACACCTGTAAAGACTGAATACGGCTGGCACATCATCAAAGTTAAATCCAAGAGTGGAAGTATCGAACAGAAATTTACTGACTGGCTTGATGGTTTGAAGAAAAAAGGTTTGGTCTTAAAACTATATGCAGTATAAATCTAAAAAAACTCTGATTTTTGTCCTAGCAATCATTGCCATCCTTCTCGCTCTCTGGAGCGTCTGGAGCTGGCTTAGTGCTAGCGCGGATCAGCCTAGTAGGCAGACAAACGAGATAAGATAAATGCTACTTATATAAAAAATAGAGCCGATTGGCTCTATTTTTTATATCGTAGACCGATAGATTGCCGCGTTTCAAGCTGCACTCCTCGCAATGACAATTGTTAGCTCTATTATTTTATTAAGTTTTTGCCTGTCATTGAGTCTGGGACTTTTATCTCTAATATACTGAGAACGGTTGGGGCGATATCTCTTAGACTACCAGCGTCTAGCTTTGCTTGCTTATTGTCTCTCGAAACCACAATGAGGGGAACTGGACCGGTGGTGTGGGCTGTGTGCTTCTCATTATGCTCTTTGTCAAAGTATATTTCTGCATTCCCATGATCTGCAGTTATGAGCATCGTGTAATCATTATCTATCGCCACTTTAGTCACTTTTAGTAGCTGCTGATCGACAAAGCCGATCGCAGAGAGGAGTGCTTCCTTGTTGGCAGTATGTCCAACCATATCTGGGTTTGCGTAGTTTACAAAGATGAAATCGGTTTTATCCTTCATGCTTTCGATCGTTTTCTCCGTAATTTCAGCCGCCTTCATTTCGGGAGCCAAATCGTGCGTGTCTATGTCTTTACGGCTCTCAACCAAAGTGTGTTTTTCTTTCTGGTGCAGTTTTTCGTCTCCGCCATTTAGAAAATATGTGGCATGAGCAAACTTTTCTGTTTCGGCGATGTGATCTTGAGTGAGGCCAGCTTCAGAAATTTCTCTTGCGAGAGTGGTCTCTGATTTTTCTGGCATGAAGGCAACTAGACAATGAAACTTGCTATCGTATTGTGTCATCGTAACAATAGACAAGTCCATTTTTTCTTGTTTTTCGATAAGATTTTTTGTTAACATTCTAGCTCTGTCGGAGCGAAAATTTAGGACAAAAACGCCATCACTTTTTTCGATCTGCCAAGTTTTGTCATTTTGATCAAGAAAAACGACGGGTTTCATATGTTCGTCAACGATATCTTCCTGATAGAGTTCGCGCAAAGCTACGGACGGTTTCATTTTTTTAGATAAGCCGATGCCATGAAAAATTGCATCTTCTGCCACCTTCAGTCGATCCCAGTTATTGTCCCTATCCATTGCGTAGAATCGGCCCGTTACCGTAGCGATGAAACCAATCCCGAGCTCCTCAATCATATCCTCGAGATCAGCTAGGTAGCCAGCACCACTCTGCGGTGGGGTGTCTCGGCCATCTGGAAAGGCATGAATCGCCACTTTGGTAATCCCTGCCGCCTTAGCAGCACGTAGGGCCGCATAGAGGTGATTGCTGTGGCTATGGACGCCACCAGGGCCTATTAGCGTTTGTAAATGTAGAGTCGAATTATGTTTCTTCACGTGCTCAAATAATTCGACAATAGCATCATTCTTTTCGAAAGTGCCTTCACTGATTGCTTTCGAGATTTTGACAAAATCCGTGTAAATAATCCGACCGGCACCAATAGTGGTGTGGCCGACTTCGCTGTTACCCATTTGGCCATCAGGCAATCCAACGGCTTCTCCGCTTGCTTCGAGAAGTGTGTGTGGATAACTTTTCCAAAGTTCGTCAAAATTGGGCGTCTCAGCCTCGAAAATTGCGTTGTGCTCTGTCTCCACGCGATGTCCCCAGCCGTCAAGCACGATCAAGATTACTTTATTAGTCATTGAATTTTCCTAACCAAAAGTTAAAAATTTGCGTTCTGTAGTTCAATCTTCAGCTTGTTTCCTCACGATAAATCGTGGTCTACTTATTCTTACGTAGTCCAGACTTTAGTCTGTCTGAGACACGATAAATCGTGGTCTACGAACGAACTGTAGTTCAAGCTTCAGCTTGTCGCTTTGAGTTTTAGACGTTGAATGTGGTGCGACCTGGGTATGTTGCTTTTTCACCAAGTTCTTCTTCGATGCGAAGAAGCTGATTGTATTTGCAGACGCGCTCTGAGCGGCAGAGTGAACCAGTCTTGATCTGACCCGTGCCGAGACCGACAACGAAGTCAGAGATTGTCGCATCCTCAGTCTCGCCTGAGCGGTGAGAGACAACAGCAGTGAAGCCAGCTGCTTTAGCCATATTGATAGCGTCGATTGTCTCAGAAACAGTACCGATTTGATTGAGCTTGATCAAGATCGAATTCGCAGCTTTTTTGTCTATACCAGTCTGTAGTCGTTTGATATTGGTTACGAATAGGTCATCACCAACAATCTGGACTTTCTTGCCGATTTTCTCGGTCATAAGCTGGTAGCTCTCCCAGTCGTCTTCGGCTAAGCCATCTTCGATCGAGATGATTGGGTATTTTTCACACCAGTCAGCGTAGAAATCTACCATCTCAGCACCCGTGAGCTTGCGGTTCTCTGTCGCGAGATCATATTTACCGTCGATGAACAGCTCAGTCGCGGCGCCATCGATCGCAATCATGATGTCTTTGCCAGCCTCGAAGCCTGCAGCCTTGATCGCCTCGAGAATGACCTCGATAGCAGCTTCATTATTTGGTAGTGACGGAGCGAAGCCGCCCTCATCGCCAACTGAAGTATTTAGTCCACGTGCCGCCAAGATTTTCTTGAGAGCATGAAATGTCTCTGCGCCGTAGCGAAGTGCTTCTTTGAAGCTTGGAGCGCCAACAGGCATAATCATGAATTCTTGGAGATCAGTCGAGTTTTCGGCGTGCTTGCCACCGTTTAGGATATTCATCATCGGCACTGGTAGGCGAACAGGGTAGCCGGTTTGACCAATCTCGGCAAAATATTCATACAGCTTCACACCTTTGCTTCTTGCTGCAGCATGAGAGAAGGCGAGTGAGATACCGAGGATTGCATTTGCGCCAAGTCGGCCTTTGTTCTCTGTGCCATCAATCTCGATCATTTTTTTATCAAGGGAGGTTTGATCAAAGTCGATGCCAACAAGAGCAGCTTTTAGCTCTGTATTCGCATTATTCACTGCTGTCTCGACACCCTTGCCACCGTAGCGAGATCCGCCATCGCGAAGCTCGACAGCCTCGTAGCTACCAGTTGAAGCGCCAGATGGGACTGCGGCGCGGCCAAATGAGCCATCTTCTAGTGTTAGGTCGACCTCTACTGTTGGATTACCACGTGAATCAAGAATCTCTCGAGCGATGATGTTTTGAATTTTCATTCTAATCTCCATATTATTTGTATTTTTATAAATATTCTCAGCTCAAATCTTAGCAGCTTTTACCCTCAAATTTCAAGGTCAAATCGCGTATTTCATATTGTTTTCTTCTTATATGTAAATTATACTTATATTGCTAGTAAATATATTGTATTGAGAGGGAAGGTTGAAAAATTTAGTTAATATCTTTTTAGTGTTAGGAATATTTGTTTGTTTTAACATTTTTAAGACTTACAATTTTGGTGTGCAGACAAGCGAGGCGGCTGGCCCAAGCTTGATTACAAATGGTGACTTCACTGCTGTTACAAATAGTTTCCCTACAGGCTGGTTTGCGACAAATAGTGCTGATGGTCTGCAGACAGCGACTCTTGCAATAGGTGAAGAAGGCAACGGCGTGAAGATTCAGACCAAGGGCACAAAATACCAGGCTTTGGCTGCATCGCCTTCGTTTCCTGTCACTCTTGGTGAGTATTTCTCAGTCAAGTTTAGATATAAGCTTGAGCCCGAGGACAGGACAGTTTCGCCAGTATTATATTTGGCCTGGGATGCCTTAAAGACAGATGGCAGCACCAAAGATTCCGGGATTATAGCCCAGTTAATATCAGTTTCATTAGAAAATTGTGACGGACAGTGGCATGATGGTCAATATACTATTTTCGGCATAAAGTCCCCTGAAGCCAAGTTTGCTAGAGTTCGGCTCGGTGGTCTTTATCATGGTATCGGCTCGGTCACGTATGACAATGTTGTTGTTGAGAAAACACAATTTCTTCCCGACACGACCTATGGCTGTCTAAGCTCTGCTACTGCCAAATGTGTTGATTTTGGTGGAGCCGAAGATACCGGCATTAGTCCCAGCACAGCTACATATATTAGTGAGAAAAAAACAGAAGGTGATATTACCTATCGTGAGATCCAAAATTTCAAAACAATCACCGTCGACCTTCCATCTTGGAATGTAGACGTAGCTACTGGTTTGCCGAACAAGGATCTAATGCTAGAAATCAGGTATAAGGACACTTTCACGGCCGATCCGTTGCCTGTCGATTATTATAATTATTACCAAGAAGCGTCTCAGGTTGCAGCAGTAAGAACTCGAACTGACTTCACTAAACTTGAGGGCTACACGGACAGTCTGCTTGGTCTGGGTGAATTTGGAGATAATACATGGAAGACGGCTCAGCTGGTATTCCCGAAAACTAACTGGCAGATGATCAAGTCCATTAACGGCGTGTATACAGTAAAAATTGTCATGCCTAGTCCCACTATCGCAAATAGTTCTTTGACTCTTCCTATTGATTATGTTTCTTTGAGCGAGATTACGCCTGAAGCTGTCGTGGCATTTCAGAAAAAGCAGCGAGATTTTCGATCTCTTCGCCAAGCTGACTATGTTGAAACAAAAACGCGTCCAAATTTCTCAGGTGATTTCGCTTGGTTTACTTCATCTAGCACCGAGCAGGTTTTTCCAAACTCATACCCTGTTAGTTCTCAGATAAACAAAAGCATTTCGCTCCAAAGTGTCCTTGGAGAGACTGAGCCAGGTAATTTTTCATTGATTACAAATAATGCGCTGAGCAACGTCAGCTTCGTGGTTCCTGACTTAGTCTCTAGTAGTGGTTCGATATCTAGCTCAAACATCAGCTTATATAAAGTAGTGTATGAAAATAAATATTGGTCAAATACAACTTCAAATGGCTCAACTTATGGCCTTCAGCCGGATCGTTATGAGAAATTTGGCAGTATTTCCTTGACAGCCAACAAGACTCAGCAGTTTTATTTTACCATCGCAGTTCCTGACAGTCTCGCTGGAGGCACCTATACCGGCCGGATAAAGATCGTGGTTGGTGGCGTAGAAAAAGCGACTATACCAGTTTCTATTGAAATTTTACCCTTCAAAATAGACGATGCAGGCTATGTTCCTTATCTTTATCATAATCCTGTCGATATCGGTCGTTACTATCACACTGGTACTGCTACAAGTGATATTGAGTATAACGATAAACTGTTTTCCGACATAGCCGCACATGATATGCTTGCTACAAAATCATTTGGTTACTTCAAACCTATGCTAAACACAGACGGCACGATGGCGTTTGATTATCAAGATTTTGATAAAATACTGAAGGAGTCGATAGCCAAGGGGATAGTGAAAGACAAAGCTTTCTATTGGAACCTCCCACCGCTGATTGACGAGATTGCGGCCAAGCTTGGCCTTACTACGGGCACCCGCTGGCAAAAACTTAGTGATCCTCGGTTTGCGCCCGCTTTTTCTGCTTGGATTGATGGGCTGGAGCTAGTCGCAAAAGCAAACAATATACAAATAATATACTCGGTGTCCGATGAGCCCGGTACTATTCTTGATCGTCGAGTGCTAGCTGATAAGATTTATCCACTTCTCCGAACAAAGCATGTTACGACTTGGGTCACTTATTGGGAAAGCTGCGAGACTCCAGTTCCATGCGCTGATTGCCTGCCATGTCCTGAGTGCGTACTAGACAGTAGCGGGGTTAACAGTTTGCCTTCTATCGCAAGCTTTATTGATTATAAGGTTTACTCCGCGACCTATCTAACAGACCCAAATATAATCAAACAGCCGACTACTTTTGGGTATTATATAACCTCATACGCTCAGCTGCGCAATCCTGTTTATGCGAGATTCCTGCAGGGAATCTATCCCCTAAAGACAGGCGCAAAGATTGTCGGTAACTATGCATATGGGGATATGGTCGCAGACCCTTACAATGAGTTTGATTATAATGGTTATGGTAGGGATTCAGCCGGCGCGCCGGACTATATAATGGCTTATCCATCATGGGACGGTCAGCTGATCCCAACTACCGCTTGGGAGGCGGCTCGTGAGGGAATCAAGGATGCTAAATACATCACAGCTCTTCGAGGACTGATAAGTTTGGATCCGACGAACCTGATTGCTGTCGAGGCGAAGAGTTATCTTGATACAGTTCTTGCAAAGGTCTCTAGCGACTTTATTTCTTCTGACACGGTGAAGGCAGATGACTACGGCTTCGCCAGCGAGATTGTCCGACAGCTTTCGGCGAGTAATGACAGAAAAGATCCAGCTGCTTTCGACACGATTCGCTCAAAGGTTTTCGGATATATTAAGCAGTTGAGGCAGGCTACGATTCTTATTTCAGCTGACAAAACCAATGTTGCCGCTGGCGGAATCGTAGAGATTTCGGTCAGAGTCTCAAACCCTTATGATAGTGCAATTAATTATGTTGTTGTCGAAACACCCGTTCCTGCTGGTACAGAATTTGTTTCCGTAGAAAATGAGGGAAGCCTAGTTGGTTCAATAGTTCGGTGGCCAGAGGTTGATAAACTTTTACCGGATGCGTCTCAAGTATTTAGGTTTAGTGTCAGGGTGAAATAATATATTGCATTCTATATATTTTATGTTTAAAACATTATTATATCTTGTAGTAAATATTAGCTAGAGGGAAGAGTGTTTAAAAAAGCAATAAATATTGTCTTAGTGATATCTATAGTTTTTGGTTTTAATACTTTTAGTCTTGATGGCTCAGGTATTCGCACAGCTCACGCCGAGACTTACACCGAGACTTACACTAATAGATTTCTAGCTGCCACGCCAGCAACTTTCATAGGAACGTCAGGAAATTTATATTGGGAGGTGGTGAATGCTCCTTCTTATTGTCAGATCACAAACGATAGAGGATTAGGTGATGTCAATTTTGTGACCAATCTCAATCATTCAGGTTATCAGACTAGTCCTATTATCAATGATTCTACTGTTTTTACGTTGAACTGTACTACCAATTCTAGCGGAGAAGGTAAAATCCAGGTAGGCTCTACAGCTACGGTTAATGCTACACTACCGGTGCCATCTTTTGATGGGACATTCGATATAAATTCTACCGTTGTTTCCACTACTGACGCTAAAGCCACCTCTAGCTGGTCGGTTAATAACACAAACACAGATGTCTCGGACGGCACCAAAGTGTATGGTGGCAGCTATAGTACTGTAACTGGCACTACAAAATCCCAAAGTGGATATTCGGATAGCGGTAACGCGCTAAAACTTACAACCTCCAGTACCGGTTACCCTGTCGCGTATTCTGCACCATTTCCGGTCGGTGATTCCGCTTCTTTTACAATTTCATTTGATTATAAAGCTGAGGGTATTCTGGCAAATACACCTCTGACGCAGTTTGCAGCTTTCAACGAGTACTATGGAGAGAAGATTAATCCCGTTACTTATAATTGGTTGCCTTCCTATGTTTCGCCTGCCGATGCTGCTAAGACCGGCTGGCAGTCTTCTAGCGTGACTGCATATGGCATAGATAAAGATACTGTGAACTTTATTAGGATCAAACTGAGCGGTCCTGTCGGGATAGTTGGCGGATCGATTACATATGACAACATCGTGATTACGCCAAATAGTATAGATAAGCAGGCTTTTGCGGAGACTCTTTTTGCGCCTGCGAATGAGACATTTACAGGGACAAAAACTCGCTTGAGCTGGTTTCTGGCACTTACCCGCAAGACTGCTAATCTTAGTACTTGTGTCATTAAGAATGATAAAAACGATACTGTCTCTGATGAAATCGTCGCTACAAGTAGCAGAATAACTACGAAAGAGTCTATCGAGAAGCTATATGGAACATGGACGCCGCCGTTTAACATTACCGAGACAACTACTTTTACAATGTATTGTTCGTCAAGTAACAGATCTGAGGATGTACTGATAGGTGTGCCGGTCCCAGTAAGAGCGAGTGGTACAGTCCCGAGCTTTGCCGATTTTGCTGGCTTCGAGAGCGGAGAGACATTGGCTGTGAGTAATCCGTCTTCGGGAAATAACTGGTCAGTCGATAACTCAAGGCCAGGCTATAAACTACCAGACGGATCTACTGCCCAGGACTATATTGAATCATCTTTAAAAGCAAAAGATGGCTCATTCGAAGTTGTTTCCGGTAAAGACAGTGCGAAAGGACTGAAGCTAACAACGGATGACTTTGGCTATCCTATCGCTTACTCTGTGCCATATCCAGTAAAGCTTGGAGACGCTTTCAAAATATCTTTTGATTATAAATACACAGGTACTCGTATAAGTGAGCCTCTGACTCAGCTTGTTGGTTTCGAGGAGTACTACGGCGAGAAGGTGGGTTCCACCGCTTATCCTTGGCTCGCCAGTAGAATATCACTCGGCGATGCAAATGATAATGGATGGCATAGCTCTAGTGCGACTATCTACGGGATCAAGTCTCCAGACATCAGCTATATCAGACTCAAACTAGCAGGACCTGTTGGTGTAGAAGGTGGATCAATCACCTATGATAACATCGTGGTTACTCCTGTAAGTTTCGAGCCTACGGCTACCAAGGGTTGCGATAGTTCTACTACGAGTGGCTTGATTTCTAAATGTGTGGATCTGGGTAATGCGGATGCTACTGATGATTCAAGTATTACTTCTTTTCCTGCATCCACTGCCGCCATCACTAATTATATTAGTGAGAAAAAAACCGAAACCGAGGGTTCTGAAACAATTTCTTACAAAGAAATTCAAAATGCTAAATCCGTGACAGTAAAGATAGATGCTGCAGGCATGTACGACACTGCTACTGGTTTGCCAAACAAGGATCTGATGTTAGAAGTTCGGTATAAGGACAGCTTCTACGGCGATCTGCCAGGGACTAATTATTATAATTATATCGCCTCACGCACTCGATCGGCTACATTGGTGGCCCGTACAGATTTCGGCTACACTTCGGGTGTTCCCGTAACGGATGGCGCCAAAGACTCGACTTATCTAGACTCTTTGCTTGCTTTTGGCGAGTATGGGAATAATAAGTGGAGAGTGGCTCAGGCGATCATTCCAAAAACCAAATGGCAGGCAATCAAGGCTATTGATGGAACATTTCAGATCCATATTTCTATGCCGACAAGTAGTACTTCCGATTCAAGAATACTGTCTCTACCTTTAGACTACATTTCTTTGAGCGAGATTACCCCAGAAGCTGTCGCAGCTTATCAGCAAAATCAAAGAGACATTCGCGGTCTTCGAAAAGTTGATTATAAACCTACTAATACGAGGCCTGATTTCGATGGCGATTTTACTTGGTTTACTTCGCCAAGCAGTCAGCAGATATTTCCAAATTATTATCCTTCACAGTCTCAGATAGATAACCCAGCTAAGTCAATCAAGATTCAGAGTGCGCAAGCACAAATAGAGCCGGGTAATTTTTCAATCATTACAAATAATGCTCTGACTAATGTATCTATAAAGGCGTCTGACCTTACTTCAGTTTCAAACACAAGGACTATCCCAGTTGCAAATATTGATCTCTATAAGACAGTATATGAGTATAATTATTGGTCGAACCCATCATCCAACGCAGATTCGTATGGTTTGCAGCCAAATAGATATGAGCCATTTCACGCGACAGACACTATAAACATCGAAGCAGATAAGACTCAGCAATTTTACTTCACAATCAAGGTGCCTGAAGACCTACCGGGCGGTACATATTCTGGCAATATCACTATTACTGTTAATGGAAATGAGACTCTTGTTCCTGTGTCAATAGAGGTACTAGGGATAAAGCTTAGTGAGCCTGCCTACGTCCCTATTCAGTTCTACAATCCTATTACTGACGCAAACCAAAAAATGAATTGGGAGTACAGCGAATTTATTGATAATAAATTTCTTGATACTGCTCTACCAGAGGCGATCGCCGCACATGGTATGCAAACTTCGAATGTATTTCCACATTTTTGTTCTTCACTGGATAAGTACATCTGTAAAAAGGATGACAGCGGCTTACCAATTTTTGACCAGGTCCAACTTGAGACTTTTGGAGATCGATTACAGCAGTCCATAGACACAGGCATTGTTACAAAACAGGCTTTTTATATGGGAGCAGAGATTGTGGCCAGCGAAATAGTCTCGACACTTGAGCTCAAAGGTTCACAGAGAGAAAACCAAACTAATACACTATTTATACTTTCTTTTAATCGCTGGCTAGACGAGATAGAGGAAATTGCCAAAGAAAAAAATGTCACAATGGTCTATATGGGCACAGATGAGAGCTACTTGTCTCAGTCGAAGGAGATGACCGCCTATAATCTCGCAAATATTATTAAGGATAGAGATCCTAAGCTCAAGACTTGGCAAACATACAGTGAAGAGAACGAGAAACCAATGGCTTGTACGATACTTAGTGTCTGCGGAACAACTGTAAATGGCGTACTAACCGCAAACTTGGCGGAGATCTCTGCGCTTGCCTCCCTGATCGACTACAAGGTCTGGACACCTGGTAAGCTTACAGTATCTAATGTCAATCCAGATGATCCTGCTTTTGGCTACTATGAAACGCACTATTCCGAACTTAGAAATCCAGTCTATGCACGTTTCATGCAGGGTCTCTATGCTGTGAAGACAAATGCTAATCTAGTTGCAAACTATGCGCTGTATCACATTGTAAATAATCCATATGATGAGTTCGACGGAGTCGGCAACTCTAGATTTCCTTACATCCAGAACGATTTCGTGCAATTCTATCCTACTTGGGATCATGAAATCATCCCTTCTACTTCATGGGAAGCATCTCGCGATGGAATAAGCGATGCGAGATGGATTGCGACACTACAAAACCTTATTAGTACTACCCCTGGTGATACTGCGGATGAGGCTAGCGCTTATCTTACACGTATCTTAGAAGGGGTCAGTAATGACTTCAAGGCTGATTATGTGGCAAAGAAGACTGATTACGGCTTTGCAGATGCTATTCTTAGCAGTATTACCAATGATACTTCACAGCCTGATCCCGCAGCATTCGACGAGATTCGGGCCAAAGTCGTTGATTATATTAAGAGGCTTAGAGACGTCACAATCACAATCACAGCAGATAAAGCCTTAGCTGTCGCGGGTAGCACAGTAGAAATAAAAGTGATAGCTACAAACAACCATGATGCCACTATTAGTAAAGTTGTAGTCGAAGTACCCGTTCCTGAAGGTACAGAATATATTGCTGAATCCGCGAATCAAGATGGAGCCTTGGTAGGTTTGAAAGTTCAATGGCCAGAGATTCCTGAGCTGATGCAAAATACCTCAAAAGAGTTTATTTTTAGGGTCAAGCTAAAGTAGGGCGTCCTAGTTGTATTAATATTTAGCTAATATATAATATATATAATGAAAAGAAGAAATAAAAACCGAATCAAATTAATAATTATTGGATCAGCAGTCTTGCTGGGTATCATTATCTATTTGTTGATCTCTTCAGGGATTTTCAGATTTCAAGCATCCACCGCCAACCCTGCCGAGTATATAACCGCTCAGGCCGTCGTTAGCTACCAAAATACCTCTGGAGCCAGCTATACAGAATCTAGCGATATCCTAAAAATTAGAAAAGTCACTCTTTTTCCAATAGTAATGACCTTTCAGGGTAGAAATACTCCTGCAAAAGGTATGTCAGCTTCCGTTGATTTTTACGAGCGCGAATATCCATTCTCCAAATTGGGAAGTAGTAAATTCGTCTATGACTACGATTCAAACACATGGTCAGTTCCCGATTGGACGGCTGTTGATGGAATCAATCCAGACCAGAACTACGACTTGAAAATTTCTTCCCCAGGCTATCTTTCCAGAGTAGTAGACAACCAAATCCTTGTAGACTTGTCTAGCGTTGCACCAACTCCACTACTTGCGGGCGATACGACCTCTGATGGCAATATCAAATATGACGATTACAGTTTATGGAACGGTTCGTATGGGAGTAGGATTGAAGATAGTCCGGATAAGTCAAATTATGATTATAATGCTGATGGCGTTGTAAACTACAAAGACTTCGCAATTGCTTTTGGGTCTGCCAACTTTGGAAAATCTGTAGCAAATCAGGATAATTAGGAACTAAAGATGTATAAACAATATTTCAAACACCTATTCGTGACACTGGCTTTTATTTCAAGCTTTTTTGTTTTGAGTCCTTTGGCAAGTGCCGCTGGTAGTGGTACTATCAAAGTTGCGTCAGAAAAAACAGAATACACGATCGGCGAAAGCTTTAGTGTTTCGCTAAATGTCGCTGTGGCATCGTCTTCTCTGAGCGTTGTGGAGGGAAATCTTCAGTATGACCCAAATTTCTTGCAATATGTTGGTATAAAGTTATCCACAGATTTCGATACCGAGTTTCCCCAAGAAACGATCTTGCCTAGTGGCTCAACCTCTGAAATTCATTATGTTCGTGGTAAAACCGGAGGTCTTACTGACCCCGCAACTGTCTATATCGTCGATTTTAAGGCATTGAAAGCTGGATCGACTACTGTCAATAGCGTACTATCTCAGTTGGTGGGTTCTGATGGTGCATATATTTCATCGGTTATTACCCCTCTGTCTATTACAATCTCCAGCAATGTTGTCGTTATCCCAACTGTTACGCCAACAGTCAGTCTCACAGTAAACGATGCTTCAACCGCTTCTGCCACTACGGGACAAGCTCTCAAGCTGAAATGGTCTACAACTAACGCGACTAGCTGTATCTCTAGCTGGGCTGGTGACAAAGGAGTTAGCGGAGAAGATACAGTTATTCCAACGCAAAGTGGCTCATTCTCTTATAGTCTGACCTGTTTAGGCCAAGGGACTATTCTTGGCTCATCTTCTGCGCAAGTAAACGTTACCGTCAAGTCTCCTGTAGCTACCGTGGAGACGCCAGCCATAACGGAATACCTCCCCGTCGATGAGGCTCCTATTACGGTTCCTATTACGGTTCCTACTCCAACACTCCCTGCAGCACCAAAAACGACTACAGTCAAAACATCAACACCAGTTACGGCGGTCAAAACCGCTACCCTCTTGTCCTTAATTGATATCGCTAAGTCGACAATTTCTTTTGATAAAAGAGTTGCAGTTTCAAATGGAATCGATAAAATTTGTGAAAAGATCACACTTAGAGATAAAGCTGGAAAGTCAATAACAGCCATCAAGCCAACCGTTGGAGTTATCGGAGGGGTTGATCTTGGTGGATTAACGCTTAGTGGTGAAAGCTGGGATATTTGTTTTACGTCAACCTCAGCAGGTGATAAAAGAGTAACCACTTCTTTGTACGGGGTTATTATTAATGACCAACCCATCGTTTATAATTTACCATCAGATATTGTGCAAAAGCTAAAGGTCCAGGATCCAGAAACTTTAGTCCCAACGCAAGCTGCACTCCTAGACATGGAGCTAAATAAGGTACTAGGTGGCATTATCTTGCCTAAAAAATCGAACAATACTATAACCGATAACGATTTTCTTGAGATCGAGGGCACAGCTAGCCCAGACACTATCCTAAAGGTCTTAGTACATTCCCCTGAGCAAATAGAAAATGAGGTGACTGTAAATTCTGATGGCAAATGGGCGCTCAAGCTTGATCAGAAACTTTCTGTCGGCTCGCATAGAGTTCAAGTAGTAGTAGTGGATAGATATGGCAATCAATCTTCTGCAAAAACTTTAACCACTTTTGACGTCATCAAATCAAGCTCTATGCTTCTTCCATATATTGGTGCTGGTGTTCTGATTCTTATCCTGGCTATAGCTGCCTTCTTCCTGATAAGAAAAATAAAAAAGAATAAGACTAAAATTGTAGCTCCAGCTCCACCTCCAGCTCCAGCTCCAGCTCCAGCTCCAGCTCCAGCTCCAGCTCCAGCTCCAGCTCCAGCTCCAGCTCCAGCTCCAGCTCCAGTTCCTACTTCCAGCGATGCAAAATAGGGTGCTTCAGGGTGTTTTGGGATAAGCTTGGACTTCGATATGAATAAAATATATAAAAATATCCTCTACCTACTCGCTTTTTCTATAGCTTTTTCTATTGTTTACTTTTTCCCAAATGCCCAGCTGGCCAAAGCCGAGAAGATTGATTCTCCTACTACACTTACGCTCAGCTTGCCTTTTCAAGTAGAATCAAAATGGTCGAATTTTACGCCAAAAAATAACAACTTTGTTGCAAATGCTACCGATACATGGTTCGTCTATGGTTGGTTTGGCTCGCTAGAACTAAATAAGATCAACTCTGATAAATATCCACTCCTGGACAATCGTCATCAGGCGATTGATTTTTCGGCAAAGGAGGGCTTGTCGGTGATTGCTGCTGCCGACGGTCGGGTAAGCTTCGCCGGTAATCTCTATGGGACAACGGTCGCTGTTCGTCATAGCGAAGGCTACGAGACTATTTATGGACATCTTTCGCGAATAGACGTCATAGAGGGCCAAAAAGTTGCAAAAGGGGATGTGATAGGCGCAATTGGCCACAGCGGTACTGTAAATTCTCATCTGCATTTCGAGCTTCGACGATATACTGAAGAGGGGACTTGGGCAATAAATCCGCGCAAGCTACTTTCTGCCGACTGGTCAAAAGTAATCATCCCTGATTTTCCTGCTAATCGCTTTTTTCTAGGAGACCCACGCAACCCAGACCAACAAGCTGACTTTTTATTACCAGTTTCATATAATATTCCAAAAACAAAATGAGAAAAAAAGAAATCATTACACTATGTTTGATCTTCGTTACCGGACTTGCGATGGGATTTTATGTCCGCTACCTCTCACTAAACGGTTATCATGCCGATACAGCCGAGCAGTCGGGCTTTGTAGTCGCGCGAGGCACGGTAGCAAAGGAGGCAGATGGTTATAGCCTTGCAAACGCAAGTCTCACCAGTGGGCAAGCGCTCATCCCGGTCGCAAAAATTATCGTAATCACCACTTCTCCTTCAATAGATTTTGATTCATTCGTAAATCATGAGGTGCGAGTCGAGGGAATAAGCCAGGATAATGTAATAGTCGTTATGTCGATTTACCCGCTCTAGCTTGTAATTTCACTAGGCTTTCTCGATTTTTTTAAATTGAAGGTGATAGACCCTATTCATGTTATAATGTTTGTATATTAATAAAGGAGGGTAATGCTTAAGTTCTTGTACATTTTTTTTCTCGGCGTGATTCTTGCGTTTTTCGTAGGGCTTGGTATCGAGGCTTTTTATGCTAGTCCAAAAAATCCTGATTACCCGACTGAGCTTCAATACAGTCAGAAAACTCCTGCTCAAATGACTACAGAGGATAAGCAAATACAAATAGATTATGACAAGAAAATGATAGAATACCAGAAAGTTGCGGCAATACACGGAAGAAATGTCTCAATGATTGCCGTCGCCGCCGCTGTATTGCTTCTTGTTCTTAGTCTCACTATATTACTAAACACTGCTATCGTCACTGATGGTTTCTTGCTTGGTGGACTCTTGACGCTGCTCTATGCGATTATCCGTGGTTTTGAGAGTGATAACAGCATGTACCGCTTTGCGCTTGTCACTGTCGGTCTTGTGATTGTGATGACTTTAGGCTACTTCAAATTCATCAAACCTGGCAAGAAAAAGGGTCGAAGACGTTAATCTTGCCGAAGTTCTAACTGAATGTTGATTTTTCTCGTAAAAATTGATACAATCTCATTTGATTATATGGGGTCGTAGTTCAGTTGGTTAGAACGCCACACTGTCACTGTGGAGGTCACCGGTTCGAGTCCGGCCGATCCCGCCATAAAAAATGCATCACGCAAGTGGTGCTTTTTTTATGTCAGAATATGAGAAGGCTGAGCTTAAATCATTGACAAATATAGAAAAAAGGAGTATAATACTCATAACAATTCGCTTAATCGAAATAAGCATTGTAGCAAAAGGGGATTGAAAATGAATGTTAAAACAAAAAAAAGAAACGGCAGAAAATTTAAGAATTTTGCAGCCGTCCTCGGACTGATCGCTATTGTAGCGATCATCATCCTGTTTCGTGTGGAGCTTCTCTTCACGATAGGAGTCATCGCGTTGGCCGCAGTTTGCGGCGCGCTGACTGCACTGGTATTTGCTTTCTTGGGAATCCGAGCTAGCGAAAAGGTGCAGATTGGCACCATCATACTAGTCACCCTGATCGTCCTCGTTGGAGGAATCTGGCGCGGCGTGAACCACCTTATCTTCACTGCGAAGATTCAGAAAGTCGAAAAGATTTTCATGGATCCGAAGATAAGAGAGGGTAGTACGGTCGAGAGTTATCGACCATGGTTGCCCAGCGGTGGCGAGCTTCATTTCAAAGGTGGTTCTGTAGCGAAGCTAATTGCGCTGCGGGACCAAATTTGCAAGGAACATGGATATGTTCCTGTTGGTGACTGGTGGATCAAGGATTCGCCAGACCGAGCCCACGTCTCGATAAGGTATGAGTGGGCGCCTGAGGATTACTGGTTTAAACAAGCCAGTAATTCCAATTAAATACATTTCCCGTAATTTCTAACAAGAGATTACGGGATTTTTTTTGTCTGTCATTCCCACGAACGCGGGAATCCATGAGGCCTTCATCGTATATATAGATTCCCGCCTTCGCAGGAATGACAATAAGGGAAGCGGGAATGACAGAAAAGGAAGCATGGAGGGCGAAGGTTATTAGTAGTGAGAACATTTGGAATTAATCGAATAACTTGCGTTGGCTTTATTGTGTTTTGTTCTGCGAAGTGGTAAATTTGAATGTAGACAAGTAGCTCGTGCGGGTATGGTTTAGCTTGCCTCGCCTGTAATAGGCGGGGTGGAAAATGTTGAAAATGGTATTTCTGCGAGCGTAGTTCAGTGGCAGAATGCGTCCTTCCCAAGGATGAGGCGGGAGTTCGATTCTCCTCGCTCGCTCCAAATTGCACTAATTAAGTGCCGCTTTAGCTCAGCTGGTAGAGCAACACTTTCGTAAAGTGGAGGTCTCGAGTTCGAATCTCGAATGCGGCTCCAAAAAAAATGGCCGTATATACATACTTAATTCAAAGCATTGAAAATGGAGATTTTTATACGGGAATATCAGTGCACACTAATAGGCGTTTGATCGAGCATAACTCAGGCAAGCTAAAGACAACTTCCTCAAAGAAACCATGGAGATTAGTATTCGCTCGTGAGCACGAGACATATGATAGCGCGAGAAGGCATGAGAAATGGCTCAAAAAGAAAAATACTGAATACAAAAGTCGCCTAGTCCAGCTCGCCCCGCCCGTGAGCGAAGGGCAGGGTAAAGCTCCATAAATATACAAAATATGAAAACACAAATTACACAACTATTGCCATATTTGAAGAAGGTTCTTTTTGATGACCTTATGGTGAGATATTTATTTTTAACTACCCTTGTTATCTCGCTTTTTGACTATTTCGCTTGGCATAGCTACTTATCTGGCCCTGACCTGATGGTCTACGTTCGGATCGGTATTTATCCAGTCGAGCTTTTGGCCGTCGTTCTCGTGATCAACACGCTTCTGGCTATTACTTCTTATAACAGAGAAGAGGAGTTGGCCCATTTACTCTTTATTGGAAATGTCATCTGTGCTTTTCTTGTTCTTATCCTAGAATTATTTTATTTCTTGAAATAATATGAGCAATTGGAAATATCGTCGACTTTTTGAAATTTTACCAGGAGCGACTTCCTGGTCTCTTCTCATATTGCCTGTTGTTCTCGCTATTCTCTCTCCTAAATTTTTTGCTATATATATGATATTCTTCATCATCTTCTGGGTGATCAAGACTTTTGCCATGTCTTATCGCTTGATTGATGGGTATCGTCACTACAAGCGCGATCGCAAGACAAACTGGATGCAGAAATTATCCGAGCTAGGGCCTGAAAATGACTGGCGCAAAATTATTCATTTGGTGATAGTTCCGACATATAAGGAGGAACTGCCGATTCTCGAGTCTTCGATTTCCTCGGTGATTTCAAGTGATTTTCCTTCTGAAAATGTTATATATATTCTAGCGACAGAGGAGCGAGACGCCGAGAGAGCGGCCAAGATCTCAGAAGTTTTGAAGCGAAAATATGGTAGTAAGCTGAAGCATTTTGAGTCAATTATGCATCCAGCAGATTTGCCAGATGAGATAATCGGCAAAGGCGCAAACATCACTTACGCCGCAAAACATTTCATTAAATATTTTGATGATCATAACATTTCATACGAAAACGTAGTCGTTACTACGATGGATGCCGATAACATTTTCGATGTTCAGTATTTATCAGATCTGACTTACAAATACGCAACTGATTCAGACCCGGTACATAAGAGCTTTCAGCCAATTCCGATGTTTTTCAACAATATTTGGGATGTGCCGATGATAAATCGCTTAGTAGCCATGGGTTCATCTTTCTGGCAACTCATCGTCACTACTCGTCCTTCCAGACTCAGGAATTTCTCTGCTCATGCACAGAGTCTCGAAGCGCTTCATCGGGTAGATTTTTGGTCTGTGAAAACTATTGTTGAGGACGGCCACCAATTTTGGAGAACTTACTACAAGTTTAACGGCCGACATGAAGTGGTACCAATGTACACACCAATATATCAGGATGCGGTGCTTGCCGACACTTTCAAAGACACGATGAAGGAGCAGTACCTTCAGAAAAAAAGATGGGCTTGGGGTGTATCAGATATTCCTTTTGTGATGGAACATACCTTCAAGGATAAAAAGATTCCTCTATTTGACCGTTGGGCAAATGCCATAATACTTTGGGAATCACATATTTCTTGGGCGACCACCTCGACAATTCTCGCAAGTTCGGCTTGGCTACCCGTCATCTTTCGAGAATATTTCCGACGAGATATTCTTGCTTATAGCTTTTCTGATATTTATGTGAAAATATTTGCTATTGCTTGGATTGGTATGATTATCACTCTTACTATTTCTACCCTTCTTATGCCGCCACGTAGAGGTAAGAAGCCAGTCGGCAGAATCATTCTTGACTGGATTATGACGCCATTTATTATGCCAATTTCAAACTTGTTCTTCTCGTCTATTCCGGCTATCGAATCACAAACTCGCTTGATGCTCGGGAAACACTTGGGCGTGTTTCGAGTTACCGCCAAGTCTACAAAACGTTCAAATATAAATTAGGAGGTGGGATGAATAAACTATTCACACTTGTAAATACTCGTCGGAAAGTGCTAGCAAGTCTTATCGCAGGACTTATTTTATCATTTATGCTGCTTTTGGCAGTTAGTTCATCTACCGGGGTTTTTGGTGATCCTGGAGATTCTGCAATTATCGATGAAATTGCTCATATTCCTTCTGGCTATACGTATCTAAAGGATTTCGACTATCGGCTAAATCCAGAACATCCACCGATTACAAAGGCTATAGCAGCGCTACCTTTGGTTTTGGATAGCAGTATCAAGGGGCCTGAATCAGACAAGAGCTGGTCCGATATAAATCAGTGGGAGGCAGGCTGGGCGATGCTCTATCGGCTAGGAAACAACACAGGTCAAATTCTTTTTCTATCTAGATTTATGATAATGCTCCTTATGATTGGCCTTGGCGCATTTCTTTACAAATGGATCAGCGAACTATTTGGCAAAAAAGTTGGTTTGATCGTGCTTCTCTTGTATGCATTTTATCCTGACGTTTTGGCACACGGCCGCTTCGTTACTACCGATATTGCAGCCGCCTTTGGCTATGTGGTAGCGATGTACTTTTTCGACAAAGCGCTACAAAAGAAGACTTGGAAAGCGATCATCTTTGCTGCGTTAGCGTTTTCACTAGCACAGCTACTAAAATTCTCTGCCTTTCTACTATTCTTAGTATTTTTCATCCTAGTGGTGGTAAAAGCGGTCATGGATCGAAAAGTCGACAACGGTTTTTGGCGAAGTTTTCGGCTAAATTTCAAACCATATTTCTGGACTTGTCTTATTTCACTACTAGTTGTCTGGGCTGTTTATATCCCTTTTGTCTGGAATACCCCGGTCTCTGTCGAGCATCGCCTTATCGATACAAACTTGACGAGCGACATCAGAACCTTGCCATTTAGAGATTTCTTGCACAATTTTGAGGGCAATGTAGTCTTCCGTGCTCTTGGACACTATTTCTTGGGTGTGATGCTTGTGATCGGTCGTGTCGGGGGAGGTAATGTTACTTTTATTTTGGGACATTTCTCGGATAAATCGATCTCATGGTTTTTCCCCGTGGCTTGGCTCCTAAAGACGCAAATTCCGATCATACTGCTATCCTTTAGCGCTTTCTTCTATCTTTTATTCCGCTGGCCGGCGAAGAAGGAAGACAAATGGATAATTGCGCTTTTTGCGGTCCCTCTAATTGTTTATTGGGCAGTAACACTGAAAGGCTTGCTAAATATTGGAATTCGTCATCTTATGCCGACGGTTCCTTTCGTTCTGATGATGATTGGCTATTTTGTCTCAAAAACTTGGAACAATAAAAATAATTTATTCAAAATATTGATTTCACTTGCTCTTGTCTATATGGTTAGCTCAACTCTGAATAATTTTCCAAACTTCATTGCTTATTTCAACGAAGCTACCCCAAAAGATATTCGCTACAAGCGTCTTGATGATTCATCCCTCGATTGGGGCCAGGACTTATTGCGGCTCAAGAAATATTTCGATGACAATAAGCTAAAGTATGTAAAAGTTGATTATTTTGGCGGCGGACTGACTAATTATTATATTCCAGATGCCATAATTTGGCATGCGCCTTATGGCCCGACTACCGGCATATTCGCGATTTCAGCGACTTATTATCAAACGTCGAATATCTATGGTCCTCGTGAGGGAGAGTGGTCATATGCGTGGCTAGACGATTATAAGCCAAAAGCTATTATTGGTGGCTCAATCCTGATTTTTGAGATTACGCCTGAAGATTTGAAAAATAATCCACCTCGGTCAAAATATCCAATCAAAAAGACACAGCTCCCACCTGCAATTAAGTAAGCCGGTTTACACGCCGTAGGTCAAGCTTTAGCTTGTCATCCTTAAGCACTTCAGCCAAAGATTGATCAGCCCTTGGCTGAGAAGCGTGGTCTATGGGTGAATGAGTAGAATAAACAAATAAAATCATAGGATAGAAATGCCAGAAAAAGAAATATATTTATCGATAGTCATACCTGCTTACAATGAAGAAAAAAGAATTCACAAGATTCTTGATTCGATCGTTGCATATCTAGAGACTACTAAACTAGAGATTGAAACGGTCATTGCGATTGATGCCTCACCAGACGACACACTAAGGGTCGCCGAATCGTATAAAGCGAAAATCTCAAACTTGGTAATAATCGACGGAAAAGTAAACCGTGGCAAAGGCGGTGCGGTCCAAGAAGGATTCAAGGTTGCAAAAGGCAAATATATTATCTTCGCTGATGCCGATAATTCGACGCCGATCGAACAGATTGACAAACTTCTTCCTTATATAGAAAAGTATGATGTTGTCATTGGCTCGCGATATTGCAAAGGCGGAAAGCTAGTAATCCCACAATCATTTGTTAGACGTGCTGGCGGTCGGGCACTTAATATAGTTATTCAAGCACTCGCAGTTTCTGGAATTAGAGATACACAGTGTGGCTTCAAGCTTTTTTCGGCAAAAGCTGCAAAAGAAATTTTCGAGAGACTTACTATTTTTAATTTTTCATTTGACATAGAGGTTCTGGCTATTGCAAAGCATCTCGGCTACAAAGTGAAAGAAGTTGGAATTATTTGGTACGACGATCCACACTCGACCGTTTCGCCAATAAGAGATGGTCTTCGAATGGTTAGAAACGCTTGGACTATCAGAAAAAATATTATCAAGGGCCGATATCGTTAGATTTGTTATTAAGTGCATTTATTATTTTAGTTATATAATTCAACATGCGCTGTTATTGCGAGTGCTCTTCTGAAGCAATCTATCATTTTGATTGAAGATTGCCGCGCCTTCCGATATGGACATCGGAATGGCTCGCAATGACAATTAGAAATACCGTTAAATTGTTCTTGTTATCCTCTTTACTTGGTATATTTTTCCCGAGTATAATTTGTTTATAGAAAATTAAGGTGAGGGGATTCATCTGAAGCAAGAAAAGAACATTGCTGACCTCGAAAAAAAGATTCATAGGATACAAAAGAGTACCCGTACTTCTTTGCGTTATTTTCATCCAATTCACAATCATCTCCGGATGAAGTTGCGCTGGTACTACAATTGGCATCTAAATCCATTTGTCCATGTGATTCATGCTTCGATTCTTGGACTGTACCTTATCGGTCTTGGGGTTTTTGGGTATACATTTTTCCAGAATCCGTCAGTGACTCAGGCTGCTTCCGAGAAGAGCTGGGCGACCGCCGATACTTGGTCACAGTGGCAGCTTGATGGTCTTCAAATTCAGAACGATCAAATCATACTCCTTGAAGGAGTATCTGAGGGTACGGCAACATTAGAATTCGATCCATTGGCTGACGAGACTGTCGACTGGCTGTCATCTAGCAGTATCGCTTCCGGCCAGACAGGTACCAAATTCTCCACAGACAATATACTTTGGAATGACAAAATCGAGGATCTTGCGGACTCTAATGTACTCTATGTAAAAATTTCTTTGAATAAAGACGAAGTTACACCGACATTGCTCTCTTCTTTTGCTATTAGTTATTCTAGATATCCAGTAAAACCAACAGATCTAGCCTTTGCAATCAAAAAAGGATTTCTCGCTGATAAATATTTACTCTCAGCTGGAACTTTTTCTGACCCAGATGCTGACTTGCATGCGGCTTCAGAATGGCAGGTGACAGATACTTCTGGCGATTATGCAAATTTATTGTTTGATTCTGGGAGCGTCACAAACGGAGATTTGAATAGCTACGTTCTGGATCGGAGACTGTCAGAGGGGCAGTACTTCTTTCGTGTCCGCTACCAGGATTCTGTCGGTGCCTGGTCTCTTTGGAGTGACGAATGTGCCTTTACAGTAGAGAAAGACGGTCACAAAGTAGCGGGAGTCACAAACGGTACTGCTCAGCAAATTGCTAATCGAAACGAGATTCTCTCATCTCGTACCGAGAAGACGAAAACTATTGATAACAAAAATGATACAAAAACCCTCGAAGCCTATACGGGTATTATTCACTACAAAGAAGATTATGCTGCGGCTGATTCACAGTGGCAGGATATTAATCCAGATCATTCTGTTGACGCCCCAGACTATGTTTTATACGATCAGATGCCAAGTACAGTTAAGGTATTTAAGGATAAAATCGGCTATGAGATAGAGTCCAGAAAAACAGGGGATAAATACACTGTCGTGCTGAATGGTTTGGACGGCGCTCCAGTTTTGTCAAAGTCGAAGGGTGTGGATAGCAAAGTTGCTTGGGCTGACATAAACACTCCAGCTGCAAAACAGCAAAAGGATCTAAGAAGTGCGATTGCAAAATGGATTACACCAAATGCTTATGCTGATACGGTCGCAGTTGATGACGGCAACTTGAAATTTGAATTTGAAATCAGCGAGTACGGTGTTCGTCTTTGGAAAACGATTAAGGGCGAAGACGCCCCGAAGAATTTCAAGTGGGACATCACACGGACAAATGGTGCTAAAGATGCCGCTGTGGATGATCTTAAATTTAGAGACAAGCCTGAGGCATTCGAAATTGTAAATGGTGCAGATGCTAGAGACAAACAAATCACTATCGAGGCTAAGAATATTGAAGGCGCCATGGATTCAAACTTCGTTTGGCAGGAAACAGCACCAAAAAGTGATATTAAGATTGATACAGATGTAACTTTTTACCCAGATTCTGATCCAGAGAACTGGACAGTAGACGGAACACTTGAGAATTATGACTCTACTTGGGCAGGTGTAAGAGATGCGGCCACGGCAGATATCGTTGATGATGCTTCATCAGCCTTTTATGGTGCGCATGTTATGAATTATGGCAATACGAATTATGCTATCGCGCGAAGCTTTTTCTCCTTTGAGGTTGGTTACTTGGCCGGAAAGACGATCACTGCTGCAACTTTTTCTGCTTGGGGCGAATCTAAGACATCCTCAAATGGTGCGGATCCTGATTTGGGCCTTTATTACTCATCTCCGTTTTCATCTAATAGCGCATTGTCTGTGGACGATTATGCAAAAGTCGGTAACACTCCTCTTTCTAGCGCTATTGACTATGCTGGCTTTAGCACTACAGGATACAATAATTTTGTTCTAAATCCAGCGGGTATTGGATACATTCAGGGTAGGGTAGATTCGGGCGGCTTTCCTGCATACTTGGCAATGAAGACGTATTCGTATGATGCTCTAAATACGTCTCCGTCTACAATCCCTGGATTACCTCACAGTGGAGATCTAAATGTATATTTTGCTGATCAGGCAGGCTCGGGCCAGGATCCTAAGCTGACACTTACATACGGCACAGGTGGGAAAACTTCGATGGCTGATGTTTGGGTTCCTGCTCAGGATTTTAATAATGTTAGAAAGTTCGATGTATCTGACGGTAGTATTCAGGGTACGGTCGGTACGCAGAATACTCCCTCTGGTGTTGCTGTAGATGGCAATGGTTTTGTCTGGGTAACAAACTCTGTGACAGGGTCGGTGTCGAAGATAAATTCGGTCAATATGCTAAATGTTGGAGATTTTGCTACTGGCAATAACGCCTATGCTGTTGCTGTTGATGCAAACGGAGATGTTTGGGTGGCAAATTATGACGATAGTACTGTATCAAAGATGAGCGGTTCTACTGGAGCAAAGATTGGTGACTATCCGACTGGGGTGAATCCAGATGGTATTGCGATCGATGGTAACGGCTATGCTTGGGTCTCGAATTATGGTGACGGAACAGTCTCAAAAATACAGGTTAGCGATGGTTCTAAAATATTTGATTATCCTGTTGGGAGCGCTCCGATGGGCGTAGCTGTAGATGAAAACGGCAATATTTGGGTGGCGAACAACAACGACGGCACGGTTTCAAAGATAAACGGGGCAACTGGCGCAAAATTTGGTGATTATCCAACTGGGAGTGGAGCAGCTGGTGTTGCTGCTGATGGCGCTGGCTACGTCTGGGTGACAAATAACAATGTTAACACTGTGTCACAGATTAATATTACAAACGGGTTAGAGGAACACGAGTATGCTACTGGTGCTTATCCAAACGCCGTATCGATTGATGGCAACGGCTATGTCTGGGTGGTAAATGTAGATGATAGCAATATTTCGAAAATAAACATGTCTACGGGTATCATTGCTGGTAGCTATGCAACTTCACCTTATCCAAACTATGGCTTTGGCGACATGACCGGCTTTGCTTTTCAGCGATTTGTTGCGCCTCAGGTTCCTACTTCTAGTCATATTTCTGGTATCGCTTATAACGATGATATAAAGTCCGGCGTACATCTTGGGGCCAGTGTTCCAATCTCGCTTTCTGTCGATGGCGGAGCAAAACAAACGGTTATGACTGACGTTAATGGTGCTTTTGACTTTACTGCAACGGGACTAGCTGCGGATATTCCTATTACTTTATTTATTGACGATCCTACTGACACATATTTTGGAACGCTTGTAACAGTGTTATCTGGAAGTGGAGATCTCACAGGATTAAATTTATATAGTGGTATCGGACTGTCTCACGAGAATGCAGGTCCTCTTACAAATACTATCTTGGCCGTAGCAGATAATTGTGCGGATCCTAAGCTTAGGTTCAGCATCGACGGTTCGAATAAGTTTAGTTCAATCGGTGGTGCCTACGTTCTTGCCGGTAAAACTTATAGACCGGGCGGCGTAGTAGAGTCAATGAGCTGGTTCTATGTTTACGGAACCCTGGATATGGTTACGCATAATTTTGATGGCTCTATGGGTAGTCCAAGTCTCTACACTGGCGGCACTATCAATGCTGGAACTGGTACCTTTAATGTTTCGTCCTATCACCAATTTGCAGGTACCTTTAACGGCAACACATCAACTATCGTTGTTGCCGAATATAGTTTTATTCTCGACGCAGGTGTCTTTAATGCAACTTCCGGAAGCATGACCTTCAATAATAACGGCAACGCTGGCAATCTTGCTATAAATGGTGGCACATTTAATCATAATAACGGACAAGTTATTTTTACTAGCATTGGGATTGGCCTTACTTCTAACATCACTTCTGGTAGCCAGCATTTCTACACACTGATTGCGAACTCTGCTAACGGAACAGTCGCTCCACTTGATCCGCTCATCGTTGATAATGAATTGAGTGTTACTGCGGCCAATGATTTTGATGCATCTGCATCCACTGTTCAAACGAAGAATTTGACTCTTTCCTCAGGTACTTTCAAAGCTCCATCATCTACACTCAAAATTAGTGGCGATTATGTTCGTACGAGTGGCAGCTTCGATCACAATATTGGTACAGTAGAGCTAAATGGAGCAGGTGGCACAACGCAACGCATTACTAAATCAGACAATTTCTACAACTTGACTGCTGCTGCAACTGCAAATCGTACGATTCAGATTACTGCTTCTACGACTCAGACAGTTTTCAACACGTTATCAATCAATGGCACGGATTCTTCACACAAAATCATACTTGTCTCATCAAGCCCAGGAACGCGTTGGAACATTGATCCTCAAGGATCAAAATCAGTTTCATGGGTAACAGTCTCTGATTCAACCTCGACCAATCCTATAGATGCTACCAATTCAACAGAGGGAACTCCTTCAAGCACGACAAATTGGCTATCTTTAAGTGGCCATACCCTTACTTATTCAGCTGTCTCTCACGGTTCGATAGTTGGCGCAAATCCTCAGACTGTTGCTGATGGCGCAGATGGTACGGAAGTAGTGGCAACCCCTGATGCGAATTATCACTGGGTGAGCTGGTCAGATGGATACCTAACTGCAGCTAGGACTGATCTAAATGTGACAGGAGATATTACAGTTTCAGCAAGCTTCGCGATCAATACTCATACGCTGACCTACGCGCCAGGCTCCAATGGTTCAATCACCGGATCACTGTCGCAAACGGTAAATCATGGCGCGAATGGTACAGAGGTTATCGCAACGCCTGCAGCTCATTATCATTTCACCTCATGGTCGGACGGAGTGCTCACTGCCGCTAGGACAGATACAAATGTAGTTGCTAACATATCTGTGACCGCAAGTTTCGCGATCGACACATACACACTGACTTATGCGGCAGGTTCCAACGGTTCGATCACAGGGACTCTTTCACAAACCGTAAATTATGGAGCAAATGGTTCGGAGGTGATCGCAACTGCTATAGCGAATTATCACTTCACCTCGTGGTCGGACGGAGTGCTCACTGCCGCTAGGACAGATACAAATGTAATTGCCAACATTTCTGTGACTGCAAGCTTTGCGATCAACACCTACACGCTGACTTATACGCCAGGCTCAAATGGCTCAATCACTGGATCACTGTCACAAACAGTAAATTATGGTGCTGACGGCACTGAGGTTATTGCGACACCTGCAGTTCATTATCATTTTACCTCTTGGTCTGACGGCGTTTTGACCGCAGCCAGAACCGATACAGTTGTTACTGCAAACAAATCTGTCACAGCAAGTTTTGCCATCGATACTTACACACTGACTTATTCGCATGGTGCAAATGGCTCGATCACAGGAGCTACTCCACAAACGGTTGGTTATGGTGCAAATGGTACCGAAGTGGTAGCGACACCAGCCGCGAACTATCATTTCGTTACTTGGTCAGATGGCATACTTACTGCGGCCAGAACAGACACAAACATAACTGCAAACAAGTCTGTTACTGCGAGCTTTACTGTGGATATGTTTACTATAACCTCGTCTAGGACAGCTTATGGCGGAGGTGGTATCTCGCCAGATGGGGCGACGGTATTGCCTTATGGCAGCAGTCAAAATTATGATTTTACAGCGGCACCGGGATTTTATTTATCGCAGGTATTGATTGATGGAATACCGTTACAAGGTGGATTGTCAAATTCGTATAATTTTGCTTTCGTTTCTGCCAGTCATTCTATTGTGATATCTTTTGTCACGCTCGGTTCCTGTGTTTGGGATGGTGGCAGAGAAGGCATTACTGATGACAATTGGAGCTCAGCCGACAACTGGTCGGGCAATAGTATCCCAACCGCTAGCTGCGATGTTGTCTTTAGTAATGCATCAACTGATTCCTCTATTGTTAATTCTCTATTTACTAATCATATACGCTCGCTTTCAATGCGCTCAGGATACACAGGAACAGTCAGTCTTAATAATGACTTAAATATTGATGGCGCTATAAACCTGGCGAGTGGGACGCTTAGCGCTTTTAACTATACTCTAAATATTGCAGGTAGCTGGAATAATACGGGCGGAATATTTGCGAAAGGAACAAGCACTGTTGTATTTGATTCCGTAACTGTCTCGGGTGTTGAGGCTAATTCTCAGGAATTCTACAGAGTAACTTTTGCTGGCGTTGCTGCAATCTCCACTCCAAATGTTTGGGTGGCAAACTATAATACAAACAACGTTTCTAAAATAGATTCATCTACAGGCGCGAAAACAGGGGATTATCCGGCTAGTAACTACTCTTACGGCTCTGCAGTTGACGCTAGCGGCTATGTTTGGGTTACGAATATGGGAACGGATACAGTCTCGAAGATAAATGCTTCTACTGGTGCCAAGATTATAGATTACCCGACAGGCTTACTACCTAAGGGTGTGGCAATAGATGCGGATGGCTATGTCTGGGTGGCGAATTATAGCAGTAGCACCGTCTCGAAGATTACTCCTTCTTCGGGTGCTAGAACAAACTATGCTACAGGAGCAGGTCCAACTGGCGTCGCTATCGACTCAAATGGCTTCGCTTGGGTGACAAACTATGTTGGAGGTACCGTTTCGAAGATAAATGTTTCTACTGGTACAAAGACGGATTATGCAACAGGGCTGAATCCTACTAATGTGGCCGTTGATGCTAGTGGCTTTGTATGGGTGGTAAATGTAGGTGCAAATACTGTTAGTAAGATAAACGCTATAACTGGGGCAAAGATCATTGACTATGCTACAGGAATAACTCCTGCCGGTGTGGCCGTTGGTGCTGATGGGTATGTTTGGGTTGCAAATACTGGTTCGGGAACTGTGTCAAAAATAAATCCGACAACTGGAGCGAAGACTGATCGTGCAACAGGCACGACTCCAGCGGGTGTTTCTGTCGATTCGAGCGGTTATGTCTGGGTGGCAAATACAGGAAGCAACAATGTTTCGAAAATTAATGGATTAACTGGCACTAAAGTAGATGATTATCCTGTGGGTACTGCTCCGTATTCATTTGGTGATATGACTGGATATGCACTACAAAAAATCGTCCTTGGTGGAATGGAAAGCACTACTGCGACTGGTTCATATTCGCTCTCTTCTGATTTGAGTGTTAGCGATGAGCTAACTATCTCTTCTGGGGTCGTTACTGCTGGCGCCTACACAATCTCTGCTGGTAAATTTATTCAAAACAATGGTTACTTTGTTGCGCCATCGACTACGCTGTCGATATCTGGAGACTTCCAACGTTCTGGTGGTGTCTTTGTCCGAAATGGCGGAACAGTCAGCCTTACTGGTGGTACCGCTTCAATTCAAATTATTTCTGGCTCCACTACTTTTCACAATCTTTCAGCGATTTCTACCACTGCTCGTTCTATTCAGTTTGCCAGTGATAGCTCTCAGGCAGTTCTCGGAACTTGGACCGCAACCGGCTCTTCTGGTCAGCTTCTGACTTTGGCTCTAAAAACAGGAGACACTGGTGTATGGAACATCAAGCCTACTCTCTGGAATGTCAATTTTGTAAATGTCTCGAACTCAACAAACTATGCCTCGACGAGAATTAGCCCTATTAGCTATGACCTTGCTTCACTTACAGCCAACAATACAAACTGGTTCTCAGATGTCATACTTAGTCATACTATTGTTGCTTCTGTCGTTTCTGGTAGCGGAACTATAACTCCGTCTGGTAATAAATCTGTAGTTGACGGTCAGAACCAAACATTCACAATCACACCTGCTGAAGGCTATCATGTTTCTGATATAAAAGTGGATGGGATCAGCCTGCTTGGGACGCTACCTCTAACGTATACATTTTCTGTTGTCATCGCTGACCATACTATAGCTGTTACTTTTACGGTAAATGATTATTGTATTTGGGACGGTGGCGCTGCCGATGAAAATTGGAGCTCTGCTTCAAACTGGTCAAATGACACACTCCCATCTGCTAGCTGTGATGTAATTTTCAACTCTACTTCGATAAAAAATTCAAATATTGACTCAGGATTCACAAGTCACATCAAGTCATTTGCAATAAATGGCGGCTACCTAGGCACTGTTACTGCAAGTAATGATTTGTCTGACGACGGTAACTTCACCCAAAGTGCTGGAACTTTCTTTGCCAGTAGCTTTACTACAAACATAGCAGGGTCGCTTTTTATCGCTGCAAGCCCAGCAGCAGTTTTTGATAAGGATACCGGCACTATAAATTTCAATCCAACTACTACTGGCAAAACAATTACGACAAATGGCCAGCAGCTTGGAAATCTGACTTTTAACGGTGTTAGCAGAGACCTAACGGGGATTACATTAGTCGGAAATAATAATGTTCTTCTTATTAAAAATGGTATTCTTACTCCTGGTTGGACACTGCAAGATGGCCTGATCGCAACTTCAGTTGCGGTGAATACTGGTACGCTAGTAGATGCTGGTAAATCTGTCTCAGTAGCTGGGAACATTAGTATTGCGAATAAGATTGGCCTCTTGGCTTCAACAGGTCTGTGGACACAGTCAGCAAGTGGGAATGTAGCAAATTTTGATATGCGCAATGCTTTCGGCAGTCTGACCATTGCGGGCGTTGGCGTGACGACTACTCTGACAAGTGGTGTGAGAGTAGGTTTAAATGATGGTTCGGCCGGCTCTTTGACTATTGGTCCTGGTACGGTCGACGGAAAAGGCTTCACGGTCGTTGATTATATGCGACAAAGTAATAATCTAACGATTAATAATCCTATTATGAAGTCCAGGTTTGGAACCTTTACCATGTATCCACTTGGCAACTACTCACACAAAGCCATCACCTTGCCGGATAATTTTGCTATCATTCAGATACAAAAAGGTGCCTCAACAAAATTCACTGCTACAGGTGATTTCAATCTTGCAAACAACAATCTTGGTATAAACAATGACAGTGTTGTTACAAATACGGGCTATGTCGATATTGGAGCCTTTAATCTGACCTGTGGTAACCTGACTATTGGTTCGAACTTCGGTAGTGCAGTCAATCCTACATACTATCAGATCGCTGGTGGGCTAAAACTTAGTACTGGCACAATAAATGTTGGTGGCATGCTTACTGCTGCAAACCCTTTGAATTTTGGTAATACCCTTAATCTCGGATCAGGTACGCTGACGGTTGGTGGCAAACTTGATCTTAATAGTATTACTTTCATTCAAGGGACATCTACAGTTGATCTTATTGGTACTGGTGCACTTTCGGCCAAAAGTAATACCTATTTCTATAATCTGAAAGTTGCACACCCGGGCAAGATTACTGTAGTTACATCAGACCTGATCCGTGTGAACAATATCCTGTACGCTTATGAGGGCGGAACGCTGGCAAATAAATATATTTATCTTTATAAGTCCGACGGCGATCCGTTCATCGATACTGGAGCCACTCTCACTGGCAATTTAGTTCTATATATGTCTACGACAAGCATGAATGTAAGCGGTCATAAATTCAGCAGGGTGCTTTATCGTGCCTACACAAACGATGTTACATACACGCTAACCTCAAATTTATCTGCTGCATCTATTTCCATATATTCAAATACGGTTGGCAAAAGAGCTACACTAAACACATCATCAAATAATGTTACAGCAGGTGATATCACGCTGAGCAGTGGTGTCACGGATGAGTTGCCGACTTCTAGTGCTTCAATTAATTTTGGCACAGGCGCTCATACCATTTCAAATTCTATAAAGAGATATGCTGACAGTGTTAGCACTGATTCCTCAGTAGATTTTGGCGCAAGTACAGTGTCTATTGGTGGCGATGTGAATTTCGAAGGTTTGCTAGTAAATTTTGGTTCTTCAACAATAAAGCTAAATGGTACTGCAGGCTCAGCTCAGACAGTCTACGGCAATAACATCTTTAATAATCTGTCTATCACTACATCCGCGACAAGGTCAATTTTATTTGCTTCCGGTACCACACAAAAAGTACTTGGCACATGGACAGCTACTGGTGCTTCTAGCCAGTACCTCAACCTTGCTCTGAAAACTGGGGACAACGGTATATGGAATATTGATCCTGTGAACTGGGCAGTTGATTATGTTCGTGTGAAGGATTCCACAAATCTTGCGTCCAAGAAGATTGAGCCCGTTCACTATATCGACGAAGGTGGTAATACTAATTGGTTCACGCCGAAGATTGTACCTGTTACGCCGATAACCGTACTTGTGGAAATTGGAGGAGTAATAACTCGCACAATCACTGTTGTAGGCGACGTGACCCAGACTGTTGTGGCTGCGATCGCCAAAGCCGCCACCGTTACCTCGTCAGCTATTCGCTCAGCCCTTGCTACAGTAAATATGACTCCAGAAGAGGCGACCGCGGCCGTAGCTGTCACTGTTGCTGTTTCTACCGCCTTGGTCACCGCTGTGCTAGTGCCGGCGATGGCAACTGGTTCTCTGGCGAATATTGGTGAGATTTTTCGCTCTATTTGGCAGCCAATTGCAAACCTTGTAACAGGAAAACGTCGCAGAAATTGGGGAAGAGTTATTGAGGAGGGCACTGGTGCGCCAATTAAGAATACGAAGATAATATTGGTAAAAGTTTATCGAGAAAGTCCGACAGTAATGTATGAAAGTCAGAAAGTCGTTGCTTCGACTTATACCGATAAGTTCGGTAAATATGGCTTTATTGCGGAGCCAGGAAAATATAAACTAGAAATCGTAAAAAATGATTATAATGTAGTAGACACAAACTCATTCCTGGATTTCTATCATACAAACACATTGTTTGAGGTAAGAGATTATAAGCAAGGCCTTGTGATTAAGGATGTAGCACTATCTGCAACCTCAAAAGACCTAGAAAAGATGTTCAAGCTGACTCATTTTACCCAAATCTTAAGCAAAATACTGAGCTATGCCTCATTCATTTTCCTTGTTTTTGGCACAATCACAATTATTCCTGTTATTACGCGAGAATTATCGCCTATGAATATTGGAATTGTGGTCGTATATGCTTTGCTTTGGGTGTTAAACGGGAAAAATTTGTTGAAAAAATCTCCTTGGGGTATGGTTATGAATAAAGCGGCAAAGCAAAAGCTTCCTTTGGTTCTGGTAAGAATAATCAACAGAAAAACAGGTCAGCTTGTCAGAACTGCTGTCTCTAATGAGAGCGGCCGCTTCTCAACATTTATCGACAGAGGTGATTATGAAATCAGAGCTCTGAAAGCTGGATATGTTTTGGATAAGCCAATACATTATGCGGTTGGAAAAGATAAATCCACGCTCTCAAAAACAATTGAGATGAGCCCTAAGAAATAGCGGTTATTGCAGATGCTAGTAAATTGACTTTCACAATGTATTTGTGTACAATAACTACATTCGGGGATTGGCTCAGTTGGTAGAGCGCTCGCTTTGGGAGCGAGAGGTCGTGAGTTCGAGTCTCGCATCCCCGACCATAAAATGTTTCGCACTTGTGCGAGGCATTTTTTGTGTCGTGAGACTCGAATGGGAAAGTATAAACTTGATATATTGTGAAAAAGTTGTATAGTAAAAGCTAATTAGCACATTAATAATCTATAGTGCGAAAATTTGGAGAAAAGGAGAACATAAATGTTCGAAAAGTTTACTCCCTTTATTGCGATAGTTATCGCAATATTTATTGTTGGCTGTGGAAGCTCTGGTAATAATACGTCCGTTCCACCAGTCGTACCTATTCCTGTCCCGCCGCTTCAGCCGCTCCTGACTACCAAGTCTTTACCGGCTAATACGGCGGGCACAATAGTGACTGAGAATGTGATAGTGAGCATACCTTCCACAGTTCTTGCAACGACTTCAACTATTGTTGTTACTACTGCTCAAACAACTGAAAAACCGCCCAAGACCAACATTAGTCTTGTCGGCGATCGTCCTATGCTCAGTATTACATCTACTTCTGTTCCTCAGGATCAGGTCATTGTGACTATCTCAAATCTGACGCGAAGTAGATTTGATGTTGGAAAAACTTACTATGGTATGGTTCAAAAAACTGCAAAAGGTTGGGTTTCTGTCACTAATTTTGTAGAGGCAACGGGCGACAGGGTCAATCTCGCAATTGATAAAACAGCTTTTGCTGTAGCAAGTGGTGTAAATGCTGTTAAAGGCGCAATAGCTAAGATTACGATTATTGCTCCCGTTGAGTCGAAAGGTCTTGTTGAAATGCAAGATGATCCAAGCGGCTATTACAAGACTCGCGTTTTGGTCATGGTTCCTGGGTTTAATGACAATGTGGGTGATCTAGCAGTGGCCGCAAAAAGGTTTGTCGAGCTTCACCAATATCGTAAAATCTATGGATTCTCATATGATTGGAGAAATGAAACTTGTATACCCGCAAAAGCTCTAGCAGCTACGTTGGATACTTTAGCTAGCCAAGGCTATCAGATAGATCTGCTTGCTCATTCGAGGGGCGGTCTTATTTGTAGATATGTACTTGAGAATTATGCCAAGACAAGAAACGTCTTAAACTTCTATGCTATTTGCACGCCACACGAGGGTGTGGGACTAGCGAACATGGGCGAGCTTATGTACTTTTTTCGAAATCAATACCTAAACAGTACAAATGACACCGATCAGCCCTTCGGTATACTTGCTTTTGATACTGCGGCGGCAAATGAATTGTTTCCTGCTTCTGATTATTTTAAGAGCTTGAATAATCCCAATAAAATAATCTTTGCAGGCCATACAAACTATCATATAGTGGGTGCGAAGGAATTTGGTTTGACTGGTGGAGACTATCTGGCAGGCGGTGATACTGGCCAGGCGGCAAGTGTGCAGCTTGAAAGTATGACAGCAGGGTCTATCAATCGGTATTATTTGCCGAACAATACTCACGGGTCTCTGCTAAAAACTGCTGACGGTCTTGATCAGCTCTGTTATACAATATTTAACAGAGATGCAAGTCCGCTGATTGTTTCTGTTTTGCCAAGTGATAAATATTTAGGTATTGGTGATCAACTTTGGAGCTGGGATGTCGAGTTATATAATAACAATCGTAATTCGATTCAAATTACTGATATGTCTATTGAAATGTATGATATGAATGGCTCGCAGACTAGCGTCTCTTGGTACAGCCCATTAGTTCAATGGCCAGATCATTTTCCGCAAGTCTTTACCTCGTGGGGGGCACTTATGTCTTCTCAAGAAAAAATTTATTTATCCTTTGTGAATAATGTAGATGATGCTGGCGTTCCGTATGATCAGCTTGTGTACGCGGACAAAGGTGCTACAGAAGTTGTTGTCGTTCGTTATCAAGATACGGCCACGAAAGACTACTGTACTTCAAGAGCAGTCTTTCGATTGCTCGGTCCTGCTGGCTACCCAACAGAGCCAAAGTGGCGTTCTGTTGTGCGAAGAACCACTAAAAACGTGCACAGTTTGCTTCCAAGAAAGTAAACAAATCTTCCCTCCGCCTAAACTCGGGGGGATTCTTGTCTAAAACGATTAAATATGTTAATATCTGACAGTATTATCAAATGTTTGCGATACACGCGGGTATCGTATAGCGGCTATTATGCGACCCTTCCAAGGTTGAGATGCGGGTTCGACTCCCACTACCCGCTCCAAACCGCTTTTGCGGTAAGTCGATAGACTGTAGTTTTTAGTTTTTAGCGAAATGAGTTGTATTTTTGCTAACTAGAAACTAACGACTATCATCTAAAGACTTTGTATATGGCGGCCATAGTGAAGTGGTTATCACGGTAGTTTGTGGCACTGCAATCACGGGTTCAATTCCCGTTGGCCGCCCCATTTCAGCTTCGCTGAATTTGACAATTTGAGTATTTGAACCAATATGTTAATATATTTGTATATAACATGGGGGTTCATATGAGATTAAGATTAGCCGAGAAGCATGAAGCGATAGGACTGAGAAAAAAAGGAAATTCTTACTCTGAGATCATGGATAAGATCCCTAATATTTCGAAGAGCACACTATCGGGTTGGCTTAAGAATATTGAGCTCACTTCGGTTCAAAAGGACAGGTTGCTCAGTAAGGTTAGAGTTGGCTCGGAGAAATCAAGATTGTTGGGATCTTTGAAAAACAAGGAAAATGCCGAGCGGAGGATCGTGATGATCCAACAAGAAGCAGAAAGACAATACAGAGCTTTGGATAGAAATCCTTTATTTAAAATTGGCCTTTGTCTTTATTGGGCTGAAGGAGCGAAAAAGTCGCGTGCTTTCCAGTTCATCAATTCAGATCCAGAAATGATCAAATTAATGCTCAGATGGTTGAGACAGGTTCTGAGAGTCGATTGCCGAGAAATAAAGATCAGGCTTTTCATCCACGAAATTTATGCACACGAAAATTGCGAATTATTCTGGTCAAATATTTCAGGAATCTCAGTGGAAAGTTTCTACAAAACTGTCTACAAACCAACGATTCATCAGCACAAGAAAAACCCCGACTACAAAGGTTGCTGTCGGCTAGACATTTCCAAGAGCGAGATATATTGGAAAATTGTAAGATGGCAAAAGATGATGATAGAAAGTCTATAATATATGCCCCGGTAGCTCAATGGATAGAGCGCTTGCCTTCGAAGCAAGAAGTTATAGGTTCGAGTCCTGTCCGGGGTACCAGTTCGACAAAGTCGAAATTTAAAATTTACAATTTATTAATTTAAAAATTATTATTTCATACAATAAATAATAAAATATTAAAATTTCTAAATATTAAAATATAGCACATGCCCGTGTAGCTCAGTGGATAGAGCGGCTGCCTTCTAAGCAGTAGGTCGAAGGTCCGATTCCTTCCACGGGTACCATGAAAAACGCGTCACGTAAGTGATGCTTTTTTTATGGTAAGCTGTGCATAAAAGTAATCGGACCTAGAAAGGGGTCCCGCTTCGTTAAAGCATCGAGGGATAAATCGGAAAAACTGGTTTTCCTGTATAGGAAAGTAATGAAAAACGCGTCACCCTCCTTTGTTAAAACTACGGAAGGCAGGCAGTGATGCTTTTTTTATGAAAAATTCCTTCATCTCGAGTAATATGGTAAGATAATATGAACGAAATATAATCTCGGAGGGAATATGAACAAGATTAAGAAATTTGAAATTTGGAGTGCCGCCTTCACTATTGTCGTTGGCACACTTCTTCATTTTACATTTGCTTGGTTTGGTGAGTGGAAGCCACTAGCCCTGATTGCTGCAGTGAACGAAAGCACTTGGGAGCACCTGAAGCTTGCATTTTGGCCAGCACTACTTATGTCCATAATCGGTTGGCGTATACTTGCCAAGGATTGTTCGACAATATCAAAAAACTTTTGTTTTGCGCAGGCAAAGAAGCTTTTCATGATGCCGATGCTGATTATTGCACTTTTCTACGGCTGGAGCTACTTTTTCGGGGACAATTTGTTGGCCGACATCTTAATATTTATGGTATCTGTGGTTGCTGGTCACTATACCGCTTACAGGCTCGAGACCAGTTCGTTCGTCTCTGGCATGAAAAAGTTTGCTTTTGTCGCAATTGGACTGCTTACCCTGACTTTTGCTCTTTTAACATTTTTTCCGCCAAAGTGTTTTCTTTTTCATGATCCAGTCAGTGGCGGCTACGGTATTATTAAATAGTTAAACATAATTATGAAAAAAAAATTTTACTGTATTGGAGCTGCGCCATTATTTCTCACAATAATCGAAGATGTGAACGCAGTTGTAGTCTTGCTTACTGCACTTTTTGTTTTTTTCGTTTTAGTTAGATTGTTAATAAATATTTTTCGCAAGAAAAAGTTATTTGATCAAATCGTGAAAATTGCGCTCGTGCTTCTCTTTTTTGCTTTTATTTGCTTTGTGAATATAGATATGATTTTCACTTATTATTCAAACTATTACCTCGGATACTACTTGTTTGCCATTACATCTGGCATGTCGATATTCATAATTTCAAAAATTACTAAGAAGAAAAAAGTTATGTGGTTAGCGATATTGCCAATAATATGCTTAATTGTAGGGGCTGTCACATATTTTGGTACTAGGAATAACACAGCTGATTCTGCTGGCCATACAAATAACTCTGGTTTTGGTCTTGATACGGCACCTACGTCTGGTATGCGAGACATGGAGCCTGTATATCTCGACATTGGCTGCGGACAGGCGCGTCTCTTCTAAAGCTTATCTTCTCAGCTATTTCTCAATAATAATTAATAAAATAAACTTATGCTTCAACAAATTATTACAAAAATTGATCGAATTTCGGCCTGGATACTGTTTGTCGGTATGATTCTTTACTTTATCAGTGGGTACGGAATGACCAAGGGTTTTATCGATCCGGCTATGGCTGCAAAGCTTCACTTGAGCTATCTGACTTATGTCGTTATGATTGGCTTTGGTCTGCACACATACTATGCGATTCATCTTGCCTTCAAGCGTTGGCGTATTTGGAATGGCTATACAAAAGTGCTTTTACTGCTTTTTTATCTTTTTTTCTTCTCTGGATTTATCTATGTCGATCGTTTCTATACAGCAGAGAAGGCGACCGCAGAGAGTCAAAGCGGAAGTATAAACGCGGCTGCAACAACTCAAGTCCCAAATACTGCTACTACTACAACAACCCAAGACTTGAGTTCAGGTGAGTCTGAAGACGAAGATGATGAGGGCGACGAGAGCTCTTCCTCTCCCGCTACTGCAACGCAGCCAACAACCACAACTACCACTACTACTCCCACGACAACTCCTGCTGCGAAGACTTTTACTTTAGCTCAGCTTGCTAGCTATAACGGCCTAAATGGTCAGCCAGCTTATGTTGCAGTTGATGGCGACGTTTATGATCTGACCGCAAAGTTTCAGCAGGGTAAACACTTTTCTCACTACGCCGGAACGGAGCTTACAAACGCTTTTTATAGTTATCACGCCAAGAAATCTCTTGCTAACTATCCGATCGTTGGAGCTCTCGTAAAGTAAAAAAAGAGCTACCCGCGATGCGGGTAGCTGTGATCTGTCTAGATTTTACCAAGGTTCCTATCTGTTACTAGACCGTAGAGATAGTTGTTTTCGTCAAGTGTTCGACTGCCCTGGAAATTATCCAGAGGCACTGAGAGTATTTTGTTTCCACGTATCGCCGTCATCAGACCCCACCATTGCTCGTTTAGAACCATCTCTGCGGCTTTGATACCCTGTCGAAGACCTAAAAGGCCATCTTTTGATGTCTCTCTGCTGTGGTTGAAAAAATCAAACTGAGGATGTTCCGAACTGATTTTTGTAGCTGTCTTGATAAGGTCAGATATAATTTTTCCTGCTGAGCCTGTTGCGTACTGAGTTTTTCTGCAGAGTTCTGGCGAGATGTTCTGAGAACTACATTGGAAAGTTTGGTTTATAATAACCAGCGCATATCCTTTTTTCTTGTATGAATTCGCTGCGTTTTTTATCAGATCATCTATCTGAATTGATATTTCCGGTATTCCGATATAGCAAGCATTAGTCGCAAGCCCTATCGCAGCCGCAGCATGACCGGAGCTATGATTTGGGACTTCGAGCACCCCTACGCTTTTATTGGTTTTTAATACTTTCACGTATTCCGAAACATTATTTTTCCAGTTTTCAACATAGCTGTCAAAACCTACTACATAATCAGTGCCTTCTATATCTATATTCGGACCATTTGGGATGGCAATGATCGGGATTCCGATATTTTTCAAGCACAGTGCTGTGCTTAGTGTTTCGTATCCACCAACCGCGATTACTCCATCAACTTTCAGCTTAGCAAAATTCTCTTTATACAAACTGGCCTCTCGTTCACCTATTCTGGTGAAATGAGTTTTCTTTTCAGATGCAACGCTTTTTGGACGCATATCAAGGCAGCTGAGACAGTGTAGATCGAAAGTTTCGCGAAAACAGTTACTTATACCACCTGATAAACAAAGCACGTCGTGAGTTGTTTTCAGAGTCTCGGTCAGACCATGGATAGTTTGGTCTATTCCTGCGATACATTCGGAATCAGCTAATACAGTGATTGAATTATGTTTTGTCATATTATTCCCCCTCATACCACGGCTCAATGTCCGTCACAATATTTGTAGCAGACTATTGACAAAAATACTAGTACCTAGGATAATAATTTTAATTTTATAGATAAATTTGATATGCTTTGATTACTAAACATTATAAATAGGAGCTGATATGGCGCAGTATGAAGCGAAGACATTAGATGAGAAGTGTGTATTTTGTGAAATTGTCGCCGGCCGTATTTCTGCAGATCTAGTCTTCTGGCAGAATAGTGAATTTGTGGCCTTTCTTTCGATTGATCCAAATACCGAGGGTTTTGCTTGTGTGATTCCAAAAGAGCACTACGGCAGTGATGTAATGAAGATGCCAGACGAAATTTTACAAAGATTTATCTTGGCGGTCAAGACCGTTTCCGCAATTTTGGAGAAACACTTCGAAGATGTTGGCCGAGTCGGTGTGATGATGGAAGGCCTTGGCATCGATCATGCCCACATTAAGCTGATGCCGATGCATGGTACAGAATTTTTGAAAAAAGGGCAGTGGCAACAGGTCTTGAGTGGTAAAAATTTTTGGTTTGAAAAATACGAAGGCTATATCTGTTCTGGAAGCGGGCCGATGGGTGATTTCAGCAAACTATCAGAGCTGGCAGAGAAAATTCGTAAATCACAATAAGATTTTTTTTTCTATCATTGTTAAGTGTGGCAAACGAGAATAGAATTAGTGGACACAAGTAAGTTGAA
>Ga0194058_10000035_pt1 | contig 41612 bp, 35 predicted proteins | sample SepL4417m_MetaG_FD_155490 | JGI IMG/M metagenome (GOLD analysis project Ga0194058, IMG submission 155490) | Anoxic zone freshwater microbial communities from boreal shield lake in IISD Experimental Lakes Area, Ontario, Canada - Sep2016-L442-17m | ecosystem: Environmental > Aquatic > Freshwater... | reverse complement strand
AAGAATTTGCTCGATACCCACTCCGTCAACAAAGCTAGGCAGGTCGATGATCATCACATCGGCACTCAGCCCCTTGAACCTGCGGACGGCTGTTTCGAGGTCCTCGCAGCTAGCAACAACCTCAATATTTGACTCGCTTTCAAGCAACTTCTGAACACCAGCCCGAGTAATTCGCTGTTCATCAGCCAGCAAAACTCTGATCATCTGGCGCCGTGATTTCCCGGCACTTTGGTCCGCTTGTGTCCGTAAGGATGATTCTGCTTTGACTTGTTTCACAGTAAAATAAGGGTAACTCTACGCGCTCCCGTTGCGTATGCGTAGGAACCACCGATTTACGCGTAATAACTACTTAGTTAGGGAGTTACGCCAAGACACGGGCCAGCGTCTACAGTAGAGATGTGCAAATCGGTCATTAGGAGGAGCGAACGAAGTGAAGGCAAGTTGGAATAACACGGTGATCGCAGAAAGCGACGACACCGTCGTGGTTGAGGGGAATCATTACTTTCCTCGCGATTCGGTGGCTGCTGGCTACCTAGCTGATAGCGAATCGACAAGCGTCTGCCCTTGGAAGGGGACGGCTTCGTACTACTCCGTCGTAGTTGATGGCGCGACCAATGAGGACGCGGCTTGGTTTTATCCCGATCCGAAGGATGCCGCCGCCGAGATCCGTGACCGGATCGCCTTCTGGAAGGGCATTACGGTCAGCGAGTAGCTGCCGCCGGCGATGACGGCAACGATTGCAGCCCTCGCCGTAATGCTGTCGAGCGGATTTGCTCCGCCTGCCGCGACGACGGCATCGGTCGCTAAGCCTCCGATCCATAACCACTGGATTAACTACAACGCAAAGCGCCGCAGTGAGATGGCCGCCTACTCGATGCGCCATTACGGACGGCATAGCTACCACCTCGTGCCGCGGGTGATCGTTGAGCATTGGACTCAGACACGGACCGCTGCGCCGGTGTTTGCAATGTTCGCCGCAGACACCGCTGACAGCGAACTCCATGAGCTGCCTGGCCTCTGCAGCCACTACCTGATCGATACGACCGGAGCGATCTACCAGCTTGTGCCACTTACAGTGATGTGCAGGCATACAGTTGGGCTCAACGACCACGCGATTGGTATTGAACATGTGGGCATGTCGGACGGTGGAGTGATGGGCAATCACCGCCAGATAACGGCTTCAATCCAGCTAACCCGCTGGCTGCGCTGCCGCTACCGGATCGCGCTGCAGGACATCATCGGTCACAGTGAGAGCGTTGGTTCACGATTCCACCATGAGCGCATTAGGCGGTTGCGTAACCAGACCCACTCCGACATGCAACCAGCAACGATGCGCAGCTATCGATCGATCGTTGCTCGCCAGCGCTGCCCCTGACTTGAGCTTTGGCATGCGACGGTCGGCGGCACTTGGTTGGACCTGCCTTGGCCAAGGCAGCTTTCTCCTCAATGACCGGCGAATAGGCCGGGCGCTATGCAGATTCGATCTTGCGAACTAGTTCGTCGGCGTCAAAACGCCTCGGATCCGGCAGTTGTAAACCTGCTGGTAGCTCTACATGCAGCTCTTTAATCAATTCAACTCTGATGCTGCCGCTTCGCAAATCACAGCCGAGCACGTGGCCAGCCCGATTCCTGTCGGCGCTCAAGACATGCAGGTGGTGACCGACGACCTCTACCCCAGCGGCTTCGGTTTCAAAACGAAAACCAACCACCGTTGCTTTGATGTTGTGCCAAGTCCACTCAACCATGTCATTTGCGACCTCAGTGAGGGCTCGGTAAGGAGGAGTCTGACGTGGCACGGAGCGGGCGTGAATGCGATCAAAGTCGCCGTCAATGCGGATCACAGCATTGCCGGATTGCCCGGGGAGCAGTGCATCGATCCGCTTGAGTAGGTCGTCATTCAGTAGCCCTTCGCTGACAATCGAACCGTCCTCCTCGCCAATTCGCGTTACAACCGCGAACGGCGTCAAGCAGCTGCCGGAAACCCGCGTAACCGAACCGTCAGCCCCGGCACGCCATGCCTCGCCATCTACGATCACAAGCTCGCCGTCCAGACCATTGAGCGTGCCAAGACCGTGGTCGCCGTGGGCAAGCAACTCGTCGATCGTCAGCTCACCGTCATACTCGCCGTCGAGCAGGGCCGCGAGGGTCGACTCCTGAACGGCGACATGCTTAGCGCTTCCTAGCTCGGTGATGGAATCGTGACTTTCGCCGATCAGTCGTAGTGCGCGAACCAGCGCCGGATCGTGAGGCATTGCGACTAGCGATTCACGATCAGGTTGCCCACTGGGGGATTGTTACATGCCCGCTCGGTAGTCGCAGCAGCACTTTCGAGGGACCAGTTTGAGGCCCTAGGTCGGCGTCCGCGCGCTGCGTCAGCCTTTCAGCCATGACAACAAGGAAACTCGACAACCTTGGTTCAGCTGAGACCCTTGACTGGCTCTCCGCGAGCGAACGCTCAAAGAGTTGGCGAATCAGGTTCCTCGTTGTGGAGTGGCTGCGAAACAGCATCCTCGTAACGCCCTGCGCCTACCTGCTCGCAGTCTTGGTTCTGTCGCTGGTTCTTCCCCGAGTTGAGGGATCCAGCGACTTACTCAACATGAGGATTGACAATGACACTGCGCGGACCGTCCTCTCCTCGGTCGCAGGCGGCATGATCGCCTTCACCGGTTTGGTCGTTTCGATTGCTGTCGTAGTCGTTCAGTTTGCAGCCGGCCAATACTCACCGCGGCTCGTCGCCCGCTTCCGCCGCGACCCTGTCTTCAAACACTCATTGGGAATCTTCATCGCTCCGGCACTCTTCTCGCTGATCGCCCTGCGCAATATTGGCCGTGCTGGCGACACAATCGCGCCAAGCTTGACGATCGGTGTTGATTTCATCCTCTTGGGAATCGCAATCCTTGCTTTCTTCATCCTCGTTGGCCGCCTGCTTGATCTGCTCAGGCCAAGGAAACTGGTTGAGCGGCTTGTAAAGGCAGGTGCTCACGCGGCAACTGAGGTGTACCCGTTCAGGGCCGGTCATGCCCCACCTATTGAAGATCAGCATGAACTTGATGATGCAATCACTCTCTCGTTTCACGGTCGGCATGCGGTCCTTGTTGCCCTTGATCGCGGCAGACTTGTCCGGGCAGCAACCAAATCCAATGTGGTTATTGAACTAACCGTTGGCGTTGGCTCCTACCTGCCACGTGAAGCGCCTATTTTCAAGATCTACCGCAATCAAGACTCGAAGGCGGTCGACGAGTCGGAACTACAGCGATCGGTACTAGTTGGCGGTGGTCGAACAATCACACAGGATCCAGCCTTTGCTATCCGGGCAATGGTTGACATCGCCGTCAGGGCATTATCGCCTGCCGTGAATGATCCAACGACGGCGGTCGAAGTAATTGACGGTTTGGAAACATTCATCCTTGCGCTCGCCTGGCGTGACCTTGAACGCGGTCGGCTGGCAGATACAAATGGCAATGTCCGGTTGCTCTTTCCCAACCCTGCTTGGGAGGAGCTTCTCGACCTAGCCGTAACTGAAATCCGCAGGTTCGGTGTTGGGTCCCCGCAGGTTGCTCGCAGGCTTCGGGCACTTTTTGATGACCTTCTCAATCACACTCCAGCCAGCCGTAAGCCGGCCATCAAGGCGCAGATAGCTAGGTATGAAGCAGCGGTGGCTCGAGCGGTTCCAGATCCGATTGAGCGCGCTTACTCGATGACCGCCGACCGGCTTGGTATCGGCACCGCTGCGCCATAAACCCCATTTGAAAACGCTCTAAGTAGTTTCCACGCCTACTTAAGTAGTTGATGCGGTACTTGCGGCTTCATAGCGATGTGACACTTGGTGCCTAAACCGATGTCGATTGACACCAACAATGACAATGGCTCGCCCAAGCCAATCTCGGTTCTGCTGGTTGATGGCTACCCACTTGTCAGGCAGGGCGCTCAGAACCTGATCGCTGAGCACACCGAGTTCACAACGATCAAAATGGCGGACTCATACGAGGATGCTCGCCGATATGCGCTCGGCCACAAACCAGACCTTGCCATTATCGGACCGAACCTAGATGAAGGAACCGGAGGGAGTGGTCAGCTTGCTGCGATTGCCGCCATTCACGAAGCGTCACCGAATACGCGGATACTCGTAATCCTCCTGTCCGACTTTGACACGGTGGGCGCCAGAGATGGCGTGGCAGCTGGTGCTGCTGGTGTGATTTCGATGGCAAGCTCCGAAGCAGACTTCATTGACGCAGCTCGAAGGGTCACCGCCGGCGAAGAGTATGTCTCCGCCAAGGTTTCGACGCTTGCACTTCGTGAGCGCGAGCAGGCGCAGTACTCCGGCCCCTTAACACCGCGCGAAGCCGAGGTTCTCAGGTCGCTGGCGCTTGGCTACACGAACTCTGAGATTGCCAAGGGTCTGCACCTTTCGGTTAGGACGATTGAGACCCATCGAGCCAATCTCCAGGGCAAGCTGCGCCTGCGTACACGTGCCGAACTTGTCGCACACGCGATTGAGACCGGCCTGTTAGGAGCAGCTGACTGAAGCTTGGTAGCCCCGGCCGCAACTAACCGCGCGGCTCAGCCCCAAAAGAAGAAATCCCCACAAAACCGGTATTGCCGTAGTTTGTACCTGTGCAATTAATTAATTTTCAATTAGTATTAGCATCTGGCTAATCACGGATCAGACCCGATAATCAAACCCTTAGATCATGGCTCGCAGCCGATCAGGGTAATGCTTGTTGACAGCTTTGCCCTGTTCCGCGCCGCAGTTGCTGCGTTGATTGAGAAGGAGCCCGGTTTTGAGGTCGTTGCCGTTGCCGAAGATCTTGACGCAGCAACTCGGGTCGCAAACGGTCACTGCCCCGAACTGGCGATCCTCGGACCGAACCTCAACCATGTTTCCGAGGACCTGCAGCAGGCGAATCTTGCCGCAGCGATCCGCGATGCTTCACCTACGACTCAGATAATGCTTGTCGTTATGACCGAGGCTGAGGTTGAGTTTGCAACCAGCGGCATGGAGGCTGGTGCTGCTGGGGCCATAACACTCAATTCATCAACTGAGGAGTTCGTCGAGGCGATGAACCGTATTGCTTTAGGTCGCGGCTACATTTCATCGCATCTTGCCCTTAAGCTGATGCGCCTGCGGGCCGTCCGTGATGAGTCGCCACTCTCTGATCGAGAATTGGATGTCCTTACTGGGCTGGCGTTTGGGCAGACAAACGCGGAGACGGCCGAGAACCTCCACCTCTCGGTGCGAACCGTCGAGAGTCACCGGGCATCAATTCAGCACAAGCTTGCGCTTCAATCGCGATCCGATCTCGTTGCCTACGCGATTGGCCAGGGGATCCTTGGCAGAGAAAATACATCTGGCGTGCCAACCAGCGACGACTAACTCGCAAGTCGCATAAGCAGCTTCGGGCTGCGAAGCCGAACTCGGATTCAAAGCCGACGGGGAGATTCGAACTCCCGACCCCTTCATTACGAATGAAGTGCTCTACCAACTGAGCTACGTCGGCAACTGTCGGCGCCTCGGCGAGAAGGCACCGACGGCTGGATCGTAGCCGCCAAGAGCTGGTGGGGTAATCACCGCTTGCAAAATTCAACCCCGACCACAAGGGTTGGGCCAGACGGCGGATTAGCGCGCCACCTAGCCCAACCGAATCTCTAAGCGCCAGCGGCGACAGGCGTGTCCGGACCATCGCCCCACTTATTAGCGGGCTTGCTTGGCGTAACCAAGAAGACGATTAGGACGATAAATCCGATCAGCGGGAAGAACGAGATCAGCACCCACCAACCACTGTGGTCGGCGTCATGAAGCCGACGAATGAGGACGGCAAGCCCTGGCAGGAACAGCGCCACGGCGGCGATTAGGTAGATGAAGCCTGTCCCGAGAATCGAGTCAATCAGCAGTGTTGCCGTATAGACAAGAGCGGCGAACAGCGTCCAATACCAGTAGGCCGAGCGCGACGAGCGACCGGAGAATACGACGTACTTTGCGAAACCATCGCTAACTGCCTCAGAAAAACTCACTTGCATCAACTCCTTGACTAGTGGCCATAGACCAAGGATTAGACCGCAGGCGGCGGCGACAGAGCAGGAAGGGTCCGACTAGGCGCTGGTCAAAGCTGCGGCAGCGACTTCGGCCCGCTCATCGGCTGCGTGCCTGTCGGCCTCGGCGCGCATCGCCTTGAGCCCCGGCACGAACAGCGCAGCAACGGCACCGAGCGCGAGCACTGCCGCACCAAGTGGCAGCGCTGCAACAACACCATCCGAATAGCTCTGCGGCGTTTCGTACGAACCGTTTGCCGCGAACAGAACGCCGAGCAGACTTACACCCATAACTCCGCCAACTTCGCGGATCGCATTGGTTGCGCCCGAGGCCTGACCGCTCTCGCGCTGGCGAACGCTCGCTAGCACCGAGTTGGCTGCCGGGGCGAAGACCAACGCCATTCCCCCACCGCCGAGAATGAATGGGATGAGTAGGTCAGAGTATGGGGCTGAAGGGGCCGAAACCTCCGCCAGCCAGGCGATCGCGATCGCCTGCAATGTCAGCCCAAGTGCCATCAGCGGCCGTGGGCCAATCCGGTCGCTAAGGATTCCAGCAATTGGCGCGACGAAAATCGGCATTGCCGTCCATGGCAGCGTGCGGATACCGGACTCAAGCGGCGAATAACCCTGAGCCGTTTGGAAGAACTGGCTGATGTAGAAGATTGACCCAAAGACGCCGAAGAACATCGCGAAGCTGACGATGTTCGTCGCGGCGAATCCGCGCGATCTAAAGAATCGCATTGGCAGCATTGGCTGCGGTGTGCGTATCTCCCAGAAGACGAACAAGACAAGCAGTGCGATCCCACCGAGGCCCGGGACAAGGATGTCTGGCGTCGTCCAGCCAAGCGCCTCACCGCGCACGACCGCATAGGTAAGGCCGAACAGCCCAAACCCTCCGAGCGCAATCCCCGGCAGGTCGAGCCGACGCGACTCGCCGCGGCTTTCATTCAATCGCCAGAGCGCCAAAGCTCCCAGCGCAATTCCGATTGGGATGTTGATGCCAAAAATCCACTGCCAAGAACCGGCGCCAGCAATAACCGCGCCGCCAACTACCGGCCCGAGCGCGACGCCCAACCCACTGACGCCCGACCAGATACCAAGTGCCAGGCCGCGCTTCTCACCGGGGAAGGCCTCCGCCAGCAGCGTCAGCGTAAGCGGCGTCACGACAGCTGCACCAAAGCCCTGAACTGCCCGGGCGGCGACGAGTGCTTCAATGTTCGGCGCGATTGCGGCAAGCAGGCTTGCCGCGGTGAAGATCATCAAGCCAACGAGAAACATCCGGCGGCGGCCAAAGCGATCGCCGAGTGCCGCTGCAGGCATCAGGAAGACTGCGTAGGCAAGTGTGTAAGCGTTGACGGTCCACTCAAGCGACTCAAGCCCAGCTCCGAGGTCCTTGCGAATGCTTGGCAGGGCCACGCCGACGACAAGGTTGTCAAGGGTGACCATGAACAGGGCGATCGAGACGATCGCCAGCGTCCAACCGGCACGGCGTGACGGGCCTTCGTGGAGTTCCTGCTCGGCTAGCTGAAGGTCAGCATCTGATACTGGGGCGCTCATCGGCGCCAACCTTAGCTGGCGCCTCCCGCATCACGGAACTCGCTGAGCTACTTGGTTACCTTGACGGTCATGTTCATCGTGTTCTTATGCTTTGAGCAGTAGAAGTAGTAGGTGCCAACCTTCGGCGCCTTCCAGCCCTGGGTCGGGGCCTTCGGCCACTGGTAGGTGTCCCCGAAATTGACGGCGATCAGCGGACTGGAAACAAACACGGCCGCCGCCCCCTTGGTGGCACTGGTCACCGACGTCAGGTGCAGCGCCCGCAGCTCTGCGGCTGAGAACTTGACGCTCTTCGCCGTGTCGAGCCGAACATCGTGCTGTGACCCGCCGTCAGGGACGCTCCAAACCCAGCGCAGCACCTTCGTGTTGATCTTGTAAGTCAGTTTCGGACCTGAGGCTGGCAGGAAGTATCCGTCGTTAAGCGCGCCAGCAACGGTTACAAGCTGAGTCGAGGCGGCGGCCGTTCGTGCCGGCTGGCCGCTGGCGATTGAGGGGATCATGATGGCTGCGGTGGCGGCTACTGCGAGCGGAATGAGTACCTTCAGCTTGTTTCTCATGTCGGGCAGACTAACCAACTTTCCGCCTGCATGCGCAGATTCACTTGCGGTGATCGAATCGGATCGAAATTACCTGCGCGTGATCGCCCGCACACAGGTAGATTTAGCGCTGAGATGTCACCGGGAGGAAAAAAGGGACTTGATCGCCGCGACTTTCTCGGCCTCGGCGCCGGCGCTGCCGGCCTGTTCTGCTCACTGAAGCTCAGTGATGTAGAGAAGCTAAACAGCCGCGACATCAAGCGGATTGATGCCGCCGCCGCAAGCCTTAAAAAGCCTCAGCGCAAAGAGGCCCGCGATGTTGTTGACAACTACACGTTCGCGACGCCGGAACCGGCCCCGGGTGGCCAGATCCGTGAATATTGGATCCAGGCGACCTCGGTGCTGTGGAACCCATCACCAACCGGTCACGACCAGTGGATGAACATGGATGTTCCTTCGAAGCGCTACCGCGCATTCGTCTATCAGGAGATGACAACCGGCTTTGCATCGCCGCTCAGCCCAGCGAGCATCCCCGGCCCAACGCTTGAAGCTGAGGTTGGCGACGTTCTGCGCGTCCACTTCCGCAATGCCGACCGCAAGTTCTTCCAAGCGGTAACGATGCACCCGCACGGCGTCCGCTACAACCCTGAGTACGACGGCGCCTACTACGGTGACTTCACCCGTGATGGCGGCTTCATTGGCCCGGGTGAGGAGTTCACCTACACATGGGAGGCAACAAAGGACAGCGTCGGCGCCTGGCCCTACCACGACCACGGTCCCAACCACGTACTCAACCTGACCCGCGGCCTCTACGGATCAATCATCATTCGCCCGAAGGGCGCACGCAAGCCCGACCGCGAGTACTTCCTGCACCTTGGCAGCGTCTTCCCATCGGTTAGTGGCCTTGACTCAATGATCCACACCGTCAACGGCCGCGCCTACGCTGGCAACACACCAACTCTTCGTGCGAAGGTGGGCGAGAAAGTCGCAATCCATGTCTTTGGCATGAACAACGACTTCCACACCTTCCACATGCATGGCCATCGCTGGCCGGGGCCGGGTGGCGCCTCAACCGACAGCCCGACTGTCGGGCCGAGCGAAACAGCGACGGTCAAGTTCACTGAGGACAATCCTGGACGCTACCTATACCATTGCCACGTCGCTGGTCACCAAGATGCCGGAATGTCCGGCTGGTACTTGGTGGAAAAGTGACGGGGAGAAATACAAACAAGGGAGAGCTGCACCTATGAGGATCACCCGCAGGATCACAACGATCGCCTGTCTGGCGACGGTTTCGGCACTGGCTGCCGTACCTGTCGCGAGTGCAAGCTACGACCCGCCCGCTGACCCGGGCACCGTCCAGAAACCATCTGGCAATCCAAAGACGATCAACGTCTCGAAGAGCTGCTCGGCGGCGACGCTGAACAGGACCTGCTTCTCGACGATCCAGGCCGGTGTCAACAAGACGAAGCAGTTCAACAAGTCAACTCACCAGGCTTTCCACACCTACGACTACACGGTGATCGTTGGCAGGGGCACTTACAACGAGACCGTTGCGATCGAAGGTCACGGCTTTGATGGACTGACGCTCAAGGGCGCAACCACCAACCCGCGTGATGTGAAGATCGACCTGACCGGACTTGATGTTGAGTCCCGCCAGAACGGCGTTCTTGTTAACGCAACATCGGGTGTGACGGTCAAGTACATGTCAACCTTCCACTACAGCGGCAACGGGTTCTTCTTCAAGAACATCGGCGTAACACCAGCCGGCGCTCCAGAGAAGCTGTTTGGATCGAGCGCGTTCATCGCCGATCACCTGATTGCAGGATTCAGCACGGGAACGAACGGTTACGGGCTCTATGAGTTCAACTCAATCGGTGGAACATTCTCCAACGATGAGGGCTACTACAACAGCGATGCAGGCCTTTACATCGGCCAGACCCCTGTGCAGACAAAGCCTGTTCGGAGCTTGGTTACCGGCGGACGCTACTGGGGCAATGAACTCGGTTACTCGGGTACCAACTCCAAGTATGTGACGATCACAAAGGGCAAGTGGTTCAACAACGGAATCGGACTCGTTCCGAACATGTTGCTCAGCGAGGCCTTCTACCCACCGGAGAAGAACGTAATTATCGACAACGATATTTACGGCAATAACTTCAACTTCTTCGCCGGTGCTCCTCACACCTTCCCCGTAGCGCACGGAGCGCTTGGCGATGGTGCGGACTACCCACCGGGAATGGGACTCCTGCTGTTCGGATCAAAGGACACGATCGTCCAGAACAACCGCATCTATAACAACCATCTCGTTGGCTTTGGCATGATGAACCCGGGTGTTCTGATCGGCGTCAAGACGACCGCACAGAGCAACGCAGCGAAGATTGAACGCAACCAAGTAATTGGTAACGCGTTCGGCAACGCCGGAAAGAACAAGAACGGTGTTGACATCTTCTACCTCGGTGGCCAGGGCGACGGAACCTGCATCGGCGGCGTGGGAGCGTATGCCAACACAGGTGTCTTGAGGACGATTGGCCAGGAGGGCGCAGGTGGCGCACTCGGCGCGACGACCTCACGCTGGAACAAGTGCCCAACGGCGAAGACATCAAAGAATGTTTACAGCCTCAAGGCGTTCACCCGTGCGGCTGACTACGTCAGTGATTCAACCCATCAGGCCTACTGGCAGAACACGGACGGCCAGACGGCAATTCCTGGCTACAAGCCACTTGAAACATGCACGGTCACCGCGCCATACCTCGGCTGCGATGGCCAGCAGGACGGCAAGCCATAAACAGCTGAACTAGAAACTCAGCTGCTAGGCAACCGGGCCATGGCTCGGGGCAAGCGCAGCCAACGCGACATCGTGAAGGTGTCCGTTGGTTGCAAGCCCCGAACCGTGGCCCGGGCCCTTGCTGCCCTCAAGTGAACTAAAGCGACCGCCAGCCTCCTCAACAATCAGCGCCGGAGCGGCAAGGTCCCAGAGCGTCGGGCCAGGCTCGGCACAGATCTCAGCCTTGCCCTCGGCAACGGCGCAGTAACCCCAGAAGTCGCCATAGCCCCGTGACTGCCAGCAGTCACGAATCAGGTTGATCAGCGGCTCGGGACCACCGACCGGATCCCATGCGGAGATGTCGCCATGCATAATCACAGCGCCTTCAAGGACGGAGACCGGGCTAACAGAGAGACGCTCTCCATCCGACCATGCCCCACCGCCCAGAGTTGCCCACCAGCGCCTGCCAAGCGCCGGCGCACTTACAACGGCACAGAGCGTCTGGTCGGCCTCGCGCAGAGCAATCAGGGTTCCCCATGATGGAAGGCCACGCAGGTACTGCTTGGTGCCATCGATTGGATCCAGCACCCAGACCCGATCACCGCTGCCACTCAGGCCATCCTCCTCGCCGAGGACCGCGTCATCTGGCCGCTCGCGGCTGATCTGTTCGCGGATTGCCAGCTCGGCAGCGCGGTCGGCCTCAGTTACCGGCGTGCGGTCCGGCTTCGTCTCAATCGCCAAATCATTGGCTCCAAAGCGGGCCATAGTTACCGCGTCAGCCGTATCGGCAAGTCGCAGGGCAAGCTCTAGATCTTTTGTCAGGTCAGTCATTGGCCGGCAACAGCCTAGCCGCCCGCCTCCCGACCACTCGCGCGAGAAGCCGATCAGGCGTACGATCCGCGGATGGCGACGCCTCCCAGATTTGACCTCCAATCACATTCGACCCATTCAGATGGTGCACTTCCGCCAGCTGAAGTCGTTGAACGCGCTGCCGCCGCCGGCGTTGAGCTACTAGCGCTCAGCGACCACGACAGCATCGCTGGGGTTGACGAGGCGATCAAAGCCTCTGAGCAGCTGCCGATCCGCATCCTTCCCGCAGTTGAGATCACCGCGATTGACTCAAAACATGAGGACATTCACCTGCTCGGATACGCGCTCAACCACCACGATCCGCTGCTCTCCGAGCGACTCAGCGAGGCCCGTGCCGAGCGCCAACAGCGTGGCTCGCGGATGGCCGACCTGCTCGAAGCGGACGGCTGGGCGGTTGACCGATCCTTGCTGCACAAGGTTGCGGAATCAGGATCAACAGTCGGGCGCCCACATGTTGCCGCCGCTGTCAGCAGCGTTGAGTCAAACAGCGGTCGACTCGCCAAACTTGGGCTAACCGACGATGGGAAGTTGATTGGATCGCTGCTCGTACCCGGAGGTACAGGTTATGTCCCGCGCGAACACCCGACGGTTGAGGAGGCAATTGGCTGGGTTCACGACGCAGATGGTCTGGCGGTCTACGCCCACCCGTTCTTTCCGCCCGAGCGCTATGACGAAGAGCTGATTGAAACAGTCCTGCGTCGCTACGTAGCCGCCGGCCTTGACGGCGTCGAATGCTTTTACACAACGCATAGCGAGTCGCAGACACGCTTCCTCTATGGGCTGGCCGACGAACTTGGCTTACTGACAACCGGGTCGGCAGACTTCCACGGACCGGAACACCCAAACTTCCGCGAGTTCAGGGCCTTTGCGACCTATGACCTTGAGCCGAAGCTTGGCCGCCTCGGCCGTGCCTAAAGCGTCTGTCAGCTGATTGCGCCGAAGGCGGTCAGCAGCAGAATCGATGTTCCAACGATCAGCCGGTAGATCACGAACGGCCGCAGATTATGAGTAGACAGCCAACGCAGTAGGAAGGAGATCGCTGCGTAGCCGGAGACAAAGGCAAACAGCGTTGCGATAACTGTCACAGGCAGACCCGGACCGCCTCCCTCACCAACCTTGCGGAGTTCAAAGAGGCCGCTAGCAACGACTGCAGGGATGCTAAGCAGGAAGGAGTAACGAGCTGCCGCAACCTCGTTCAAGCCGCGAAACAGTCCGGCGGTGATCGTCGACCCAGAACGCGAAACACCAGGTATCAACGCAAGCGCCTGCCAAAGGCCGATGAAGGCAGCGTCTTTGCGATCAAGATCCTCAACGGTGCGGCTTCGCTTGGCTGCGGAATCCGCCGCTGCCATTACCAGCGAGAAGAGAATCATCACGATCGAAATCACCCAGAGTGAGCGGGCCGCAGTCTCGATCTGATCCTTAAAGATGAAGCCAAAGATCCCAACCGGCAGCGTGCCAAGCAGGATGTACCAACCCATTTTTGCGTCGTGTGTCTTACGCACTTCAACATCGCTGAGCGAGGCAAACCAAGCCTTGAAGATCGTCCAGAGGTCCTTGCGGAAGTAGATGACGACAGCTGCCATCGTGCCGAGCTGGATGACGGCAGTGAAAGCGGCACCAGGATCCTCCCAACCAAGCAGGGCTGGCACGATCCGAACATGTGCTGTTGATGAGATCGGTAGGAACTCAGTAAGGCCTTGAACGATGCCCAGAACAATTGCTTCAACTGCACTCATCGGAGTGCTCCATTCAGTCGGTGGGAAAGAGCTTCAATAGCTAGTTCACGGCCGATATTAAGCCGCATTGCGCTGCGCGTCCGGTCAACCAGCTCGATTGCCCGACGCAGTGCGGCGGGGTCGGCCGAAGCCGCATCATCGCGAATTTCGGCCGGCAGTGCAGCCGCGTCCGCTCCAACCGCCACGAGGTGGACATCACGAAGCCAGAGCTGGGCAACATGCAGTGCGGCGTCGGCAGCCTCGCTCTCAGCGCGTCTGCGAGCCCGCTTGCCACGCTCCTCAGCATCACGCGTGATTCGAGTCCGTTCGCTCTTGGCAGCAACCTCAAGTCTCGCGGCCGTCGAATCCTCAATCACCTTCTGGGCAGCCTTGCCGCGCTCAGCTGACGCGGCGACGATCTCCATCCACGGTCGAGCGGTAGCGGACTGGCCTGACAGCGCTGCACGGGCAAGTCGCTGACCTGCATTACGCAGCGCTTCACCCTCCTCAGAGGCGAGCAATTCTGCACGAGCCGCGTCACCATCGGCGAGTCGCGCGCAGAGCTTTGCTGTTGCCGGGCTAACACCGGATCTTTCAAGCCTTGCCGCAACCGCCTCAGCGCTCGGACGCTCAAATCGAACCCGCTGGCAGCGGGAAACAATCGTCGCCTGGACGGCGGCTGGCGAATCGGCAATCAGAATGATGTGCGCGTAGTCCGGCGGTTCCTCGAGGGTCTTAAGAAAGGCGTTTGCTGCCGACTCATTCATTCGATCGGCTGCCTCAACGACGAAAATTCGGCACTCGGCCTCAAATGGTCGCAGCGGAACTGCGGCGACGATTCGGTCGCGAATGTCATCAACGAGAATTTCGCCATTTGCGCCCTCAGGGACGATCCACTCAAGGTCAGGATGGGTGCGACCCTTGACCCGGATTGCCGTGTCATCCCGATCAGAGCCGCGTGCGAGCAGCTCTACAGCCAGCGCCTCGGCGATCTCAGCGCGACCGGAGCCAGCCGGTCCATGAAACAGGTAAGCATGGGACGCGCCGCTGCTGCCACTGAACACAGGCCCAAGGACTGCCTTTGCCTGAGGATGGCCGTTGATCGCATCTAGCATCGGCAGCGACAATACGGCTGCGTCCGGCCGGGTCGGGGCAGTAGTGTCACCGAGCAATGACAGAGGGACGGTTGATCACGATTGAAGGCATTGATGGCTCTGGCAAGACGACTCTTGCCGCGGCGCTAGCACGCACTCTTCACGAGCAGGATGGGATCAACACACACCTGCTGCGCGAGCCGGGCGGCGTTGTCCTCGCAGAGAAGATCCGTGATCTCGTCAAGGACCCATCGCTGCACACGGGCGCCCGCGCAGAGGCACTGCTCTATGCCGCCGCGCGAGCGCAACTCGTTGAGCAGGCGGTGCTGCCATTGCTTGCTGCTGGCCGCTGGGTGCTGCTCGATCGCTACATCGACAGCTCGCTCGCCTATCAAGGGGCTGCGCGGGGCCTTGGCGTCAAAGAGGTACTTGCTGTCAACAGCTTCGCGACCGGCGGCCTTTCGCCTGATCGAACCCTGCTGCTTAACATCGACCCACTAGAGGCTCGCAAACGCCTAGCCAAGCGAGGCGAAGAAACCGACCGCCTTGAACAGGAGGACAACAGCTTCTTTGAGGATGTGGCCGGCGCCTATCGACAGCTTGCTGAACGGGAGCCAGACCGCTTTACGGTGCTAGACGCAACCTCAACTCGCGAGCAGCTGCTCGACGAGGCTCGCGCCGCTTTGGTCGCGCTAATGCCTGATTCTGACTGACCGCTCAAGCAGGCGAGTAACCGCGTGGCCGCTGCTGAGCGAACTGCCAAGCATCACTGATCATGCCTTCCAACTCGGGGCGCGCGGGCGACCAGCCGAGTTCGGCCCGCACAAGGTCGGAGGCAGCGACCAGCATTGGTGGATCGCCTGCCCTGCGCGGTGCTTCGACAACTGGAATCTCAAGCCCGGTGACCCGCTTGGCCGCCTCAATCACCTCACGAACACTGAAGCCATTTCCGTTGCCCAGGTTGTAGATCCGATGCGTCCCCGGCTCAGCCTTCTCAAGTGCCAGCAGGTGTGCGGCAGCGAGATCCTCAACATGAATGTAATCGCGGACCGCAGTGCCATCCGGCGTCGGGTAGTCAGTTCCAAAGATGCTGACTTGATCAAGTAACCCTTGAGCGGTTCGCAGAACATTCGGAATCAGGTGCGTCTCAGGCTCATGATCCTCGCCACATGGGCCACTGGCGCCAGCAACATTGAAGTAGCGAAGCGAAACAGCACCGAGGCCGTGAGCCGCAGCTTCAGCGGTGATCATTTGGTCTACCGCGAGCTTGCTCTCGCCGTAAGGATTGACCGGTCGAGTCGGGCAGTCCTCAGCGATTGGGACGACCTCAGGCTCGCCGTAAACAGCACAAGTCGATGAGAAAACGAGCCGCTTGATGCCTGCGGCACGGATTGCATCGAGCAGGTTAAGTGATCCGGTGATGTTGTTTCGCCAGTAGAGCTCTGGGCTCGTTACCGACTCGCCGACCAATGCGAAGGCAGCGCAGTGAAGGACTCCGTCAAAGGCTCCAGCAGAGAGTGCGGTTGTCAGCGCCTGCGCATCAAGCAGGTCACACTCAACAAACTCTGCACCTGCGGGGATCGCCTCGCGGTGACCGCGACCGAGGTTGTCGAGCACGGTTACTTCGTGTCCAGCCGCCATCAGCACGCGAGCGCTTACCGATCCGACATAGCCGGCTCCACCTGTGACGAGCAGTTTCATTGCGATCGAAGGCTACGCGAGATTCACGTTCAACGGGCGCCAACCCGGAAACAGCGACATTCCATTCAGGTCGTCCTAGACTGGAAACATGGAAATACTCGCTGTTTGCTGCAACTCGGTGTGCATTCCGTCCGACCTAAACGGGATGCTGCACGACCCGTTGATTCGCCTGCCACGCCCCCGGCAGATCGTTGATTCGGACATCCGATGAAGGCAATGAAGAGGAGCGCACGGCGATGACAAAGGCAACTGAAAACACAATTACAACGGAACTTCTTGAGGGAGACCGTCTCGCCGTAGGTAGGAGATTCACCACCGCTGGCGAGAACCCTTTCGACAGCGTCGAATGGGAGACCCGTGACGCGATCATCGGCCATGGCGGCAACATCTCCTTCGAACAGCGTGGCGTTGAATTCCCAACTAGCTGGTCACAGAACGCGACCAACATCGTCACTCAGAAGTACTTCCGTGGGCAGACCGACTCGCCGGAGCGTGAGCACTCGGTAAAGCAGATGATCGGTCGTGTCTCCGGGACGATCGCCAACTGGGGCCGTGAACGCGGCTACTTCGCAACCGACGATGCCGCCCAGTCATTTGAAGATGAGCTGACTTACATTCTGCTGCACCAGCTTGCTGCCTTCAATTCACCAGTCTGGTTCAACGTTGGATTTGAAGAGACGCCGCAATGCTCGGCCTGCTTCATTCTCTCCGTCGAAGACACGATGGAATCAATCCTCGCCTGGAACACAAAGGAAGGCACGATCTTCCGCGGCGGTTCAGGAGCTGGAATCAACCTCTCAAACATTCGCGGCTCGATGGAACCACTCAAGAAGGGTGGCACCGCATCAGGTCCTGTCTCGTTCATGCGAGGTGCCGACTCATGGGCCGGCACGATCAAGTCGGGTGGAAAGACCCGTCGCGCGGCAAAGATGGTCGTGCTCGATGTTGACCATCCAGACATTCGCAGCTTCATCTGGTGCAAGGCCAAGGAGGAAGACAAGGCTGAGGCGCTGCGTGACGCAGGCTTTGACATGTCAATCGATGGCGACGGATTCACCTCAATCCAGTACCAGAACGCAAACAACTCTGTTCGTGTAACCGATGACTTCATGGAGGCCGTCGAGAAGGACGGCGAGTGGAGCCTGATTGCCCGCGCAACCGGTAAGCCGGTCGGCGAGCCAATCAAGGCCCGTGACCTGATGCGCGACATCTCAGAGGCAGCATGGCGCTGTGCTGACCCGGGAGTCCAGTACGACACGACTATCAACCAGTGGCACACCTGCCCTAACTCGGGTCGAATCAATGCCTCAAACCCTTGCTCCGAGTACATGCACGTTGACGATTCGGCCTGCAACCTCGCATCAATCAACCTGATGAAGTTCCGCAATGACGACGGCAGCTTCGATGTCGCAGCATTCGAGCATGTTGTTGATGTTGTCTTCCTTGCTCAGGAGATCATCGTTGGCGCCTCCTCTTACCCAACTGAGGGAATTGGCGTCAATGCCAACGCATTCAGGCAGCTTGGCCTTGGCTACGCAAACCTCGGCGCCTTCCTGATGTCAAACGGCATGGCCTACGACTCTGAAAAGGGTCGCGCTACGGCCGCTGCGATCACATCGCTTATGACTGGTCGCGCTTATCGCGCCTCAGCCCAGATCGCATCGGCAGTCGGCCCGTATGAGAAGTACGAGCAGAACCGCGAGCCACACAACTCAGTAATGAGGATGCACCGCGATGCCTCCTACGAGATTGACACTGAGAACACGACCGACGAGCCACTGCTCGCAGCCGCGCAACGCTCCTGGGATGAAGCTGTCGTACTCGGTGACGAGAGCGGCTATCGCAACGCTCAGGCAACGGTGCTCGCGCCAACCGGAACGATCTCATTCCTGATGGACTGCGACACAACCGGGGTCGAGCCTGATTTCTCGCTCGTCAAGTTCAAGGAGCTTGTTGGTGGCGGCTCAATGACAATTGTCAACCGCACCGTTCCACTCGCACTTGACACGCTCGGTTACAGCGGTGAGCAGATCGCTGAGATCGAGGCACACATCAACACCAACAACACGATTGTCGGTGCACCTCACCTCAAGGAAGATGATCTCTCCGTCTTCGATGTTGCCGTCGGCGAGCGGGCGATCAGCCACCTTGGCCACATCAAGATGATGGGTGCCGTTCAGCCATTTATCTCAGGTGCGATCTCCAAGACCGTCAACCTTCCGAGCACGGCAAGCGTCGAGGACATCGCCGACGCCTACACCGAGGCATGGCGTCTGGGAGTCAAGGCACTCGCGATCTACCGCGACGGGTCAAAGACTGCCCAGGCACTTCGCACCGATGCTCAGGATGAGAAGGCTGACGCTGAGCCCGCTGAGCTTGCCGGTCCGCGGCGTCGCAGGATGCCGCGTGAACGCCAGTCGCTTACCCACAAGTTCTCGATCGGCGGCCATGAGGGTTACATCACCGCTGGCATGTACGAGGACGGTTCGGTCGGCGAGATCTTCCTGACCGACATCGGTAAGGAAGGCTCAACGCTACGCGGAATGATGAACGCCTTCGCAACCTCGATTTCCGTTGGCCTTCAGTACGGAGTGCCACTTGAGACATTGGTGCGGAAGTTCTCCTACATGCGCTTCGAGCCGGAAGGCATCACGCAGAACCCGGAGATTCCATTCGCGAAGTCAATGCCTGACTACATCATGCGCTGGCTTGCATCGCGCTTCCTTGATGCCGAGATCCAGGAGGACCTTGGAATCATGACCGCCGATGTCCGCGCAAAGAAGGTCGCCGAGGAGACCGCGACTTCGATCAACTCTGACACGGCCGGTCCTACCAACGGCAATGGCAACGGTAATGGCAACGGCGCAACGCTTGAGGCAAGGCCAGCGGCATCAGCTATGACCGACGTTCCACCGGTCCAGCCAGCCGCAATCAAGGGATTGGAGCTTGGTCCAGCCTGCCAGCAGTGCGGTGGCATGATGCAACGAACTGGCTCCTGCTACACCTGCCCAAGCTGTGGCAACAACACCGGCTGCGGTTGATCGCAGTCGCAAGCGACTGATAACAGCCGGTCGTTAGCGGCTGTTATCCAGGGTTTGAAGTTCAGAGAGGGTCGCCGAGAGGCGGCCCTCAGCTGTTTAGAAGCTGACCGTCTCAGCCAGACCGTCAAGCACCTCGCGGTACATGACGCGCTTGATCTCGGCTACGACCGAGCGAGTCTTGCCGGTCAGCGCCTGAGCTCGCTCGATTGCGAGCGGCAAGACCTGATCCTCCGGAGCGGTCTGATCGGCAATCCCCGCGGCAAGCGCTTCAGCAGCGTCGTAGCGGCGGCCAGTCAGCATCGCTTCATGCGCATCAGCAGGAACGAGCTTCGCCTGGACGAGCTTTGCCATCCCAAGCGTGAATGGGATGTTGATGTCGACCTCAGGGAGGCAAAAGTAACCTCGGTCATCGCGCATTACGCGAGCATCACAGGCCAAAGCGAGCATTGCACCACCGGCGAAAGCGTGACCATTGACGGCTGCAATCACAGCGGTAGGGAATCCAACAAGCCGGGCATAGAGCTCCTGGAGTCCATTGACGACCTCTGATGGCCCACCCTCAGGAGCTGCGGCCATCCAATCGAGATCCAGTCCATTTGAGAAGTACTTGCCGCCTCCGGTAATGACAACTGCGGCTGCTCCCTCCGAGGCCTCAACCTCATCGAGCGCGCTCTTGAAGGCTCCCAGCATCGTTGGATTGAAGCGGTTCTCCTCAGCAACCATCCGCAGTACAAACACTTCACCGCTGCGAGTCGTCTCAATCACTTGCTGCTCCTTCGTCCGGGGTCAATCGACAGAGCGGAAACCCTACGCGTTGCGCTCCGCGCCCGGAGTTACCGCGTAGGAACTTCGTCGACTTCGCGCTGCCGCTGCTGGCTACGGCGACTTACAACCAGCAGCACGCAGCCAGCCAACCAAACAACAAGCGAGACGCCACTAACAGCAAGACCTGCCGTCAAACCGGGAACCGAGTACTGCCAAACAACCGTGTGGCTGCCTGCCTCAACAAATACGCCTCGCATCGCAACATCGGCATGGACTGCGTTTGCCGGCCGTTGATCGACGGTGACGCTCCAGCCAGGTGCCAGCCGATCATCGAGGACAACGAGCCCCGGCTTAGCGAGCTGGGCGCTAATCGCTACACGGTCGTTGCTTTCACTGACAACCTGTGCCACACCCGCAGACCTAGGTCCCCACCCTGCTGGCAGAGAACCTGTCGATGTCTCAACGATCGCTGTAGCTGGAGGACGGTAGAGAGGCGATGCGATCGCTCCAAGCGCTTCCCTCAAGCTCGCAACCGCTATCAACTGGCTAGCAACCCGGACGCGGGGCACGGAATTGCGGTTATCGTAGACCGCACCATCCTTGCGGCTGTGGACGAGCACCAAACCACTGCCTGCGGCTGGCGGTTGCGTCCCAGCCGGCAGCACAAGCCAGCGCGTGCCAAGCGCGCTTAATGCTTTGAGTCCGGCAGTTCGCTGCGCCTGCTCAGCCTTGAGATTGATCGTTTGGGCGAGCAAGATCAGCATTTGGCGATAGCGCTGATCGGGCTGAGGCGGGTCGTAGCCTCGCGGGCTGCGAAGACCAAACTTCATCCCAAAATCAGCTGGCAGTCCCTCGCCGAAAATTCCACCGCCGAGTGCGACTACGCGACCAGAGGACGAGCGTGGTTCAAGAAATTGAATCAGCGGGGTAGCTCCGGGCGAAGCGATCGCCGGCGAGGGAGCCGGCTGATAGCCATCGGCAAAACGAACCATGTCGACGGCAACAAGCAGCAGAACCGAAACCAAGGCGACACCAAGCCAGCTGCGGCGCGACTTTGATCTGATCACAGCACCAAGCGCAAGCGCAGAACCTGCGAGCAGCAACCACCAGAAAATCGCAACAAGCGCGACCGAACGAGCCGCCTGCGGATCAAAGCCGGAGAGGAAGTGGCGTCCGGAATCAGCGAACGTACCTCCATCCGGTCGGATTACCAAGAGGCCCGCAACAGCCACCGCCACCACGACGAATGCCGCCGCCCAAATCCGCCTCGCCGAAACGCGGGCATCAATCAGCGCTTGCAAACCAAAGGCCGCAAGCAATGTCAGCGAAAGCTGGAACCAGAGCGTCATTCGCGCATCTCGGGCACGATCAAATCCAGGCAGGCTGGTTACCAGCGAATGGATGCCCGGTACGCCAAACGCCACCGCGAGTCCAATGCAAGCGAGGACAACCAATGGTGCCTTGCGACGCCACCCGCCGGATGTGAACAGCGCAATAAGCGCGAGTACCGCCGTAACCGAACCCGCGTAGAGCGTCCGCTCCTGGAAAAGCCCGCCCTTCACCAGCGGTGGGAAGTGACTAAGTCCATCGGTAGCGACCGACGTTGGCCTGCCCCACCAGTCAGGGAAGGCGATCGTCGTAAGTGAGAAGTCCGGCAGCGTGAAACTTCCGCCGAGCCGTTCAAGTGCTCCAACCGTGCCGCTCGAGGCAAGACCGACCGGAATCAGGAAGAAGCCTCCGAGGCCAAGGCCAAGGGCTATGCCTCCCGCAACGCAGGCGATCCGCTTGATGCGAGTTGCGAGGGAAAGATCCTCAATCAATAGGCCACGAATCGGCGCATAGAGAGCGAGCGCTCCAAGCAGGTGTGTGAGCGTCCCTGGGTGACCGCCGAGCGCTGCAGCAAGAACAACCAGAGCGAGTCCAAGGATTGCGCGCGGTCGGCCACCGATCAGGATTCGCTCAGCAAGCAGCAGCGCCCAAGGCAGGAGCACAGCGACAGCGACATGCACTCCGTGCGACAGCCAGAGAACGTTGAACGCACAGAGCGAGAAGGCAACGCCAGCGACGACACCCGGCCAAAAGCTGCACCGCAGCTGCCGTGCGAACAGATAGGCCCCAATCCCAGCAATCCACAACTTCAGAAACGCCGAAAGCGCGAGTCCCGCCCCAAGCGGCAACAGCCAGACCGGCAGGTTGAACGGGCCAAACAGTGCGGCCTGGGCATTTGAGTAGAAGGGGGTCCCGCTAAGTACCAGCGGGTTCCAGGTCGGCAGCGACCCACTGCTAATTGCGTCACGCGCAAACAGCGTCCATGGGTGCATCTGAAGCGGAACATCACTCAGCTCCGGGTTGAGCGCAGCGATGTTCGCTGGCGCATCGGTTGACCATGGCAGCACCGTGTAGAGGAATCCACTAGGCACCATCAGTCCGCCACCAAAGAGCGCATCGCGCAGGACGAAGGCAATTGGTACGGCCAGCAGGGCTGCTGCCGAAAGCAGCTGATGCCGCTTAGCTGCCGCCAAGAAAGCGGTAATCCATGACTCTCCGCTGAAGGGGTCAGCGGCGGTCGGCCGATTGGCGCCGTTCGGCATCAGCACAGAATAGGCCGCCCCCGGTTGGACGGAACCTGCGTGACACGACCACCTGACCTGTCAGCATCTCGCAAATGCGCCGACCACTGATCGTTTCACTCCTTGCTTTGACCATCGCCTCACTCGGAGGCCTTGCTTCCGAATCAGGAGCAAGCTCCTCGAGCCCCGTCAAGTGCGGCGCTTCATTCACGGTTCTTCACAACGATCGCATTGGCTCAGTGACATTCCCACAAGGGCCCTACTCAATGACTGCAACGACGATCAGCTGCTCGCAAGCATCAACACTGTTCGCACAGTTCCTTCAGGACTGGGACGGCAAACTGCCGAGCGGCTGGAAGGTCAGCATCTCGGGCAACACAAGGCATTTCACTCGCAGCGGTTCGACACAGGCATTCACCGCCACCCCAGAGACAAAGCCAACTCCGACACCAACACCTGAGCCGACACCATCAAGCCTTACCTGCCCGGGTTCATTCCGAGTAATGCACAACGACAGGATCGGCGCGATGTCGCTACCAGCGGGCAACTACAGGATCACTCGCCTTACGTCCGGTTCAGTCTCCTGCCCAACAGCGTCCGTCCAATTCGCCTACTTCCTCGATCATGACAGCGCTGGCAACCTTCCATACCCATGGAAGATGAACACGGCAACAAAGACCTTCTACCGTGGATCGGCAAACAACGGCTTCCGAGTCAAGCTGATCTCAACGGCTGGATTCGGCGCTAGCCGCTACCCAGCGCCCGGCGAGGACAGCTGCACGTCCAACTACAAAGTCAACTACGGCGCCAATGTCGGTGGGCTCGACATTCCAGCTGGCCCATACGCAATTACGGCACTGGGCGGTGCAACATGCGCACAGGCAATTGCGGCCGCTAATAGCTTCATTGCCAGCGATTGGCTGCCAGGCCACTGGACCGCAAATACTGAGACTGGGACCTTCCGCCGACGTGGCAGCAGCTATGGCTTCAGGCTGGATCCGCTGTTTGCAAGCTCTGCCTTTACAGGCTAAAGCCTGATCTCTCTAACAATCAGCGGCTAAGCGGCATCGGTGGTATACGATGTTCGGGAATGCCGTAGTGCCCTGAACAGCGGAACTCGATGAACCCAAAGCCAAACAGCTACCACCTTCGAGCGATCCTTGCCACGCTTGCGCTAGCGATTACTCTGCCATCAGCGGCCATCGCCGAAGTACACGTTGACCCGGGCTCAGGCACCGGCGAGCAGTACGCGCCGCCGCTTGACACGGTCAGAACCCAAACAAAGGTCACCAAGCCAGCACCATCGGAGCCGCAGAGCTACGACAACAGTTACTCGCAGAGCACTCCAACACCCGCACCGCTTCCCACAGTCGCTAAGCCGGACACGAGAGCGGCCGATCGCAAGCGAGCCGTCGTTACCGCCCAACAGATTGCCGATGACTACAGCGGTTGGCTGATTGACCGTTTCGGTAACCGCGTACGCAATGGCTGAGCGGAGCCCAGCCACGCGTGGCCTGCGCTGGTCAGCTCTACTCGCACTAGTGCTTGCGCTCGCGCTGCCATCCGGCGCCATCGCAGAGGTCCACACCGACCCAAGCTCGCCTCCGAATGAGGAGTACGCGATCCCGATTGATCAGGCTCGCAACAGCGCAGGAAATAACGCCACAACAAAGACAACCAAGACCGATACCCAGGCTGGAGCGGCTGCAGGCGGATCAAACGGCTCTGGTGGCGATGATCTTGGTCCCGCGATCGGCATCGGCATTGGACTGCTCGCGATCGGCCTTGGCATCGGCTTCCTGATTCGCTCACGCAGCGGCGGAAGAGGCCCAACAGCACCGGACAGCCAGCAGTAAGCGGCCGGTACCGCACCTGCTGCGAACAATTTCGCATGCTGCTCAGTGACGCGGTGCTACCGATAGGCTCCCCGCCGATGACAACTTTGACAGGATCGAAGCGATGCGCGCGCTAATTACTGGTGGTGGCGGATTTATTGGTAGCAATCTGGCGCGTGGCCTGCTCGCAGCCGGTCATGAGGTCAGGGTGCTCGACAACTTCTCGACCGGCAGACGCGAGAATCTTGTGGAGATAAAGGGCGACATTGAGCTAATGGAAGGCGACATCCAGAGCGCCGGTCAAGTGACCGATGCCGTCCAAGGTATTGATGTTGTCTTCCACCAGGCGGCGCTTCCATCTGTGCCGCGTTCGATCAGCGACCCTGTCACTAGTAGCACTGTCAACGTCAACGGAACGCTCAATGTCCTTGTTGCTGCAAGGGATGCCGGTGTCACACGCACGGTCTTCGCCTCCTCCTCATCTGTCTACGGTGCGAACCCGGCACTCCCAAAGGAAGAGCAGATGGCAACGCTGCCGATGTCGCCTTATGCGGTTTCCAAGCTTGCGGCTGAGGGGTACTGCCGCGCATTTACGAATGTCTATGGCATGGAAACCGTCGCGCTTCGCTACTTCAATGTTTTCGGGCCGCTTCAGGACCCAACCTCTCAGTACGCAGCCGTACTCCCAAACTTCATTACAGCCGCGCTCGAGGATCGTCAGCCGACTATTTTTGGCGACGGCGAGCAATCCCGTGACTTCACCTTCATTGAGAATGTTGTCTCCGCGAACATCCTTGCTGCCACGGCACCAGATGCATCGGGGAGAACCTTCAATGTCGCCTGTGGAAAGGCAGTCAAACTCAACGAAGTGATCGAGCTGATCGCCGAGCTAACTGGCAAGACGATTGAGGCTAACTACGAAGATGCCCGCACCGGCGACATTCGTAATTCACTTGCCGACATCACCGCCGCAAGCGAAGTACTCGGCTATCAGCCGCTGGTTGACTTCCGCGAGGGGCTGAGCCGGACAATCGACCACTTCAGATAGTGGCGCTGCCGGCCAGCGAGGAGAGTTCACCAATCGAGGTCGCCTCGAGAATTAAGATCCTTCGTGTGATTGCGCGACTGAATGTCGGCGGACCCGCGCACCATGTCTCGCTGTTGACTGTCGGGCTTGACCCGGATCGCTTCGAGACAACACTGGTTACTGGCCAGGTTGGCGCCGGCGAAAAGGAGATGCAAACTGCCGTTGAGCGCGCCGGAAGCAATCTCGTCCGGCTACCCTCGCTTGGTCCATCACTGGATCCAGTCGAGGACTTCAAAGCGACTGCCGAATTGGTGAGGATGATTCGCACAACGAGACCGGCCATCGTCGCGACTCACACTGCCAAGGCTGGATTTACTGGCCGCCTTGCCGCACTTCTCGCTGGCCGACCGAGGCCGATCATCGTCCACACCTTCCATGGCCATGTCCTAGATGGCTATTTTGGCCGCCTCAAGACAACGCTCTACAAGACTCTTGAGCAACTGCTCGCGCATGTCACGGACCGGTTCGTCGCAGTAAGTCAACGCACCGTTGATGATCTCGTCGCACTGAGGATCGCGCCACGTGCAAAGTTCAAGGTAATCCCGCTTGGACTCGATCTCTCTGAAATGTTGAACAGCACGGCCGCAGACGGCGCTGGGTTCCGCGATGAGTTTGGAATTAAGCCAGAGGAAAAGCTGATTGTGATCCTCGGCCGTCTGGCTCCGATCAAACGGATGCAGGATGCAATTACCGCCTTCGCGAGGCTTTCAGCTAAGCATCCGGAGGCAAGGCTCGCAGTTGTCGGCGATGGCGAGGAACGCGAAGCGCTCGAGAGGATCGCGGCAAGCTTTGACCTCGGAGACCGGATTATTTTCACCGGTTTTCGCAGCGACCTAAAGGCCGTTCATGCGGCAACTGACATCGCACTGCTCACCTCAGCGAATGAGGGGACGCCGGTTTCGCTTATTGAGGCTGCTGCAGCTGCCACTCCAATCGTCGCAACACGAGCGGGCGGAGTACCGGAGGTCGTAACTGACGAGATGGGCTTTGTGGTTGGAATTGAGGATGTCGACGCGATCGCAAATGCCTGCGAGCAACTGCTCAACGACGGCGATCTGCGCGAACGGATGGGTGCCGCTGGCCGTGAACGGGTTCGTGTGCGCCACAGCGCCGAGCGCCTCTATAGCGATATCACCGAACTCTACGAACAGCTACTAAGCGAGCGAAATAGATGAGTGCCACGGCAGCTGTTCGCTCAGACCAGACGGCTGAGGAGACTTCGCGAAGCAGGCGACACTTCGGGAACCTCCTGAGTGGCAACCTGCTTAACAAGGGGCTGCGCTTTGTTGCTGCCGCGGTACTAGCTAGAGCGCTTACTCTCGATGAGTTCGGCGTCTTCAATGTTGGAATTGCTATTTCCGGCGTGCTTGTTGTGGCCACGAGCCTCGGCCTTCCAGAGATTGGAACGCGCGAGGTGGCGGTCAGCCCCGGACAGGCCTCCGACACAGCCGGCCGCGTTGTTGGCGGACGCCTAATTGCATTTCTGCCAGTCGCAATCATCACCTGCGCTATCGGCTCACTTGCCTGGCCGGGTCACCTAGAGATATTTGCTGCCGCAATGCTGATGGGCCTACCAATGGCGGCAGCTGCCGACTGGCTGGCTCGAGGGATGGAGCAGATGCGGGTTGTTGGCTACAGCGTCGCCGTCGGAGGGGCGGTAACGGCAATCGGCTCGGGTGCCCTCTATTTCGTCGGAGCATCGGCTACTTCGGCACTGCTTGTCTTCGGATTTGCTGAACTTGTTGCAGCCTCTATCTGCTGGATCGCGGTTCGCAGCAGCGCGCGACCGCGGATAAAGCTTTCCGGCCTAAGCAGCATGCTGCGGCAGTCTTGGCCGATAGCGCTCTCCTCAATTGCGATCTACTCATATCTGGCGAATATCGACACGATCATCATGGCGGGCACCCGAAGCACGGCCGAAGCAGGCCTCTACAGCGGTGCGTACCGGCTGTTTCTCGCCTTCAACATGATCCCCCTGTTCGCTGCCTACGCGGCATTTCCAATCATTTCGCGAGCCGCACATGAGGGCCGCTTGGCTGAAGCTCGCGTCACGCTAAGCGAGAACCGCAAAGACCTGCTCTGTTTCGCGCTTGTCACAATCGCCATAATTGAACTTCTTGGTGAACAGATGCTCGGCCTAATGTTTGGTGCGCCGTTCAGAGCAGTTGCTCCAACGCTTGTGTTGCTCTCTGCGGCCGTGGGCTGGTACTCAATCGGGTATCCCGATGGCTACAGCCTCGTTGCTGAAGATCGCAGCCGCGGATTCCTAGCCGGTGCGATCACGGCAAGCGTTCTAAGCCTTGCGCTTGACCTGCTGCTGATTCCTTCAATGGGCCCACCCGGAGCCGGCCTCGCGACGACGATTGCATTTCTTGCCGCAGCTGCGGTGTGGATGCTTTGGCGTGGTCGCCCCGACCGATCAACAGTGATCGTGATTCTGCTCGTTGCTGCAGCGTCAGCTGGCGCACTGCTGATTGGCTTGGCTAGCTGGTCAAACACTCTGATCGGATCAGTGACGCTGGCGATCGCGCTTGTCGGCTGTGTAATGCGGATATCGCAACACCGAGCACGGCGGCGGAAGCGATGACTGCCGAGCGCTGGGTTGCACTGCTTACAGCCCTGATTCTGCTCGCTGGCTGCTGGCGAGTTGCAGTTGCATCAATGAGGCGCGGTGACGGCCTACTGACAGCTGAAACAGTCTTCCTGGCCGTATGGGGAATGGCGCTTGGCCTGTTCGCAATTCCGTGGATCCGCTACACACAAAGTTCGCTCGAGGCGTGGGTCGCCATCTACGGCTCAATCGCGACTTTCATGCTTGGCTGCTGGGCTGCGCGACGCAGGCTGCAGGCAATGCCAGCAAGGCCAGCTGGCGAATCCTTGATTGGCTTTAACCAGAGGCGACTGGCGATCACCTGGCTGGTGCTGTTCGTACTCGGCCTGACTGGCTTTGCAGCATTCGTACTTGCTGTTGATGCTTCGCTCGGCTGGGAATCGCTGCTCACAAACCCACAGGCGACCCGCTCGCTGCAGTCAGCCAGTCAGACCTTCAAGAGTGACTACGGACTTTGGAAGCTGCTGACCTATTTCAATCAGGTCGCATTCCTGCTCTGGACGATTGGCTTGCGGGCCCGACTGTTTGGTGGCCGCTGGCGAATTGCCTACTTCGTTGGTGCTGTCTCGCTTGTTCCATATGTGTTCACTGGCGACCGAACGCTGATCCTCACCTCGCTGATCTGGATAGCTCTCTTCCACCTCCTTTGGCGACCACCTGCCCAGCCGAAACGCTTCGCAATGCTGATTGGGATCAGCGCGATTGCGCTAATAACCGTCTTCAGCCTGCTTGGCGCGAGGGTTGGAAAAACGATTGATGCCCATCCGGAGATCTCGACTCGTATGACCACGCAGACGCTCAGTGTGCTCGCGCTGCCATACGTCTACTTAACAGGAAACACGCCGACCTTTTCGCAACTGATCAAGGATCCAATCCGACCCCATACCGATGGCAAGCTGACATTCCTTCCGCTTGTCAAGGTTGCGCACAAACTCGGTATTGGAGCTACTCCACCGGAACAGGTCGGTGCCTTCTACCCGATTCCGTTTGACACCTTCAACAATTACGGCTGGCTGGGCAACATCTACCTCGACTTTGGGCTGATTGGCTGCCTAGTAGTGCCACTTCTATTTGGCTTCCTCGCCTGCTGGCTGGTGCTGCTTGCGCTGCGTAAGGGATCGCTGATCGCAATCTGGTTTGGCTCGCTTGCACTGTTTGTAGTTGCCTACACGCCGCTGATCAACAAGCTTGCGAGCACACTCGTCTGGCAGTACATGCTGCTCGGGCCGCTGATTGTTCTGATCGTGCGCGACAAACCCACTCCGCGCGAAACAGTCACGGCGCTTCGCAGGAAGTTTGCCGGCCTACCGAAAGCTGTTCGCATTTCAACCGTGGCGGCCAGCCTAATTCTGCTGCTGGTCCTCGCAGCGCTGGCAGCGACGCGCTCAGAGCGCCAGACAACGCCACCGCCGCTCGCCGCGACCGTTGAACACGCCAAGTTGCTTACCTTGAAGACTGCGGAATCGGGAGTGCTGCCAGGCGCCTATGCACTGGCTTCGCGACTGCACGCCGCCGATCCAGCCCACATTTATCGCCAAATGTGCCTGCAAGGCTCCGAACCGGCGGCTAACGGTGTGATTGGAGTTTTCACGGAGGGTCCCGTTCTGCGCCTCGCGTCGCGGGACAGCAGCGGCAGGCTGCTCGACAGTGCCCCCGCCCCGATCGACCTTGCCAACGCGACTACGGCAACAGTCCTTAGACCCGTTAACCGCGACTACGAGCTGCTGCTAACTCCAGACAATGTGCTCGGTAATGCCGTCGCAAACCTCAGCCTGCCAAGTAGTCCGAAGATTGGAGCAACCGCCGAGCTCGAGTTCCGCTCTCGCGATCTTTCGCTCCTGAGAGATGCTCACCCATATGTAGTTCTGGGCTATTGCACGGAGACAGTCCAACCCGGGCGGCGCCGCAAGGCGTTGGCGATCCCAATTTCAGCCGGAGCAGCGAGCAATGGATCACGAACCTATCGTGCAACAACGAAAGCCACGAAACCCGGTTTCGCTCTAATCGGCGTCTTTGCAGACAGCCCTGAATCGGCCGCCAGGATGCGCGATTCGATCGTCGGTGGCTACCGGCTGACGATTAGTCCGCCGGCCGGCTGACGCTGACCCAGACGCCAACGCCAAGGCGGCTTGAATCAAGAAAGCGATTGACGATTCCTTCGGCAGAGAGCACCGAAGGCTTCGTGTCCCAAGTCGGCGCTGGAGCATCGCCGAGGTCAACAATCTCACCGGCAGGGCGTGAGGCCCGCGCGCCATCAAGGAAGGCTACGAGGTCGCGGCCAAGGCCAAAGTAATGAGTTCCGCTCACCTGCAGGCCATTGCTCTCAAGTATCCGCTCAAGCGATCGCCCGCTCCAGTAAGTGAAGTGGTCGTCAACGACCATTGACCAGCGCATCCCCCGCAACCTTGCGACAAGAGACTTGCGGTTTAGCGTTGTTATCTCACCGCTCCCACCGGGAGCGATCAGATTCGCGAAGCGCTTTGCAAAGTCGGTTGGTGTCGGCGTGTGCTCAATTGAGTCCCACGAACAGACAACATCGAAGCTTCCCCACTCGATGTCATCAACCTCTTCAAGAGTGCCCTGCCAAACGACTGCGCCACCCTCGCGAGCCTTGGCAACCGCTGATGGGTTCATCTCAATTCCGAACGGTTGCCAGCCGCGCTCCGCAGCTAGCTTGATGAATTGACCATCAGCGCAGCCAACATCAATCATGCGATTACGCCCAGGTGCTGGTGGGCCAATCGCGTCAAGTCGTCGTTCAAACAGGACACGCTTACGCGACTCAATTACTTCGAAATATGCGGCGACGTCGTACTCCTGATCAACATACTTTTCATAAACCTGATCGCGGGGCTGAGGATTGCTGTAGACGAGGTCGCAATCGAGGCAGCAGTAGAGCGTCAGTTTCGTCCCGATAGTGACCGACGATGAGCGACGCCCAAGCGCCGATGATGGGCGGGTACCGCGCTCGCCATGGAAGCGCTCCCGTTGCGATCCACAGGCTGGGCATGCCTCCAGACGAAATCCGCCAGCCGGCGGCAGTTGCTCAGACATACAGGTGAGATTACTAAGTCGCTTATCGGGCAATGCTTGGCAGTGCGCGAAACAGACCATTGCGCGCAACTTGCAGCGGCGCGTGTAACAGTAGTCGCGTGGGCTTTAGTGGAAAAATCGGCTATGCAGCCAACAGCAGCGACCTCCAGCACCCCGCGGACCGTCGGCGCTTCCCCGTCTGGGCCGAGAGCCGCGGAGTTGACTGGGAAATCGCCGACCCATCGAAGCAATACGACCTCGTAGTTGTTACGCCAAGGGCCGACCTAAACCTCTGGCGTACTAAGACCTCGGGTCAATCGAAGTTGATCTTCGACATGGTCGACTCTTACCTGGCGATTCCAGCTACGAATCTAAAGCAGGCGCTGCGCGGGCCAGCAAAGTTCCTCGCGGGCGAAGCCAGCACCCCCTTTTACAGCTACCGCAAGGCGATTGAACGGATTGTCGAGCAGGCAGATGCAGTGACCTGCGCAACACCAGAGCAGGCTTCTGCGCTGGTTCCCTTCAATGACAATGTCCATTCAATTCTCGACATTCACAGCGGTCTAATCAGGAGCATCAAGGATGACTACGCCGCCCACCAGCCATTCAGGCTTGTCTGGGAGGGTCTCGGGACGAATGTTCACTGGTTTGAACTGATCGCGCCGGTTCTAGCCGAAGTCGCCCAACAACACCCAATCTGTCTGAACATCATCTCCGACATTGAGTTTCACGAATTCGTCCAGAAGTTCGGTCGCCGGCGAGTTGCAGCAATCACCGCCGACTTTGCCGAGGATGTAAGGCTCTACCAATGGAGCGAAGACTTCCTCTCGCTGATTGCAACGAACTGCGATCTGGCAGTGATTCCGCTACCGGTCGATCGTGCCTATGCGACCGACAAGCCTGAAAGCAAGCTGGTGTCCTTCTGGCGAATGGGATTGCCGGTCGTTACAGCTGCTACCCCCGCTTACAAGAGAGTTATGAGCGACGCCGGGCAGGAACTTACGTGCTTTGACCAGCAGCAGTGGTTAAGCGCAATTACTCGAATGATTGAGGATGCTGGCGAGCGCGAACAAGCCGGCCGCGAAGGTCGCCGCTACGCGGATCAGGTCTATGGCGAGGAGCAGCTGCTGGCTCGCTGGGACTCGGTAATTGAGTCGCTTGAGACAGGTTCCGGTCGCTCTCGTGCCACAGACGCATAAGCGAGCGTAATAAGTCATGATTAGAACCCAATGCGAGTACTAATCACCGGCGGTGCAGGATTTATTGGTTCACACCTCAGCGACGCGCTGCTCGCACGCGGTGACCGAGTCCACATTCTTGACGATCTGTCGACCGGATCAATCGAGAACTTCCGCCACCTGCGCGAGAACCCGAACTTCGAATACACGATCGACAGCTGCACAAACAAGCCGGTCGTAGCAGAGCTCGTTGATGAGGCAGACGTTGTCTTCCACCTTGCCGCCGCAGTTGGCGTTGAACTAATCGTCGAGTCGCCGGTGCGGACAATCGAGACGAATGTTCACTGCACCGAAATCGTTCTCTCGGCAGCAAGCAAGAAGCACACACCTGTTCTGGTCGCATCAACCTCCGAGGTCTACGGCAAGTCAACTGAGTTGCCTTTCCGTGAGGACGGCAACCTCGTGATGGGCGCAACTGACATCGGCCGCTGGTCATACGCCTGCTCTAAGGCAATCGACGAGTTCCTTGCGCTTGCCTACTGGAAGGAGCGCAAGCTGCCAACCACGGTTGTTCGTCTGTTCAACACAGTCGGCCCACGCCAGACCGGCCAGTACGGAATGGTGATCCCCAAGTTTGTCCGCTCAGCTCTTTCCGGCCGTGACCTGCATGTCTACGGTGATGGCCAGCAGTCACGCTGCTTCTGCCATGTCGGCGATGTAGTCCAAGCGCTCACCGGGCTGATGGACGACCAGAGCAATGTTGGGCGCGTATTTAACGTTGGCTCAACTGAAGAGATCACGATTCAGGCTCTCGCCGAACGGGTAGTCGAATTTTGCGATTCAAGCTCGGAGATTGTCAGCCTCTCTTACGAAGAGGCTTATGAGGAAGGCTTCGAGGACATGATGCGACGCGTACCTGACACAAGCCGCATCAAGGATGCGCTTGGCTGGCAGCCAACGCGCAGTCTCGACGACACCCTTGGGGACATCGTCGAGCACGAAACGACAAGCCTCCAGGCTTAGGCGACCATGTCGCTGGAGCTTCGGCTGCTCCTGTCGGTCGGGCTTGCGTTCGCGCTGGTTCTGATTGCCACTCCCTATGTGATCCGGCTAGCTAACCGGCTTAACTTCCAGGACAAACCGGCAGCCGGATACAAGGATCACGGCCAGCCAACCCCGTATCTCGGCGGGTTAGCGGTGATGGGCGGCTTCATCATCGTAGTCGCGCTCTTGAGCGGCAGCCCAAGTAGAACGCTGCCTGTGATCGCAGGAATAGTCGTGCTTTGGGCGCTTGGCACGGTTGATGACCGCCGACCGGTCTCACCAGGACTTCGAGTGCTTGTTGAGGCGGCACTCGCAACTGCACTCTGGGCACTAGACCTTGGTTGGAACCTCGGCCTTGGCAGCGCGCTCGATCTGATCCTGACGATCCTCTGGGTGCTAGCGGTTGTCAACGCGATCAACCTGTTCGACAACATGGATGGTCAGGCCAGCACGATGGCGCTTGTCATTTCGATTGGCATCGGCCTACTCGGCCTCGCCGAAGGTGACCAGTGGGTCGCAGTTTCGGGCGCTGCGCTTGCCGGCTCATGCCTTGGATTCCTGCGCTACAACCTTGCCTCTCCAGCAAAGATCTTCCTTGGCGATGGCGGCAGCATGCCGCTGGGGTTCGCGCTTGCCGCACTCGTCATGATCGGTGCTAGCGAATCAGCGGCCGCAGCACAGGCACTCGCGATGGGCGTCCTATTCGTAGGTGTGCCTGCGCTTGATACGGCGCTCGTGATCGTCTCGCGACGCAGGCGGGGCATCTCGGTTCTAACCGGCGGGCGCGACCACCTGACGCACCGTAGCCGTGAACGGCTGCGGACGGCAACAGCCGTAGCTTTCGCATTGGGTGGTTCGCAGGCAGTCCTTGCTGCCCTCGCGCTTGCGTCCTACAAACAGGGATCAATCGCGCTCGTAATCGTCATTCTTTTCTACCTGCTGGCGGCCGGAGGATTGATCATCTTCCTTGACCGGCGCACACTTCCGGCCGGGAACGAGACAGCCGAGGCCGACAAGCCCTCCGAACCACCATCAGCACTCGCTGCGCTAATTGCAAGAATCCCTTGGGAGACCGCGGCGATTGTGCCGCTTGCCGCTGTAATTGCCGCATCGCCGTGGTACTTCGGCGGCTACGGAATAAGTCTCTGGGCTCCGGGCGGGCTGGTCCTACTCGTCGTCCTGATGGCCTTGGTTATTGGTAGGCCAATTGCGATCACAAAGCCCGCAGCGGCAGCCTTTGCGGGACTGTTTGGCCTCGCAGTCTGGTCGCTGATCTCGAGCAGTTGGTCACCTACATCCCACTTCGCGGTCGTCAATGCAGACCGTTGGCTGTTCTACGCACTGGCCCTCGCCGTGCTGGCGATGCTGATCCGTGACACCAAGATCGGCGCGATCCTGCTGAGCGCAAATGGACTCGGAATACTGCTTGTTGTTGTCGTCGTCTACATCCGGCTGCTTGGCAGTGACCCCTCTACCCTGCTTGCTGGTGGACGACTCAACTCGCCGATGGACTACATCAATGGGCTGGGCACTTATCTGGCGATGGGGCTTTGGGGTGCGATCGCATTAGCCGAGCAGCGACGCCGGCTTTGGCTTTCAGCGCTCGGAGCGCTACTCGCCGGATTAACGGTTCCACTGCTGCTGCTGAGCGAGTCGCGCGGTGTGACGCTCGCCTTGGCAGCGTCTGCAGCAGTTGTTCTCTGCCTCGTTCCAGGGCGGCTGCGCCGACTTGCGTTCATCGTCCTGCTCGCAGCAGTCGCGGTCGCCGATACTGGCGTAACACGGCTGGCATTCCAAGCACGCAATGCCTCGCACCCCTTGCTGCCAGCCGATGCTCAGACGATCTTCACGCGAGCCGTAGTCGTAGCGATTCTTGCCTGTCTGATCTGGACACTCGCCTGCTGGTTTGTTGACTGGTGCCGCCAAACGCATCTTGATTGGCTGCTTCTGACTCGCCGAGCAATGCTCGGACTTCTGGCAATTGGGGCGATCGGTATTGGCGTCACGGCAATCGTTAGCAGCAGCCAAATCAGCCGGACGGTAGATAAGCAGTACCGAACCTTCATCAAGGTTGGTAAGGGAAGTCGCGTTCAGTCTGCTGATACTCGGTTGCTGTCAAGCAAGGGGAACCGCTACGACTACTGGCGCGTTGCTTCAAAGACGTGGGCGCAGCACCCGATTATTGGTGCCGGCGCCGCCTCCTTCCCAGCTGAGTATTCGCTCTACAGGCAGACAGTTGAGAATGTTCGTCAGCCGCATAGTCTTGAGTTTGAAACGCTCAGTGAACTTGGTCTAATCGGCGCACTATTACTGCTGCTGTTCGTAGGTTCAGTCTTCTATGCGGCTGGACGACGCGGTCGACGTCTCCGCTCTTCGGCTCTTGATCGAGTTGTGCTCGTTGCACCGCTCGGCGCTTTCACAGCGTGGCTTGTTGATGTCAGCGTTGACTGGGTCCATCTGCTGACGGGAGTAACCGCGGTCGCGATCTGCTCGGCGGCCGTGCTCCTGCGCCCAACTGCAGGTGGACTTCTGCCAGCTTCCGTTGACTTCAGCCGGTTGAGTCCACGAGCGCGCTGGGGCGCAGGAGCGATCGGCGCAGTAATCCTGCTTGGAGCTGGCGCACTGCTCAGCCAGTTGACGCTCACCGACCGTTATGTAACCCGCGCCCAGGAGGAGTTGCAGACCAACCCGCGCGCCGCAGTCGCTGACGCTGACCGCGCGCTGCGCCTTGACCCAACGCTTATGCAGGCCTACTACATCAAGGCTGGTGCCCTTGAGGGCCTCGGCAATACCGCCGGTACAAAGCGTGCCCTACTTAAGGGCGCGAGTGAGGAACCGCGCAACTTTGTCATCTGGGCGCTGCTTGGCGATTTCGCGGCTCGCTCTGGCGATCTGAAGACGGCCAAGGCTTATTACCAGCGCTCGCTGAGCCTTAACCCTGGCGATCCCGGCATCGCTGACCTCGTGCTTAATCCAGCAATGCAGCCGAAGAGCTAGCAGTGATGGAGTCGAGTGATTCAAAGCGATCCGGCGGTCTGCTCACGCTCGGCTTCGCTGCGCTTGTCGTCTTCTGCCTGTTCGCTGCGCTCGAACTTTCGAACGCCTCAAACGCGCCACGCAACCCAAAGAAAGCGATCTGGGGGCCGAGTCAAGTCGATGGAAAGACGGCCTTCCCGATCTACAAGAAACTCGGAATCAGCATCTACTCGATGGCACTTGACTGGAGTCGCGTGGCGGCTACCAAGCCAGCGAATCCAACCGACCCAAATGATCCTGCCTACAAGTGGCCCGGCTCAGTTACAGGCAGCGTCCGCGAAGCCGGCGCAGCCGGGTTGCGAGTCAGTCTGACGCTCACCAAGGCTCCAACTTGGGCAAATGGCGGCAAGCCCCGACAGTGGGCTCCGACCAACCCAACTGACTACGCAAACTTCGCAACCGCTGCCGCAAAGAAGTTCCCGAATGCCCACCTTTGGATGGTTTGGGGTGAACCAACACGCCGGACAAACTTCATGCCTTACGACAAGGCTCCATCACAGGTAAGAACCCTCACCCCGGGTCAGGCTCAGGGGCCACGCCGCTATGCGCGAATTCTCGATGCTGCCTATCAAGCATTGAAGTCCCCATCACTACCGGGCAGCGACCAAAACCTTGTGATTGGTGGAAGCACATTCACCGCCGGCGACATAAGAACCCCGCTCTGGCTCAAGTACATGCGACTGCCGAACGGAATGCCACCGCGACTTGATCTCTACGGCCACAATGTTTTCTCAACTCGCGAACCGGATCTTCAAAACCCACATTCGAAGTTCAACGCGCTTGACTTCTCAGAGGTCGGATTGCTGGAGAAGCTTGTTACTGAGAACCTCGGCAGGCCCTATGGCAAGAGCATGATCCCGCTGTTCATCTCCGAATGGTGCGTTCCAACCTCCTCGGCTGACGGGGAATTCAACTACTGGGTTGACCCACCCGACCAAGCAAAGTGGATCAAGTCAGCGTTCGACATCGTTAACGGTCACAACTTCATTTATGCACTTGGCTGGATTCACCTCAGCGACGAGCGCAAGAATGGCATCCACCCGCGGACTGCCTGCGGGCTCCTGAATGAGGACGGCAGCAATAAGCCAGGCTTTGATGCCTTCCGCAGGGGATAGAACGAACCTGCACATACGATTCGCGTCCGCGATAGCCTTATTCGCGTGAGAATTGCATCAACTAGCCTTACGCGCCGCTCTCGGCGGATCGCTGTGTTACTGATCGCAGCGGCACTCTCTGCCGTTGCTGTTGCTCCAGCCGAAGCCAAATTCAATACGAAGAAGTCAATCTGGGGTCCTGTGACGGTTGATGGCCAATCAGCCTTCCCGATCTACAAGGACCTCGGCGTTGGCATCTACTCAATTGCTCTTGACTGGAGCAAAGTTGCATCTGGCACGACCAAGCCATCCGGCGATCTGACAGACCCGAACAACCCCGCTTATACGTGGCCCGACAGCCTCACCGACGCAGTCTCAGCTGCCACGACGGCTGGCATCAAGGTCAACATTGAGATCACAAAGGTTCCACTTTGGGCTCGCTCAAGTAGGTACTGCGCTACCAACCGTGGCTGCCAGCCAACTGACCCCGCCGACTACGCCCGCTTCGCAACGGCGGCAGCAAAGCGCTATCCAGTCGTCCACCTCTGGATGGTTTGGGGTGAGCCGAACCGTCAGGCCAACTTTTTCGGTTACCAGAAGGCCGATTGGCGCGCCTCGACTCTGACCGATGCGCAGGCTCAGGGACCGCGCGCCTACGCACGACTGCTCGATGCGGCCTATGGAGCCCTTCACGCACCGAGTCTGCCTGGTAGCTCTCAGAACCAGGTGATCGGTGGCAACACAGAGCCAGCCGGAGACATCATGCCCGGAGCTTGGATCAAGTACATGAAGCTAAAAGACACGAAGACCGGCAAGTACACAAAGGCGCCAAGGATCGACATGTACGGCCACAATGTCTTCCCAATGTCGCAGCGCAAACCAGTGCTGAACCCGATTCCCTCGAGCCACAACCTGATCGATTTCTCGGACCTTCAGCGCCTACACACCCTCGTTGACACCCAGCTGGCCAAGCCAGCTGGCAAAAGCACGATCAAGTTATTCCTCTCCGAGATCTGCATCCCAACCGGGCCAAATGATGGTGAGTTCCAATACTGGGTCCAAGCCGACCCGGCAAAGGACCGCGTTGACAATCAGGTCTCCTGGATCAATTCGGCCTTCGCTGCGGTAAACGCAAATAGCTGGATTCACTCAATGGGCTGGATTCACCTCAAGGACGTGCCACAGAGCAAGTATGTAACCGATTACAACAAGGCACACCCAACAAAGAAGATCGTGGATCCGTACGCAACTCAGTCAGGTCTCTTCTTTGCCGATGGCACCAAGAAGCCAGGTTATACGGCCTTTCAGAACGGCTGAGCAGCCAAGTCCGAAGTTGCGCTGTTTGGTAATCCGCGACCGTCGCCTAGAGAAGTAGCCACAGATACCATCAGTCAGATGCGGCACTACCCAACTGCCCAACCTCGACTCAGCGCAGTTGCAGCAGCCGCGGCGATAACGATCATCGCTTTTCTGCTTTTGGCAGGGCCAGCAGAGGCCAGATACAACCCGCGCAAGGCCGTCTGGGCAACCGACACGATCAACGGCAAACCGGCACTTCCGATCTTCAAGCAGCTTGGTGTTGGGATCTACTCAATCGCTATTGACTGGAGCGCGATCGCCAAACGCCGACCAAAGCACGCACGTGATCCCCGCGATCCGGCTTACGATTTCTGGGGCAACATTGGCGGCAGGATTGATCAGGCACACCGCTATGGGTTCCGCATAAATATTGAGATCACTAAGTCCCCGGCTTGGGCGAATGGTGGCCACCCAAAGAGCTGGGCGCCGAAGAACCCAAATGACTATGCAGATTTTGCCGTTGCCGTTGCGCGCAGATATCGCTTCGTACACCTCTGGATGGTCTGGGGCGAACCATCGCGACGCGTCAACTTCATGCCGTATACAAGCGCCCCTTGGCGGGCTACGACGCTCGCGCCCGGCCAAGCCCGTGGACCGGGTCGCTATGCACAGATTCTTGATGCCACATACGGCGCGTTGAAGAAGCTGAATCGCAGCAACCTAATCATCGGCGGCAATACATATGCGGCAGGCGACATTCGCACCGACGCTTGGATCCGCAACATGAAGCTGCCAGGTGGAAAGCCACCGCGAATGGATCTCTACGGCCATAACCCGTTCTCTTTCCGTGAGCCAAGCCTGACCGACGGCCCGTGGGGATTTGGCCTGCGCGACTTCACCGACCTTGACCTCGTTGAGAGCGCTGTGAATAGGTTCCTTGCCAGGCCACGGGGAAAGCGCTCGATCAAGCTGTTCCTCGCTGAATGGTGCGTTCCAACCCAGAAGGACAGCGAATTCCACTTTGCTGTCGACGAAGCAACCCAAGCGAGGTGGATCCGTTCTGCCTTCCGGATCGCAAACCGCCGCAACTCTCCGATTTACTCGCTCGGCTGGATCCATATGGCTGACAGCACTAGCAAGGACGGTAAGTACAGGAGTCGAACCGGCCTCTACCGAGAAAACGGCACAGCCAAGCCTGGTCTTAAAGCCTTCAAGGACGGCTGACGCTCCGCTGCGATCTGCGCTCCGACCAGCGCCGCGCAAAGCGACTGCGACTACCATCGGTGTAATGAATTCGTGGCGAAACAAACTCCTGACGCTGGTTATGGCATCGGTTTTGCTGCTAGCAGCGGGCATGGCGCTGACCCCAACTAGCGAGGCCCGCTTCAACCCCAAGAAGGCGATCTGGGGACCGTCAACGATTAATGGCAAATCGGCATTCCCGACCTACAAGCGGCTTGGCGTTGGAATCTATTCAGTCGCTATCGATTGGCGATTGGTTGCTCGTCGACGGCCTAAGCACCCTCGCGATCCCCGCGATCCTGCATATGTCTGGAACGACCGGGTCAAGGACTCAATCGTCGAGGCGCGATTGAACGAAATCCGTGTCAACGCCGAAATTATCCATGCGCCGGCTTGGGCCAACGGCGGCCATTCACGCAACTATGCACCGTTGAAGGCAAGCGACTACGCCGATTTCGCAGTTGCCGCGGCACGGAGATTCCCGAAGGTGCACATGTGGATGATCTGGGGCGAACCGTCGCGACGCTTCCAATTCATGCCATACGATGCGCAGGACAAGTCAAGCATGAGCAAGGGACTAAATGCGAGGCAGGCTCGCGGCCCTCAGAAGTACGCGCAGCTGCTTGATGCCGCCTATGCAGCTCTCAAAGGGCTCGACGCCAGCAACCTGATCATCGGAGGTAACACCTACACCTCTGGAGACATTCGCGCCAACCTCTGGATCCGCTACATGAAGCTTCCGAATGGCAAGCCGCCACGGATGGACCTCTACGGTCACAACCCCTTTTCCTTCAAGGAGCCGAACCTGCTGCGCCCGCCAAGCCTCTCAAACCTGCTCTACGGAGTGGTTGAGTTTTCGGACCTCGGGCGGCTCAAAGATGTCGTGAACAATTACTTGGCAATTCCAAACGGAAAGAGGGCGATCCCGCTGTTCCTGTCTGAGTGGTGCATACCAACCGGGCCTGACAAGGAGTTCAATTACCAGGTCAGCGAAGCAACGCAGGCAAAGTGGATCAATTCCGCTTTTAAGATCGTCAATGCTGACAACTCCTTCATCTACGCACTCGGCTGGATCCACCTGCAGGACAGCAAGAACGTTTCTTCAGGACTGCTGGATGCAAGCGGTAGGGAGAAGCTGGGATTCGCAGCATTCATGAACGGTTGAGCACCGGTTCGAATGCAAGAACAACTGCCACAGCCTGAGCTCGCGCCAGCTACCATCAGCCCGATGCCAGCCACGCGAGCAACAGCCGGTTCCGTGACACGCAGCACCGCCTTGATGCTGCTGTTCGCCACGCTTGGACTTGCAACGCTGTCGGGCAGCGCGGCCGCAAAATACAACCCAAAGAAAGCAATCTGGGGGCCGACACGGGTCAACGGCCAATCTGCCTTTCCGATCTACAAGAACCTCGGAGTTGGCATCTATTCAATGGCACTTGACTGGAGTCGGATCGCCGCCCGCAAACCTGTCCACCCAACCGATCCGAACGACCCCGCCTACCGCTGG
>Ga0194058_10000033_pt1 | contig 41832 bp, 32 predicted proteins | sample SepL4417m_MetaG_FD_155490 | JGI IMG/M metagenome (GOLD analysis project Ga0194058, IMG submission 155490) | Anoxic zone freshwater microbial communities from boreal shield lake in IISD Experimental Lakes Area, Ontario, Canada - Sep2016-L442-17m | ecosystem: Environmental > Aquatic > Freshwater... | reverse complement strand
GTAGGCGAGCATCGCGACGCACATCAGGGTCATCGGGACGGTGACCGCCATTGCCGCCCACCACCAGCCCGGAGTCTTGTCCTCGACGATCGAGCTGATGTAGCTGCTGATCCAGCCCATCGTGCGACGGTTCAGCACAAGCGGCGGACGGGCGACCGCAAGCTCCTCGGCGGCGGAATTTCTCTCGATCGTGGCGGCGGCGTCGCTCATTTGTTGTGCTCAGAAGCCTCCGGGGGGGTGGGATCCGGGCGCCCGCTGGCAGCATCGGCCGGATGGTGTGCATGGGCTCCAAGGGCTACCGGGGGTGCGCCGTTCGCCTGCCCGACCCTGTCGGCTCCCGGCATTTTCGGGTTCGGGTTTTTGATGCGCGCCAGGTAGGTGACGCGCGGCGAGGCGTTCACGGATTTGAACATCGTATATCCGCGGCTGCTTGAGCGGAGCCGGGCGACCCGGCTCGTCGGGCTCGAGATATCGCCGAAGACGAGCGAGTCGTTCGGGCAGGCCTGCTGGCAGGCGACCTTGAACGCGCTCACCGGAGTCGCGCTCTTCGGGGTGGGTCCAGCCTCGACGAGGCGACCGATCTTCGCCTCCTCGATCCGCTGGATGCAAAACGTGCATTTTTCCATGACCCCGCGCATGCGGACCGTCACGTTCGGGTTTTTTGCCATCTTGAGGCTGTCGGCCATGCCCTTTTCGGCAAGCGGCCCCCAGTAGAGCCGATCGAGCGGCCGCTCGTTGTAATCGAAAAAATTGAATCTCCGGACCTTCCACGGGCAGTTGTTCGCGCAATACCGGGTGCCGATGCAGCGGTTGTAGGCCATGAGGTTGAGCCCGTCCTCGCTATGGACCGTGGCGTTGACCGGGCAGACGGTTTCGCACGGCGCGCTCTCGCAGTGCTGGCACATGATCGTCTGCGCAAGCATCTCGGGGTCGTCCGGCCCGCCGGAAAAATACCGGTCGATCCGGATCCATGCCATGTCGCGGTTTCTCCGGATTTGGTCCTTGCCGACGACCGGCACGTTATTTTCGGCCTGGCAGGCAACGGCGCAGGCGTTGCAGCCGGTGCAGGTATTGAGGTCGACAGTCATCCCCCACTGCTCGCTCGAGGTGAGCGGGGGGTGGGTGAAGATCGAGAGGTTTTCCGGGATGTGGCTGTCCATGCCCATCTTCTGTGCGAACGCGGGATCCTCGCGGTATCTCCCGAGCGTGCCTTCCCGGGCGAGGTCGCGGCCTTCCATCGAGCCATGCTCCTGGGTCTGGGCCAGCGGGTATTTGCGGCCGGTGACCCGGAGCGCCACTCCCGCCGTGAACCGGAGGCTCGAGGACGAGCGCAGCGGATACGCGTCAAAGCCGACGTTGTCAATCAGCGCCGAGACCCCCTTGCGACCGTAGCCGAGCGCGAGGGAAAGCGAGTCGTCCGCATGGCCTGGAGCCACAAGCGCGGCGGCTTCGATCGTTCGTTTCCCATCGCTGATCTCGACGATGTCGGCCACGAGGTCGTAGTCAATCACATTGCCCAGCCTCTCGGCAACCGCCTCGATGGCTCCAAAATGATTGGCTTTGATCCCAAGCTTTTTGGCGGTCGCCGGGCTGACGAGGACCGCATTGTCCCAGGCCAGCTTGGTGACGAAGTCCGGAGTTTCGAGCAGCCACGAGTTGTTGGCATAGCGCCCGTCGTCCACGCTCGAGCTCTGGGTGAAGACGAGCTCCAGCCCGCCGGCGATCGGGGCGGCCTTGGCCGCGAGCGCGGCGGCGCCGGCGAGGGAAAACTCGAGCGGGACCTGCGGGAAGGCGGTTCCCGGAAGAAACCCGATACGGAGGAAGCCGTTCCAGAGGATGTCCATGCCTCCGGCTTCGGCGACGAGCTTCTCCGGGGCCAGATTCTCGAACGTCGTTCGGACGAGCTCGGGCCCGTCCACCGGCCCGCCGCCTAGCAGCTTGGAAAGGATCTCCAGCTCGGAGATCCCTCCCCACAGCGGGAGGATCATCGGTTGGATTGCGGTGAGCGTGCCATCGGAGCTGCGCGCATCGCCCCAGGCCTCGAGGAAATGGGCGGCAGGCAGGTGCCATCGGGCATGCCGGGACGTCTCGTCCTCGAAGAGCCCGAGCCGGACGACGTCCGGGACTTTGGCAAGAAGCGAGGGAAAATCCAGGTCTGCCGGCGCGTTGTAAGCCGGGTTTCCTCCGAAGATGAAGAGCGTTTTGACTGCACCGGCGACGATTGCGCCTGCTAGGTCGGCGATGCCGGCCGCTGGCGGAGCATCGTCCGCGAGGCCGACGAGCGTGGCTCCGAGATTGCCGAGGGCGCTGTTGATCGCATGCACGATAGCCTGGACTGGCGCGGGCGTCTGCGGGCCGGCGAGGACGAGCGAGCGCCCGGAGTTCGCGACGAGGTCGCCCGCGCAGCCCGCGACCCACGCCTCGTCGAAAGCCCCCTCGGAATGAGGGAACGACCCGAGGAGCGATGCAAGGTCCCCGTCGCCGGTTCCCGATGCGATCGCCGCGCCGAGCTGGCGGACGAACCGGCCGATCTCCGACGCCTTGCAGCGGAGCCGGTGGTCGGCGAGCCCGCCGGTCAGAGTATACCGGTTCTCCACCGCGTAGAGCCGGCTCATCGGCGCGCCCATCTGATCCGGGTTCCTCCGCGCAAAAAAGCCTGCCGGATAGCCGGACTCGGACGGGTTCAAAAAATCGCTGTCGAGCGCGAGGATCACATCCGCCCGCTCGAACCTCGGGAGCAGCCGGACGCCGCCGCCAAATGCCGCCGCCGCCCCGGACGCCGCCTCCCTGTCGCCGAGCGGCTCGAACTCCGCCCAGATCATTCCAGGAAAATCCTGTGCCAGCAGGGCGCGCAGGCGGTCGCGCGTCGGGGAATTTTTTTTCTCCACGAGGAATGCGGCCCCTTTGCCGCCGCTCTGGCTGACCGACTGGAGGAACTCATCGAATGCGTCGCCGGCAGTCGCCCGGCCATTTTCTGTGATCTCCTTTGATCGGTGCGGGTCGTAGAGGTCGAGGATTGCTGCCTGCGCGAACGCATCGGTGCCGCCGTTGCTGGACGGGTGGAGCGGGTTCCCCTCGAGCTTCGTCGGACGTCCGTCGGCGGTCGTAGCGATGAGCGGCATCGCCCCGGTGCGGGCAGGCATCGAGGTTGCATAATAGACAAATTTTCCCGGGATCGACCACTCGACACCCTTCGTGAACGGCACGATGTGGGCCTCCGGACGCCGGCAGCCAGCCAGCCCGGCGAGCGCCATCGAGGCCCCCATCAACTTCAGGAAATCCCGCTTCGAAAGCTCGCCGGAATCGCCCTCATTCGCAGCGCGGCAATTTTTCATCGGTGGCATCCTCCGCAGGTGGACGGCGGGTTCACCCCCCACGCTTTTTGGAGCTTTCTGCCGGCTTCCCGCTGGCTCACGCCCGCCGGCGCCATCCAGCTCATGTTGAAAACCTCTCCGGGCGGACGCAGGAATTTTTCCGGGGCGCGGTGGCAATCCAGGCACCATGACATGCTCTGCGGCTTATCCTGCCAGACCGCCTGCATCTCGTTGACCGGCCCGTGGCAGCTGAAGCAGCTCACCCCGCGGCCGACATGCGCCGCGTGGTTAAAATACACGTAATCTGGAAGCTTGTGGATCCGGACCCAGCTCACCGGCCTCCCGGTCCTCCAGCTCTCGCGCACTGCCTCGAGCTTCGGGCTCTCCGCGCGGATCTGCGCGTGGCACGCCATGCACGATTGGGTGGTCGGGATGTTCGCGTGCGCAGCAACCTCAACAAAGCTGTGGCAATACCGGCAGTCGATCCCGAGCTGCCCGACGTGGATCGCATGCGAAAATGGAGCGGGCTGGATCGGCATGTAGCCGACCCGCGTGAATTTCGGAGTGAAATAATACCACACCCCGCCAGCAGCGACCGCCCCGGCAACGCCAAAGCAAACAAACGCTTTCAGTGGGACCCAATTCGTCCACCTCGGAAAAAAGTTTGCCATGGCTCACGCCTCGCGAATCCCCTCACGCACAGGAGAAAAAAATTTGGGAGTTGTGGCGCGGAGCATTGGCGGATAGATCGTCAGGGACGCATGGGGAGGGTGCAAAATCAGCCTCTCGCCTGTCAACAGATTCGATAGAATTCTTTTTTTCCCATGAGCCTCCGCATTGGCATTTTTATCCTCTGGGCCCACACGGCTCCGCTGGCGGTTGCGGGCGGCCCGCAGCCGGAGCTCCCTGCGACGACTCTGCGCATCGGAAAGGCCAGCGTCCGGGCCGAGGTCGCCGACGACGATGGCGAGCGGGCGGCCGGGCTCATGTTTCGCGAGTCCCTCGCGCCGGATTCCGGGATGCTCTTTGTGCTGCCCGGCACCGGCCCGGCATCGTTCTGGATGAAAAACACGTTCGTCCCGCTCTCGATCGCGTTCATCGGGCCCGACGGCGCGATCATGGAGATTCACGACCTGCAGCCGAAAAGCGAAGCCATCGTCCGCAGCACGTTTCCCCGCATCGCCTACGCCCTCGAGATGCCGCAGGGCTGGTTCTCAAAAAACAACATCTGGCCAGGCGAGGAGATCTTCGGGCTCCCCCCGCTCCCGAAGAGCTTGCCGGCCACTTTCCGATAAGGAGCTGCTCAATAAATTTCCGAACAGCTCGGGCTGGAAGTTTCCGGCGCGGGAAGGTATCGCTTGCCGCATGGCTGCACAGTTTATCATCTTGGCGATCGCTTCGGCTGTTGCGCTGGCGGCGCTCCGGCGGGCGCTGCCGGCGGCGCTTTCGAACCCGTGCGGGTTTCCTTCCGCGCGATGGAGCTGGCCCGAGGGGCTGCTGTCGGTCGGGCTGGTCGCATTGTTTCTGACGATGGCGGCGGGCTCGTCCGGGCGAGAGGTCCGCAAGCTGGATCTCGAAGATGTGGTCCGGGGAGGAGCCGTTTATGCGGGGCTCGTCTTCTTCGTGCTCGGGTTTCTGGTGTTCCGGGGATTCGATATCGTGAGGACGTTCGGGCTGCGCACAGGCGGGTGGAGCCCGGGGATCGTCCTCGGCTGGCTCCTGATCATCCTGCCGCCGATCTTTCTCGGGCAGGCGCTGATTTATGCCTGGGCCGGCCCGGAGCAAAGCCTGCAGCCAATCGTTGAGTTTCTTTTGCAAAGCCCTGGGTGGCGGGAGCGGACGACCGTCATCGCCGTCGCCGTCGTCGCCGCCCCGCTGACCGAGGAGCTCATTTTTCGAGGCTGCCTCTACGGCGTGGCGCGAGCCTCGCTGGGAAGGACGGCAGCCATTGTTGCGTCATCCGTCCTTTTTGCTGCGATCCACTGGCACGCGCCGGCCTTGCCCGGCCTGACGATCGTCGGCCTGGGACTCGCCCTTGTCTATGAGCGCTGCGGCTCGCTTTGGGCACCGATCTCCATGCACGCAGCCTTCAATGCCCTCAATATCGCAACCGCCATCCTGTGGCCGGATTTTGCCAAATGACCGACGAGGACTCGCTGCTCGCAAGAATCCTGCGCGGGCTGGAGGCGCGAGAGGATCTGGTCGTCGGTCCTGGTGACGATTGCGCGGTCGTGCGCTCCGGGCGCCGGCTCCTCCTCCTGAAAACCGACTGCGTGGCCGAGAACGTGCATTTCCTTCGCTCCCACGACCCCGCGCGGGTCGGCTGGAAGGCGCTCTGCCGGCCGCTCAGCGACATCGCCGCCATGGGCGGGGTCCCGGAGTTTGCACTCATCACGATCTTCTCCCCGCCAGGGATCGATCCCGGATACTGGGAAAAATTTTATCGTGGGATCCGGCGTGCGGCCGGGAGGTTCCGGGTGGCGGTGGCAGGAGGCGAGATCTCCCGGCAGCCTGCAGGAATTGCGGTTTCGGTGGCAGTCACCGGAGCGATGGGCGGGGTGCGGCCGGTGCTGCGGAGCGGCGGCCGCCCTGGCGACGGGCTTTTCGTCACGGGGAAGCTGGGCGGCTCGATCGCCGGGCACCATCTGGATTTTATCCCGCGGCTGGCCGAGGGGCGCTGGCTCGCAAGCCATGTCCGCCCGCACGCGATGATGGATCTGAGCGACGGGCTGGGGAGCGATCTGCCGCGCCTGGCCAGGGCCTCGGGATGCGGGTTCCATGTTGACATCGCCCGCCTGCCCGCGCGAAGAGGCGCACGCTCCGCGCTCTCCGACGGGGAGGATTACGAGCTGCTCGTGGCCGTCCCGGAAAGCCGGGCCCGGCGCCTGCTCAAGGAATGGCCGTTCCCTCGCACTCCGCTCACCCGGATCGGGGAGCTCAATGCCTCCGGCCAATGCCCGGATGGCTGGCCGGCAGGATGGGACCATTTTTCCGTTGTCAGGGAGGCTGCGGCCAGCCAGCGTGCGGGGGAGCCGCCGGAAAAGATCCGGAGGCAGCCAGCCCAACGCCAATGATCCGGATCAACTACAAGCCAGCCGGCTCGCCGCCCGCGATCCTCATGCCTCGGGAGGGAGCGAAGCCTCGCGCCGAGATCAGCCTGATCCAGTATGATGCGGAGACGATCCTCGAAGTGGATTGCCAGACGTTCGAGGAGCTGGCCGGGCGGCTGGACACGACGAAGGTGAACTGGATCAACATTGACGGGCTCGGCGACATCGATCTGCTCAAAAATCTAGCGGCCCATTTTCATATCCACCCGCTCGCCCTCGAGGACGTGCTCAATACCGCGCAGCGCCCGAAGCTCGAGCACTTCGCAAGCCACTTTTTCATCGTCAGCGAGATGATCTATTTCGACGAGGCCGAGCAGCTCACGTTTGAGCAGGTCAGCCTGTTCCTTGGCGACCATTTTGTGATCACGCTGCAGGAGGAGCGCGGCCACGACGTTTTCGAGATGGTTCGCGCGCGCCTCCGGGGCGGGCGCGGCTACTCGCGAAAGATGAAGGCGGACTACCTCGCCTATGCGCTCCTCGACGCGACCGTGGACCAGATTTTCCCGGTGCTCGAATCGGTCGGCGACTCGATCGAGGCGGTCGAGGAGGAGCTCCTCGACAAGCCATCCCGCGCATCGCTCAAAAAGCTTTACGAGGCGAAGCGGCTCCTCCTGTTCCTCCGCCGCGCCGCCTGGCCGCAGCGCGAGGTCTTCAACGCGCTCATCCGCGACGACACCGGGCTGATCGCGAGGGAGACTCAGGTTTTCCTTCGGGACTGCTACGACCACGTCACCCAGATCATCGACATCATCGAGAGCTACCGGGACCTCACCGCAGGGCTCATGGACCTCTACCTCTCGAGCCTCGGGTTCCGCACAAACGAGATCATGCGAGTGCTCACGATCGTGTCTGTCATGTTCATCCCCCTCACGTTCATCGCCGGGGTTTACGGGATGAATTACAACACGGATCAAAAATGGAACATGCCCGAGCTGAACTGGCCGTTCGGATACCTGTTTTTCTGGGGGATTTGCCTGAGCACCGTCACCGGGATGCTCCTGTTTTTCAAACGCAAGAAGTGGCTGTAAAATCCGGCCGCCCCCTCAATGGGCGGCTCCTTGGCGGCGAGCTTCCAGGGCGGTCCTGGCGGCGATGAGGTTGAGAAGCGCGCGCGTGAGCTCGGCGCGCTCCGCCTCGATATCCGCCGGAGGTGCCATGCCCTCCGCTCCTGCCCGGAGCGCCCCGACTTTTTCCGAGATCTTTTCTCCTGCGGCGATCGCGGCCAGCAGCTCCTGCTTTTCGGCCTCCGGCAGGGAGCCCGCGAGCGACTTCCTGGCGAGGTCGAGCTGGGCGTCGAGCTCGAGGAGATACCTGTAGTCGTTGAGGCCCGGCATCATCCCCAGGAGGAAGGAAAGCGAAGGGACCATGTCTCCGCGGGCGTTGGTGTTGAACCAGCAGTAGTCATCCTCGCGGCAGTCCAGCGCGTAATACGGGTTGCCCGCCGTGACGTTGAAATGCCAGTTCAGCCGCAGCGCTAGGTCGTGCCGGTCCTTCAGCATCTTCATGTAGAACCCGAAGGTCCACCGGTTGCCGCCGTTGTAATACGCGAGTTGGTTGCCCGCATCGCGGACGACCCCGATCGACGCCTCATCGTGCTGGGTGAGCGCTGTCATCGGCAGCCATTTCAGCAGCTCGTAATGGGGATCCCTCGGATCGTTTCCAACCATCGAAGTCGCCCCCATGAACGTCGTGCGCTCCAGCCCTTTCGCGGCCTCGCGGTGGAGCTTCGCATTTGCCGCCGCCGGCGCGAGCTGCGCGCCCGCCGGCTCGTCGCAGAGGTTCCATGCCACCGGCACCCAGTTCTTCTCCTTCGCATGCGCATCCACCGCCTTGTAAAGCTCCTTGAGGAGGTCCTGCGGGTTGGCAAATCCGGCCAGCTCCGCCTCCCTCTGCGTCGGGCCGGTGTAAAGGTCGTATCCGACAGTCCGGATGCCGTAGCTGCTGATCATCTCCTCGAACCCTTTCTCCCGGATCATTTCCATTTCCTTGTCGGCCGCCGAGGTGTCCAACACAACTTTCCCGCCCTCGAAGGACGCCCGCAGGTGCGGACGTGTGGAGAAGCTCGTGAACCCGTATTTGCGAAGGATCTCGAGGGTCATCTCAAAGTTGTTGAGGTTCCATTTTGCGGCTGCGGGATCGCCCTCGATCCAAGGGATATCAATCCCCGACCCCCAAGGTCCGACCGCGAGCCCCTTGATCGCCGGCAGGTTGAAGGGCAGGACCTGCACGGTAAGAGGGAACGTCTGCGGGAGCCCCGCCTGCGGCTTCACGGTCACCTGGCCGGCATATTCTCCGGCAGGAGTTCCGCTGGGGACATGCACGCGGATCCAGAACGTGCGGGTCACTCCCGGCGCTTCAGGCGCAGGTGCGGGATGCCAGTAGCGCGGGCCGACGGAATAGATGCTGCCATCCGGCGTGATCCGCAAAATCCTGTAATCCAGCCAGCCCGGATCCACGGCCTTCGCCGGAAGGACCGCTCCCGACTTCGCCGTGACCGGCGACACTTCGATCGTGACCGGCCCCAGCTTCTCGCCAGGTTGGAGGCTGAAGGTTGCCGGCCTCTCCTCCCCCCCGGCCACGATGACCGAGAGCCCCTTCGCCGGGTCCGTGTCGCCCGCTGCCGGGCCGTCGAAGGCGTTCACCACCTTCTCCGCCGCGCGGTGGAAAAGTCGGAACCCGCTGGCGGGCGGCTTCTCGCCGGTGCGCTTGGGAAGGATCTGTTTGAAGACATCATCAAATTGCAGGCGCCTCCGTGCGTCCAGCCAGGAGAGGAATCCTTCTCCCTCCTTCTTCTTCGCCTCGGGATAAATGACGAGATGCGAGAGGCAGTTCGCCCAGCTGAGCCCGGTGAACTCGATATCTATGACGCCCTCTTTGACCTCCACATCGAACGCCTGCGGCTTCTGCATCGCCTGCACGTAGCGGCTGAAGACATCAACGCCCGGGAGGTCCTCGGCGTCCGCATCCGCCAGGTAGCCCTTCAAAAACGCCTCGTAGTCCACATGATCATCGACCACGGTGACCCCGTTGGCCTTGACATGGCGTTCCTTGTAGCGCTGGGCCTCGCCCCAGTAGGCGCCGGCCGAATCCAGATTCATGACGACATGGTATTTCCCGTTCGGAACATCCACCCGGAATGTCGCCTTCTCAGGCGTGAGGAAATCCTGGATCAGCGCGTCCGGCTGGAGCGCGTTCTGGTCCTTCCAAAACTGTGCCCCGGCGAGCCACCCGCACCTGCGGCCCTCGGCGTAAATGCCGCCGCTCTCCTGGATGAAGCCCTCCATGACCGGTCCGTCCGGAGGTCCAAAATCAAAGGCGAGGAGCCCCGGGAAAACCTGCTGCGACGTGTCGAGGCGCTCGAGCCGGAAATCGTCGAGAATCAGCGGCCCTGGGCCCTGCAGGCCGACGACAAACCTCGTGATCTTGTCTCGCAGGAGGGCGCGCCCGAACCGGGACCGCTCCCCGACGTAAAGGCGGGTCGAAAAGCGCACGGTGCTCTTTCCTGGAGGCACCAGGCGGGAGAAATTCACGCGCGTCCAGCGACCCTTCGATTCCGAATCATGGATCTCAATAGAAATTTTCCTGGGATCATCGGAAGGGTTCAAGACATCAAACAGGACGTAATCGTAGCCAGACCAGTCGAGCGACTTCGACATGGTCAATCTCTCCTTATCCAAACGGATCGCCCCGGAACCATCGGGCGGGTTTTCTGTCTCGAGCTTTCCCGAGCTGAATGGCTGGGTCGATCCAGCTTCAAAGTCCGCGAACACCTGGACCAGCGGACGGCTCGCGGAATCGGGCCCGCCCGGCGCAACATCTGTCCCGCAGGCGTAGCAAAGGCTCCAGTCCGGAAGGTTCAGATACCCGCACGACCGGCAGCGCACGGCGTTCGGCGCGTCCACCGGCGACGGCGGGGCAATCGGCTGCTCCTCCGCGCCAATGACCGGATCCGGAGTCAGGGCAACTTCCTTGCCAACGGCCTCCAGTCTCACGCCGTCCACCCACAGCCGGCCGGAAGTCGTCAGGCCAAAAGAAATGCGACCCCGTTTTTCGAAATTCCCCTCCGGCCATTCAAAGACATAGGTGAACGGCCGCCACCCGAACGTCCCGTTCAGGCCTTTCAAATTGGGAAACTGGTCGCCCAGCCCGATGCTGAAATCCACAGCCGCCCCGCCCGCACCCGGGGTGATGTCGAGCCCGCGCAAAAACGCGGCCAGCCGGTACCTCCCGGGCACAAGTTCCAGCTTGGGGGAAAAAATCCGGATTTTCCCGCCGCGCCCGCATGCCATCTCGCACGATGTCGCCCCGGAGCGCGCGATCCCGCTCGCCGCAAACTTCGCGGGCTCACCATAAATCCAGCCGTCCCACTCGGAAAAAGATTTTCCGTAATTGTCCGTCGCGTGGGCAGGCAACGATGGGCCGGAGGGCAGGTTCTCTGCCGCCTCGAGGATGCCCAGGGACGCGCAGACGAGAGGCAGAAGGATCTGGATGCGGCGAAGAATCGAGGGGGTGATTTTCATGGCCCGGGGTTCATAACATGATAGGAAAAACCTGTGATTTTTCCGGGTTTTCCCTCAGGGGTTGCGATCGCGGCGAGCGATCAGCGAGAATTCCTGGCGCAGCTTAGCGATGTGGCCGGCGGGGAGGTGCCCTCGCCACTGGCTGCCCGGGTAGATGATTGCTCCGATCCCGATGAGCGAGCCCGGGCTCAGCACGCTGTTGCATCCGATTTCGGCATGGTCACCGACGATGGCCCCGAACTTTCGAAGGCCGGTCGCGATGGTCCGCTCCGGTGTCGCGATGGAGATATCCGATCTGTCGAGCTTCACATTGGATAGGATCACCCCTGCTCCCAGGTGCGCCTTGTAGCCGAGGATCGAGTCGCCCACGTAGTTGAAATGGGGAACCTGCGCGCTATCGAAGACCAGGCAGTTCTTGAATTCGCAGGAATTTCCAGCAACCACGTTATTTCCTATGATGACATTTTCTCGGATGTAGCACCCGTTCCGGATCTCGCAGTTCTCTCCGATCCAGGCGGGCCCCTTGATCATCGCGCCCTGTTCGATAACCGTTCCGCTGCCAACGAAAACCGCGTTGCTGACAAAGGGCTTCCCGATAGTTTTCCCTAGGACGGCAGGCTTGAGCCGGAACTGCAAATAGGCGGTGATTTTCTGCAGCGCCTGCCACGCATATTCGACATTTTCAAAGATGACGCGATGTTCGGTGTGGTCGAGGTCAAAAAATTCCGTTGGTGAAAACATGGCTTTTCTCTATGGGCAGGGCCTCCTTGCAGGAAACCGTTGATGTCGTGATTGTTGGCATGGGTTCGCGTTCCGGCTTCTGGGGGATTTCAGATTGCCGCACGGATTCGCGCCGCGCCGGCGCGAGCCCGAGTAAAATCCCCTCCCTGTCTATTACCCGGTTCCCCGGAAAGCTCAAGGCCAGACATTTCCCTAATCCGCACGTCAGCGCAATGAATGGAGGGCGGTCGCCCCCGGCCGCCTTGCTGAGCAGCCCGAGGGCGGGCTGCCTCCTTTGATCTACCGTTTGTCGAGCCGCACTCCCTGCGTCCAGCTCTCTGACGCTGGTTTGGGACATTTCCTGCGCCCTCTCGGGAATTGCAGGGCTGAAATTGGTTGATTCCCAGCCTGGCATTTGGCATATACGTTGCATGCGTTTATTCGCGCTCCTCCTCTCCGGCATTCTTGCAGGCACAGTTGTGCCGGTTTATTCCCAAGCGCCTCCAGCACCTCCGGCACCGGCCGCCCCGAAGAACATGCTGAGCAACCCGAGCTTTGAGACCGGCTTCCGACGCGACAATTTGTGGGACGGGGTTGATACGGGCGGGGCCTTGGCTGGAGAACGCAGCGGGCTGCCAGTCCTCACAACCAGCGGTGCCATCTCCGAGACAAGCATGCCGATCTCCGTTGCAGTCGAAGATTTGAACGGCGACGGGCTTTTCGACATCGCCGCGATGGATCCGATCGGGTATCTGCGCGTCTACTTTAACTCAGGCAACAAAACCGAACCGAAATTCACCGTCGGCGAGCTGGCAGGGATTTTTCTTTCGCGCGTTGATCCGGCCGACCCGACGCTTCAAGGCGTCACTAGAAAATATGCGCGCTCAGGCCAGCGGATTTGCCTCAGCGACATCACCCGGTCGGGGAAAAAGGATCTTGTGGTCGGGAACTACCTTGGTGAGATCATGATTCTGATGAACGGGTCCGGTGTGCGTCCGGATTTCCGCCAGCCTTCCAACATCGCCCAGGCAATTATTCCTACGATGAAGGACTCCCTCAAAAAATGGGGGAACGTCTTCGCCCCGACCACCTTCGACTGGAACCGCGATGGCAAGGACGACCTTCTCGTCGGAGAGGGCTCCTACTCGGCAAACAGCATCCACCTCCTGTTAAACCAAGGCTCTGGAGCCAGGCCGATTTTCGAGGAAAACAACAGCAGCGTGCTGGCCTACGGCATGGGGCTCGAGCAGCTCACCCCGTGCATCGTGGATTACAACGGAGATGGAAAAATGGACCTCCTCGTCACCGAACGCAGCGGAAAGGTGGCGGTCTATCTGAATGCCGGAAAGCCATGGAGGGCCGGGGACACGCTGCCGTTTGACTCGTTCCTCTCGATAGGCGGTGCAAAGCCGGCACCCGCTGCTGCACCTGCTGCTGCGAAACCCGTTGTCGCAGCCACGTCGAAAGATCCAATGGTCGCTGCTACCGCGCCCGGCTTGCTCTCCGTGGGAGGCATCGCCACCCTCGCTGCGGCAGACATGAATGGGGATGGGCTCTTCGATCTCGTTTTTGGAAAAAGCAACGGGAAGATCGCCCTCTCCGTGAACACTGGGACGAAGACCGATCCGAAGTTTGCCGCCCCCGTCGAAATCAAGGGCGAGGCAGGAACGCCTCCCTTCAACGTGCCTTCCGGATGGGAATGCAACTTTGGTCTCGACCGAGGAAATTTCAACGGCTTCGTCTCGGTGGTGAAGGAGGCGGACGACCCCCAAGCCTTGCCATTTCCGGATGGAAAAGCCTGCCTCAAGGCGGGCTATATACAGCCCAAGAACCGGGTCATGGCCGTCCCGGCACCGGCGCAATATCCTCCCGCATTTCCTACATGGAAACCTCCAACCGGAAAAGAAAATGACCTAACCTACATCATCACCCGCAACACCATAGACATGGGAACCCCTTCGAGCTATTTTGAAGTCAGACAGGAGGGCACCAAGCCGCTGAAAAACAACAAGACTTACAGCTTTTCCATGAAGGTCAAAGGGAACAAGGTCAGCGATGCGTTCGTTGGAATCACCTTCTGGGGCCGGAAGGAGCTGGGGGCTACAAGGTTCGAACGCCAGGACCGGGGGGTCATCAGAAAGGAAAACAAGGCGGAGGAGCGCAATGCCGCGGTTTTCCGCATCAACAGCGTGAGCCCGCAATGGAGCGAGGTGAAGGGGGAGCTCACCGTGAAGTTCAAAGATAAAGACCTTGCCGCAGCCGCCCTCGACGGCAAAGACGGAGAGCTGACATGGGGCACGTCCATCATCTTCAACCTCGCGCCAGGAACCGGCACCCTCTACGTCGATGACATAAAGCTCATCGAGAAGTGAGTTTCTTGATCCGACAGACCAGATCGCCTAGGGTCGCTACGCATGCAAGCCAAACTCAAAGTCCGCCCCTCTGAGGGAGAGCCTTTCGAAATCGAAGTGGGAAATACCGCCACCATCGGGCGAGGAAAAGACAACACGCTGAGCCTGCACATGAGCCCGCACGTCTCGCGGCAGCACGCGATCGTCCGCTGCCACAACGCCTGGCAATACCAGATCATGGACCTCGGCAGCCGCAACGGCACGTTTGTCAACGGCCGCCGAGTCATCACTCCCGTGCTGCTCGAGCACGGATCGGTCATCCGCATCACCAATAACGAAATCACTTTTGAGCAGACGGAAAGCTCCTCTCCCAGCTCCAGCTACGACGCCACGATCGCCTCGGAGACCGACGGCAGCCATGAGGAGTCGGCCGTGGTGGCGATCATGGTCTGCGATATCCGGGGGTTTTCGACCATGTCCGAAATCCTCCCTGAGGACAGCCTCGCGCGGACGCTCGGCGAATGGTTCCGTGAGGCGGGAAATCTCGTGCAGGACAATGGCGGCACGATCGACAAGTTTATTGGGGACGCCATCCTGGCTTACTGGATCCGCGGATCGGACCCGGGAGCCGAGGTCTTCAAGGCATTTGCCACCGGGGCATCGCTATTGGAAAAAGCAGCCGCTAAGTGCTGGCCCGGCCATCCAGACACGCCGTTTCGCGTAGCCGTCGCCCTCCACCATGGCTCGGTCACCTGCGGAAATATCGGGCTCGTCGCCCAGCGCGATGCAACCATCATCGGAGATGCGGTGAACACGGTTTTCCGGGTCGAGGGCGTCATGAAACCGCTTGGCCAAAAACTGGCCGCTTCGGGAGATTTTCACACCTTGCTTCCGGAGCCTAACCAATCGGACTTCACCGACCTCGGAGACCACCAGCTCAAAGGAAAAAACCAGCTCGTACGCCTGTTCGGTCTCAAATGAGCATTCCCTTCTGATCCGCCGTATGAAAATGACTTTCGGGCAATATATCCGCTCTCTGCGCTCCGCTCGAGGCATCACCCAACGCGCGCTCTCCCAGGCAGTCGGCTTCCGAAGCCTAGCGCATCTGAGCGATATCGAGAGCGGAAAACGGAGCCCGTCCCGGACGACGTTCGCAAGGTTTGCCAAGGCGCTGGACGTCTCGGTATCGGATCTGGAATGCCGTGATGTGCGAGGTCCGATCGAGGCCGCCAAGGCGCTTTTTTCCCGCAACCCGGAGATGGTGGGAGCCTTCTTAAAGGTGATCGAGGCGGCAAAGAAGATGGATGCTCAGGAATTGGTGGCGCGAGTGACCGGCAAGCCATCGCAGCCTGAGCCGGTGGCTTTGCAGCCAGCCCCTCCGCCTCCCACCGTGGAGTCGCGGCCAGCTGCAGCACCAGCCAAGCCGCAAAGCGCAAGGCCGGATCGCGATCAGAAAAACCCGGAAAAGCCGGTCGTCCAGCCGACGCTATTCTGACCTGCAGACCCTCATTTTTTGGTTTCGTCGGGAAGCAGGGCGCTCACCGTGTAAACGAGCACGTCAGGTTTTTTGGCATCGCGAACTTCCAGGATCGCCGTGTTGTTGAACTCCGGCATGGCAGGCATGCTTGCAGGAACGGCAGACCTTTCCCAACGGATCTGCACAGGAAAAGTTCCCGTCTTGCCTTCCTTCGGCTCTCCCGCTGCCCCCCAGGAAATCTCTCCTTTTGCCTTCTCCGGGTTGAAATCCGGCCCGTTGCCGAGCTCGTAAAACCCGAATTGAGGAGCCGCAAACTGGTAGTTCCCAGGTTTCCGGATATCGAGAACCGCTTCCGCCACGATTTTCCCATCCCGCTGAGTGGTCTTCAGCACCGTGAACCCAAAGGCATCCCGGTAAAGGAATGCGTTGCTGGTGAACACCGGCACCGCGACAAACGTCAGGATCATCAGGCCTCCGATGATCGGCGGGAGCACCCCGCGGGCAAACTGTTGGCGCTCTTCTTTCCGCACCAGCATCCAGAGGAACCCAAACACGTAGAAGACCAACACCACCGGCAGGCAGCCGAGGATTTCCTCCCAGAACCCGGCGTTCGGGTAGATCGCCAGGCAAATCCCGGTGGCACCAGCAATCACCACGACCGGCAAGAGATAGGCCGCCGCAGCAGCGCCAGGAAATCCCTTGCCGAGAGCTCCCCTCACCACCAAAACGACAAACCCAAACGCAAAGGCAATCCACCAGTGAGCAACCGACCACATCAGGGCCTCCGAAAACGTCTCGGGCTTCGTCAGCGGCCAGGCCGCAGCAAAAAGGAGAATCGTTCCGGCAACCCAGCCAAGGACCCCGGATAAAAAAAGGCTTCTAAATCTCGCAGCGTCGTTCGCGGTGGCATCCGGGATGTCGTGCGCTGTGGCTGCTTTCATAGTGGTTTCATAGTGCCGCAGGCTGAGGGGGCAATGATCATTGCTTTTTATTTTTTTCGAACCGCCCCTCCTCGTCCACTTTGGCGGTGGCGGCGGCCTCAGCCGCATTGGCAAGATCGCGGAGTTTTTCGACCTGTGCGGGCGCCAGCGGTTTGCCTCCAGCCGCTGCGGCCACCGACTGGATTTCCTTCAGCCGGGCAGTCAGGGTGGTGACCATCTCGGTCTTCTTCAATCGCGGGTGGAGCGTGTCGAGGCGGTCCAGAAAGTAGTCCATGATTTCTGTGTTCCCGAGGATCTTCGCCTTGGCTGGCGAGTAGGCGTCCGCCGTGCTGCCGGCACCAAGCTGGAACCCGCGGAGCCACCCGCCCAGGCTGATCATGTGGGCCATTTCCTCATCGCGGAGCTCGAGCATCGACGTCTCGACATCCTCCTGCGTGCGCACGAGCTCCTGGCGCATCCCGGCCCAGTCGCCCTTGTCGCTCAGCTCCAGCAGGCTCTTGCTGCGCTTGGTCAGGCGCTCGCCCACGCCGAGCGCCCGGGACTGGCGGATCAGCGCCTTGCCGATGTCCTGGATGTCCTGCGGCCGTTCGGCGAGCGTCAGCAGGAAGCCGTCCGCCACCAGCGAGCCGAAGTGCATCGCCGTCTGGAGGCGGTTGTTGAATGTCGCTTCCCTTTTGGATGCGGAGATCAATGCCACCGGCACAGGGCGGAAGATCTCCAGCTGCTTGAGCGTATCGCGGATCGAGGGGGCCGTGATCGGGTTCACCCCCAGCTCCTCGCGCATGTGCTCGTCGGAGCTCCGCTTCAGCTCCCCCTCGATGCTCTCCTGCGCATTCGCCGCCCTCGCCATGAGGAATCCGGTCAGCACGCAAAAAACAAACGCTCGGTTCATTGTGGAAAGCATAAGCATTTTACCCCTCTGCTGTCCAACATCAAGTGGCCAGAATGATCCCTGATCCGCGCGTCAGCGCAATGAATGGAGGGTTGTCGCCCCCGGCCACCTGGGTTGGGCGTTTGCAGAGCGCCTTGCTGAGCAGCCCGAGGGCGGGCTGCCTCCCTTGATCTACCGTTTGTCGCGCCACCCTCACTGCGTCCAACTCTGACGTGACGGGAACCGGATTCCGGGCAGGCGCTGAACCTGCCTGCGCTTGACGGCCATCTTCCGATGCCCCACACTCTCCCTATGGAACCTCCTGCATCTGGCTTGGAGCTCCTGGCCGATACCCCGGCGGGGCGAGTTTCTATCAGCTCTCGCGGCGCGGGGTGGGCGCTGGCGCTCCTGCTGGCCGGCCTGCTGGCCACCGCGCTCGTCGCCCGCTACGAAAAAGCCGAGGCGGAGAAGAGATACAGGCTGGAGTTCGACTCGATCTGCAAGGACGTCCAGGCAAAAATCGAAAGCCGCCTCGACGCCCACGAACAGATCCTGCGCAGCGGGGCGGCGTTCTTTGCGGATAGCGATGGCGTCACGCGGGACGAGTGGCGCGAATTTTCCGAGCGCCAAAAAATCAGCCAGAAGCTTCCCGGCATTCAAGGCATCGGCTTTGCGCTGCTGGTCCCCCCTTCGCAGCTCGCACAGCATATCGAGGAGATCCGCGCCGAGGGGTTCCCCGACTACCAGGTCAAGCCGGCGGGCGAGCGTGAGGCTTACTCGCCCATCATTTTTCTCGAGCCATTTTCCGGCCGCAACCTGCGGGCGTTCGGCTACGACATGCTCTCGGAACCCATCCGCCGGGCCGCGATGGAGCGCGCGAGGGACCAGGATGAGGCGGTCCTCTCGGGACGGGTCACCCTGGTGCAGGAGACCTCAGAGGAAATCCAGGCCGGCACCTTGATGTATGTGCCGGTCTATCGCATGGGAGAGCCCCACGAAACCGTGGCCGAGCGCCGCGCCGCTCTCCTCGGCTGGGTCTATAGCCCCTACCGGATGGACGACCTCATGGCGGGGATCCTGCGCCGCTGGGACTTGCTGGATCCATGGCGCATCCATTTGAAAATTTTTGATGGCGAGCCCCCATCCCCCGAAGCTCTGCTCTACGACAGCCAGCCAGGAGACAGGGAGAATCCGGCATCTCTCCAGGCAACGCTCCCGGTCGATGCCGCCGGCCGCCGCTGGCTCCTGAGCTTCTCCCAGGCTGGCGAAGCGGGCATCAACTACAGCATTGCCTGGCTGGCATGGGGAAGCGGGACCACCATCAGCCTGCTGCTCTCGAGCATGCTTTTCTTGCTGTTCTCGCTGATCAACACCCGGTTCAATGCCCAAAGGCTCGCCGAGCGACTGATCGCAGATTTGCGCGCAATCGAGGAGAGATACGCTCTGACATTTGATGCGGTGAACGACGGGCTCTGGGACTGGAACGTCCCGACGGGAAACGCGTTTTTTAGCCCCCATTACTATTCGATGCTCGGATATGGCAACGAGGAATTCCCTGCCAGCTACGCATCCTGGCGCACATTGGTCCACCCGGACGACATCGCCCGGGTCGAAGGGGAGCTGCAGCGGAGCGTCGAGACCGGCACCGGCTTTGCGATCGATCTCCAGATGAAGGAAAAGTCCGGAAAATGGAAGTGGGTCTCGACGCGCGGAAATGTTGTTGAGCGCGATGCCGGGGGGAAGGCTCTGCGGATGGTGGGGGTCTTGAGCGACATCACCGAGCGCAAGCGGGCAGAGGTGGATTTGCGCGAGAGCGAGGGAAAGTTCATCCGCAGCGTGGAGTTTTCCCCCTACGGAATCTTTTTCTACCACCTCGACGAAGATGGGGATCTCATCCTCGTTGGCGCAAACCCTTCGGCCGAACGCATCATCGGAATATCCCAGCAGAGTTTGATTGGCAAAACCATTGAAGAGGCATTCCCCGGGTTGGCATCCACCGGGCTCCCCGCAATGTATCGCAAAGTTGCCTCAGGAGATCTTGGGCCGCAAGCTTTTGAGATCCCAGCCAATGACGAGCGGTTTTCTGGAGTCTATGATGTTCAAGTTTTTCAGATTGGAGCAAATCATATCGCGGTGGACTTCATCGACATCACCGCGCGCAAGCGGGCGGAGGAGGAAATTCGAACTCTCAACGCCGAGCTGGAGCAGAGGGTCGCCGAACGCACCGCGCAGCTCGAAGCGACCAACAAGGAGCTCGAAGCGTTCTCCTATTCCGTCTCGCACGACCTGCGCGCCCCGTTGCGGCATGTGCAGGGCTACGTGGACATGCTCGAGCAGGAGGCCGAAGGCCAGCTTTCGGACAGGGCCCGGCATTATATGCAGACCATTTCGGCTGCCAGCGGGGAGATGGGGGTGCTGATTGACGAGCTGCTGGCGTTCTCGCGCATGGGCCGCGCGGAAATGGTCGAGGCCCGCGTCAACCTGGACTCCCTGGTGCGGAACACGCTGCGCAATTTGGAGGCGGCCGCGCTCGGGCGAAACATCGTCTGGACAATCCCTCCCCTGCCCGAGGTGCAGGCCGATCCCTCGATGCTCAAGCTCGCCCTGGCCAACCTGCTGGGCAACGCGCTGAAGTTCACCCGCCCGCGCGACCCGGCGCAGATCGAGATCGGCTGCGCAGGCACCGAGGACGGACGCGTCATCCTCTTCGTGCGCGACAACGGCGTCGGGTTTGACCCGCAGTATGCCAGCAAGCTTTTCGGCGTGTTCCAGCGGCTGCACCGGGAGGACGAGTTCGAAGGCATCGGCATCGGCCTGGCCAACGTGCGCCGCATCATCTCCCGCCACGGCGGGCGCACCTGGGCGGAAAGCAAACCTGACGCGGGCTCAACGTTCTATTTCACTTTGACGGCGGCATCACCAACAAACCCAACAAGCGAAAGACAGCCATGAACACAGAACTAAAACGCATCCTGCTGGTGGACGACAAACCCCGCGACACCGAAATGGCGCTGGAAGCCTTGGCGCAAAGTAACCTGGCCAACGAGGTCATCGCCGTCCGCGACGGCGTCGAGGCTCTTGACTACCTCTACCGTCGCGGCCCGTTCGCCAACCGGGCGCCGGGCGGCCTGCCCGCCGTCGTTCTCCTGGACCTGAAGATGCCGAAGGTGGACGGCATCGAGGTGCTGCGCCAGATCAAGGGCGACCCGCAGCTCAAAATGATCCCGGTGGTCATGATGACCTCCTCACGCGAAGAGCAGGACCTGGTCACGAGCTACCAGCAGGGCGTCAACTCGTATATCGTCAAGCCGGTCAAATTCAGGGAGTTCGTCGAGGCGGTGAAGTTGGTGGGCGCATTTTGGGCGGTGGTCAACGAGCCGCCGCCGGGCAGCGTCCGCTTCTTGCGTGCCAAGCCGCCCGGGGGCCTCCATGGGAGCTGAGATGGACCGCCCTGCCCTCATTCTTTATCTCGAAGACAACCCGCGCGATGCGGAGCTGGTGCGGGCGAAGCTGCAGCTGGCCGCGCTGGCCTGCGAGCTCCAGGTCGTGAGCTGCCACGCAGAATACCAGGCCGCGCTGGCCGAAAGGCATTTTGACCTGATCCTCTCGGATTTCAGCCTGCCAGGCTACGACGGCATGTCCGCCCTGGCCTTGGCTCGCAACATGCAGCCCGACGTCCCATTCATCCTGATCTCCGGCACGTTGGGCGAGGAGCAAGCGGTGGACTGCATGCTCCGGGGAGCCACCGACTTCGTGCTCAAACAGCGCCTCAGCCGGCTGGACCCTGCCGTGCGGCGCGCCTTGGATGAGGCCGAGGCGCTCCAGAAACGCCGGGAGGCGGAGGAGGATCGGAACAAAGCCCTCCGCCGCGCGGAGGCATCAGCCGCCGCAAAGAGCGAGTTCCTCAGCGTCATGAGCCACGAGCTGCGAACTCCGCTCAACGGGGTGCTCGGTTTCGCCGAGCTCCTCACCTACACCCAGCTCGATGACGTCCAGAAATCCTATGTGGCAACGATCGCCAAAAGCGGCAAACACCTCCTCGAGATCGTCAACGACATCCTCGATTTCTCCAGCATCGAGGCCGGCTCCCTGGCGATCCAGGTTGCGCCGATGGGAGTCTCCGAGCTCGTCGAGTTGGCCGGCCTGGCCATCCGGAAATCCGCTGCGGACAAAGGGATTGGCTTCCGCAGCGAAGTGGTTGCCGGCGTCCCGGATCAGATCGTCGGCGACGAGCGCCGGATCTTCCAGATCCTCCTCAACCTGGTCGGCAACGCCGTCAAATTCACTTTGAGCGGATCGGTGGTCCTTCGCGTGGCGCTGTCCCCCGCCGACGGACCTCCCTCGCTGGATTTCTCCGTCGAGGACACTGGCCCCGGGATTTCTTCCGAGACGCTCGCCCGCCTGTTTGTTCCCTTCACGCAAGCGGACTCGACGACAAGCCGCCGGTTTGGAGGCACCGGGCTCGGGCTTGCCATCTCGAAGCGCCTCGCCGAGGCCATGAACGGCTCGATCCTGGTCGCCTCGACCCCGGGCCAAGGCAGCACGTTCACCTTCCGGCTCCCGCTGGAAGATCGATCAAGGGCTCCGGCTCCTTGCGATCCCGCTCCGCCAGCTCCGGGAGCTCCAGGCATCTTCTCATCTGCAGGCGGCCTCGTGCTCGTCGCCGAAGATGACCTGACCTGCCGCTCGGTCGCCGGGCAAATGCTCGCGAGCCTCGGCTGCCGCGCCAAATTCGCCACCCATGGCGCCGATGCCGTCGAAGCCTTCGCTCCAGAAAAATTCTTTGCCATCCTCATGGACGTGGGGATGCCCTTGATGGACGGGATTGAGGCGACCAGAAGAATCCGGGAGATCGAGGCTCAGTCAGGCTCCCATGTGCCCATCATCGCGCTCACGGCCAACGTGATGCCCGGCGACCGCGAGCGCTGCCTTGCAGCGGGCATGGACGACTTCCTCGCCAAGCCCTTCAAAAGGGATGAGCTCGCCGCCAAGCTCGCGCGCGCCGCAGAAATGCAGGGGAGCAACGGCCGGATGCAGCGCCCGGATTGCTCCTGAAGAGAGGCGGCGAGATCGCCGGAGCCAAGCGCACAATGTCGAGGAACACGGAACGCGTTTCTTCAGGCTCGAGCTTCACGCGCGGATCAGGGCCGCCGCTGCCAGCTTGCGCGTGACGGTCAGACGGTGATCCTCACGGCCGGGGCGTCGCCCTCCGTGGCCGCGCACTGGACCATCACGTTCCGGTGCCCTTTTTGCTGAAGGCTGGAATCCACTGCGGCGATGGCCAGCTCCGGCGAATTGCAGTCCCGGCTCAGGTGGCCAAGCAGGACATGCGCGAGCGCCTCGGTGGCCGCCTCTGCCACAAGGGCGGCGGCCGCGGCATTCGACAGGTGCCCGTGCCTCGAGAGGATCCGCTGCTTCACCGCCCAGGGCCGCTTCGTGTCCTGCTGCAGGAGCGCCTCGTCGTGGTTCGTCTCGATGAGCAGCGCCTTCACCCCCCGCACGGATTCCACAACCTGCCGCGTCGCGTAGCCGAGGTCGGTCAGCACTCCGAACCCGCTCCCGTTGCAGCGCAGGACAAACCCCACAGGATCCGCCGCATCGTGCGGAACCGAGAAGGCCAGAACCTCGAGCGGCCCGATCTGGAATGCCGCCCCGGACGAAAATAAATTCCAAACCCCTCCGATTCCCGCCCGCTTCAGGTGGTCGGCCGTGAGCGGGTTGGCAAAGACGGGGATGCGGTGCTTGGCGAGGAGGACCTTGAGCCCGCGCGCGTGGTCGCCGTGCTCATGGGTGAGCAGGATGCCCGAGAGCGAATCCGGCGCCGCGCCGCATGCGTCCATACGCGAGCAGAGCTGGCGCGCGCTCAGCCCCGCATCGACGAGCACCGAACAGCCCCCGCCGCGCACCAGCAGCGCATTCCCGGAGCTCCCGCTCGCCAGCACATTCACCTCCAACATGGGGGGGATTAGATCATCGCCCAGCCCGGTCAACCAGAAGGAAAAAAGCCCCGGCTTTTTCACTTTACACTGGTAGGTATTAGGATGACTTATAGTGCCATGCAGACACAAAACAGTGCGGCGCGGTGGAGTTTGGATGGCAACGAGGCGGCGGCGAATATTGCCTACCGGCTCAGCGAAACAATCGCCCTTTACCCGATCACCCCCTCGACAACGATGGGGGAACTTTCCGACGAGTGGTCGTCGAAAGGCACAAAAAATTTGTGGGGCCATGTCCCGAAAATCATCGCGATGCAGTCTGAGGCGGGCGCTGCTGGCGCGGTCCACGGGATGCTGCAGGGCGGGTCGCTCTCGACCACGTTCACGGCTTCGCAGGGCCTGCTGCTGATGATTCCGATCATGTATAAGCTGGCCGGGCAGCTCATGCCGTTCTGCATGCACGTGGCGGCGCGCTCGCTGGCAACCCACGCGCTCTCGATTTTTGGCGACCACTCGGACGTGATGGCCGTCCGGCAGACCGGGTTTGCCCTGCTGTCCTCGGCGAGCGTGCAGGAGGCGCACGACATGGCGTGCATCGCGCACGCGGCGACGCTTCGCGCACGCGTCCCGTTCCTGCATTTTTTTGACGGGTTCCGGACTTCGCATGAGATCAACGACCTCGCGATGATCTCCGACGACGTCCTGCGCGCGATGGTGGATGAGGCGGCGATCCAAGCCCTCGCAGGCCGGGCGATGACACCCGACCGACCGAGCATCCGCGGCACCGCCCAGAACCCGGACGCCTTCTTTCAGGCGCGCGAGGCCGCCAACCCGTTTTACGCGGCCCTGCCAGGGATCGTGCAGGAGGCGATGTTCCGGCTCGCCTCGCTGACCGGTCGGGCGTATCATCTTTTCGACTACACAGGAGACCCTGAAGCAGATCGGGTGGTCGTGGTCATGGGCTCCGGCGGGGAAACCTTGCTCGAGACGTCCCGCCACCTCAACAGCATCGGCCAGCGCACGGGCGTGCTGCAGGTCCGCCTCTACCGCCCGTTTGATGTCGGTGCGTTTCTCGGCGCCCTGCCCGCAAGCGTCCAGCACATCACCGTTCTCGACCGGACGAAAGAGCCGGGCGCCCCAGGAGAGCCCCTCTTCCTGGACGTGTCGTCCTCCGTGCGCGCAAAGGGCGGATCCAAGTGGGCCACCCTCCCGCGCGTAACCGGTGGCAGGTTCGGACTCGCCTCGAAAGAATTTACCCCGGCCATGGCCATGGCGGTGTTCGCGGAGATGCAGGCGGCGGCTCCAAAGGAGGAGTTCACGGTGGGCATCGAGGACGACGTGTCCGGGCTCTCGCTCCGATACGACAAGGAATTCCAGCTCCCGGGGCAGTCGTTCAAGCAGGCGGTGTTTTTCGGGCTCGGGTCGGACGGCACGGTCGGAGCAAACAAGAACACGATCAAGATCATCGCCAAGAAGCTCGGCCTGCACGCGCAGGCGTATTTCGTTTACGACTCGAAGAAGGCGGGGGCGGTGACCGTCTCCCACCTGCGCTTCGGCAAGGAGCCGATCCATGCGCCCTACCTCGTCGAGGGGTCGGATTTTGTCGGCTGCCACCAGTACCACCTCCTCGAGCAGCAGCCGGTCCTCGAGGCGGCGCGCGTCGGCGCAATCTTCCTCCTCAATACCCCGCACAGCGCGGAGTCCGCATGGGGCCACCTCTCGCGCGAGTCGCAGGACATGATCCTCGCGAAAAAACTGAAGTTTTACGTCATCGACGCCTACCGGATCGCACGCGAGACCGGCATGGGAGCCAGGATCAACACGATCATGCAGGTCGCTTACTTCGCGCTGAGCGACATCATCCCGCTCGATCAGGCGATCGAAGAAATCAAAAGCGCAATCGAGAAAAGCTACGCCCGCAAAGGGGCTGACCTCGTGGAAAAAAATTGCCATGCGGTGGACCGGTCCGTCGAGGGCGTCCACCAGGTCGCGGTTCCTGCCTGCGCCACGTCCACACTTCCCCGCCCGTTTCCCATCCCGCTCGAGGCGCCGGACTTCGTGCGCACTGTCTCGGGCGCGCTGCTCGCCGGGCGCGGAGACGCGCTGCCGGTCAGCGCGTTCCCTCCGGACGGGGTCTGGCCGACAGGAACCAGCAAATGGGAAAAGCGCAATCTCGCGGTCGAGCTCCCGGTTTGGGACCCCTCGATCTGTATCCAGTGCAACAAATGCGCGATCGTCTGCCCGCATGCCGCCATCCGGGCAAAATACTACCCGGAAGCATCGCTGGCCGGAGCGCCGGAGACATTCCAGTCGGCGGCCTTCCGCTCGGCCGATCTCCCTGGCCAGCGCTACACGATTCAGGTCGCCCCGGAAGACTGCACCGGCTGCCGGCTCTGCATCAATGTCTGCCCGGCAAAGGATAAATCGAATGCCAAGCACAAGGCGCTCGACGCCGCACCCCAGGCTCCGCTGCGCGACCAGGAGCGCGCCAACTTCGCGTTCTTCGAGTCCCTGCCAACCCCGGACCGCACGCGGCTGAAGCCCGACATCGTGAAGGACAGCCAGTTCTTCACCCCGCTCTTCGAGTATTCCGGCGCTTGCGTCGGCTGCGGGGAAACCCCTTACGTCAAGCTCCTCACACAGCTTTTTGGCGACCGCGCCATCATCGCGAACGCCACCGGGTGCTCATCCATCTACGGCGGCAACCTGCCCACAACCCCCTACACGGTCAACGGTGACGGGCGCGGCCCGGCCTGGGCGAACTCGCTCTTCGAGGACAATGCGGAATTCGGCCTCGGGCTTCGCGTTTCGGTCTCGGATAAGGCGTCCCAGGCCCGCGAAGGCCTGCTCGCGTTCCGCGATGCCATCGGAGCGGAATTTGTGGATGAGATCCTGAATGCCGACCAGTCCACCGAGGCGGGGATCGCGGAGCAGCGCTCCCGCGTCGCGGAGCTGCGCAACCGGCTCTGCAGGATCCCCGAAAACCTCCGGACACGCTTCGGGGGGCTCGTGGACTACCTGGTCAAAAAATCCATCTGGATTGTCGGCGGCGATGGCTGGGCTTACGACATCGGGTTCGGCGGGCTCGACCATGTGCTCTCGCTGGGCGAGAACATCAACATCCTCGTCCTCGATACCGAGGTCTATTCGAACACGGGCGGCCAGGCCTCGAAATCCACGCCGACCGGCGCGGTGGCGAAGTTCGCCACCTCGGGGAAAAGCCATGCAAAAAAGGATCTCGGCCTCTACGCGATGAGCTACGGAAGCGTCTATGTGGCGAAGGTTGCTCTTGGCGGAAAGGATTCCCAGACGGTCAAGGCTTTTGCCGAGGCGGAATCGTATCCGGGAACCTCGCTGATCATCGCCTACAGCCACTGCATCGCGCACGGCTATAATCTCGTCCACGGCCTCGACCAGCAGAAGCTGGCGGTGGATTCCGGCTACTGGCCGCTCTACCGGCACGATCCGCGCCGGCAGGACCAGGGGCTCCCCGCGCTGGTGCTCGACTCTCCGGCCGCGAAGCTTCCGCTCTCGAGGTTCACGGAAAACGAGATCCGCTACCGCTTCCTCGAATCAACAAACAAAGAGCGCGCCACCGCGCTCGCCCATGCCGCGCAGGAGCAGATCAACGCCCGCTACGAAATTTACCGCCGCATGGCTGCCGCACAGGAGAAAAACTCATGAAACTCGCCACCAACTACCTCGGCCTAGAACTGAAATCCCCGTTCGTCATCGGAGCATCCCCTCTGGGCGATGACCTTGACATGGCGAAGCGGCTCGAAGATTGCGGGGCCTCCGCCATCGTCATGCACTCGCTCTTTGAGGAGCAGCTCACCAGCGAGTTCGCCGCCGTCGAGGCGCTCACCGAATCGGTCGAGGAATCCTACGCCGAGGCCTTGAGCTACTTCCCGGAAGCAGCAGAATACGCGCTGGGCCCGGAGGACTACCTCAGCCATATCTCCCGCCTGAAAAGCCACCTCTCGATCCCTGTGATCGCCTCGCTCAACGGGCGCACCCCAGGCGGATGGATCGGACATGCAAAATTCCTTGAGGAAGCCGGGGCGGATGCCATCGAGCTCAATATTTACGAGGTTCCGACCGACTCGGAAGAAAGCGGATCCGAGATCGAATCCCGCGTGCTGGAGGTCGTGGCGGGAGTCCGGGAAAAGGTGAAAATCCCGTTTGCGGTGAAGCTTTCCCCGTTTTACTCCTCGCTCCCGAACATCACGAAAAACATCCACATGGCGGGCGCGAACGGGCTGGTTCTTTTCAACAGGTTCTACCAGCCGGACCTCGACATCGAGGACCTCAACGTCGAGCCGAAGCTCTTCCTGTCGACGTCCTCCGAACTGCTCCTGCGCCTGCGCTGGATGGCTATTCTTTACGGAAAAACCCCGCTCTCCCTCGCGCTCACCGGAGGGGTCCACAAGGTCCACGATGCGATCAAGGGGGTCATGGCCGGAGCGGATGTCCTGCAGGTGGTCTCGCTCGTTCTGCGACACGGACCCCAGGCGCTCGAGGCCCTGATCAAGGACTTCTCGCGCTGGATGGAGGAGCACGACTACTCGGACATCTCCGAGATGCGGGGATGCCTCAGCCACAAAAACTCGCCGGACCCGGCCGCCTTCGAGCGCGCCAACTACCTCCGGGTCCTCCAGCTCTGGAAGGTCTGAGCGCGCCTACTTAAGCGCCTTGTTCCACTCGGCGATCCGGTCTTTCTGGGCCTTGAAAAGCGCATCAGGAGAATCAAGAATCTCGATTTTGAGGATCTTGTCGCCCTGAGCGATCGCGTTGACGACGTCCTGCCCTTTCGTCACCTCGCCGAAAACCGTGTGCTTGCCGTTGAGGTGCGGGGTCGGAACGTGGGTGATGAAAAATTGGCTCCCGTTCGTGCCGGGGCCGGCGTTGGCCATGGAAAAGATTCCTGCCTTGTCGTGCTTGAGCCCGGTGTTGACCTCGTCCTCAAACGTGTACCCGGGCCCGCCCATTCCGGTGCCGGTCGGGTCGCCGCCCTGGATCATGAAGCTGGGGATCACGCGGTGGAACGTGATGCCATCATAATACCCGCGCTTCGCAAGGTTGAGGTAGTTGGCCACGGTGATGGGGGCTTTCGAGGCGAACAGCGTGCCTTCAATATCCCCTTTGCTGGTTTTAACAATAATGCGGATGTCTTCCATAGAGCGTGCGTTGGTCGCGGAGATTGCGGCAAATGTCAAACCCAGAAGCGCAGAAAAAAGCATGGTTTTCATTGGCGGTGAATCTGGCACTATTCCGGCCATGGCGCAATCACGAGTTCAAATCGGCGTCGTGCAGAACGTTTGCACGGCGGATGTCGCGGCGAATTCCGCCGCTGCTGAGCGGGGTCTCCGCGAGGCCGCAGCGCGGGGCGCAAACATCGTCTGCCTCCAGGAGCTCTTCCGCTCGCTCTATTTCTGCCAGGCTGAGGACCACAAATACTTCGACCTCGCGGAGGCGATCCCAGGGCCTGGGACAGAATCCCTCCAGGCGCTCGCCAGCGAACTCGGCGTCGTGATCATCGCCTCGCTTTTCGAGCGCCGTGCGCCAGGGCTCTACCACAACACCGCCGCCATCATTGATGCTGATGGGGCTTTCCTGGGAAAATACCGGAAGATGCACATCCCGGACGACCCGCTCTTCTACGAAAAATTTTACTTTGCTCCAGGCGATCTCGGGTTTCGTGCCTGGGATACAAAGTTTGCCAGGATCGGCGTCTGCATCTGCTGGGACCAGTGGTTTCCGGAGGCCGCCCGCCTCACCGCGCTCCAGGGCGCGCAGATCCTGTTTTACCCGACCGCCATCGGCTGGCATCCGTCGGAGAAAGCGAAGTATGGCGCCCGCCACCACTCGTCGTGGGAGACCGTCCAGCGCGGCCACGCGATCGCGAACGGATGCTACGTGGTCGTCCCGAACCGCGTCGGCCACGAGGCTCCGGACGGGGGCGACGGCATCGAGTTTTGGGGGCAGAGCTTCGTCTGCGATCCCTCCGGACTCATCCTCGCAAAGGCATCTTCCGACCGCGAGGAAGTCCTCGTCGTCGAGGCGGACCTCAGCTCGGTAGATGCCCAGCGCACCCACTGGCCGTTCCTGCGCGACCGCCGGATCGATGCCTACGGCGACATCGCACGAAGGTTCATCGACTGATCAGGAAACCCCCGCTTCCTCCGGGACCGCCCAGAAAAAATCCGCCGGAGGCCGGGCAGATTTCCCGATGAAATGCCATTCGAGGCAGGCCCCGCCCCTTGCTGCGGATTTCTCGAAATGCCTTTACAAGCGATGTCCCTGTTGGGAGATTCCTTGTTAAGGACAAACGAAGCGCGCTGGATGGCTTTTTGTGGATGCCTGCAAATCTCGGAGATCCTCCGAACATTGTGGGCGCATGCATTTGCGCTGGGTTGCTCACATCGGATCACCTGTTCTGATTGTTTGTGCGGCGCCCATTTACACAAGCTCTGAAATCCCGGACCTCTGGGCGGCCGGACAACTTTTTATTTTCAGCATGCCCTGCCGTTTTTGCTTTATTTTTCCAGCCGCCGCCCCGCTGCGGTCCCCGGCCGGTACTGCCGTGCGTCCGGGAGGGTTCAGCCTGCTGGAGCTCCTTGCCGCGGTGGCGGTCATCGCCCTGATGGCGTCGCTTGTTCTGCCTGCAGTTTCGGGATTTTCGTCTGCTGCCGGGCGGCGCGGGGCGGTCAATATCCTGATGTCCACGTTCGAGCATGCGAGGGTTGCGGCGCTGGAAGGCGGGCGTCCTGTGCATGTTATCCTCTACCGCCGCAACTCCCCGGAGCGCGATGCCGTCATGGTCGTCCGCGATCCGGAGGACGGCTTGCCAGGGAGCCCGTTCGATTGCCTCACCAAATGGATTTGCCTGCCCCCGGGCGTCCTTCTGCACGATCCTGGAGCGCCCAATATCCTGAGCCAGACCTTGCCGGCTGGATTTGCTGCGGCCCGCCTCTCTCCGGCCCCGCAGCTCGCGTCCGGCGAGGCGATGAACGTCGTCACCTTCCACGAGTCGGGCGGAGTGGATTACCCCTCCGGCAGCACGCCATGCCGCCAGCTCTATCTCAGCGAGGGATCCCGTGGCGCCGGGGGGAACGAAGCAGCCATCAGCGACCGGAAAAAATCCCAGGGGTCCGGCTTCGAGGTCATCTCGCTCTCGCGCTACACCGGGCGCGCGCAGTTCGACGTCACCGGGATATGAGGGTGGCAGGCAGGACGCTCACGGTTTCTCCCCCCCTCCCGCTCTCCTGCTCGCAGGACCGCCGCAGCGCCAGCGCTGGCTTCTCGCTCTTCGAGATCGTCCTCGCGCTTGGGGTCGTCGCATTCGCCCTCGTCGGCATCGTCGGGCTTTTTCCTGCGGCCATCAAATCCGCGCAGGAGGGACGGCAGGAAACCCGGGCCACGCTGATCGCTCAGCAGATTTTCGCCGATCTGCGTGTTCGCTCGGGAACGACCCGCCTGGTTGTCTGCGGCGGATCGGCATCCGATGTCGGCTCGCTGCGGACAAACTTCAGCCTCGCGGTGGACGGGAGCGCGGAATTTCTGGCATATGACCAGGACGGGGCTGGGATAGAAGGGATCAGTGGATCCGCCTTCACCAACGGGCACGGGCCCGCCTGCTTTCTCGCGGCTGTCAGGGTGGATACCAACACCGGAGATCCAAATCTCGCGCGCGTGCAATCCACGATAGAAACCCCTGCCGCCGCCCCGGTCGCAAACCGGTCGAAATATCAGTTCGTCACGCTGATCCGGCGGTAGCCCGGAGAGATAGAATGGCGGAATCCCATCAATTTTTTCCCCAGGCCGCGCGGCCCGGATGCCGGGGCGGAATCCGCTGGCCGGGCTGCAGGCGAGCCTTCACGATCCTTGAGCTTCTGGTCGCGATGTCCGTGATGGCGCTCCTGCTTGTTCTGCTTCTTGGCATGGTGGGCGGGGCGACGAGGATTTGGCGGGATGGCGAGAGCCGGGCGGATTCGTATCGGGAGGCACGCGCCGCCCTCGGCATCATGGCCCGCGACTTCGGCGGGCTTGCTCCCACAACAAACGCCGGGCATTTCCTGATCAATTCAGACGCTTTCCCGGCCTTGTCGGCGATCAGCAACATCGCCACAAACTCGGCCGTCCTCTTCCTCTCCGCCCTTCCCGCGAGCGCGCAGGATCCCTCGTCGAACCGGAGCGCAACCTGCCAGATCGGCTACTTTTTAGCCTTTGGAAAATCCTCGCCCGTATCGGGTTCCCAGGGAAACTCGATGAACATCTACCGCTACATGCTCAGCGGCGACCCCACATTCTTCCGGCTGGCGGACGTGGCCATGCCGGTTTTTCCGGACGATCTCAGCACGGACTACGACCCGCGGGTCGAGCTCCTCGCCCGCAATATCACAGGCATCACGTTCCGCGCCTACTCGGCCACGAGCGACTCTCTCGCCGCATTCAGCTCCTCGGCGGCCACCCCCGTCCCGGATCTCATCGAGATCTGCATCTCCGCAATCAGCCAGGAGGCCGCAAAGAAGCTGGGCTCGAACAGGGACGTCTGGGAGAACCCCGCCAGCCCCGCCGTCCAGCCGGCTCTCCAAACGTTCACCACCCGGATCCATATCGGGAGCCAGCAATAGCCCGGCGAAACCGACCATCGTGCCAAACCGGAAAAATTACTTGGGAGCGGGCCCCCTGGCCAGCCATCCGGCCGCCAGATCCGCCGTCCGCCCGCAAGCGTCATCGCTCATCACCACCCTCCTTGTTTTGGCCGTCCTCTCGATCATCGTCGTCACATTCCTCCAGAGCATGAGCGTGGAGAGGCGGGCCGCTCAAAGCTGCGCCAGCCGGCTTCAGGCCAACCTCCTCGCGGACGCGGCCGCAGAGGAATGCCTCCAGCGGCTGCTCGCCACCACGACAAATGGCCCGCTCGCGAGCATCTGGGACCGCGACCCCGCCGGCAACCCCTACCTCTTTCTCGGAAAGCGAACGCTTCGCGCCGGCCAGGTCGTCACATCAAGAATTCCCGTTTTCTCAACCGCAGCAGGAGGATTCTCCGCCTTTGAAAACCTATCGGCCCCTCAGATCGCCACGGCCGCAGTGAGCGTTGCTGACCGGGATGCCCGAGGGAACCCGGTCGCGCGCTCCGTGCCAGCCGGGGCGGATCTTGTCGCGAAAATGAATGCCGCATCGCCAGCGCATGCGAGCGGGATGGTCGGGCTGATGGACGGGCAGAGCCCCCGCCCGCTGCCGGTCAACTGGATCTATGTCCAGAATATCAGCGGGCGGGTGATCGGGCGATACGCGTTCTGGGGAGATGACGAGTGTAGCAAGCTGGACCTTCGGTTTGCCGGCCAGGCAGCAAATGCCAGCGGCATTCACAGTCGGGGAAACGGAACAAACCTTTCCGACCTCTCCCTCCTGGTTCTGACAAATGCCCCCGTCCGGGCAACGGCCGGCGACATCTCCAACCTGCTGGCATTGCGGACGCAGGCGGTTCCGGATGCTGCGCTCGTCCAGTATCCGCTTACCCCCGGCGCTGCTGGGGTGGACCCGGAGACCTGGCAGCGGATGCGGCCCTACGTCACCGTCCACTCGTTGCATGACGACCGGTCGCCCGATGGCAGGCGGCGGCTGAACCTGAACGATGCAGTCACGGAATCCTCCTCGGCCGAGCGCATCCAGGCCGAGACCCTTGCGATCCGCGATGCCATCACCGGCAGCCTGCCCACCTTCGGGCTCAGGTTCTACTCTGCCGATGCGGGTGTCGCCACCAGCCCGCCCGCATCCCGCCAGCTAGCCTATGTCACAAAAATTGCGGCCAACATCCGGGACTCTATCGATGCGGATCCGGTAGCGACGATCATCCTGGCCGACGGCTCCGCCTGCACGACCAATGCTCCGAGTTTTCTCCCCTATGCGGCGGTGGATGCAGACCTTCCCATAGCATTCGGAAAAGAGGGCGGGCCGTTCCTCTCGGAGTATTTCCGGATCGTGAGGGTGATCTCCCCGACGCCACATCCTCCAGCAAGCCCTCCGTCCGCGCCAGTCCTCATCAATATCACCGTCCGCTTCGCCCACTACATCGAGCTTCATAACCCGACCGGCAGCGCGATCTCGTTCGCCGGCCTCGGCCCGGATCCCTTCGTCATCCTTTCCAATAGAAGGTCGTGGAACAACAATGCCGACGGAGGTTCGCCCTCGGTCCTCCGGCCGGCGGATATCAAGATCCGGCTTCCGCAAAACTTCTCGATTCCGGCAGGTGGATTTGCTGTCCTGACGACCGACGGCCCGCCCTGGAGGGACTCGCAGGCCGATTTCATCGGGGCGGCCGACAACAGGTATGTCATTCCCCCTGGCCCGGGGCCGGGACAATGGGAGCTGGTCAATGCGGAAGGGCATGAGGGAGAGAAGGCGCTGCCGCTGGAGTCCGGGTTCGAGGATTATGCGGTGAGCGTTGCGGCAACCAGCCCCGACCAATACGACCTTCAGAATTGCGCGCCGGCAGATGCCGATTATTCCGCCCAGCGCGAGCGGCTTGTCTTTGGAAACCGCGACGGCATCATCGACTACACCCTGCGGATATTTACCGACCAGGGTCGCTATCTGGGCCGCAACCTGAAGAACCCGGCATGGTCTTGCTCGTATCTGGCTGACGACAAGACCGACAGCAGCAACACGGCGGGAGAATCCGATACGCAGCCGCGGTTCACGCGCGGGGATGTCCGCTCGAATACCGAGGTCTCCCGGATCGCGCCAAATACTTCCGCGTGCTGGAAGGCGGGCGGGACCGCCTACGGAAACACGCTCGCGGCGGCCGCGCAGCAGCAGACCCTCGGCCGGGCCAACTACCATACCGGGCAAAACCATTCCGGAGTCGCCCTCTGGCGGCAAGGCTGGTACGAGGCCACCTCCGATCCTGCAGGCAACCACTTTGTCGGCAACAAAAAGCTCGGCTCGCTGGGCGAGCTGGGATCGGTCGCAGATCCCGCACGGCATGACATCGATGGGTTCAGATCACAGGGCGCCACCTTGAGGGTCGGCCATTCGGACGCCCCGGCGAATAACCGTGCCAACTCGGCGGGCGCAAATTATCTCAACTGGCTTGGCGGGAGGGGGTCCGATGACGTGGCCTCGGCGGCCTACCTGCGGAACGCCTTCCTTCTCCTAGATGTCTTCAGGACCGACGGGATTACCGCCGGGCGAGTCAACCCGAACAGCATCGTCCGCGATCCCGCAGGCCTCGCACTGCGCTCGGCAATGGACCAGTTCGTCTTTGAATCCGCTGCCGCGAGCCAGGCTTCCTCGGCGCTCGCCGGCCGCAGGCTGAACGCGGCGGACACGATTTCCTCCCTGCAAAGCTTCGCGGGCAACCCCGCAAACGGATTCCTTGTTTCTGTTGGCGACCTTTCCCGATCCCCTGTCTTTTCCACCTCGACAAATGCTTTGGCCGGAGTCCCGATGCTCGGGGTTTCGGATGCCGGGCGCGAGGAGTTCATGCGGCGGTCGGCCAACCTCCTCACCACCCAGAGCTTGGCCTTCACCATTTTTATCAGGGCGCAGGCCGGAAGCTTCGACCGAAGCCCGGCCGGGACCGACCGCTTCCGGGTCAAGGCCAGCGCGTCGCGCGAAATGGTCGTCCAGCTTCAGCCGGTTTACCCTCCGGCAGCCGACCCGCTCGCCCCGGCCGCCCCGCATCACTGGAATATTTTGTATCCCAGCACCCTGAGCTACTAGCCAATACCCACCATGAAGCAGCTCCTCTTGCAAATCCTCTCCTGCTCGCTGGCCGTCCTTGCGGCGAACGTCCTCGCACGGGCGCAGGCGCCGGCAGCCAAGTCGGAACGCTCCAGCGAGGCAACCGTCAAAATCCTGAACGTCTGCGATACGGCGCAGCTCGAACGGTGGCGCACAGGACTGGATCTGAAATTCATGGGACGGGCGATCGGGAAGGACATCCGCCTCGGCGAGTCCGGGCCTGCCGGGAAAATCTCCTTCGCAGGAAAGGATTCCCTGGAGGTCTTCCGCCACGGGCCGGACGCTCCGCCGCTGGCCCGCGTGCCTGCCAACTTCAAGCCCGGCGGGAAATATGCCTTCGTGATCATGGGGCAGTTGGATGCAGGCTCCGCCGCCCTGGAGGTTCGCGCCATCGAGGAATTTCCGATCCCGCCGGAGAGCCTCCGCCCCGGACGGTGCCGGGTGCAGATCCTCAACGCCGTGCAAAAGTTTCCTGTCACGTTAGAAATCCTCCAGCAGAAATCCGCCCCGATGGCCTTCGGAGAAATCCGCGAGCTCTTCTTCCTGCCTGGAAAATTGGATCTCGCCCTCCTGTTTCCGGACGCTCGAGGCGAGACCGCCCGGATCCCCGCGAGCCTCCTTGCCAAGGCTGGAGATAGCTACACGCTCGTCATCCATCCGTCTGCCGAGCGCCCGGACCGCCCGGATTTGGCGCGATCCCATTCCGCCGAACGGCCCGCAGAATCCGACTGATCCCCCCCCGCGCACTTCGCGCCATCCGTCCCTTTTCCCAATTTCGTTTGCCGAGCCAACTCATTCTGCACGCATGCACGGAGCCCTTGGATTGGATGGAGGGCAGTATTTCAACAGGGAAGACCCCTTTTCAGTAATAGGCGATGCGGGCTGGGCTGTGGTATTGTCTGCGGGAAATCTTTGAGGTGGTTATTACGGGAGGCGAATTATGAATACGCGATGGATGCAGATCCGAGTGATGGCGATGACGCTCTGTTCGGCGGCGTTGGCGAACCTGGCATGGGCGGCCCCTGCCGATGTTCATGTCGACTTGACGATCACGCTCCCGGAAGGGGAGACGGCGGACTCGGTAAAGGTCGAATTCCCGAAACTGAAGTTTAACAAGCGTGTTCTCATGAGCTACACCATGGACGATGGAGTTGCCGGGGCATACTGTCGAATCTTCACCGCCATCAACAAAAAATGGGATGACACCCTGAATTTCTGCCATCAAGGCGTTTCTCCGTCTACCGGATCCATGTTCGAGAAGACATTGGGCTACACGGACGGCACGGGAATTGAGAAACGTTTTGCGGCAGGGGTGGCGATCTGGCCCCAGGCGGGGAACAAGCAGATGGCTAACTTCATGCTCAAGGAAAAGCCGCCTGCCGACTGGCGGGACCCGTACCTGAAGTGGTATGAAATTCCTTTGCTTCTGGATTTCGGGTTTTCCGTCTACGAGCACAACACGGCTACGGATGATCCCAAGGATGTGGCCAAGATCGCGGCAGGGTTCGTCCACTGTCAGGAGATTACCCGCAAGGAACTCAACGGACGCGGCTTCAAGGTGCTGATGGAGCCCGACGGCAACTACGCCTATTGTGAGGCCTCTCTGCTCTACCCGCCGATCAAGATGACCTGCAACCAGGGGCGCGGCAACTCCAGGATACATCATCCGCTGACGGATGAGGTCGAGTTTGAAAAAACGGTGATCCAGCGCCGGTTCCCGACTGAGAAGACGCCCGAGGAGGAGCTCGCGTATTGCCGGAAGAACCACGACGACGCCAATCCGGCATGGTATCACCTGTCGACGCACCGGCCAGGCCAGTTCATGCAGGACGTGCTCCGCATGATTAACGACGCCTTTGGCAAGGATGGTGTCGACGATATCTGGTTCGCTACTTGCGATGAGTATTACGAGTATGTGTTCATGAGGAAGCATGCCGCCATCACGGTCAAACCGAAGGGACGGCAGGTGTCGGTTTCGCTCACGATCCCGCAGGGTGAAGACTTCTACTACAACGACCTGTCGCTGCTCGTCAGCGGCATCAAGGCGCCCGGTCGGACCGATGTCTCCGCCGGAAGCAATGTGAATGCTCTTTCCTGGGCAAAGGCCGGTGAAGCGCTTCTGGTGAACGTCGGCTTCAACCCGCTGGTTCTGGAGCGGGCCCAACGCTATACAACCCGGTTCGAGGGCAGCCGCCTGGAGGGGGACCGCGAGGATGCCCTCTATTTTGTCAGTCAGCTCCGGAAGGAACTCCAGCCGCCATACCGTTCGCGGATCGAGACGGTGACGCTTCGCGCGCCGTTGATCATTGAGGAGATGTCGGTCGGGAAGGGGGTGGGAAAAGGCCCTGCGTGGACGTTCCCAATTTCCTTCAAGAGCAACCGGGTCCCGACGGAATACAAGGCGCTTGATCACCGGGATCATACCTTGGAGAAGTGGTCGAGCTTTCAGGCCGGCCAGCCTGCCGAACTCAAGATCAGATCCATGTCCACCAACGAGGCGCAAACCGTCTATTTTATCATCCGGGACGAGGAAAACACCTCTGAGATGATGGCGAAGCAAATCCTGATGTCGGAACACAGGTAGGCCAGCTCGGGCCGAAGTGAACTCTCCCCCGACTAAAGTAGAGCCTGTCCGGAAAGAGGGATTTTTTGAAAGCCCCAGTTTTTTGGCAGCAAAACACCACTACATAGAGACGCGCTCGAGCGGAAAAATTTCCCGAAACTTCATTTTTCAACGACTTACGCAAAAAACGCCATTTTTTGGCACCCCTCTCTTGTGGTGTCTTATTCGATCAGGAATCAGCGGGCTTTTAGGCCGCCTTGGCGAGCTGCTTTTCACGGACCCACGGCAGACGCGCAACAACCCACAGGTTGTGGGACAATACAGCCCAAGCAACCTGGAGTTGCCGGTTCTGAAAGCCTTTCGCCAGCGGGGTGCCTCCAAGGAAAACATTTTTGAAGATGCCGACGCGACCTTCGGTTTGCGAGCGGCGACTCATGGCCGCTTGGATAACTTCATCCTCTTCCATGCGGCGCGCCAGCTCCTTGGGATCCCTCGGGCAAATCCCGTTGAAGACCTCGTCCTGTTCCAGCATTCGGGCGTTGGCCTTGCTCTCAAAGCCCCGGTCGGTCACGACCCCGCAGAGCTGCCCGCCGCTTTTTTCCTTCATACCCGGATAGCGTTGCTGGAGCCATTTCGGATCTCCAGGGCTCATCTCGCGCTTCAGCTCGTGATCCATAATAAACCCTTCCGCGTTCTCCGCCAAAAACAAGCCGTTGCCAAACAGTATTGTCAATTCTTCCACCCGTCCGTATAACCCTTCCATCCGAACTCCCATGCCATACCATTGTGAAATGACGAATTCCGGCGGCTTGAACTTATGGCTGTGACCCTCTCATTAAAAAGCCGCCTGGTTGTCCTTGTCGGCATCTTTGTCCTGTCGTTCGTCGTGTTTGCCCTGTTGGTATTTACGACGCTAAACCGTTTGATGGTGAACGGCCCGGTGTTCGCCGAAATCGTCATGGGGAAAGATCTCGTGGCAGATATTTTGCCTCCGCCAGAATATATCATCGAGGCCTACCTGACTGCGCTGCAGGTCATAGACGATCCGATCTCCGATCATCGGGACGGATATAAGGCGACCCTCACGAGGCTCAAATCCGAGTTTGATGACCGGCGGGGGTATTGGTCAAAAAATCCGCCGCCCGAACCAGGGACGAAATGGCTTGAGATGTCGGCGAAACCTGCAGCCTCGTTTTTCGAAATCGTTAACAACGCGTTCCTTCCTGCGGTGGATCGTGGCGACCGTGAGTCCGCCGGAAAAATCTTCCGGGACGAGCTTTCCCCACTCTATGACGAGCACAGGAAAGCGATTGACGAACTGGTCAAATGCACGACGAAGAAAAACGCGCAGACCGAGCAATCTGCGGCCAAGGAGATTTCATTTAAGGTGGCGCTAATGGTTGGCTTTGCGATCGGCGCAGGCATCGTCGGCATTGTTGTGGCGTTCATGCTTGCGCGCAGCCTTGTGAACGTTCTGACCTTGACCGTTGCATCGCTCTCCGACGGCTCCGATCAGGTGGCTTCGGCCAGCGGGCAGATCTCGTCGGCAAGCCAGTCGCTTGCCGAGGGCGCGAGCGAGCAGGCGGCCTCGCTGGAGGAAACCAGCGCGTCGCTGGAGGAGATCGCGAGCATGACAAAGCGGAACGCGGAGAACGCCCTGAGCGCAAAGAATCTTTCAGGCGATACCCGCCAGGCCGCCGAGACCGGCTCGGCCAACATGCAGGAGATGAACCACGCGATGGCGGACATCCAGTCGGCGAGCAGCAACATTTCCAAGATCATCAAGACGATTGACGAGATCGCGTTCCAGACGAACATCCTGGCGCTCAACGCGGCGGTCGAGGCCGCCCGCGCCGGGGAGGCCGGAGCCGGCTTCGCGGTGGTGGCCGACGAGGTGCGCAACCTCGCCCAGCGCAGCGCGCAGGCCGCGAAGGAGACGGCGGAGAAGATCGAGGACAGCATTGCGAAGAGCGCGAACGGGGTGGCGATCAGCGGGAAGGTGACCGAAAGCCTCGGGCAGATCGTCGCGAAGGCCCGGCAGGTCGACGAGCTCGTCGCGGAGATTGCGACGGCCTCGCGGGAGCAGAGCCAGGGGCTCGACCAGGTGAATACGGCCGTCACGCAGATGGATAAGGTGACGCAGACGAACGCGGCGACGGCTGAGGAAAGCGCGAGCGCCTCGGAGGAGCTCAGCGCCCAGGCCGCAACCCTGCGCGAGCTCGTCGCGGGGCTCCAGATGCTCGTCACCGGCTCGAGCAACCAGTCCTCACACGGCTCGGGCGGCCACCAGGTCCTGCACACGCGGCCCTACAAGGCTCCCGCCCACCGGACGGCGAAAACCATCACGCGCCCGGCCCAGCCGGCGATCGGCGGATCCCGCCCGGCACTCTCCTCATCAAAAAAGAAGAACCCGGAATCCGAAATTCCCCTCGAGGATGGGTTCAAGGACTTTTGATGCCATGGCGACCTCTGGGATCGTTCGCTTGCTCAAGCGCAAGGGGAGGCTCCCGGGCCCAGGTGCCGAATCCAGCTTCGCAACCAAGCTCACGCGAGGGCCCGTGGAAAAAATGAGGGGAGCCCGTTTTTTTGGCAGGAACCGGCTTGTTTCGTCGCCAGCTCTCGGCGGGATCCAACAACCATGAGCGAACACCAGACATTCTTTTCCAACCTCAAGTGCCGCGAGTGCGGACGCCTGTATCCGAAAGAGGCGATTCACATCTGCGAGTTTGATTTCGGCCCGCTCGAGGCGGACTACGACTACAACCTGATCTCCCGGCATATCAGCAGGGACATCATCTCCTCGCGCCCGCAGACGATGTGGCGCTACCGTGAGCTGCTGCCGATCGACGGCCAGCCAACGGTTGGCCATCAGGTCGGGTTCACGCCGCTGGTCCGCGCCGGGCGCCTGGCCGCCAAGCTCGGGGTCGAGGAGCTCTATATCAAAAATGATACGGTCAACTACCCGACGCTTTCGTTCAAGGACCGCGTCGTTTCCGTCGCATTGAGCCGAGCCTGCGAGCTCGGGTTCAAAATTGTCGCGTGCGCGTCGACCGGAAACCTCGCGAACTCGGTCGCCGCGAACGCCGCCGCCGCCGGGCTTGCGAGCTACGTGCTGATCCCTGCCGACCTCGAAAAAAGCAAGGTCGTCGGCTCGCTCGTCTATGGCACCCAGGTGATCGGCATCCACGGCGCCTACGACCAGGTCAACCGCCTCTGCTCGGAGATCGCCGGGAAATACGGCTGGGGGTTCGTAAACGTGAACCTCCGGCCCTACTATGCGGAGGGCTCGAAGAGCATGGGCTTTGAGATCGCCGAACAGCTCGGCTGGAAGCTCCCCCGCCATACCGTCATCCCGATGGCCAGCGGATCCCTGCTCACAAAAATCCACAAGGCCTACAAGGAGTTCCTCCGCATCGGCATCCTGGAGGATGCTCCTTTCTCCGTGCACGGCGCGCAGGCCGCCGGATGCTCGCCGATCTCCGCCGCACATAAAAAAGCGACGGATATCGTCAAGCCGGTTCCGAACCCGCAGACAATCGTGAAGTCGCTTGCGATCGGCACTCCGGCCGACGGCTACTACGCGCTCCGCAGCATGAACGAAACTGGCGGGAGCGCCGAGGATTGCACGGACGACGAGGTCATCGAGGGCATCCGCCTGCTCGCGGAATACGCCGGCATTTTCTCCGAGACCGCCGGCGGGGTCACTGTCGCCTGCGCGAGGAAGCTCATCGAGTCCGGGAAAATCCCTCGCAACGAGAGCATCGTCCTCTGCATCACCGGACATGGGCTCAAGACCCAGGAGGCGATTCACGGCCGATGCGGCGAACCACGCCTCATCAACCCGAGCCTCCGCGAATTTGAAGCGCTTATCGCCAATGACGAAGCCGTTCGCCCCTAGCCCCGCATCCCCATTCTCTTTGGCGCCCGGCAGGATGCCGGATGTCCTGCACGCAAGATGCGCCTGCGCGCTCCCGGCATTTTACCTCTCACATTTCATATCATGAACATCCAAGTCCGCATCCCTGCCCCGCTCCGCAAGCTCACTCACGAACAGGAGGTCGTTCCAGGCGAGGGGGCGACCATCGGCGAGATCCTTGCCGACCTCGATAAATCCTTCCCCGGGCTCATCGAGCGAATCTGCGACGAGCAGGGCAATGTCCGCCGCTTCGTCAACATCTTCCTCAACGACGAGGACATCCGTTTTCTCGAGGAGAAGTCCACGCCGGTCCATGATGGCGACGAGATCAGCATCGTCCCGGCAATCGCCGGGGGCTAGCC
>Ga0194058_10000032_pt1 | contig 41856 bp, 36 predicted proteins | sample SepL4417m_MetaG_FD_155490 | JGI IMG/M metagenome (GOLD analysis project Ga0194058, IMG submission 155490) | Anoxic zone freshwater microbial communities from boreal shield lake in IISD Experimental Lakes Area, Ontario, Canada - Sep2016-L442-17m | ecosystem: Environmental > Aquatic > Freshwater... | reverse complement strand
GTGTCACTACCTGCAACTGCCCCAGTTGGGCTCACGGCCGCTCACGTGAACTTCGCTGCCGACGCATCCAGCGCTACAACAGATGACGATGCAACATGTACCGGCACCACAGCGGCACCCACGGCCCCCAGCGGCCGAGTGTGTATCTATCTCATTAGCTCCACTGGCATCACGGGTGCCGTGGGGACAATCCCCGAGTTCCTGACGGACCACGCGTTTCTCGTCAGTATGCAAGGCAAGGCGGCTGTGCTGAAGTTCACCTGGGCGTACACCGCCCCGTAGGTCAGTTCAACGAAACGAGTTGTCGTCTACGATCTGCCCAAATGGAGACCCTGGGAGGCCGCAAGACGCACACGTCAGCTACGGCGACCAGCGAGGTCGCCGTAGCTGACACCAATGCAGCCGACAGCGACCGCAGGTTCATCAGATACGTCGTTGCCGCCGCCGTCGTCGGCGGAATCTGGCGTTTGATCAGGCTGATCTCGAAATGGAACGTGCCGCTTCACTACGGCGATGCGTGGTATTACAGCATCCAGGCGATCAACAATGCTCACGGTCGTTGGTTCAAAGAGGCAAGTGGGCCTGTCCAAAACTGGGGCGTGCTTCCCGGAGCCGAGCATCCTCCGTTGACGTCGATCGTGTTGGCGCCCGCAAGCTTGTTATCGAATCCGCAGTTCTGGCAGCGTGCCACGATGACCCTGCTTGGGTTAGCGGTGATCCCACTGCTCGCCTACTTGGGTCGCCGCCTCGGTGGCCGCCGAGTTGGCGTCGTCGCAGCAGTCATAGCGGCCGTGTACCCAAACCTGTGGCTGAGCGATGCGTTAGTTATGTCCGAGTCACTGTTGCTGCTTTTTGTGGTGCTGGTGCTGGTGGCGGCGCTTCGCTATCACGAGCGTTTCGACATGCGCAGTGCAGTGCTGCTCGGCGTCGTGATCGCAGTTGCTGGGCACGCCCGCAGCGAGGTGCTGATGTACGCGCCTCTGTTCGCGCTCATAGGCCTGCGCTCGCGCTCAGCGAAACTGGTTCTTCAGCAGGGGCTTGCGGTGCTCGCCGTTGTTGCCGTCGGTGTTTTGCCGTGGGTGATGTACAACAGCGGTCGGTTCGATGCGGTCGTTGCAATGAGCACCAACGAAGGAACCACTTGGCTGGGCGCAAACTGTCCGCTCACATACGGCGGGCCGGGACTCGGAGGGTGGAACCTCGACTGCTTGGCCTTCGGCAATCCGCCCCCACATGAAGACAGTGCGCAACGCTCAACAAGGCGTCGCCGTGAAGCGATCGCTTTTGCTCGAGCCCACAGCTCTCGGTTGCCGGTTGTCGTGGCGGCACGGCTCTTGCGTGCATCCGACCTGTACGGGCTTGATGAGTCGATTCGAGCCGACGTTGGTGAAGAGCGTCCACGTTGGGGAATCTGGGCTGGAATATTGAGCTGGTGGATACTCGCTCCAATGGCGGCGCTCGGGCTGTGGCAAGTTCGCCGAGGCGTGCGGTACATCGTGATGGTTCCGGTGGTCGGCGCCGTTGTGGTCGCAGTGGTGTTCTATGGGGCGCATCGCTTGCGTGCTCCAATCGAGCCAGTCGTTGTGCTCGGCGCCGCGATGTGGATTGTCGCTGTGCCGATGGCATGGCTTGATCGTCGTCGGCCGAGAAGCGGTCTCGGGGCTCGACGAGCGACATAATGGTTTGGTGAACCCACTGACCAAGCTGCGCGAAACGCTTGTTCCGCCGCTTGATCCGGCGGGATGGCGCGAAGGCCTGCGAGTGATGGCCACGCCAGGAGTCGCGATTGCGGCATGGGGAGTCGTTACTGGCGTCGCGATGGTCAAGGTGGGAATGCCAGTGCCGCTGGCGCTGCTGATGACCATGGTGGTGTTCGCTGGCTCTGCTCAGTTAGCGGTGCTGCCGTTGCTGGTGAGCGGAGCCCCTCTGCCCATCGTGTGGGTGACGGCGTTGCTCGTGAACCTGCGGTTCGTGATCTTCGCGGCGGCGATGCGCACCTACTTCTCGCAGCTGACATGGAAGCAACGGCTCTTTGCGGGGTACCTCAACGGCGATGTTGGCTTCGCGTTGTTCCTGCTGCGATACGCCGGCGTGCGCGAGCGCGGCACCACATTTCAATGGGGCTACTTCTTTGGTATCGCCACGGTGAACTGGGTTTCGTGGCAGGCGGCATCGGTGGCTGGCATCCTGCTCGGCGGTTTGGCGCCTACTGAGTGGGGCCTCGAGCTCGCCGCAGTCTTGGCATTAGTGGCTGTGGTTGTGCCGATGCTGAGCCGGGTGCCTGTGCTGCTCGGCGTCGTTGTGACGGCGGTGCTGTCGGTGGTCACCATTCATATTCCGCTCAAGCTGGGTTTGCTGATCTCGGTGCTTGCCGGGGTGCTGGTGGCCGTGGTGGCCGAGCGCAGTCACGTCAGCGAACCAGTCGATTTAGAGCAGCCAGCATGAACGCCACACACCATGTGGGCTATGTCTTGGTGGCCATTGCCGGACTCACGATGGTCACGATTGTCACGCGCAGCAGCTTCTTCATGCTGCCAGCGCGCATCAACCTGCCCGAGCGTGTTGAGCGAGCGTTGCGGTATGCGCCCGCCTGCGCCCTTACCGCGATCGTCGTGCCAAAGATCTTTGTGCCCAACGGTGAACTGTTCTTGAGTGTGCAGAACAATCAGATGTGGGCGGTGCTCGCCGCCGGGGCGGTGTTCGCCAAGACCCGCAACATGTTGCTGATGATGACGGTGGGCATGGCCGTGTTCACCGTGCTCCGTCTCTACGCCTGAGACGAGTAATGGCCGTTCGTGGAACGGGTGATGACGAAGGTCCCTATGTCTGGCAGCGCTGATGACTCACGCTGTAGCTACCGGTTTAGGAGGTGTGCGCATGTTCCTCGGACTGTTTGCATTGCTCGTTCCACTCACAATTATCGGCGCGGTTATATACGGAGTGGTTGTGCTTGCACAGCATGGTCGACCGGGAACGCCTGCGCCTTCTGACGCTCACCCAACTCGCCGAGGGCGCAGCGATCCAGACGAACTTGATCGCTGGGTCGATGCCGGTCTGATCAGCGATCAGCAGCGCCAGGCAATCATCAGCTTCGAAGTTGGACCGCCAGAGTCAAGCGTGAATCGGCCAGTTACTCCGATGTCACCGATTCACATTGATGTCGCCCAGCCGAGCGGCCGAGGTCGTCGCATCCCTCCGGTGGCCGAGGCACTTGGCTATCTCGGAGGCCTACTCGCGATTATCGGACTCAGTATGTTGGTGGGCAAGTACTGGGTAGACATGGCCTCGGGTGGCCATCTCGCAGTGAGCGGCGGCGCTGCAGTAGCGCTGCTTGCTGGCGGCTTTTTGGTACGCGAGAAGGCCGATCCTGCGTTGGCGCGATTGCGCTGGTTCGTGTGGATCGTCGCCACCGCGGCGACCGCACTGTTTGTACTCGTGCTGACCCGTGACTCACTTGGTGCCAAAGACAACCGCATCATCGCGCTTGCTTGCGTCGCCTCAATCGCTGTGTTGAACGCAGCGTTGTGGTGGTGGCGAGAACGACCGATGCAGCAACTCGTCTGCCTCGTTGCAGCGGTCGCAACCGTTGGCCTTGCAGTTGCCGAGTGGTCGCGCGACGGCTATGCAGGTATGGCCGTGTGGGTGGTCGGTGGCGTGCTGTTGGCCGCTGGTTTGCGCCAGCTCACTCCGTTGTCGGTGATCACAGAGATGGTTGGCGCGATCGCGATGACCGTTGGCGGAGCGCTCATTGCCGGCGACTGGAGGAGCCTCGGCCTTGCGATTTTGTTGCTCAGTTCGCTCGCACTGCTTGCCGTAGCAGTAGTGCCAGGGCTCGCGCCGAACACGCCGCATGTGGTCATTGCTGCGGTCGTTGGTGGGTTTGCATTCATGCAAGGTGCGCCGCAGACCGTGGCCCACTTTGCCAACAATGCAGGGTTGCTCACTGGCCTCGTCGTGTGGCTGGCGGGCGCCGGGCTGATCTACCTCGGCGGCACCGATCTTGTGCGGGTGCCAATTTTGGCTGAGGTGTTTGGCTCAATAGTGATCATCGTGGGAGCTGCAGTCACGGCGTCGCAGTTTGAAGGGTTCGGTCCGTTGTTCGGTATCGCCACAGCAATCTCGCTCGTGGCGTTGGGCATGTTGCCCGGGCGAGTGCTGATGTCGGTGGGCGGCTCGGTTGGCTTGTTGATCAACGTGCCATGGGCAATCAACTACTACTTGCCAGGCGAAGGCCGCGCTCCGCTGTTGATCTTGGTCTCGGGTGCGCTGGTTCTCGCAGTTGCTGTGTGGCTCGCTCGAATGGGAGATCGCTTCCGTAGTGAGCTTGGCGGACGCCGCGGTGAAGGCGGCGATCGCGACGGGCGCGGTGGTCGGCACCAGCGAGCGCATCACAACGGTCGGCATCGGGGCACGCCACCGTCGTCGTTCACCCCAATGCCGCTGTAGGCCGTGAGCCGACTCGCGCTCGGCCGTGATGGGCTGTGCCTATAGTGGCCGTAGGAGGCTCGTGACATGGCGGTTTGGATCATCATCGCAGTGCTCTTGGTGGCCGTTGAGATGCATCACCTCGCCTTCTTTGCGGTGTTCGCTGCTGCCGGTGCGCTCGCCGCAGCGATTGTTGCGGCATTCGCCCCATCGGCCTATGGCTGGCAGGTCGCTGTCGCGAGCGCTGTAGCAATCGTCGGAGTTGTTGCGGTGCGACCATACGTGAGTCGGGCGTTTGCCCATCGCGGTGAGGGCATTGTGGTGCATGGTGTTCACGGCGGTCTCGTGGGTGCTCAGGCAATGACGATTGACGAAATCACCACTCACGCCACCGGTCACGTGTACCTACTCGGCGAATCATGGCTGGCGGTAACCACCGATGGCATCACGATTCCACCGGGCACAGCTGTTCAGATCGCTGCCGTCAAAGGCACCACGCTCACGGTGAAGACCGTGACCATCAAGGAGAATCAATGATCGCAATCAGCAATCTCGTCGTCGGCGAACTGGTGGTAGCGCTCATCGTGGCGCTGGTGCTGCTGTTCATGTTGCGACGGATGATCAACATCGTTCAACAAGGCGAAGTTGGTGTGGTGAAGCGACTCGGCGAGTATCGCAAGACCCACGAAGCGGGCCTGGTGATTATCGCTCCGTTCATCGAAGAATTGCAGCGAGTTGATATGCGCGAGATCCCACGCACCGGCGATCGCCAAGAAGTGATTACCCGAGACAACGTGGTGGTCACCGTGAACGCAACCATCTTCACGCAGATCGTCGATGCCAAACAGGCGTTGTTCAGCATCGCCAACTTTGATGTCGCAATCGATGCGCTGGCACGCACTGCGCTGCGCTCGGTCATCGGCACCTTGTCGCTCGACGAGGCGCTGTCCGAACGTGAGCGCATCAACACCGATGTGCAATCGCAGATGGAAGCGGTCACCGACAAGTGGGGTATTCGCATTAGTCGCATCGAGATTGTTGAGATCACGCCACCGCCCAAGATTCTTGAAGCGCTTGCCTTGCAGAAGCAGGCCGATCAAGAAAAGCGCGCCAAGATCTTGCGTTCTGAGGGCGATCAGCAATCGGCAATCAATATCGCAGACGGCTCTGCAAAGGCCGCCATTCGCGCCGCCGAGGGTGAGCAGGAAGCAGCCATTCTGCGCGCCGAAGGTAACCGGCAGGCATTCATTCTCGAGGCGCAGGGTCGAGCCCAAGCAATTGCCAGCGTGTACGACGCCATCCGCGCGGCCGACCCGAATCCTTCGTTGATTGCCATCTTGCAGCTCGAGACGTTGTCGAAATTTGCCGACAGCCCCAACAGCAAGATCGTGGTTCCGTACGAGAGCGCAGCACTCTTGGGTGCGGCCCAGACCATCAAGTCGGTGATGGACGCAATCCCAACCCCGTAAGTGGCTGATGGCACCTCAGGTATGCGGGCGGGCTCCTTGCCCCTCCGCTACGGTTCAGAGGTGACCCGACTTATTGCCCGCTTGTGGCTTGCGCTCTGGCGCTTTCGTGCTGTCGAACCTGCCACCACGATTCCAGCGCGCTGCGTGATCATTGCGGCACCGCATACAACCAACTGGGATTTCCCAATGATGTTGGCGCTGGCAAAGGTCAGCGGCATCAAGCTCACGTGGTTGGGCAAGAACGAGCTGTTCCGTGGACCGATGGGTCCGATCATGCGCAAACTCGGCGGTGTACCAGTAGTGCGCGACAAGGCTGGCACCATGGTGGCCGATCTTGTGGCAGAGCTTGCCAAGCAAGACACGTTGCGACTGCTCGTGCCCGCTGAAGGAACGCGGTCGCGCAGCGAGTACTGGAAGTCGGGTTTCTACCGCATCGCTCGCGCCGCTGAGGTCCCGATTCTGTTCGGGTTCATCGATCACGCCACCCACACTGGTGGCTTTGGGTCGGCGATGTTGCCCACCAACGACGTGCGCGCCGATATGGATAAAGTCCGCGCGTTCTACGCCGACAAAGCCGGACTTCGGCCCGGCAACTCAGGCATTCCTCGGCTCGCCGAAGAAGATCGCTGACCTAGACTTCGGGCTGTGTCCGATTCGATTCTGCAAACAGTTCCGCTGAGCTTTCAGTGGCCCACAGTCGACCCGTTTCTGTTCTGTGTGCATCACATCGATCAGTATCCAGCGGGCAATGGCAACTTTGGGCCTGCGGCGTCGTTGGCGGGGCGGCAGATTGGCAGCGATTTCGAGGGCGTCGATGGCTGGCGGATGTATCACGGCCAAGAGGTGCCGGGCTTCCCGCAGCATCCCCACCGCGGCTTTGAGACCGTTACCTATGCGCGTCAGGGACTCATCGATCACTCCGATTCGTTGGGTGCTGCTGCTCGCTTCGGCCGCGGCGATGTGCAGTGGCTCACCGCAGGCGCTGGCATTGTGCATTCCGAAATGTTTCCGCTGCTCGATACCGAGCAGTCGAATACTGCAGAGTTGTTTCAGATCTGGGTGAACCTGCCCAAGGTCGACAAGATGGCCGAGCCCTACTTCTCAATGTTGTGGGACAGCACGATTCCTCGCGTGGTGAGCGCCAACGACACTGGTGCCGTCACCGAGGTCACGGTGATTGCGGGTCAACTCAGCGGCCACACCCCGCCGTCGCCGCCGCCTCACTCGTGGGCCTCGCGTGCAGATACCGATGTTGCGATCTGGCATATCCGCCTCGAGTCCGGCGCATCGTGGACCATGCCTGCCGCAACCGGTGTCGGCACCGTTCGAACGATCTACGTGTTTGGCGATTCGGCGCTGACGTTCGATGGAGTCGATCTCGCGGCATCTACGGGTGCGCTGGTGCGCTGCGATATCGATGTCGAGATCAGCAGCGAGCATGGCACCGAGGTGCTCGTGTTGCAGGGCCGCCCCATTGGTGAACCCATTGCCCAGCATGGCCCGTTTGTGATGAACGATCGTGCCGGAATTGAGCAGGCGTTTGCCGATTATCAGCGCACGGGCTTTGGTGGATGGCCGTGGCCGGCCGATGGTCCCGTGCACGGCACCGATCAGCAGCGCTTCGCCCGCCGACCCGATGGGACTGTCGAGCAGCCCGCGCTCGATTAGCTGAGGTCGAACCAGACCGTCTTCTTCTCGACGTATTGGTCGTAGGCGTAGATCGACTTGTCGCGGCCACCAAAGCCGCTTTGCTTGAAGCCACCAAACGGCGTGGTGATGTCGCCTTCGCTATAGCTGTTCACCGACACGGTGCCCGCCTGCAGTCGGCGAGCGATGGTGTGCGCACGAGTGACATCGCGGGTAAACAGGCTGGCCTGCAAACCGTATGACGTGTCGTTAGCAACGCGGATGGCTTCTTCGTCGTCGTCGACTGCGATCACTGCCATCACCGGACCAAAGATTTCTTCTTGGGCAATCACCATGTCGGGGGTGACGTTGTCGAAGATGGTTGGCGCTACGAAGTACCCGCCGGCGTTGGCTCCGATAGCCCCCTCGAAGGCCAAGGTGGCTCCGCCTTCGATGCCGGTACGGATGTAGCCGCGCACCTTGTCGTATTGCTCTTCGGAAATCAGCGAGCCGAGCAGGTTGTCGGGGTCGTATGGATTGCCCGTGGACCAGTTACGGGTTTCGGCTATCACGTGCTCGAGCAGTTCGTCTTTCATGTTGCGAGACACGATGAGCCGAGAGTTGGCGGTGCAGTTTTGACCCATGTTCCAAAACGCAGCGTTCACAGCGTGGCGTGCAACGGCTTCGAGGTCGCCTGCATCGCTGAGCACCACGCATGGGTTCTTGCCGCCGCATTCGAGCACGGTGCGCTTGAGGTTGGTGTCGGCCGAGTAGCGCAGGAACATGCGACCAACTTCGGTACTGCCAGTGAACGACACAGCGCCGATGCCGTGGTGCATACCGATGGACTGGCCGGCGGTTTCGCCGAGGCCTGGCAGCACGCTGAGTACACCGTCGGGCACGCCGGCCTCGGCCGCCAGAGCGGCGATGCGCAGGGCGGTCATGCTGGTCTGCTCTGCAGGCTTCACGATGACGCTTGAGCCCACGGCGAGAGCCGGGCCGATCTTCCAGCCCAACATCATCAGCGGGAAGTTCCATGGCAGCACAACGGCGACCACTGGGATGGGTTCGCGCACGATGATGCCCAGTGCTTGTCCGCCCGATGGCGACGATTGGTCGTAGATCTTGTCGATGCCTTCGGCGAACCATTCGATACAGCGCGCCGTCTCGGGCACGTCGATGTTGAGGCAGTCGCGAATTGGCTTGCCACTCTCGAGGCTTTCGAGCACTGCGAGATCGACACGATCGCGATCGATGAGCTGAGCGAGACGCTTGAGCACCGCCTTGCGCTCGTTGGGGTGACATTGCGACCAAACGCCAGAGTCGAATGTGGCGCGAGCGGTGCGCGCGGCGAGGTCGACATCGGCAGCATCGCAACTAGCGATGTGTGTGATGACCGAACGATCGGCGGGGTTGATGGTCTCGAAGGTCTTGCCCGACGCGCTGGACACAAACGCGCCGCCGATGAACGCCTGCGAAGGGCGGCTGACGTTTTGAGCCATTGCGGCGATCTCGTCGCGGGTGAACTCGTTATCGCTCATGGGTGCCTCGGGGTAGTTGAGTTGGGCTGCGCGGGTGGGCTGCGCAGCCGATTGTTCGACGACTGTAGCTCTCGGTGCCGAGCTTGTTAGATCCTGCCGAGGTGAGCGCGAACGGCCGCCAGCCATTGCTCAGGGTGGGTGAGTTGTGGGCTGTGCCATGCGCCATCGATCTGCGTGAACGCGCCATTCGGCAGCGCATCGACGAGTCGTGGAGCGTGGTCGACAAATGGATGATCGTTTTCGCCAACGATCACGGTGACCGGACATGTGATCTCGCCGAGCCGTTCCGCGGTACGTGGATCGGTGGTGAAGATCTCAAGCCCCAACGCTCGCGCGCCCATTGGATCGACACGTTCTTTGTTGGCGGTGTTCTCGAGCAGCCATGTGGCGGGGACCGCTGATCGGATCGCGATTGCCTCATCGCTGAGGTCGTCACGCAGCAGATATTCGCGAAACTTCGCATCGGACACGTTGGCCAACCAGCCCTCAAGCTTTGGATTGCCTACGTCCATCCGCCACGCCGTGGTGTCCATCAAGATCAGTGAGCGCAGCATTTCGGGGCGGGCCAACGCATAGTCGATGACCACGCGGCCACCCATCGAGTGACCAAGCAGATCGAACGGTTCGCCAATGACATCGTCGGCCCACGCCTCAAGATCTGTAGCAAGACGCGCTATGGAATACGACTGGGGATGCGCCGCGCTGGCGGAGTGGCCATGGCCGCGGTGATCGATTGCAAGTACGCGCCGATCGCGGCTGAGTTCGTGAATGCGCAGGGTGAAGTCATGCGCTGAGCCAGTCCATCCGTGCACGAGCACCAGTGGCTTGCCGTTACCCACCTCGCCCCAGGCGAGTTCGATGCCGTCTACTGAGTAACGCTGATCGCACCAAAGGGTCATGCCTGAATCCATTCCGATCCGCTGGGGAACAACAAGGCCGAGGCCGAGGCTGGGTGCAGGTCGGCCGAGTAGCCGGCTGCGGTCGGCAGCACGTAGCGACCATTGTTCACGACTGCCGGATTGATGAAGTGCTCATGCAAATGGGTGGCGTATTCGGTGGTGCGATCATCAAGGGTTGCGCTGACAGCGATGTAGTCGATGGCTGAGATGTGCTGAACGTATTCGCACAGACCGAGCCCGCCTGCGTGAGGACACACGGGGACGTTGAACTTTGCGGCGAGCAGCAAGATTGCGAGCACTTCGTTGAGGCCACCAACACGACAGGCATCGGCTTGTAGGTAGTCGAGCGAGCCGGCTTGAAGCATCTGCTTGAAGATGACGCGGTTCGCTACGTGTTCGCCGGTTGCAACCTTGATGCCGAGCGGCGCGAGCGCGCGACGAATTTCGGCGTGGCCAAGAATGTCATCGGGCGACGTGGGCTCTTCGATCCAGCGCAAGTTGAAGCCGTCGAGTTGGCGCATCCACTCAATGGCCTGTGGCACGTCCCACACCTGGTTGGCATCGACCATCAGTTGCACGTCGTCGCCGAGTTCTTCGCGCATGATCTCGCAGCGTCGACGATCGGCAACAACAGAGATGCCCACTTTGGTTTTGAAGCTGCGCCATCCCTCGCCATACAACTGCTGGCACAGGTCGCGAACCTTGGGCTCGGGATAACCCAGCCAGCCCGCCGAGGTGATGTATGCCGGGTAACCATCGGCCAGCAGTTCGGCGGTTCGTGCCGCTTTGCCTGGCGCTGTAGCGCGCAGCATGTCGAGCGCTTCGTCGCGAGTCAATGCGTCGGACAGGTACCGGAAATCGATGCAGTCGACGAACTGCTCGGGGGTGAAGTTGCAGACCAACTGCCACACCGGAACGCCCTCGGTCTTGGCCCAGAGATCCCACACGGCGTTGACCAGTGCGGCAACCGCGAGGTGAATCACACCCTTTTCCGGTCCGAGCCAACGCAACTGACTGTCGCTGGTGAGCGTGCGCCAAAAGCCGGCCATGTCGCTGGTGATCTCGGCGAGATCGCGACCAACCACATGGTGAGCCATGGTCTCGATAGCGGCGCAGCACAGTTCGTTGCCGCGTCCGATGGTGAAGGTGAAGCCTTGACCCTGCAACCCGTCGACGTGATCGGTGTGCAAGATCGCATACGCGGCCGAGTAGTCGGGATCGGCGTGAGCCGCGTCGGAGCCATCGAGGAAGCGAGATGTGCGCGCGCGGATGTCGCTTGTGGTGAGGCGTGTGATCACGGTCATTGCTGGGTAGCTCCAGAGTGGCGTCGGGTGAGATCGAGTTGGTGGCGCGAGTCGATGCGCACTACTGGCTGCCAGTGAGGCATGCGTCGAGCGCAGGCCATAGCGCGTCTGGGATTTGTGCAGCCGCATCGATGTGATTCTGCTGAACTTCGGCGGCACTGCGAGCGCCGACCAGCACGGTGGCGCTTGCGGGGTGATGCCACGGAAACTGAAGTGCCGCCGCGGTGAGAGCCACGTTGAAATCGCGGCAGACCGCCACCATCTGCTGTGCGATGGCCACGGTGGCGCCGTCGGCGGCCACGTAGTCGAATGTGCCGCCAGCGCTTGGCGTGGCGAGCAAGCCGCTGTTGAACACGCCGCCGATAATGACCCGCACATTGTTCGCCTTGCATGTGTCAAGGAGACCGCCCACGCTGCCGGCCGAACGATCGAGCAAGGTCCAGCGTCCGGCTGCGAGTACGAAGTCGAGTCCGATGTCATCGGCTTTCGCAGCGAATCGTGTGAGCATCGCAACCTGGTTCATGCCTACGCCGATGGCACCAATGACACCTTCGTCGCGAAGGCGAATGAGCGTAGGGAAGGCCGTGCCGAGCGCATCTGATTCGTGATCGTCGGGATCGTGCACGAGCACAAGCTCGATGTGGTCGGTCTGTAGCCGCACGAGGCTTTCGTCGAGCGATCGTCGAACGCCGTCGGCGCTGTAATCGAATTGCGGTCGGAGAACCGAGCCATCACGAAATGTGCTGTCGGGGTCGATGCCTGGAACCAGTATTCGGCCGACCTTGGTTGATAGGGAGATTCGTTCACGCGCGATGCCCGACGCGCGAAGCGCCGTGCCAAGGCGCGCCTCGGCGAGGCCGTTGCCGTAGAGGGGTGCGGTATCGAAGTATCGGATGCCTTCGTTCAGCGCAGCTTGGATAGTTGCAAATGCATCTTCTTCGGTGACTTCGGTAAACAGACCGCCGAGCGGCGCCGTGCCGAGACCGTGACGTGGAATCACATCGCCGTCCATCCGCCGTCGATGACCATCGCTGATCCGTTTGCGAAACGACCATCGGGTGAGGCGAGAAAGAAGATGGCGGCAGCCACTTCGTGGGGGGAGCCCATCTGCCCGTCGAGTTGACGTTGCTCCATAGCGAGGCGCTTCGCGGCGGGGTCCTCGGCAGTGGCGAGAATCTTGCCGATCCACTCGGTGGCTACGGTACCCGGGCACACAGCGTTGGCTCGGATGCCACGGTGTGCGTAGTCGGCTGTGAGCGCCCGTGTGAAGCCGATAACGGCAGATTTCGAGGTGCAGTATGCCGAACGATCGCGAATGCCGACAAGGCCAGCCACGCTGGCTGTGTTCACAATGATGCCCGCACCGCGCTCGAGCATCGATGGAAGAGCGGCGCGACATGTATGGAACATTGAGTGCACGTTTACATCGAAAGTGCGCTGCCAGTCTTCCCATGACGACGACAGCAGATCTGCGGCGACGCCGATGCCGGCGTTGTTCACGAGCACGTCGATCGGTCCGACCTCAGATGCGATAGCCGCAAACGTTGCAGTAACGGAATCGCCGCTGCGCACGTCGAGCACGTAGGAGGCTGCGTTGAGCGCGGCGGCCTCGCTGCGAAGACGGTCGGCGTCGACATCGAGCATGACGACGGTGTCGCCTGCCGCAGCGAAGCGTTGTGCTGTTGCGAGTCCGATACCTGAGGCGGCGCCGGTGATGGCGACCACTCGACTCGTTGCCGTGGTGTTGGTGTCAGTCATGAGCGCCCCTTTGCGTAATTCCGTCGCTGACAAGCGGCGCCGGGTCCCGACTTTTCGAGCCTTGGACAACGGCGACGATACTGTCTCAGCATGTCCCCGCTCAGAGTCGCAGTTATTGGCGGCGCCCAATATGACCAAGTGAAGTCGGTAATCGCTGCGTTCACAGCAGCAACTGGCCGCGATGTTGAGGTCGCGTTTCGGGGTGACCACGTTGCTCTCAACCAGCATCTGGGCATCGCTCTCTCGTCGGGCGACACCTATGACTTGGTGTCGACGCACTCGAAATACGCGCCGTCGCAAGCGGCCTGGCTGACCCCCCTCGATGAGTTGTTGTCGGCCGATGAGTTTGCTTCGTTCGTGCCGGGCGCAGTGCAACTGTGTCGAGTGGATGGCCGGCTATGGAGCCTGCCGCGCAACATCGATGCGCGACTGCTATTCGTGAATCGCGATCTCGTCGATGACGACTGGTCGCCCACCTCGTGGCCTCATCTGCTCGAGAGCGCGATGGAGTTTACGAAACGCACAGCGCATGCGGCCTTCGCATTCCCAACGAGAGACTCGGGCTTGTTTGGCACGTTTTACGAACTGACGGCCGCATTCGGCGGGAGCCTGTTCGACTCGGCGGGCGCGCCTTGCCTTGATTCATCTGAGGCGGAGGCGGCGCTTGCCTGGATGGTTGATGCGTGCTCGGGCAGTCGTGTGACACCAGCGCGAATGGTGACCGACGAGTGGTACTTCGATGAGATCTCTTCGGGCTTTCGCTCGGGTGCAGTAGCAATGATCGGAGATTGGCCTGGCTACTACTCGCTGTTGTCTGCCGATCCGTCGATGAAAGATCGAGTTCGTGTGTTGCGCTACCCGCCTGGGGTCGATCAGCGTCGGTATGTGTATGCCGGCTGTCATTCTTGGGCCATTCCGGCGTCGGCTGCAGATGTCGGTGCCAGCCTCGAACTGTTGCGCTTCTTGACATCGCAACAAGCGGGTCGAGTCGACGCTGCCGCAGGGATGGTGCCTGTTCGCGTCGATGTGTCGATGCCAGTTGAACATGCACTCGATGCTCAGCGCGCCGAGTTGCTTGAGGCCACCGTCGCCACGGATCTGCTCACGTTCCCATCGATGACCGCCTTTCCGGCAATCGAGGACGCCGCTGCGGCAAGCCTTCGATCGGCCTTGTTGGGCGAGAGCGATGTGCATTCAGCGGTGGCTGCGGCGCAAGCCGACGCGATGTTCGCGCTGGGCTTGTAACTCCGCGCAGCGGTGTTCGTATCGCTCGCGATGCCTCAGTCGTGAACGAGCACGATCTTGCCGAAATAGTTCTTGCTGAGGAAGTGCTGCTGTGCGGCCACGATGTCGCGGAGAGCAAACTGTGCGGCCACCAACGGCTTGATCTCGCTGCGTTCGATGTAGCCAACAAGGTTTGCGAACACTTCGGGATCAAGCACGGTGCACCCGAAGAGACGCAGATCCTTGAGATACATCGTGCGTAGGTCGAACTGCACAACTGGGCCAGCTATGGCACCAGCGGTGGCGTAACGGCCGCCCCGCTTCAAGATGTCGAGAAGGTCAGGCCATTGGTCGCCGCCAACAACATCGATGACCACATCGACCGATTCGCGGCCGCATTGGGCGACAAGATCGCTGCCGCGAGCGATCGTGATGTCGGCGCCGAGGCGCGCAAGATGAGGGAGTTTGTCGGCCCCCGCCACAGCGATAACGCGACAGCCGCGTCGCTTGGCGAGTTGCACGGCAGCCGAACCCACACCACCGGATGCGCCGGTGATGAGCACGGTGTCGCCGGCTGCTGCGCTTACTCTGGTGAGCATGTTCTCGGCGGCCGAGTATGCACATGGGAACGACGCGAGTTGTGCGTCGGTGAGGTCGCTGTTGATCCGATGCGCATGCGCTGAAGGAACCGTTGCGTAGTCGGCGAAGGCGCCGTCGCATTCGGATCCGAAGTAGCGCACGTGATCAAGCGCCCCGTTGGTTGGCTGGCGGAAGACTGGTTCGATCAGAACCCGTTGGCCGATGCGACTCGTGTCCACGCCGTCGCCAACCGCAACGACAGTGCCGCAACCATCGGCACCTTGGATACGAGGGAACACAAATGCGTTGCCAGTCCATCCGGCCGAGTCGTCGTCGGTCACGCTGTCGGCGTACCAACCGATACGAGTGTTGATATCGGTGTTGTTGATCCCGGCCGCCGTGATGTGCACCAGAACCTCGCCCGCGCAGGGTGCTGGCACGGGCACATTGCTGCGGTAGGCAAGGCACTCGAAGCCACCATGAGCGGTGAGTAGTACGGCGTGCATGGTCGAGGGCAACGGCCTGCTCATGGTGCGGCGTTCATTGCGGTTCGCCACTGCTCACATCAATCTCGGGAAACGGCCAGTTCGCCACAGGTCCTGCCGCCAGATACGACTCGCGTAAACGCGTGAACCAGCGCGCGCTTCCGGCAAGGCCACCGGGTCGAGAGCGTTGGCTCCATAGCGTCGAATGTCGCTCGCCGATGTCGAGCGCCTGATCGGCCAACTGCGTACGCATGTCGCTCGGTATCGATGCAAGCGTGCCGTCGTTTTGTAAGCGGGCCTGCGCATCGTCGAGGGCCATCCGCACTGTGTCGCAGGCCCAACGAAGCTCGTTGGCATCGTGATCCACACGGTCGCCGAGCAGATCGAGGCCAAGCTCGATGCGATCGCGCGCGTCATCGAGTTCGTCGATCGTGATGTGACGAACCCTCGCCTTCGGCAGATACAGATGGCGCACGAGTGCAGAACAGTTGGGGCGCTGTGCGGCGGTGGCCAAGTAGACATCGCCGAGCGCTACAGCGGCAGGGTCTGTGACAGCGGCGAGGTCGAGATCGGTGTTCGCGGCGGCGCACCACGACATCGCCGCGCCGAATGCGTAGGCGGGCAAGCTCACAATTGCAGGCTGATGATGTCCCCAGTCGCCCCAGTCGGTCATCAACATGCCGGTGGCTCCGTGATCATGGGCAGCCGTTGCCGACGAGACGGTGTTGCCGCGCATGTTGGTGGTGCGACCAAGCAAGGTCTGCCAACTGGATGTGCCGGGGCACATCCACATCTCTTTGCCGGCGGCGGCTAAGGCGCTCGCCCGAACGTCGAATGGGTGGTCTGCTTCGTAGCCCCATTCGGTGACCGTGACGTTGTCCGGCAGCGACGTCAGCAGCGCAGGGTGATGAGCCAGAATGTCGCCCCACACCAGCACCTCGCGATCGCGCAGCACGGGCAGGTCGCACAGACGGTGCATCCACGCGATGTACTCGTCGATGCGTTCGGCCTTGAGCTCCCACGGTTCGTCCATGCCAATGTGCACTCTGTTACTCGCAAAGCACGGCACGAGTTCGGCGAGTAGCGAGGCCACGAACTCGAACGCTGCCGGGTTCGCAGGGTCAAGTGTTGTGGGGCCGCGGCGCACACCCATCATGTCGAAGCCGTCAGGGCTCAGTGCCATCGACCGATGTTGCGGAAGCCGTAGCCAGCGCTCGGCGTGACCGAGGCAGTTCTGGTTGGCCACTAACTCGATATGTCGGTCGAGGCAGAACGTGTCGAGTTCGCGCACTTCATCGGGAGTGAAGGGACTTGCGGTTGACCACACGTCTTCGTGAGCTGCGTACGCGAACGTGTGCTCGAAGTAGAGCTGAAGTTGATTGATCTTCCAGCCGGCAAGACGTTCGATAAGCGCCTTCAACGTCGACATCGTGGGTACACGGTCGCGACTGACGTCGAGCATTACGGCGCGTACGGCGAGATCGGGCCAATCGTCAATCACCACAGCGGGGGTGGGTGTCCCGAGTTGGTTCAGCGTGAGCTGTGCGTAGTGCTCGCCGACAGCATCGGCCGCATCGATGCGAGCGCCGTCGGCATCGACTGTCAACCGGTAACCCTGCGGCGGAAGCGACGTATCGCGCCGAATGTTGATGCTGTTCACAACGGCCGAGCCGCCAGTGCGCGTGAGGTGCCGTGGTTGTGGGCAGAGCAGGGCGAGCGACGGGTCAACAGACATCGTCGAGAGTCTTACATCCCGCCACCTCAGCCAGCGACGCCTCCGAACAAGCCCGCATGGGCGCGGGACGGGAGGGGATGGAGGTGGGATGGGGTGACATGATGGGTCGATGAACACTCCGATCAGTGGACTGTGCGACGAGCGCTTTGGCGCGGTGCGCCAAGCATTCGCCGCCAACTTTGCCGAGCGCGGCGAAGTTGGTGCTGCGGTGTGTGTGCTGATCAACGGCGACCCAGTGGTCGATCTCGTTGGAGGTTTCGCCGACGAGGCGTGCACCCAGCGGTGGCAGCCCGACACGCTGGTCAACTTCTACTCGGTCGGCAAAGCAATCGTTGCGCTGCTCGCGCTGCAGTTGGTCGATGCCGGGCTGATCTCGCTCGATGATCCCATTGCATCGATCTGGCCCGAATTTGGTGTGGGCGGAAAGCAAACCGCCACCATTCGACACGCGCTCTGTCATCGCGCCGGTGTGCCCGCGATTCGCGAAATGCTCACCAATGATGATCTGTCCGATTGGTCGCGAATGACCAGCGCGGTTGCGGCCACCGATGCGTGGTGGGAGCCCGGAACGAGGCACGCGTATCACACCAATACCTATGGCCATCTGATCGGTGAGATCGTGCGCCGGGTCAGCGGCGACATTCCTGGTGCGCGCTTGCGGCGAGTGGCCGATGCCATTGGGGCCGACATCTGGTTTGGTGTGCCCGAAGCCGAGCAGCGTCGCTGTGCCGAAGTCATTTGGGCGCCGGGTCGACCGATCGGCGATGTCGACTTTTCACAGATGTCGGGCGAAGGCTTGATGATTGCGCTGGGCTACTTCAACCCGTCGGGCTATTCGTCGGGTGGCATTGTGAACACGCCCGAGTGGCGCTCGACTCAAGTGCCGTCTACGAACGGACACGGCAGCGCGGCTGGCGTTGCCCGGTTGTACTCGGCGTTGATCAGCGACGCACCCTTGCTGTCGCCTGCTCTGCTTGCCGAGGCCACCCGTTCGCAGTCCGAAGGATTCTGCCCGGTGCTCGGCGAGGAGGCCGTGTTTGGGCTTGGGTTCAAACCCACCACAACGCGCCGACCGCTTGGTCCGAACCCACGTAGCTTTGGACACTTCGGTACCGGCGGCGCGCTGGGATTCGCTGATCCTGATAGCGGTGTGGCGTTCGGTTACGTGATGAACCACGTGATCCCGCGGTGGCAGAGCACTCGTAATCGTTCGTTGATCGACGCCGTGTTTTCGTCGCTCTGACGTGCGAGGCGGCCGGCCGCGTTTACCGATCTGATCGCACCAGAATCTTGACGCCATGCACCGAGGTGAGCGGCACGTAGTTCTGCGCAAGCAAGGTCTCGCTCTTGCCTGACTCATCGCACGCTCGCGGCAGCTGGTACACGGCGACAAACGTGGGTCGTTCGGGCGACGACAGCATCGCTCGCAACTTGTCGAGCGCCCCCGGGATGAGGCGCACACCGTCGAACCAGAGATAGGGATATGGCGGGTCCTCGAGAGCGTTGCCGTAGAACGCGGCGCTTGCACAAAACGCGTAGAGCGTCTCGCCAGGGGCTCGATTCGAGAGATACCAATCAGCGACTTTTTCGTCGGTGACGAGTCGGGTATCGCTGCTGGCTTGGGCAGGTACTTGGTCGCGGGGAAGTCCAATGATGCGCAGTGAGCTGAACAGTGACGGCAACATCACAGCAAGGGCCAGGGCGGCCTGAAGCCCTTGGCGGCGCACTGCCGAAATGAGCACGGCAGCGCCGATAGCTACGGGGAACGTGATGGTGATCCAGTAGTGCCGATGGAACTGGCCGCCCGAGACGAAAGCCGCTGCGGCTGCGAGCAACCAAAGCAGCAACAACAGGTGATCGTTGCGAAGCCGAACGCCACCGCGCATCCGCGCCGCGATGCCGCAGGCAGTGCCAACCACGAGCAACGGCATCAGCGTTGGCATCGCGTACATCGCAGTGGTGCGCAGGCGACTCCAATCGGCGCCCACTAGGGCGCTGCGCGAATCGAGTCGGTAACCAGCAACTGCAAACCACCAGTCGTGCCAACCGGTGAGCGCGCCATGCAGCCCAAGTAATGCAATCACTGAGGCGAGTCCGCCGACGAGTAGCGCAATGCAACGCCATAGAAATGCTCGCTCGCGCCAAGAGAACACGAGCGCGAGCGCGAGCCACACGAGCAGTGCGGCGAAGCCATCGAAGCCTGATTGCTTGATCGACATTGCTAGGCCAGCGAACACGCCCGACACAAACATCCAGCGCAGTTTGCGGTGACCAAAGAGCACCACGCATCCGGCGGCGAGGCCTGCAACTGACAGGGCGCCGCTGAGCAGTTCTCCGTTCGCGATGAAGCCCTCGAGCGTTGCCGCCGATGAAACCACAGCAACGAAGGCAGCAGCGATTACCCCAGCGCGCGCAGATGAAATAGCGCGGGCGATCACTGCACTTGAGACAACTGCAAACGCTGCGAACAGCGTGGCCATGATTCGAATCGAGGCGGTGCTACCACCAAAGATGTTGTCCCACAGTCGGAACACGGCGAGAAGTCCCTGCGGGCGATCGATCCACACTTGTCGATACAGATCTCGGCCGTGGCCCCACGCTCGCCCGATCGCGAGGTAGCCGCCTTCGTCTGAGGTGAGCGGTGTAAAAAAGAACCGTAGGTGCAGCAATACGGCCAGCAGCACGCTTGCGCCAACCGACCATCGAAATGACTTTGTAGTCATCGTGGGCGCAGTGCCCGCGACAAGGTCACAACTTGACCCAGTAGGTGCCGTCGATCATCGCTGTCAGCGTTGGATGATGGATGAACGCGTGGTCAGGATTCTCGGGCATCTCGGCCTCGCCGAAAAGAATCTGGCGACGAGTGATGCGGAACATCACGATGGCGTGACGCAGCGCGGCATAGAGAATGAACCATTGCAGATTCTTGGGTGCGTAGCCGCTGGCCTGCTCGTAGGTGGCCACAACGTCGGCTGTGCGCATGAACTCAGGCATGCCGGGCATACCGAATTGCTCGGCGAGGTCTTGGAAGAAACGATGGAGGAAGATCATCCAAGCAAGGTCGATTTCGCGAGGACCGTGTCCGGCCATCTCCCAGTCGAGCACGGCAACCGGGGTGAAGTCGCGATACATCATGTTGCCGATACGCGCATCGCCCCAACTGACCACGGCGTCGCCTTCATCGGCGGGCCAATGCTGATCGAGCCAGGTAAACGCTTGCTCAATGAGCGGCGAGCGAACACCATCGGCGGCGACCCACTCGTAGAACGCGCGTTGGTCGTTGACGTGTCGCTGCAATGCGGTGTCGCCTGGCGCATCGATGTGCAAGAACGCCGCATCGGGGTCTGTCGCCGCAATGGTGTGGATCTTGGCGACGGTTTCCACCGATAGGCGCTGCAGCGTTGCCTGATCGTTGGCCGCAGCTTCGAAGAACCAGTTGTCGCCGAAGGGGTATGGCATCACGTCGGGCGGCACCACACCGTCGATGCGCTCCATCACGAAGAAGGGTGCACCGAGAGCTGATGAGTCTGTTTCGAGCCATACCGTGTTTGGAATTGCAACATCGGTGCGGGCCGCAACCAAGCGCATCGCATTGAACTGGCGAGGCATGTCGTAGACCGCGAACACCGGCTCCGAGTTGGGATCGGGCGGTAGGCGCAGCACGAAGCGGCCAGATGTTGGGCTGCCGTTGTCGTCGGACCACTGTGCATCGAACAAGATGGTCTCGCTCGACATGCCGTTGGTTGCGGGCGCGTTGAACTCAGTGATTGTCGGATTTCGCAGATGCCCGGAAAGCCATTGCGTGAGTTGCTCGCGCAGCAGGCGATGATCTCGTGTAGACGTGCGAGGACGATCGTCGCTCATGGTGCTCCTGTTGCTGCTCTCGACCCGTTGCGGCTGACATCGAGCACCGTATCGCACCCGATGTCGGCCCGCAGAGTGGGTCAGATCAGTAGGTCAGCCCAGTGGGAGCAGAGCGTTTGCGGGGATGCGTGGGATCGTGATGTCCGGCACGGGGAAGTTGAACTTGTTGTACTTCGGCTTCGCTGTCGCGCGGTAACGGGTGGTCGAGTGCACTGGGTCCTTGTCGAACTCAGGGATGACCTTGGTGCCGAAGACTTCGAGCATCTCGAGCACTTCGTCGTGCTCCATTGCGCTGGGAAGACCGAAGACCAACTGGTCGCAACCGACGGTCTGGTACTTGGTGATCTGCTCGGACACTTCGTCGGGGGTGCCACACAGCATGTAGCCGCCATCGATGAGCGAGTCGAGAAAGGCCTCAGGGTCGTTGCCGGCGATTTCGCGAACCACGATGCCTGGGCTTGGCCACACGATGGCGTCCATCGATTGCGGCATCGTGTCGTGGTACATGTTCACCATGGTCACGAGGTAGCTGGCGAGACCATCGAGCGCAAGCTCGCGGGCGCGCTTGCGGTCGTTGAGGCAGATAACCGCGTTGGTCATCATCACGTTGTTGTTCATGTACTGACCGAGTGGCTCGGTGCAGTTGGCGATGGCGTTCTTGTATGACTCGATGCGGCCGCGCAAGTTGAAGATGGGCTCGAAGTTGAACGCAATGGCGCCGATGCCAAGCTCGCCAGCGCGGGCGAAGGTTGGTGGGTTACCGCAGGCCACCCAGATAGGGGGATGGCCCTTGCCGTGGGGCTTTGGCAAAATGTTGTGAGGTGTTGGCACGGTGAAGTGCTTGCCCTCGAAGGTGTAATCGAGCTGTTCCCACATGCGTGGAATCTCGTGGACTGCTTCTTCCCACTCGCTCTTGGTGCTGCTCGTGTCCATGATGTTGAACGTGGCGACTTCGTGGCTGCCAGCGCCGCGGCCGGTGCCCCACTCGTAGCGATTGTTGGTGACGTGGTCGAGCATGGCCGCTCGCTCGGCGTTACGCACTGGGTGGTTCACGCGGGGCGACAGGTTGTTGATGCCCGAGCTGAGGTGAATGCGATCGGTCTTTGCCGCGATGTATCCCATCATCACTTCGGGGGCCGACATATGGCTGTACTCGGCGAGGCCGTGATGTTCGCCGAACCACGCGTACTTCCAGTTGAACTTGTCAGCGTGGATTGCGTAAGAGGCTTCGCGCATCAGCGCGGTGTGCTCGCTGGCAGTGTCGTGAGCCGCTGGGCCCGGGATGTAGCCATTTAGAAATATGCCGAACTCCACGGCAGCCCCCTTCGCAAGGCACCTCGTGATGAGGTGGTGTCCGTGAAGACTAATACATCGCATTACTTATGTCGATACCAAGCGCACACGTTGTCCGAAGCACCCCCGCGGCTCGAGATCGGCCGATCTGGCATACTTGACGAGATCGCGACGGACCCCCTGTCGCCCAAGGGACTCACGAGCTCGATGCGCACTTCGCTTTCCGAACTATTGCAATCACGGCGCGTACTGCTCGCCGATGGCGCCACCGGCACCAACTATTTCGAGAGCGGCCTCGGGCCTGGAGAACCGCCAGAGTTTTGGAATTTCGACCATCCCGAGCGCGTGAAAGATCTGCATCAGCGCTTTGTCGATAGCGGCTCCGACATCATTCTCACCAACACCTTTGGCTGCAACGCTCACCGCCTCAAGCTGCACAAGGCCGAGTCGCGCGCGTTCGAGCTAGCCAAGCGGGCCGCCGAACTCGCACGCGAAGTGGCCGATGCGTGCGACCGCCCCGTGGTGGTTGCCGGATCCATTGGGCCCACCGGCGAACTCTTCGAGCCACTCGGGGCGCTCACCTTTGAAGCCGCTGTTGCTTCGTTTCGCACCGAGATCGAAGGCCTTCAGGCCGGCGGTGCCGATGTCGCTTGGATCGAGACGATGTCGTCGGTCGAAGAAGTTCGCGCTGCAGCGCAGGCCGCGATTGATGTGGGCATGCCCTACACCGCCACCCTCTCGTTCGACACGGCGGGCCGCACGATGATGGGCATCATGCCCGGCGCAATCGCCAGCGTGTTCGACGGGTTGTCGGTGCCGCCGGTGGCCATGGGCGCCAACTGCGGTGTTGGAGCCAGCGACATTTTGGTCACCTTGTTGGCAATGTCTGATAGCTGCGGACTCGACAACGTGTACATCTCGAAGGGCAATTGTGGCGTGCCTCAGTTTCACGGCACCGAGATCGTGTACTCAGGTACCACCGAGGTCATGGCGTCATACGCGGCGCTTGCCGTTGCGTCGGGTGCACGAATCATCGGTGGCTGCTGCGGCACGTCGCCCGCGCACATCGCAGCGATGCGCAAGAGCCTCGACGCCGAACTCAACCTTGGCCGCCCCACCATCGACGTGATCATTGCCAACGTCGGTCCGCTCACAAACTCGGCGCCATCTGAGACCGGCGGGCGCGAGCGCACTCGCGGTCGCCGTCAAGAAGGCTGAGCCTTGCCCGCACCGATGCCACCAACGCCGTTCGATCTCACCGGAAAGGTGGCGGTCGTAACTGGCGCAGCGCGCGGCATCGGTCTAGCGGTAGCCACTGTGTTGGCTCGCGCGGGTGCCCATGTGGTGCTCGCCGACATCACGCCGGCTGCATTCGCTGCCACCATTCTTGAGTTTGATTCCGAAGGCCTCAGTGCCGAGTTCGCTGCGCTCGATGTGTCAGATCAACACGCGGTCGATCGGTTGGTCACCGACGTGGCTGCTCGACATGGACACCTCGATGTGATGGTCAACAACGCGGCCATCATCGATGACTCGACCCCGCTCACCGTTACCGAGGCCGAACTCGATCGCGTGCATGCGGTCAACTTCAAAGGCGTGGTGTTCGGATCGCAGGCAGCAGCGCGAGTGATGATCACGGCTCGTTCGGGCAGCATCATCAACGTCACATCGGGTGTAGTCGATGTGGCCATTCCTGCGGTCACGGGCTATTCCACCTCAAAGGCCGCTGCGGCTCAGTACAGCCGGGCGTTGGCGATGGAGTTGGCTCCGCTTGGGGTTCGCGTGAATACCTTGGCTCCCGGCTGGACCGATACACCGATGAACGAGCGTCACGTGTTGCGGCCCGATGGTTCCATTGATCCCGAGCGCAAGGCGGCCTATGTTGCAATGCGAGCGGCCTCGGCACCGTTGGGTATTGCCGGCGATCCGATGGACCAGGCGTATGCGGTGTTGTATCTCGCATCCGACGCAGCCCGGTTCGTCACCGGCACCGTGATGCGCGCGAACGGCGGAGTCACAATGCCATGGTGACTTCAGCAGCCAACTCAGCTCAGACCGCGCAACTCAGCGGCAGCAAGATTCTGGTCACGGGCATCACTGGGCAGATAGCGATTCCGCTCGCACAGCACCTAGCGGCCAACAACGACGTGTGGGGCCTTGCCCGCTTTACTGATCCGTCGAGTCGCTCGCGAGTTCAGGCATTGGGCATTACGCCGGTGCAATGCGACCTCGCCGCTGGCGACCTCAGCGCCGTTCCCGACGATTTCGATTACGTGTTTCATCTCGCTGCGTATCAGGGGCCTGGCAACAACTTCGATCTGGCTTTGCGCGAGAACGCTGAAGCAACAGGTTTCGTATTGCAGCACTGTCGCAGCGCACGCGCTGCGCTCGTGATGTCTACCCACTCGGTGTACAAACCGCGCAGTGATCCGTGGTTCTCGTATCGCGAGACCGACCCGATGGGCGATGTGAACCCTCAGCATTCGCCTACGTATTCGGTGGCCAAGATTGGCCAAGAAGCAGTGGCCCGATTTTGCGCGAGGGCATTCAATCTCCCCGTCACCATCGCGCGGATGAACGCCGCCTACGGCCCGGCCGGTGGGCTGCCCGCGCTGCATGCAGACGCAATCGCCGGTGGTAGTGCGGTATCTACTCGTTGGGATCCGTGTTTGTATGCGCCTATCTACCAAGACGACATCAACGCTCAGGCGTCGGCGTTAATTGGCGCCGCCAGCACGCCAGCCAACATTGTGAACTGGTCAGGCGATGAAGCCGTCAGCGTTCAGCAGTGGTGTGCGTATGCGGGCGAGTTGCTGGGTAAGCGCGCCGAAGTTGCGGTGCGTCCCATCGATGGCACCCTGCGCGGTTCGGTCGCCGACGTGACCAAGCGAACAGCCATCACCGGGCCGTGCACGATTGGCTGGCAAGAAGGCCTCCGCCGCACCGTGCACGCACGGCACGGCGGAAATGCGTCTTAGCTACGCGGGACGCTGATCCACGGAACGTCTTTGTCGACACGCGGCTCGCCCGGAAGGCCGAGCACTTGCTCGCCAAGAATATTGCGCATGATCTCGCTGGTGCCGCCCTCGATCGAGTTGGCGCGAACACGCATGAACGCGTGACGAACGCCGTTCTCAAGGCCCTCGGTTGACAGCGAGTCGGGTCGACGGAAGGTGTAGTCGTAACCCACCATTGCGTCGGCTCCGAGCAGATCGATGCACAACTCGAACAGCGACTTGTTGAACTCGGCCATTGCAAGCTTCGAGACCGAGCCCTCGGGGCCAGGGTTGCCGGCCTTGCGGTTTTCGCTGCCGCGCATGTTGGTGAGGCGCAAACATTCGGCGCGCACCCACATCTTCATCAGTTGATCTTTTTGGGCGGCCATGCGCTTGTCGGCGGGCAGCGATTGCCAGATCTTGACCGCTTCGCCAATGCCGCCCGACCCGCGCTTTGGTGACCCGCCGCCGCCACCGATGGTGCTGCGCTCGTTCATCAATGTGGTCAGCGACACGCGCCAGCCTTCGCCCTCGGCGCCGATGCGATTGTCGTCGGGGATCCGAACGTCGGTGAGGTAGACCTCGTTGAACTCGGCCTCGCCGGTGATCTGGCGCAGCGGACGAACCTCGAGGCCGGGGGAGCGCATCTCGACGGCAAAGTAGGTCATGCCCTTGTGCTTGGGCATGTCGGGGTTCGAGCGGGTGACGAGCATTCCCCAGTCGGCCAGATGGGCAATGGTGTTCCACACCTTTTGGCCGTTGACAACCCACTCGTCGCCGTCGCGAACAGCCTTGGCGGCGAGGCCAGCAAAGTCGCTGCCGGCGCCTGGCTCGCTGAACAGCTGACACCAACGCTCTTCGCCGGTGAACATCGGACGCAAGAAGCGAGCGCGCTGTTCGTCGGTGCCGTGGGTGACGATGGTTGGGCCCGCAAGGGCGAGGAAGAACGACGCCGGATCGGCGCCCTTGGCGCCTGCGGCACGAAGTCGCTGCTCGACCACGCGCTGCAAGTCGGGACGAACGCCGAGTCCGCCGAAGCCAACGGGGAAGTGCACCCACGCGAGGCCAGCATCGAATTGCAACCCACGGAATTCGGCATGAGGAACGTGCTTGGGGTCGTGGTTGGCGAGCAGCGCAGTGAGCGCCTTCTCGACGCGCTGCGACTCGGAATCGTGGCTGTTGTCATCTGTCATGCCACAAGCTTGTCGTACACCACCGCTTGGAGTCAAAGCCCTCTAGTGTGGGGGAGTTGCGTGCCGTGGTTTGGGCACATGATTTGGGTTCGCACAGGGTGTGTGGCCGAACGTTGAATGGGGATTTCATTGAGTGCCAAGGCAGCCTCCCGCCGCAGCCCACTACTGGCCGTTTTCATCACGGTGTTCATCGACCTTCTCGGATTCGGAATTTTGATTCCGGTCTTCCCGCTGCTCATCTCCGATTCTCCGTTCAGAGTCACGCCGCACACGTGGACCTTTAGCCAAGGCCTCATCATGCTCGGCTGGCTGCAGGCCATCTACCCGCTGTGCATCTTCTTGGCGGCGCCGGTGCTTGGTCAGCTCTCCGATCGTTTGGGCCGTCGACCAGTTCTTGCGATGTCGATCTTCGGTACGTCGGTTGGCTATGTGCTCTTTGCGATTGGCATCGTCACCAAGAACATCCCGTTGATGTTTGCTGCGCGTGCCCTCGACGGCATCACCGGTGGCAACCTTGCCGTTGCGCAAGCAGCCATTGGCGATATCAGTACCAACGAAAACCGTGCCAAGAACTTTGGATTGCTCGGTGCTGCGTTCGGCATGGGCTTTGTCATCGGGCCGTATCTCGGTGGACGCCTCAGCTCGCCGAACACAAGCTTCTACGGTTTGTTTCATACGCCAAGCTGGTTCGGTGCGTCAACCCCATTTTGGTTCGCAGCGATTTTGGCCATGCTGAACTGCTTGCTCATCATCACGCTGTTGCCCGAAACGCTGAAAGAAAAGATTCACTCGGGACGCATTCAATTCGGCAAGTCGATCTCGAACGTGGTTGCCGGATTCACATCGCCGCGGCTGCGCATCCCGCTCGCCACGGCGTTCTTCTTCAACGGCGGCTTCACGTTCTTCACCACGTTCTTCGGCGTGTACTTGCGCAACAAGTTCAACTTCTCGCCCGGCCAAACCGGCGACTACTTCGCGTTGGTCGGCATCTTCATCGCCCTGTCGCAGGGCGTGGTTGTGGGTTTGGTTGCCAAGAAGTTGGTCGACTACAAGGTGCTTCGCTTCTCGCTTTTCGGCAACGCCGCCGTGTTGGCCATCTACTTCTTGGCCACCACAAAGACACCGCTGTATCTCACCGTGCCGATCTTCACCGTGTTCAACGGTCTGACAATGGCCAACATCACCAGCCTTGTCAGCAGATCTGCCGAGCCCGGTCGCCAAGGCGAAGCGATGGGTATTTACAGCAGCGTGCAGAGCCTTGCGTCGGTGCCAGCGTCGATCTTGGTTGGCTACATTGCCGGCAGCATCACATCGAACACGCCGCTGGTTGTTGCCTGCCTCACCATCTTCACTGGTGGGCTGGTGTTCATCGGCCTGTTCCGTCCACGTTATGTAACCGACACCGTGGCCGCAGCGCCCCAAGGCGCTCCAGCGGCCCACTAGCAAACGGCTACTTGCGTCCCTGTGCGGCAGGGTGATTGTGCGCGCTGTTTGCGAGCGGATCTAGATTTTGGGCTGGCGAGCGGGCGAGTTCGAGGGTTGCTGCCAACGTGATCGCAATGCCCACTATGGCCGGAAGAGCCCAGCCGTGACGCACGTGGTCACCTAAGGCAACGGCACCGATAATTGAGGCCACGAGCACCTCGGTAGACCACATCGCCGCAGTCACTGCACCTACGCTGCCGCGCATCAGCGCGGTTGCGTGCAGCGCAAGGGCAAGCGCGGCATAGACCAATACGGCCCACAGCAACGGCTCTGAGAGAAGGCCTGAGATGCTTTCGTCTTTGAAGTGAACCGACCGAGCGGCGAGCGCACTGCCAGTGAATGCGGCGCCCGACAACACGGACAGCACAATCGATTTCTTCAGCTCAAGTGCTGCGACACCGAGCGCAATCAGCACCGGAATTCCGAGCAGAATGCAGATTTTGAGCCAGTGGGTGATCTCTCGAGTTGGCTCTTCGCCTGCCGAAATGCCCACCAGGGTGAGACCCACCAAGGTTGCGATGATGGCTAATCGATCGGGGCCACGAAGGTCGGTGTTGAGCACGAGGCGGGCAAGCAGCACCGTGACAGCGAGGCTGCCGGCCAGGATGGTCTGCACGGCGAACAGCGGCAGCGTGTGCAACGCGAAACGAGAGGTGACCCAGCTTGCCAGATCGACGAGGATGCCGAGCAGGAAGACCGGCTGCTTCACGATGGCGGTGAGGCCATGCTGGCCCACTGCGTCGGCGCGACGCGCGCCAAGCGCTTGCATGACGGCACCCGCTCCGTAGCCAAAGGCGGCGATGAGGCAAAGCAAGAGCGCTGTCTTCACGTAGCCGCCGATTTCACGGCGCAACGCTACCTCGTTAACCGCCGTCGTTGCCCGGCAGCGGGGCAGTCTTCTTCGCCCTACTTGGTGCCACTCGAGTTGGCTCGCCTTCCATCTTCGGATATTGCGGCGGCCACGGCGCATCACCAAGGCCAGCCGCGGCATCGCTGGCGGCCATCTGCAGCAAGGGTTGCAACGTGTTCGGATGGTTGTCCATCGGTAGCCATGGATCGCCAAGCGCTGCGAGGCGGGCCGGCACGGTGGCGATGGTGAGCTCGTCGGGTCGGATGCGCCCCAATTCGTCCCAATCGAACGGACACGAAACAGGTGCCTGCGGTCGGGCTCGCACCGACCACGGAGCGAACACAGTCTTGTGTGGTGCGTTCTGGTTGAAGTCAACGAAGATGCGCGGCCCGCGTTCTTCTTTCCACCATGCCGCAGTAATGAGATCGGGTCGACGACGTTCGAGTTCGCGTGCAACAGCTACGGCAGCAGAGCGCACATCGAACGAGTTCCAATGGGGGAGCAGGCGCACGTATACGTGAAGACCGCGACTCCCGCTGGTCTTAATGAAACTCGTGATGCCAAGTTCGTTGAACAAGCGATGCGTCTCATAGGCCGTCTCTTGAACCATTGCGAAGTTGGTACCTGGCCCGGGGTCGAGATCGATGCGCAGTTCATCGGTGACGTTGGGTTGATGAGCGCGGATTGGCCACGAGTGAAAGCCCAGGCATCCGAGGTTTACCGCCCAGATGAGATGAGCAAGGTCGGCGATGACCAAGGCGTTCGACAGCGTGCCAGCGGGCGTGCTGACCTGAGTGGTCTGCAACCACTTGGGGGCTGAGTCGGGGATTCTCTTTTGAAAGAACGATGTTCCCGCTGTGCCATTCGGAAAGCGTTGCAGCATCACGGGACGATCGGACATCGCTCGCATCAAGGGTTCTTCAATGGCGATATAGAAGTTGATCAGGTCGAGCTTTGTGTTGCTGCGGTCGGCGAAGAACACCTTGTCGGGATTGGTGATCGACAACACTCGACCGGCGACGGTGAGTTGCACTGATTCGCCTGGCATACACGCGACGCTACAGCCGCCGCGTTACACGGTGGGTCGGCTGCCAATCACCGAGGCGCGTTCCATTACTCGCTTCTCGGGCCAGTAATCGCTTGCTGCGTAGTGCTGCACGGCTCGGTTGTCCCAGAAGGCCACCGAGTGGTCTTGCCATTTGTATCGACACTGATATTCGGGATAGTCGGCCTGGCGCGAGAGCATCTCGATGAGTTCGATGCTCTCGGAGTCGGAGACGCCAAGGATGCGGCTCGTGAAGTAGCGATTCACATAGAGATAACGGCGACCGGTGGCTTCGTGGCGTGGTGCCACAGGGTGCGTCACCAATGGGTAACGCTTGCGCATTTCGTCGCGCTCGCCCTTGGGGAGCAGACGCCCGAAGGCGCTCATGAAATCGTGCTCGGCGGTCATCGTGTCGACGCGCTCGCGCACATCGTCGGGGAGTCCGTCATAGGCCGCATACATATCGGCGAACAAGGTGTCGCCACCCACCGCTGGCACCGTGATGGCATGGAGCACGGCGCCCATAGAGGGTTCTGCGCGCCACGTGACATCGTGATGCCAGCCGTTTTCGTAGCCCGATGTGTTCACGTTCTTGGCGAAGCGAACCAACTCGGGCTGATTGGTATTGGGCGGCAGAAAGGGGTGGGTCTCGAGGCTGCCAAAGCGAGAGGCGAAGGCCACGTGTTGATCGGTGGTGAGGGGCTGATTGCGCCAGAAGATCACCTTGTAGTCGTGCAACGCTTTGCGAATCTCGGCGATGACTTCATCGCCGAGCGGCCCCGTGAGATCGAGTCCTTGGATCTCGCCACCGATGGTTGCGCTGAGTTGGGTGACCTCGAAGTGTTCGTACTTCAGTTCTGCCAAGCGGCGCCGTTCGTCGGCCAAGTAGGCGCATGGGCCATTCATCACCGTGGTGTTCGGCAACATGCGGCGCGACTTTTTGACTGTCGCGATCTGCTCGTCGGTTGGTTGAACGATGATGGCGTCAGTGGTGGTCACGGTGCCTCCTCGGCGAGCAGATTACCGGATCGACTCTCGCCATCATGATTTGGGGTGGCTGCTGGTTCGGACTCTCGACGATGGTATTTCGTGATGCCGCGATCAGCCTCGTAGGGTAAGGGGCCGTGACTCACGACGCCATCGACACGCGCGTCATCAAGCAACCCCGTAGTGATGGTCGCCTGTGCGAAGCGCAGTCGGTCGCGTGCTGTCGAAGGCGTACGCGTTCCTTTCGTTGGGCCGCGCGTTGATCGCGCTTTCGTACACCGCAGCGCAATACGCAGTGGTGTTTGTGGCGGTGTTCTTCTCGGCAATCGTGAGCGCCGTTGCTGGCTTCGGTTTCGGATTGATGTCGGTGCCGTTGATCAGCCTGGCGATTCCGCTACACCCCACCGTGATTGTGGCATCGCTGCTCGGGCTCACCACCAACGTGATTCAGAGTTACCGCTACCGGCGCAGCGCAAATCTGTCGCTGGTGAAACGATTGTGTGTCGGAGCAGTGGTCGGGATGCCGTTTGGTTTCGCGGTGTTCAGTGTGGTGAGCGACACGGTGCTTCGGCTCATTCTTGGTGTGGCGGTGTTGATCGCTGTAGCCGTTCTTGCTCGCGGGCTCGATCTGACCAACGTTGGGCCATCGTTCGATTTCGGCACGGGCTTTCTCAGCGGTGTGCTGAACACCTCGATCTCTACCAACGGCCCGCCGCTGGTGTTTGGGTTGCAGGCGCGCAAGCTAGAACCCGAACCGTTTCGGGCAACGTTGTCGTTGGTGTTTGCTGTCAGCGGCATTGTTGGACTGGCATTGTTTGTCGCTGGCGGAAAGGTGCACGCCGACGAACTCGTTGTGTCGGCCATTGCGTTGCCTGCATTGGCGCTGGGCTTACTCGCTGGTTTCCCGTTGCGTTACAGATTCTCCGCCGAGCGATTCCGGCTGCTGGTCTTTGCGCTGCTCATCGTTGCCGCAGTAGCAGCGATCGCGAAAGCGTTCACCTAGCCGCTCAACGCCGAGCAGGGGTCATCGTCGGCCGTGCCTGAGCATGTGAAACTTGCGCATGCTTACGTTGTCCTTGATCTGCACGGCGATTGCCGCCGTCACCAACTGGTCCACGCGCGTGTGGCCCAACCGCACACTTGAGACGATGTCCAAACCCGTCACCACCACGTTGGTGATCTGGGTTGCAATCGCCGCCGATGGCCCGAAGGCCGCCACTGTTCTGGCCGTGATTGGTCTGTTGTTTTGCCTTATCGGTGACATCGCGTTGCTCGAGGTGGTCGACAAGTTCATCGTGGGCCTCGCTTCGTTCTTGATCGGGCACCTTGTGTTCGTCGCGATGTTCGTCACGATGCATCTGCATCGGCCGCTGTGGGGGCTCATTGCCGCATTGCTGTTGGTGCTTCACGGCGCGCTGATCGGACGCAAGATCCTCAACGGCGCAGCAACCAATAAGCCCGAACTCAAGGTTCCCGTGATGGCGTATCTGCTGATCATCTCGAGCATGGCTGTGGTGGCAGCGATGACCGGCAGCTGGTGGGCCATTGTTGGTGCAGCGGCATTTGTAATCAGCGACACGTTGCTTGGCTGGCGCGAGTTCGTCGCTCACAAGAAGTGGCTCCCCATCGCAGTGATGGTCACGTATCACGCCGCACTTGTTGGTTTGGCACTCGGCCTCCACTGATAACTGTCACGTTGGCTCAGGTCTTCTAAGGTGATCGCTTCAACGCCTTGGAGGTCATGATGGAAGTCACGAACGCCGTCTATCCCGCACACGAGCAGCTTCAGGAGTTCTTTGGTTCGCCTGACGATGGGCCGTTCGTGATGGTCAACCTGATCAAGTTCAAAGAGCGGGCCGAGTACGCCGATGATCCATCCATCGATATCTCCGGCCGAGAGGCCTACGCCTTGTACGGCGAGGCGGTTTCACAGGTAGTCGAAGGGCGCGGCGGTCGCATCATTTATAGCGGCGATGTCACCGGTCTGCTGTTGGGCGAAGTTGGCGAACTCTGGGACATGGTTGCCCTCGTTGAGTACGCATCGCAGGCTGCGTTTATGGAGCAGATGTCGTCGCCCGATCGGGCATCAATCGAGCGTCATCGCCATGCCGGTCTCGCTGGCCAACTGAACATCCGCACCAAGCTCCGCCCAACCTGACCCCGGTCCGCCCGATCTGCCCAAACATGTTGCATGGGTGCGACGGGTCCGAGGACTGTGCAAGCGATAGGGCTAGTTCTTGCCGCCGAAGTACTGCATCCACGCGTCGCGGGTCTTGGGCTTGAAGATGTAGTTGTCTTCGCGGAGATCGATCATCGACGCATCGGCTGATGCCGAGTACATATGGCCCGGGTAGACCACCGTGTCGTCGGGCAGGGCAGAGAGCATCTGCAAGCTTGAGTACATCAGCTCGGGATCGCTTCCGGGAAGATCGGTGCGCCCGCACCCCTCGAGGAACAGCGTGTCGCCTGAGACGAGCTTGCCTTCAACCAAGAAGCACTGGCTGCCTGGAGTGTGGCCGGGTGTGTGCAGCAGAGCAATCTCGATGCCGCCGACGATGACGACATCGCCAGCATCGTGTTGCTTGAGATCGTTGAGCCCCACGCCGGTGGTGCGAGTGACCCACGGTGCCTCGTCGGCCTGCACGTGAATGGGGCAGTGGCAACGAGTAAGCAGTTCGGTGACGCCCTCGATGGCATAGCCCATCATGCCGCCACCCACATGGTCGGGGTGATAGTGGGTTGCCAATACGCCGGTGACCTTCATGCCATCGGCCTCGACGATGTCGACAATGTCGTTCACCGCATATGCGGGATCGACCAACAATGTCTCGCCGGTGACACGGTCGCCGATGGCATAGACGAAGTTGAGCATCTGGCGGGCAACGGGATTGTCCGTTGCGAAATCGCGACCGGACAAGAGTTGGCGAAAATACAACTGGGGCTGAATCACCCGACCAAAGCTATTCGCTGCATTGGCCAGTTTGGTGCCATGCAGTCAGTCTTCGCGAGGAACCGAACACCTACGATGTGACCCAATGGACAACATTCAGCCGCTCGTGGGTCTCGTCGCTGGTCAGGTCGTGCCGTTCGGCGGCGACCGTCTGGCCACAGTGAGCCAATCACTTGCCGATGCGTTTCGGCCCGGCGACCGACTCGTGGTCGTTCAGGACTCAGGGTCGCTGTTACACATTCCTGCTGCTGAGTTCGCTTTGGTGCGGTCGGCCGTCGCTCGCGCCGTCGAGGCGTTCGCGTTGCTCGCCGCCGTCTCTGACGGACAGGTTTCTGCCTTCTTCGATTTGTTCGCTGCTGCGCTCGAAGACGACGACGTCTTCGCTCTCGTGGCCGCGGCCAACGATCTCGATGTTCAATCGGCCGCTGCTCGCGGTAGGTCTACCACCCGGTTGCAGTTGTCGCAGCGCATGCGCTCCGACATGATCGACGGCCTTCGGGTGTGGCGAGATACTGAAACGCCGAGGCAACAGGTGGTCGAACACGTGCGCCACGCCGGTTGGAGTGTTACGGCCGAGCGTGCTCCGCTGGGCGTTGTGGGCTTTGTGTTCGAGGGCCGTCCAAATGTATTTGCAGATGCAACAGGTGTGCTTCGCACCGGCAACACAGCAGTGCTGCGCATCGGCAGCGATGCGCTCGGCACGGCCGAAGCGATCATGCGTTATGCGTTGGCGCCAGCGCTCGCCAAAGCTGGCCTGCCCGACGGTTGCGTTTCGCTGGTTGCGTCACCAGCGCGTGCTGCCGGCTGGGCGCTGTTCAACGATCATCGACTCTCGCTGGCTATCGCCCGCGGGTCGGGTGAGGCCGTTGCCCAGCTCGGTGCCGTTGCTCGTCAGGCCGGGGTTCCCGTGAGCCTGCATGGCACCGGCGGGGCCTGGATGATGGTCGCAAGCTCAGCCGAGGCCCAGCGATTTCGCGACTCGGTGTTCTATTCCCTCGATCGCAAGGTGTGTAACACCCTCAACGTGTGTTGCATCGTGGCCGACCGTGCGGCCGATCTGGTGCCACTGTTTATCGACACTGTTCGCGCTGCCGGCGCAGCTCGTGGCACCACCGCTCGCGTGCATGTCGTCGATAGGTCGGCAGGTCACGTTGCGGCACCGCTCTTCGCCGAGATGGTTCGCGTCGACCGGGCCGAGGGCGGTGTCGATGAACCATTTGCTGACATCATCAGCGAGGCCACACTCGCTACCGAGTGGGAGTGGGAGAACTCGCCCGAGGTGTCGCTTGTTGTGGTTGCCTCTATCGATCAGGCAGTCGATCTGTTCAACCGCTACAGCCCACAGCTGACCGCGTCGCTCATCAGTAGCGACCCCGTCGAGCACGACAGCTTTTACGATCGCTGCGATGCGCCCTTCATTGGCGATGGCTTTACGCGGTGGGTCGATGGTCAGTTCGCGCTGAATCGTCCAGAGCTTGGTCTGTCGAACTGGGAAGCGGGTCGCCTGTTCTCGCGCAGCGCAGTGCTGTCGGGCGACTCAGTGTTCACCGTTCGTTTACGAGCCACTGTCAGCGACGCAACAACGCATCGCTAAGACCTCAGACGAGGTGTGGATCGACAGCTTCGCGAACGAGTTGATGAAACTCGGCGACCGCGTGCTCGTGACGAGGGCTGAGCGATCCGGACTGATACAAACCGGCCACGAGGTTCTTTTGCACCATCTCGCAGATGCGAACATCTTCGTCGGCGACTTCTTCGCTGTCTTTCACGATCGTGTCGGCGTCGTCTGAGTTGTCGTCGAAAAAGTACTCGAAGATGAGATCCATCTTGTCGTTGCCCACTGGCAGCCAGCGTTCAACCGCCATGCCGCCCGGGAAAATATCGAACGAGAAGCAGGGGAAGAAATAGCCCCACACGCCACTCCAGGTTTGGCCAACGCGCCGCGGTGCAACGTGAATGTTCCAGCGCGGGTCGCCTTCGCCGCTGATGACATAGTCGAGTGCATCGACCTCTTTGCACATGGCCGGATGAACCAGCGGAAGGTGGTAGCCCTCAACGAAGTTGTCGTTGTAGACCTTCCAGTTCATCGAAGTGTGGCGAACCGTGCGGCTATGGAAGCGGTAGCCCTCGGTGGGGTATTCCTTGCAGCGATCGACGAATCCGCCGAGCCACTCAATGAGATCGGGGGTGCTTGGGTCGAGGCACACGAAGATCATGCCGCGCCAGCTCTGGGCGCGGATCTTGCTGAGGCACGTTCCTGCAGGTGCTTCGGCGCCGAAGTCGCGCGCATTGAGCAGCAACCCTTCTTTGTCGAAGGCCCAACCGTGATAGCGGCACACCAAGTTGGCTTGGTGTCCGTTGCCTTCCCACACAATGGGTCCGGCGCGGTGCGGACACATGTTGTGAAAGGCGCGCAGGCCGCCGTCGTCGGCGCGTTGCACGAAGATCGGCCAGCTTGCGACTTGCTCAGTGAAGTAGTCGCCCGACTTGGGTAGCTGGTGGTCGTTGCCAACCATCACCCACGACTTCGCGAAAACCTGATGCCTCTCGATCTCCCAAATGGCGGGATCGATGTAATACCGAGTCGGAAGGGTCTCAGTGAGGGTCACGACGCCACACTAGTTGTTTGGCGCCGGTATCTGAAACGGCGCTCAGTGCCCGGTGAGCTTGTCGAGGATCCAAGCTCGCGCCCGCTCGGGTCGTTGACGGCGCGCTTCGGAGTTGTCTGCAGATGCAGCGAGAATGAGCCCAGCGCGAATCGCGACCCAGCGCAAGGGCTCGGGTTCCCATTTGCGAGACGAATGGCCGACCCACGCGAGGGTGGTGAGATCTGTTGAGCGGCCGCAGATGAGGTCGGCCAGCGTGCGTCCGGCAAGGTTGGTGGTGGTGACACCATCGCCCACGTAGCCTCCGGCCCAAGCGAGTCCGGTTGTCTTGTCGAGCCCAACGCTGCAGTGCCAGTCGCGGGTTGCGCCAAGCGGCCCGCCCCATCTATGGGTGATGGTCGCGTCGGCTACTTGCGGATAGATCTTCACGAGCGTGGCGTGGATCATCTCGTGCACCCCGCGCGGGCGCTCGAAGTCGGAACTGATGGTGCTTCCGAAGTGATAGGGGGCTGCCCGCCCGCCGAACGCAAGGCGGCCATCGGCGGTGCGTTGGCCATAGATGACCGAGTGCCGGCCGTCGGTGAATGTCTCGCGATCTCGCAAGCCGATGCTGTTCCACGTGTCGTCGGACAGCGGCTCGGTACACAACATCAGCGAATAGATGGGCACAACGTTGCGTCGCATTCCCTTGAGCGACGAGGTGAAGCCCTCAGTGGCGCGAACAACAATGTCTGCTGTGACAGTGCCGTGCTCGGTACGAACGCAGTGCGGTTCGATGCTGTCGACGGTGGTGCCTTCGTAGATGTTGACTCCGCGGGCCACCAGCGATGCAGCGAGGCCGCGCGCAAGGCGCGCCGGATGAATGGCGGCGCAATGGGGCGTGAAGCTGGCCCCAAGCAGGTCAGTGGCAGTGGTGCGCTCGGCGATCTCGGTCCGATCGAGCCAGATGTCGTCGGTGAGTCCGTAGCTGGCCTTGTGACGAAGGTCTGCGTGCACACGAGGCGCCTGCGCTGGATTGCGAACCATCGTGAGCGTGCCGCCCTTGGTGAAATTGCAATCGATACCAAGGTCTTGTGTCGCTCGGCCGATCTCGTCGATAGACGAATACATGGCTCGCTGCAGACGCACCGCTTCGTCGCGACTGTGCGACTTCGCGATCGAGTCGAGTCCCATCGGCAGCAGCGCTGAAGCCCAACCACCGTTGCGGCCACTCGCGCCGAAGCCGGCAATGTCTCGCTCGATGATCGCGATGCGAAGTGTCGGGTCGGCCTCGCGGAGATAGTGCGCGGTCCACATGCCTGTGTAGCCAGCGCCGACGATGGCGACATCGACATTGATATCGCCGGGAAGGCTGGCCCGTTGTTCGAGGTGATCTTCGGTGGGCAATGTGTCATGCCAGAGCGAAAGCGAGCGGTACTTGTTTGAGTCCGGCGACGGCATGGGTGTCACATTAGGCCTGTCATCGGTGGCTGGAGAGCGACGTACGATGTCGATCTTGTTGGTCGTAGGCACAACGACTTATTGACGCGAAAAAGAAGTGCCACGTCTTAGGCCAAAAGGCCCAATTTGATGATGGTCGTAGTTCTTGTGGGTAGTCGTGTGGTGTACGGAGTCTCAAGAGAATCACACGTTTGTAGTACTTGAACACTCGATTGTCTCAAGCCTTTGGCGAATGCTTGCCAGCACTAGGTAGCGAGGCGTAGGACTCCTGTGTGACCACAACGTGGAAGTCCCCAAAGTCTCATTCGCAATTGCTCCCGATCTTGGTGTTAGCAACGCTTGGACTTGGCTCACTCGGAACCGTCGGAGCCGCACACGCGGTGTCCAAGCCATCGCGCAAATCGACTCCAACTGACAGCCGCGATCCGCAGGCAACTGATCGCATCATCGTTCGCATGGCTGATGGCAGCACTCCCGATATTGCGGCGCTGAGTCGCCAAGCTGGCGAGTCGGTCACCCTCAGCCGCCGTGGCCGCGACGGTTCATGGGTCTCGAATCTCACCGGTCGTCGCTCGCCAGCAGATGTCGAGGCGATCACTGGCCGCATTGCTGCTTTGCCAGGCGTTGCCTTCGCCGAGCCAGACCGCAAGGTCTTCGCAACTGCGGTGCCAACCGACCCCTCGTTTAGCAAGCAGTGGGACCTGTTCGCCCCAACCGCCACCACGAAGGGTCTCGACATCACGGGAGCCCGTGCGGTAACAAGCGGAACGTCTGATGTTGTCGTCGCCGTTGTGGACACGGGTATCACCCCTCACATCGAACTCGCCGGACAGGTGCTTCCTGGCTACGACATGGTGAGCGACGTGTTGGTAGCCAACGACGGCGACCTTCGCGACTCGAATGCCGCTGATCCGGGTGACTGGGTCACAACATCGGAGAATTCTCTCGGCTATTTCGCTGGCTGCGGAGCGAGCAATAGTTCGTGGCACGGCACGCACGTGTCGGGCACCATCGCCGCCAAGTCGGATAACGGCATCGGCATTGCGGGTATCGCCCCAGGCATCAAGATTCTGCCGGTGCGGGTACTCGGCAAGTGCGGCGGTTACGAGAGCGACGTTGCTGACGGCATCCGTTGGGCTGCTGGCCTCGCAGTTCCGGGCGCACCAACCAACCCCAACCCTGCGGCCATCATCAGCCTCAGCTTGGGTGGCGGCGGGGCATGCCCAGCCGCTTATCAGACTGCAATCACCGATGCGATTGCAGTGGGTTCGATTGTTGTGGTTGCCGCCGGCAACTCGAACGCCGATGCGGCCACGTCGGCCCCAGCCAACTGCGCCGGTGTGATTGCGGTAGCCGCTACTGGACCTAGTGGTAATCGTTCGTGGTATAGCAACTTCGGAACCACTGTGAATATCGCCGCTCAAGGCGGCGACGACAAGGTGACCAGCACCGGCGGAGTCGCTGCAATCAACGACACATCGGGCGAGATCTACTCGACCCTCAACGCTGGCCTCACGTCGCCAACCACCGACACCTACGCCTTCTACGAAGGCACGAGCATGGCCACCCCACACGTGTCAGCAGTGGCCGCTCTGGTGAAGTCGTTGCAGCCATCGCTGACCCCCGCAGGCGTCCTTGCGCTGCTCCAGCGCACTGTTACTCCCTTTGCAGCAACGAGCACGTGCACGACTGCACTGTGCGGACCTGGAATTCTGAATGCTGCGAGCGCAGTTGCGGCTGCCGCTGCAAACGGTCCTCGCACGCTTGGAGCCTTCTCGAAGATCGCCCCAGGCGCAGGTGCTACCGGCACCGGCACAGCACTCACACTGCAATGGGCGCCCAGCACGGGTGCCGCAAGCTACGAGTACTGCCTCGTTGCTGGCCTCACCACGCCGTGCACTACGTGGACCTCAACTGGCCTAGCGACAAGTATTGCTGTCACTGGTTTGGCCGCAGGCACCATCTACTCGTGGCAGGTTCGTGCCGTCGCCGGAACCGTGAGGGCCGAAGCAAACGTGTCACTTCGCTACTCGTTCACTACGGCCATCCCTGTTGGCGCATTCGGCAAGTTGACGCCATCGAATGGCGCCACCGGTCTCGCCACGGCGCTGGTGCTTTCATGGCAGGCAAGCACTGGGGCCACGGCCTACCAGTACTGCATCGACACGATCGTGAACAACACGTGTGACACCACATGGATCAGCACCGGTCTCGCCACCTCGGTCGTGCCGAGCGCGCTCTTGGGCGGCACCACCTACGAGTGGCAGGTGAAGACCACCACCAACACGGCCGATGCCGGAGCGGCGTGGAGCTTCACCACAGTTGCTCCCTCGAAGCCGCTGGCGTTTGGCAAGACCGCACCGGCGAACGCGGCCACTGGCTTGGCCACCACGCCAGGTCTTGCCTGGCAGACGAGTTCGGGTGCTTCGTCATACGACTATTGCATCGACACGGTGATCAACAACCTCTGTGATGCAACATGGATCAGCACCGGTACCCTGACCACGATTAAGCCGGGAACCTTGCTGGCGAACACCAAGTATGAGTGGCAGGTGCGTTCGGTGAGCTCGGTCGGCACCACGGTCGCCGACGCTTCTGTTGCTTGGACGTTCACGACCTCGGGCGGAGCAGCGGTTCCTGCAGCATTTGCTCTGACAGCGCCATCGAACAATGCCACCGGGCTCAGCACGTCACCAGGGTTGTCGTGGCAGGCCAGCAGTGGTGCTACTTCGTATCAGTACTGCGCGGACACCGTGAACGACAACATCTGCGGAGGCACATGGGTGTCAACCGGAACAACGCGTACAGCAAAACTGTCGGGCTTGCTCAGCAAGACCAAGTACTACTGGATGGTGCGGGCTGTAAACACCGGGGGAACCACGTCGGCTAATGCCGGCACGTGGTGGGCGTTCACAACCCTCTGACCACGCAGTACGTACACCGCTAGCCGGCCGACGCGATTCGGCACCGAGAAACTCGAGGACGCTCCTCGTTTTTTGGTGCCAATCGCCGGTCGGCTAGTTTCTTGTGCGCAGCGGTTGATCACAATTCGATGCAAGAGGGCACTAGAGGATCGTTGATGCTCCGGCACAAACCAGCGCACAACCACATCGCCGAACTCGACGGACTTCGCGCGTTGGCCGTGCTTCCTGTGATCGCTTTCCATTTCGGTGCCAACGTAAACGGCCCGGCTGGAGTCACGGTGTTCTTTGCTCTCTCGGGCTTCATCGTCACCACCGTGCTGTTGCGTGAGCACGAACAGAGCGGATCCATCCGTCTTGGTGAGTTCTATACGCGCCGCTTTCGTAGGTTGTTGCCCGCTTCCACATTGGTGGTGATCGCCACAGTGATTACCGGGTGGATACTCAGCAAGCCACCCATCGTTCGCGAGAGCCTGGCCTCGCTCACCTATTGGGCCGACATCGAACGATTCACCAGCAGTTACTCGTACGGCCAGTCGGGGTACGCGCCGCTTGAGCACTTCTGGTCGCTGGCCATCGAAGAACAGTTCTATGTGGTGCTTCCGGTGGCGTGCTTGTTGCTGTTGCGTTTTGGCCGCACCAAATTCGCGCTTGTCATTGGCGCTGCTATGGCAGCCTCAGTGTGGTTCGCTCTCGCCGGTAGGGCTGATCCGTTGATGTACTTCCACCCGCTGGCGCGCGTCTGCGAGTTGCTCGTTGGTGTGCTGCTTGCGTTCAGCGCAGTGCGACTGCATCGCTACATCGGCATGGCCGCATTGGCGATGCTTGTGGTCATCCTTTCGGGGGCTGTGCGGCCATTGCCCATCATCACTGCTGCTGTCACGTGCTTGGTGATTGCCGGTTTGCCGCGAGTCCTTGCATGGGCGCCATTGGTTCTCGTTGGTCAATACAGCTACGGCCTGTATCTGTGGCACCCGCTTGCCGCAGTCATTGCCACCACGTGGCAGACACGAGTGATTCTCGCAGTGGCGTTGGCAGCAGCGTGCCTGCACTTTGTTGAGGCTCCCGTTCGCTTTGCAATGTCGGTGCCACGAGCTCGGCGAGTGATGGCCGCGATGAGCGTGGCGGGCTTGGTCGTGATTGCGTTGCCGTTTGGGCGTCTTGCCCCGAAGTTCATTCCC
>Ga0194058_10000031_pt1 | contig 42035 bp, 27 predicted proteins | sample SepL4417m_MetaG_FD_155490 | JGI IMG/M metagenome (GOLD analysis project Ga0194058, IMG submission 155490) | Anoxic zone freshwater microbial communities from boreal shield lake in IISD Experimental Lakes Area, Ontario, Canada - Sep2016-L442-17m | ecosystem: Environmental > Aquatic > Freshwater... | reverse complement strand
CCTCTCAGCCGACGGCCGCCAGCGCCTCGGCCAGCACGCTGCGCACATGGGCGAGGCGCTGGCGGCCGTCGGCTGAGAGGCGCGCGAAGCATCCCCCGTCGTTCATCAGCGACCAGATTGTGGCGTCATGGTCATCGCCGGCCAGCGCATGCAGGTCGGCCAGGGTCAGCCCGCACCACGGCGCGCGCAGGACAGCCAGCCAATGCACGCGGTCGGCCCGGTGATGCAGGGCGCGTGTCAGCGAGATCAGGTCCTGCACCGGCTGACGCTCCGCCAACGGCTCGATTTCGAGCGCCGAGAAACGCCAGCCGGCGCCATGGCGCCGGATCGCCGCGACCAGCGCCGCAAGGTGGCTGCGGGCGCGCACCAGCACGGCAATGCCGCACGCCGGATCTGCGCGCCACTCGGCCTCGATCAGTTCGATGATGGCCTGCGCTTCGAGGCGATCGGCGGCAGCAGTGTCTCCCGCTGCCGCGAGCAGCGGCCGGATCATGACGCCGGCCCGGGGCAGGGCATCGCGCGTGGCGACGAACCGGCGGTAGCGGATCTCGCCGCGCAGCGGCTCGTCGGCGGCCGGGAACAGCGCCGGAAAGCAGGCATTGATCCAGTCCACCACCTGCGGGCAGGAGCGGTTGTTGCGCGACAGGCGCAGCGGGGTCAGCCGCAGCGCGCCGATGCCGGTTCCGGCGACGCGCAGGAAGAGACCGACGTCGGCCTTGCGGAAGCGGTAGATCGACTGCATCGGATCGCCGACGGCAAACAGCGTGCGGCCGTCGCCGGGCTGCCAGCCGGCGGTGAGGCGTTCGAGCAGTTCGATCTGGGTCGGGCTGGTGTCCTGGAATTCATCGACCAGCAGGTGGCGGATGCGGTAGTCGAGGCGCAGGCCCAGCTCCGTCGGGTCCATTTCGTCGCCCAATGCGGCTATGGCGCGGGCGGCGAGTTCGCCGAAATCCACCTCGCCGCTTTCGCGGAACACCAGCCACAATTCGGCGGCGGCGAGCTTCATCAGGCGGGCCAGAGCGCGCACCACGGCGGCGTCGCCGTGATCGGGCGCCGGCAACTCGCGCAGACGCCGCAAGGCGGCCTCGGCCGGCAAGCCCAGCGCGCCGAGGCCGGCCAGCATGGCATCCTTCTGCGCCTTGAACTCCTTGCCCGCCGGAAAACCGTTGCCAACCGTCACGGTCTTGCGCAGCGAGCCTTCCTTCGTCAGCAGGAAATCGGCCAGCCCGCGCCAGGACGGCAGATCCTCCGGCCTTGCGCGCAGCGGCTCATTCCAGCCGGCCAGCGGACTGGCGCCGAGATTGTCGGCGGCAAAGCCGGCCAGCGGCATCCATTGATGCTGCCAGCCGGCATCGAGTACTCCGGCAATCACAGCCAGTTCCTCGCCGACCATTTCCTGCAGCGCCTCGCCGATCGCCGATTCGGGGTCCTCGAGCTCGGCGATCACCCGCCACTGCTCGCGCCGCGCCAGCATGTCAGCCAGCAAGCGCACCAGGCGCGCCACGTCGTTGTCGAGGTGAGCCAGCGCCACGGCGACGGCCTCGGCGTGCTCCCGGCCGTCGTCGCCCGTCGCTTCAAGATGATCCAACGCCCGCCGCGCGGCCTCTTCGTAATGCCGCTGCGCCTCCTTCTCCACCGCAGGCTCGGCGCCGAAACGCGAGAGCAGCGGCATCTGCCGCGCCAGGCCCGCGCACAGCGCATCGATGGTCGTCAGGCGCAAGCGCCCGGGCTGGGTTTCGATCTGCCAGCCGAGTTCGCCGGAGTGTGCCAGGGCGGCACGGGCGAGGCCGAAGGTGATGCGCTTGTGCTCCGCCGCGGGCATCTCGCCCCGCTGCGCCAGGGCGAGACTCTCCGCGATGCGCTGGCGCATTTCGCCGGCGGCCTTGTTGGTGAAGGTGATGGCGATGATTTCCTCGGGCGCCTCCACCGTCGCCAGCAGGCGCAGGTAGCGCTGCGTCAGCAGTTCGGTCTTGCCCGCGCCGGCCGGCGCCTCGACGATGAAGGAGTCAAGCTCCAGCGCGCGACGGCGGCTTTCCTCGTCTTCCCGCAGCAAGTCCATCAGGAATCCTTCACCACGAAGGCGCGGCGGACTTCAAGATCAGTGCTCTCCGCGAACTGCTGCCGCCGTTCGGCGACGCGCAGCAGCGGACGCACATCGCAATGGGCGAGAGCCTTTTCATCGGCGAAGACCACGGCGGCGGTGCCGTCGCGCACTTCGCGCGCCAGTTCGGTGATGCGTGCGGCCCACAGCCGGCGCAAAGCATCCCAGTCGGGGAACTCGTCCTCGGCGTAACGCTTGCGCTGCTGATCGAGCGCCTTGACGCCGGGCAGGATGCCGTCGCCGGCGGCGATGCCGAGAAAGACGGGATCGTCGCGGATGACGCGGGCCAGCGCGACGGCGGCAAGCTCGCGGTCGGGGAAGGCCAGCGCGGCATAGATCGGCAACTGCGGTTCGCCGATGCGGACATCCGCCCAGCTGTCGACCGAATCGTTGCGTCCGCTCTTGTAGTCGATCACCACCAACCGGCCGTCATCGAGCTGGTCGAGGCGGTCAACCACGACACGGACCGGCAGGCCCTCGATATCGAGTTCATGTTTCTCCTCGCAGGCGATGACGCGGAACGGCGGGCGCCGCGCCTCAACCTGAAGCCAGACCGCCAGCAGTTCGCACAGGCGCTCTTCTTCGAGTCGCCGTAGCCGAGGCCCCGGCGGTTGCGGCGCGCAGCGGTCGAGTTCGGCCAGCGCATGCGCCACGACGCGCCGGATTTCGGCGTCGCGGACAATCTCGTTCATCTGCACCAGATCGGCCAGACTCCGGCCGCGCCAGAACGCTTCCAGTGCCGCATGCAACAGCGAGCCTCGAGCCCGCGCATCGAGACCGAAAACCGGCGCCGGCAAAGCGGCGGCGCCGAGCCGGTACTGGTAGAAACCCCAGGCCGGGCACACCGCCTGCGCCTTCAGCAGCGCCGTGCCGCCGCGAAGGCGTTCAGCGGCGCCGAGCGGTGGCGCGCGCGCATCGTCGAGGCGCTGCAGCGGCTCAACCGACGATGCGCCGGGGAGCGCAGATGCCGGCGCGTCGGGCGACTCGTAGCGAGGAATATTCCCCAGCAGCGGGCTGGGGCGCAAGCTCCGTTCACCTTCGCGCTGCGCCCAGGACAACACCACTTCGCCGGCGCTGCCGCACCACACATCCTGCAGGCTCAGCGCGGCAACGGCCAGGCTGTCGGCACGCGCTGCCGGAATGCCGGCGCGGCGCTGCAATTCGGCCGGCAGCAGCGGATTCGGTCGCGGCGCCGGCGGCCACGCGCCCTCATTCAAACCCATCACCCAAAGCCCGTCCACGGGTCCCGCCAGGGCATCGGCCAGACTGCAGACCTCGACCCGCGCCGCGTACTGCCGGGGAACCTCGAATGCATGATCGCGACACTGCCGCCGCAACTGACGCAAGGCCTCGCCGGCATCGACGCGGCCCAGAACGGGATCAAGCGCCGACAGATCATTCAAGGCGCCGCGCAAGGCGTCGCAGGCGGCGCCTTCGGCCGCCAGCAACGGGCGTTGGCCCGGCCAGCCGAGCGCCTCCAGCAGGGTGCCGAAATCCTCGCCCCACGCCGCCGGAAGCCGACGCCGCGAGTTGCCGCGGGAAGCCTCCAGCAGCGCGCCAAGATGCACGGCAAGCTGCGGCGCCGGCGTATTCGCGATGCCGCGTCGCACCTCGCGCAGCAGATGCTCCAGGCTGGCTTCAGGCGGCAGCCGTTGGCGCAACCCGGCCTCGATCCGCGCCCGCGCATCGGCTTCGTCACAATCCGACGACCAACCCGCACCGCACAGCAAGGCGCCGAACTCCGCCTGAGCCACGAGTTGCGGATGAACGGCGAGTTGCAGCAGGCGCAGCGCGGCATCAACCAGCGGCTCGGCCGCCAGCGGCGATCCGCCAACGAAGACATGATCCCGTTCCAGCGCCGCCCAACCGGCGCCGACCGCCTGCGGATGCAGCGCATCTTCCAGCGCGCATTCCAGCAGCCGCCGCCGCGCCGGCAGATCGGCCACGGCAATGCGCAAGCGCAGCGGCGGCGCACCGCCGTGCGACGCATGGCGCGCCAGACAGTCGTGCGCCCATTTCGCCGCAGCCGCGCATTCCGCCCCGGCGTCGGGCAATTCGGCGCCGCGTGCCGGCGCCGCTGCGCCGCGTCCGAAATCAAGCTGAAACAGCTCGACACCGCGCGCCTCCAGCACCACCAGCAGTCGCGACAGCAGCGGATCGGGCGCAATGAAACCGGCTATTCCCAGGCGCGCCGGCAAGCCGCCGATGCCGCGTTCGATGCAGTCGATGCGCCACGCCATGACTTCATCGGCGGCGCACCAGCCGCCCGCCTGGCAGGCTTCGCGCAACCTCTCCCGCCAGCGCAAAAAGGCGCGGAATTCCTCGTTATGCCATGCCGCGGGGACCTCGATGCGCCACGCCCGCTGCAGCGCTGCCGCCTCAAGCGCCGCCAGGGCCATGCCTTCGCGGTCAAAAAGTTCGGCCGCGGCACCGGCTTCGCGCGCGATGGCCTGCTCCCACAAACTGCGTTCCTGCGGCCACGACAGAAAAGTCCCGGGCACCCCGGCCGGCGGGATATCGCCGCGCAGCAGCGCCGCCGAAGTGAGGTGATCCAGCCACTGCGCCGGCGTCGCACTCTGCAGCGCCTGCCAGACCACGGCACCGCCCGCCGCCTGCAGTTCGCCATGCGCCCGGCGCAGGCTGGCCGCCAGCCGTGCCGTGGCGCAAAGCACCACCGGCTCCGGCCCGCCGGGCAGTTCGGCCAGGCTTACCCGGCGCAGATCGGAACGGATCAAACCCTTACCCCGCCAGCGGCAATATCAAGGCGCCGATAGCGCACAGCGTCGTGGTGAGGATGAACACGGCAAGATCGGCCGGATGGACGGACAGATTGGCTGACACGGGATTTCCTCCTTGAAAATGGAGGACAGTCTGCCGGGCGCAAGGCTCAAGGGATGAGCCTCTCATCCCTGGCCAGCAATTCCGCTGCCTGCACCTGGCGCGGCAGCGCCTCGACCGGCACCAGGTCGCGGATTTCCTTGTCTTCGCCGGCCACTTTCAGGTCCCGGAACTTGCGCGCCGAGACCAGCACCCGCCGCTCCATCGAAGCCACCGACTCGTTGTAGGCGCCGACCGCCTCGCCCAGATTCTTGCCGACGCGGCCCCAGTGCTCGGCCACCGTCGCGATCCGGTCGTAGAGCTCGCGCCCGAGCAGGCTGATGCGTTCGGCATTTTCGGTCAGCGCCTGCTGCGTCCAGCCGTAGGCAACGGCGCGCAGCAGCGCGATCAGCGTGGTCGGCGTCGCCAGGATCACCCGCGCATCGACCCCGGCCTCGATCAGCGAAGGATCGGCTTCGAGCGCCGCCGAGTAGAACATTTCGCCGGGCAGGAACAGCACGACGAAATCGGGGGATGGCTGAAACTGCTCCCAGTAGGCCTTCTGGCCGAGCTTCTTGAGGTGGTCGCGGACCTGCCGCGCATGGTCGGCGAGCTTGCGCTTCTTCTCTTCCTCGTCGGTGGCTTCCAGCGCTTCGAGGTAGGCCGCCAGCGGCGCCTTGGCATCGACCACGATGTTCTTGCCGCCGGGTAGCCTGACGATCAGGTCGGGGCGCAGCCGGCCGTCTTCGGTATTGGTGCTCGCCTGCTCGAAAAAGTCGCAGTGATCCAGCATGCCGGCCATTTCGACCACGCGCTTGAGTTGCAGTTCGCCCCAGCGCCCGCGCGTCTGCGGCGCACGCAGGGCCTTGACCAGATTGCCGGTCTCGAGGCGCAAGGCACCCTGCGCCTCGGCCATGGCGCGCACCTGCTCGGTCAGCGTGGCATAGGCGTCGATGCGCGACTTTTCAATGCCCTGAATCTGCAGATCGAATTTCTCCAGCGATATCTTGACGGGCGCCACCAGTTCGCCGATGGCCAGTTGCCGCTTGTCCAGGTCGGTTCGCGCCGAGGCCAGCGCCGCCGCCTGCTGCGCCTCCAGCGTGGCGCGCGCAAGTTCAAGGAAAGACTGGTTGTTTTTGGCCAGAGCATCGGCGGAAATCACCTTGAAGGCGTCGGCAAAGCTGTCGCGCGCGGCCTCCAGCGTGGCCTGGCGCTCGGCGAACAGGGCCTGATCCTTTTCCAGTTCGGTCGCAAGCTGCGCGCAACGTATCGCCAGCGCCGACTCCTGCAAGCGCAACGCCGCCAGTTCGCCCTCGCGCTGGTCGAGCCGCTCCTGTGCTTCGCGGACCCGGCCGCCGAGAACCAGGCTCACCAGCCCGCCGCCCAGCAGCAGGCCCACCAGCAGTGCAATGCTCATTTCCATGCGGCGCTCCGTCTCAATTCAACACCAAGCCGGAGAGTATCACCCGCGACTGGCTCGCCAAGTGATCTACTCGTTGAAGCCGCGGATCAGCCGGCCGGCCTTCTTCGTCGGCCGGCCTTTCAGGTCCGCCCCCGGCATCGGTGCCAGCCGGCGGATTTCCTGCTGCTGCTGGCGCCGCACGACACTCTCCGCGCTCTCCTCATACAGCAGGCGGGCCTCCGGCGCGGGACGACGCTGGGCGTTCAGGGCGCGCACGATGACACTCCAGCGCAGTTCGCCGGCGACAATGTCGAGTTCGTCGCCGGGCGTCAGTTCGCGCGCCGGTTTGACCTGCTGGCCGTTCCACTTGACCCGGCCGCCATCGACGGCGGCGGCGGCCAGGCTGCGCGTCTTGAAGAAACGCGCGGCCCAGAGCCACTTGTCGACGCGCTGCCGCAAGCGGCCGTTACTTTCCGGCGGTTTCGCGCTTGGCACGCGAAGTCGCCATCACCATGGCTTCGCCATCGATGACCACTTTGCCGCCGACAATGCAGACGGTATCGAGCACAACTCGGCACTTGTCGGCGATGACTTCCTTGACGGTCACCTTGGCATGCACGGTGTCGCCCGGGCGCACCGGCGCGCGAAAGCGCAGCGACTGGCTCATGTAGATCACCCCGGCGCCGGGCAGGCGGTTGCCGAGCACCGCAGAAATCAGGCTGGCTGACAGCATGCCGTGGGCGATGCGGCCGCCGAACATCGTGCTCTTACCGAACTCTTCGTCCATATGGACCGCGTTCGAGTCCATGGATATGCCGCCGAACAGGACGATGTCCGCATCGGTGATGGTCTTGGCGATTTCCGCGCTCATGCCGACGGAAATGTCTTCGATGTCGTAACCGTTCTGCGGATTCATAATGTCTCCTGAAGAACCGCCCCGAGGGCGGCAAACTCCGCCGCGGAGGGAAGCAGGTGAATGTGAGCGTATGCAGGCAAAGCGTTGGGGGCCATTTGTTGATCCATTGTCGTGAAGTTGTCTGCCGGCAATCGTCCCTGCTACTGCCGGACCCATTCGAGCTTGCTGAAAGTACCGGACACGCCGAGATTGGCGCGCCGCTGTTCGGTGGATAGCTTGAGGTCCGCGACAAAGCGTCCGCGGACATTGCGCTGCGCATCGATATCGACATTGCCGGTGGCCGACATGGTGGCCTGACTCAGGCGCACCTGGCGCAACTGGGTTACGCCGGCGTCATGAACGAAGCTGCCGCCGAGCTCGGTGAACTTGGTTTCGCCGCGCCGCTCGCCGCCCTGCAGCATGCGCCCCAGATCCACCCCGAGCAGAGTTCCCCAGGGAATGGCGAAACTGCCTTCGAAGTGCGGCGACGCAAACAGCTTCGTGCCCTCCGGCGCCTGCATGGCATACGACGAGGCCCCCGCCAGCCTGCCGCCGCTCAGCAGTTCGGGCACCAGTTGGGCCGTGTCGATCTGTTTCGCGTTCAACTGTCCCGCCAGAGTCCAGCTTGATCCCCATGTCAGCCTGGCGTTGCCGCTGAGCGTGCCGCCGTAGGCAAAGCCCTTGAATTCGGTCAGCGCAAGTCCGGCACCATCCGCCGTGCCGGTGGCGGCGAAATCCTCAAGCGTAAGCGCCGCACCGAATGGCACTTTGAACGAGCGTGCCTTGGCGTCGAGCTTGACCGCCTTGCCTGTTGACGTCAGTTCCATGCTGAGATTCTTGTCCGCGGATTCGACGGCAATGGTTTTCCAGCCGCCTTCCCCGTCGGATTGCAGCTTCGCGTCGAAGGCCGGCAGGCTGACGTTCTTCGAGTCCAGACTGGCGTTCAGCACGGTGACGTCGCCAAATGCCAAATCCCGCAGCGGCGACTGGCCGAACAGGATCCAGCCCAGGCCTTCTTCCGTCATGACCGGCGATTCCAGTTCAAGCGACTTGAACGCTATCTTGTCATGGAACAAGTTGCCGATTGCGCCTGCGGCCTTGATCCGGGGAACCCGTATCTGCCCTTCGTTGCCGATCGAAACGATCTCGAGCGTCAAGTGCGGCAGCGGCAGCAAAGCAAACCGGAGCGCCTTTATCTTCACCGGCTGCTGAAACTGGGCAGCCGCCGACTTTTCAAATTTCGGAATCTGTGCGTCGAACGAAATCAGGTGGATCGCCACCAGGCCAAACACACTCAGAGCAAGGACTGCCAACGCAAGCACCTTGCCCCAATTACGCGGTTGCGAACGGGCTCTGCCGTCCGGCCCCGCCGCCGCGGCATTCGCCAGTTTGCTGACTGCCGCCTCCTCCTCGCGCCGCATCTTCTCTTCGGCCTCCAGCCAGGCCTGCTCTTCCGCCAGCAAGCGCTCCTGGGCTGCAGCCCTCGCCCGGATCCGCTCCGCCTCCTCGCCGGCGGAATCCTGTTCGGCATCGCGCCGGGCCTGCTCCGCTGCCTCCTGCCGGACACGCTGTTCGGTCTCGCGCCGGGTTTGTTCCTCCGCATCCCGCCGCGCCAGTTCCTCGGCCATCCGCCGTGCCTGTTCTTCGGCCTCCTGCCGGGCGCGCTCGCCGGCCTCGCGGCGGGCGTCTTCCTCGGCATCCCGCCGCGCCAGTTCCTCGGCTATCCGCCGCGACTGATCTTCGGCCTCCTGCCGGGCGCGCTCCGCAACCCTGAGCCTGATGTCTTCCTCCGCCGCGCGCCGGGCAAGTTCCTCGGCCATCCGTCGCGCCTGGGCCTCGGCTTCGTGACGGGCACGCTCCAGCGCCTTGAGCCGCGCCTCTTCCTCGGCAACGCCCCGCCTCGCCTGCTCGTCGGCGATACGCCGCGCCTTCGCCTCGGCTTCCTGACGGGCATGCAGGGCAGCGTCGGCAAGGGATTGCTGCTCGGCGTCCCACCGCGCCGGACGTTGGCTCTGCTGCTCACCGGCTTGCCCCGCCGAACGGCGCTCCGACGCGTCGCGCCTGCCGTCGGGCACCGCACGACGCTCCGCGCCGCCCTCACGCCGGCCCTTGATCTTGGCGCGCAGTTCCTGCGCCTTGCGCAAGCTCTCATCGCTCTGCGGATGCGATTGATCGATGCCGTCGTTCTCCGCTGGTAATCCGCCGCCCGGCGGCGAAGCCGCCGGCTCATGAATGTAGCCCTCTGCGGCGAGCGCGGCCAACCCCTCCTCCAATCTCGCTGCAGACAGATGCTCGAGCCTGCTGCGCAAGCCGTCAAATGAGGACTTGCCGTCAATCGCATGGAGAATTCCGTGCAGGTCGGAGGCAAGTTCCCTGGACTCTGCGGCCTCGCTCCGCTCACCCTTGGCAGTCCTGCTATAGATGGCATTTCTATTCATGGTCTCTCGATTGGCGGATTCGATAAAACTCTGTTGATCGACGGATCCGGAAAGCGCTTGCGGAGAACCGGTTTCGCACGGCCAGACAAGCTATTTTCCGGTTTCCGGCAGCGCCCGGGTACGGCACCATCAATATCCAATGCTTGCATGCTTCAAGCCTCGCCCTGACGCTCCCCGAAAAACATTAAGGTACCACTCTTCGCCGGCGCCGGCCAAAAACGCATGCCGGATGGCTGCGGCGGCTGTCAGCCGACGACAATTTGCACCACACCGAGAGCCATTCTCACCACACCGGCGACCAGCAAGGCTACCGCAACCGACAGAAAAACCGAAAACAGTGCATCCCGTCGCCCTATGGTCTTGAGCATCACGGCGAAGGTTGAAACGCAGGGAATGTAGAAGGTGAGAAACAACAGCAGCGTGACGATTTGCGCCGGGTCGAGCAAATTGCCGATTTCCTGCGTCGCCAGCGCCTGGTAGATCATCAGCAACGACAGTTCCTTGCGCAGCACGCCAAACAGCAGCGGCACGCCCAGCACCAGCGGCAGACCCAGCCACCAGACGGTCACCGGCATCAGCAGGGTATTGATGATGACGTCGGCGCCGTTGTGGGTCAGCAGCGCCAGCACCACGCTGCCACCCACCAGCAAAGGCGTGACGATGGTAAGGATGTCGCTGGTGCGCGCCCAGGTTTCGGCAAGCAGTACCCGCCACGTCGGCAGCGCATAGGCGGGGATTTCCTGCACCTGCCCCGGGCCGGGTTCGCGATCACCGCGCGACAGCAGGCGGCCCATGACGGCAATGACGACCAGGGTCAGGGCGAATATGCCGAAAACGCCGCCCGCACCCAGATACTTGCCGGCGATGGCGAGGATGATGGCGGAACGCGCCGAGCAGGGCACGAACGTGATCAGCACCGAGGCAATCACGCGCTCGCGGCCTCTGGTGGCCCTGGCCGCGCCCGAGATCGCCGGCACGTTGCAGCCGAGCCCGAGCAGGAAGGGTACGGCAACCCCGCCGTGCAGCCCGATCTGGTGGAAGCCGCGATCAACGACGAAGGCGATGCGCTGCATCAGGCCCGCCTCTTCCAGCGTCACCAGCAGCATGACCAGCGGGACCATGTAGGGCACCACGATGCCGACCAGACCGATGAGGCCGTCAAGCACGGCACGGGCGACAACCCCCGCCATGGAATGCGGCTGCCAGTCGGCAAAGGCTTCGGTCAGGCGTGCCGTGGTCATTGAGTCGATCCAGCCGCTGATCTCGAACACCACGAACAGCACGGCGGCGAAAACGGCGAGGCTGCCGATCAGGCCCCACTGCGGATGCAGGAACAGTTCGTCAAGCCAGTAGCGCCAGCCGTGACGGCCTTGCCGGCTGGCCGGCGATCCCATGCGCATCGCCGCCTCGACCAGCGTCGCGGCACGGTGGTGGCGATCGGCATGCATTTCCTCGGCCAGCGGTCGCGGCAGCCTCAGTCCGGCCTCCTGCCGCAGCGCCTGGAAGTGCGGCAGCAGTTGCGGAAAATGCTGACCCAGCTCGTCCTCGATGAAGCTGTCAGCGGCGGCGAACTGCATCAGCAGCAGGGGATGCGGCAAACGGAACGCGGCATGGAGGTCGGGCCGGTTCATCGCCGCATCGAGCGGCTGCAGACTCTCGCTGATGTGCCGGCTGGGCGGCTGCGGCAAAGGGCAGGTTTCCTCGCGTGCCGAATTCACGGCGATGCTGAACAACTGCGCGATACCCTGTCCCATCAACGCCACTGTGGGCACCACCGGCACGCCCAGCAAGGTCTCCAGCGCCTTGATGTTGATGTACAGACCCTTCTTCAGCGCCTCGTCCATGTGATTGAGCGCCAGCACCACGGGCCGGCCAAGTTTTGTCAGCTCCAGCGTCAGCTCCAGATGGCTCTGCAGTCCGGTGGCATCGACCACCTGTATGATCAGATCGGGCGGGGCGAAGGGTGCGGGTGGAGCGGACGCTTCATGCACCGAGACGGCGGGACGGTCGTCACCCCACAGCAGGTACTTCAATGTGGAAGCGTCGTCGCCCGGCAGCTGGTGCAGGGTCTGCAGGCTGGGCAGATCGACCACGCTGGCTTCATCGAGACCGATCTGCACCTTGCACTCGCTGTAGGCGCGATGCGTACCGGTCAATCGGCCGGTGTGCGGCGAGGTGCTCGACACGGCGTCGAACAGAGTCGTCTTGCCGGCCCCCGGCAACCCGACCAGGGCGATGCGCAGACGCTTCTCGCCGCGCAACAGCGGGGTGCGCAAGGGTACGGCGGCGACCGTGACCCGATTATTGGTATCTGTCATGTGCGGACTCAGAGCCTGTATTCAAGCTGCAGCCGCGACTGCAGCCGCTTCGCCTGCTTGAAGGATTCCTTCAGCACCTGCCGGTCCAGCTCGTTGAGCTTGTCCGGATCGATGCGATTTTCGCCACCCGGCCGCGTGTCGGCACGCTGATTGCGCAGGCGCAGATTCTGAATGAAAAAGAAACCCTCGATCACGGCATTGATGTCGTCGCCGCCCAGCTTCATCTGTTCGGCCGCGGCGCGCAGGCGGGCGGTGGTGCTGCTATGGGGAATGCCGTGGGCCAGCGCGATGATGCGTGCCGCGTCGACAAAAGGCCGCGCGCCAAAGGCCTTCAGGTCAAGGGTGTGGGGGAAATCCGGATTGTTGTCGAAAACGAAATCGCGGATCATGCCCAGCGGCGGCGCTGCCTTCACCGCGTTCTCGGCCATGAAGCGGAGAAAGAGCTTGGCGTCGCCGGTGAGATCCAGCAACCACTTGCGCAAGGCCTTGGCCAGGGCCTGATTGCCATACAGCGGACGGAAATCGAAAAAGATGGTGGCATTGAGCAGCGCTTCCGGCTCGGGCAGCCGGACCCAGTGGGTGAAGCGCTCCTGCCACTCGTCCTGCGTCAGACACCACTGCGGGTTGCTGGCCATGATGTTGCCCTTGCACAGCGGGAAACCGCAGCGCGCCAGGCCTTGATTGACATCGCCGGCAAAGTCGAGAAAACGCAACTTGAGCGCATCGCGGTCGGAAAAATCGGGGCAGACGAAGATGATGCCGTTGTCCTGGTCGGTGCTGAACGTCTGCTCGTCGCGCCCTTCCGAGCCGAACGCCAACCAGGCCCAGTCGAGACCGAACAGATCATGCTGCGCCAGGCTGATCTCGATGACACGGCGCGTCAGGCTGTCGTTGAGACCGGAAATGAACTGGGTCAGTTTTTCCGCACTGACACCCTGGCCCAGCATGCTGAGGCACAGGCGCCGCACATCTCCGGCGACCTGGCTCACGGCATCGATGTCGGTCGCCGCCTCGATCACCTTGCGGATGTTGCGCAGACCCACGCGCTGCACAGCGAACAGGTCGCGTTCGGAAACCACGCCGCTGACCCGCTCTTCCGCGTCGACAATCACCAGGTGGCGAACGCCCAGCGTTGCCATCGCCAGCATGGCTTCGTATACCGTCGCCCGCTCCGGCAGCGTCGCCGCCGGAGTCGTCATCACTTCCTCGATGGCGGCGGTCGCCGGATAGTCGGGAACTACCACGCGACGCAGCGCATCGGACTGCGTGAAGATGCCGACCGGCTTGTCCGCCGCGTCGGTCACCACCACCGAGCCGACCCTGGCGCGCACCATGGTCTCCATGGTTTGACGGATCGACGCCTGCGGCGAAACGCGTACCACGGCCTTACTCGGCAGGCCGCCAAGTTCGGCGTTGAGTGACTGCTGCTCGGCATTGCTTTGGCCGAACTGGATTTCGATCTGGCGCCGGGACTCGTCGAGCAGACCGGCAACGTGGTCGAGCACAAAGCGATTGAACTCGCAGCTGCCCGGCAGCAGCCGGAAAAAGTCGGCGCTGGAGAGCCGCCAGAGCTGCACATCTTCCACCGCGGTGTAAATGTTGATTGCCGGCCGCTTCGCCGCTACCGCCGCCAGCGGAAAACTTTGCCCGGGCTCCAGATCATACAAGGGCTGATCAGTGAGATTGACGTCGCCCGCCAGGCGCGCCTGCACCTTGCCGGAGTGGATGATGAACAGATCCGGCGGCACATCGCCCGGCGTCAGGATAAAGCTGCCGCTGACCACTGCCACCGGCGTCAGGCTTGCCGCCAGCGCATCAAGAGCGAACGCGCCCATGTCCTTGAACGGTACATGCTTGCGCAGAAAAGCGAGCAGTTCCTCGCGGGATTCAGAAGCCATGAATGGATGCCCTTGCAATCAAGTGTCAATATGGAAGCGGGTTCTCAGCATTTGCTGAAGCTTGCGCGCCTGGCGCAGGGCTTCGAGCAACACGCGACGGTCAAACTCGTTGAGCCGCTCCGGATCGACCTGGTTGCCGCAGGCGAGGCCATCGGCGCCATCGCCGGTCTGGGCCGCCAGCCGAAGCCCCTGCAGCGCATGGAAGGCGCGCACGCACGCTTCGGCATCGACCGGTGGTATGACGCCCCCTGCCGCGGCCTGGCGCAGACGCGGCGCAGTGGCTGTTGCCGCAATACCGGCACCCAGCGCCAGAATGCGTGCCGCATCGACGAAAATACGCGAGCCGAATTTCTTCAGGTCGATGGCACCGCCGGATTTCGCCTCGGTGACGAAATCGCGCAAACGTCCCAGCGGAGGAGCGGCCGCCAGGGCATTGAGCGTCATCATGCGCAGAAAGATCTCGTTGCCGCGGGTGAGGCCGGACAGGACCCGGCGCAGTTCGGCAGCCAATCCGTCATCACCGGCCAGTGGCCGGAAATCGAAGAAGATCGCGGCATTGAGCAGGGCTTCTGGCTCCGGCGTGCGCACCCAGGTGGCAAAATTTCCGGTCCACTCGGACAGCGAAAGACACCAGCGCGGGTTGCCCGCCATCACCTCGCCCCGGCACAGGGGAAAACCACATTCGGCCAGCGCCTGATTCGCGGCACGGGCAAAAGGCAGGAACAGCTCACGCAGCTGGCGGGCTTCGCCGTCGTCGCTGGCGGAGAACACCAGCGCGTTGTCCTGGTCGGTGGTCAAGGTCTGCTCCAGTCGCCCTTCCGAACCGAGCCCGAGCCAGCACCAGCGTGCAGGCGGCAGGCGAAAACGCAGAGCAAGCAAGGCCAGCGCCCTCGCGGCAACGGCATCGTTGAAGCGGGACAGAGCTCGCGTCACCAGCGCCGGCCCGGTTTCCTCCTGCTGCAAGGCCACCGCCAGGCGGCGCGCTTCGGCGGCACACGTCACCAGAGCGGCGATATCGGGTGCGCCGGCGATGCGGCGGGAGCATCGGCCAATGGCGGCGGTTTGCGGCAGGATCTCGCGCTCGCCCATGTCAATACTTGATGCGGGCAAAATAGGTCTTCTGCGCGGCGTCGAGTGCCTGGCGCAGGGTGACGATGCCCATGTCCGCCAGCAGCGGAATCATCTTGAGGAACACTTCGCCGGTGACAAAGGCATCGCCCAACGCGGTGTGCCGCCCGATGACGTTGATGCCGAGCCGTTCGGCAATGCTCTCCAGGCCATGTGATTCCTGGTTGGGATGGATCACCGCCGAGAGCAGCAGCGTGTCGAGCACCGGTTGGGTGAAACGCACACCGAGGCTGTCTTCCTTCAGCTGGAAAAAACGCATGTCGAAGGCGGCGTTGTGCGCCACCAGCACCGTCTCGGCGCAGAACTCGTGAAATGCGGGAAGCACCACGTCCAGCCTGGGCTGGCCGTTCAACATGGCCTCGGTAATGCCGTGAATCGGAATGCCCTCGGGCTTGAGCGGGATCACGGGGTCGACCAGCTGATCGAAGATTTCCTGGCGCAGCAGCCGGTTGTTCACGATCCGCACGGCGCCCATCTGGATGATCTCGTCGCCGTTCGATGGCTGCAGCCCGGTGGTTTCGGTGTCGAACACCGAGTACGCAAGATCGGTCAGCCGGCGCTCGGGATCGATGCCGGAGCCTTCGGCATCGCGCGCAGCGAACAGGTCGAAGTCGTAATATTCGGGCCGGCTTTCGCTGCGCACATGCGGGACCGGGTCCATTGCCTGTACCCCGGACATGATCGCAGCCGGCAAGACGATGCGGAAAAAGGCGTTGTGCGCTGCCTTGTCGCGCTGGTACCAGATCTCGCCGCCGTGCCGGTCGATGACGTCGCGCAGCGTCAACGGGCTGATTTCGGCGCCGACACTCATCGGCTCCAGTTCCCATGCATACAAGGTCTCGGACGAGACCACCTTGCCCGACCAGATCAGATCGACAAACACCATCTTGCCTTCGGCCACCAGCCGCAGGCGCAACTCGCGAATCGAGTAGTGCTCCTGCAGCCGCGACGCCAGAAAAGTGATGGCCTGAATCAGGGCAAAGCTATCCACCCGCACCCACAGGCTGGTGTCCTGATCTTCGTTCTTGATCAACAGCTGCAGCCGGTCTTCGATGCGCCGCGCTGCCGCCGCCAGGATATCGACCCCCAGCACGTCTTCCAGCGGCCAGCGCGTTTTCAAGGCATCGGCGAAACGGTTCATGGTGGCTTCGAGACGTTCGGTCATGGCTGCGGACTCGTCCGCGATCACGCGCGTGAAACGCTCGCGATAATCGGCTTCCATGTCCGGCGTGTCGATCAGCGTCTCCACCGCCGCGCGGATGTTGGCCAACGCCGCGCGATTGCCGTCGGTCAGCAGTTGCAGCGCCTGATCGCGCTCGGCTTCGCGCTCGAAATTGCGGGTGATGTTCTCGATGGTCAGCACGTAGCCGGTAACCTCAAGCGGCGCACCCATAGAAGCCGCCGCCAAACCGCCTTGAGCAGGCGCAGCCTGCGAACCGGTGTTGTCGCCCCCCTGCCAGGCAGGGGGGTTGGGGGGGAGGCTGTCCACATTGGCAGCTGTTGCGACGCCGGCCCCGGTGCGCAGCACCGGGGCCATCTGGGCGCGCAGCAACTGCCCGCTGCGCGTCGAGGTGATGAAGTTGGCCGTCGCCTCGGCACTCCCCCTTGCCAGCCTTTGCTGAATGGTTTCCAGCGAATGGGTGATCTGGCCACGCTCGAGAATGGAAAAAATCGAGCGGCCGAGACCGATCAGCGCACCGCCGCTCATCGACGTCGGCCCCTGCGCCAGCGCCGTGAACTGCAGTCGTGCGCGGCTGTTGTAGAGCAGGATGCGGCCATCGAGATTGCAGACCACGACGCCCTGCGCGAGTTCCGACATCAGGGCGGCAAGGCGGTTCTTTTCCTCCTCCACGCTGGCCTTGGCCTGCCTGATCTGTTCGTCGACGTCATTCAGCAACTCGTCACGCTGCTGCGCCAGATCGTTGGCGGCACGCCCCAGTTCGCGCACTTCGGGCGGACCTTCGGGCGCGACGCGGAAGTTGCGGTTGGCGCCCAGCATCAGGCGCAGGGTCTCGGCCATGCGCAACAGGCCGTGCACATACTGCTGGAACAGGCCGCGCAACAGCGCCAGGCCGGCGATGAAGCCTAACAGGGTCATCAGGGCGCCCAACGGCAGGCGCGGCACGAGAAATTGGGCGAAGGCGGCGCGTTCCGCCTCTTTTGCGTCGGCGAACAGCAGCAGGGCGGTAAGCGCAAAGGGACCGGTCATCAGCAGCCCCAGCACGCCGGCCGCGAGAATGAAACGGAGCTTTGCCTTCATGCCAGCAAGGACTTGATCTGCAGCACCAGTTCCTTGGTCGAGAACGGTTTGGTGATGTAGGCATCGGCGCCGAGCGCCAGACCTTTGGCGACTTCCGTCTCGCGCCCCCTGGCGGTGAGCATGATGATTTTCACCGCCGCCTGCGCCGGGTCGGCGCGCAAGGCCTGACACACCTCGAAGCCGGATTTCTTCGGCATCATGACGTCGAGCAGGATCAGGTCGGGTGCAAAGTCCGCCGCCTGCTGCAGCGCAGCCTCGCCGTCAGTCGCCACGGCAACCTCGAAACCTTCTTTCTTGATCAGGTACTCGAGCGAAATAACGATGTTCGGCTCATCATCCACAATCAATACGCGATGGCTCAAGGCTGTTCTCCCGTCGGCTGGCTTGCGCCATTATCGCCCGCCTGCCGGGGTAGTGTGAACACAAAACAGGCGCCGGCACCGGGGGTGCTTTCGACCCATAGCCGGCCGTTGAAATATTCGATGATCTGGCGGCTGATCGGCAAACCGAGGCCGGTGCCCTGCGGCTTGTCGATGAGAACGTCGGTATTGCCCGTGCCCTGGCGGAACTTTTCGAAAATCACCTCCTGATCCCCGGCCTCGATGCCGGGTCCGTTGTCGGTGACGCTGACGCGCACCTCACCCGCCGCAGCGCCGACGTCGACTTTCACCCGGCCGCTGGCCACCGGCACGAACTTCAGTGCGTTCGACAACAAATTGACCATGACCTGCATCAACCGGTCACGGTCGGCGAGCACATTGAGCCCGGCCTCGCAGCCGTCAAGTTGCAGCGAGACGCGCTTGTCGACGAAAAGCGGGGCCAGCGAATCCGCCGCTTCGCGGATGACTTCGGCCACATCGACGGCCGCCACGGTCCACTCGGCACGACCGGATTCAAGCTTGGCCAGATCGAGAATCTGGTTGATCAGACGCGACAGGCGCACGGTCTCGCTGACGATGATGCCGAGAAAGCGCGAGCGCTGCGCCAGATCGATCCGCGGATCCTCGTGCAGCATTTCGGAGAAAGCGCGAATCGAGGTCAGCGGGGTGCGCAGTTCGTGGGTGACGGTGGAAATGAAATCGTCCTTCATGCGATCCAGTTCCTGCAAGCGGGCATTGGCCTGGCGCAGTTCCGCCGTGGCGCGGGTCAGTTCCCTCGACTTCTGCTCCAGTTCCCGCGTGTAGGCCCGCACCTGCGAGGCTTCGTCGAGAATGTTCATCACCTCGTCGATGCCCAGCGGTTCCTCGGTCACCACCGACGCTACCATGGCACGCGCCGACGCCGAGCCGATGGCGCCCGCCAGCAGGGTTTCGGCAAAGCCCACCAGGCGCGTATCGGCAGGAAGTTCATGGAGCGAGCGCAACCCCCGCTGCCGGGCATGGCGGGAGAAAGCTTCCTGGGCGCGTTCGAGACCCAGAAATCGTCCCGCCAACGGCAGCAGGTCATCGATGCCGGCACTGCCGCGCCAGCCGGGAATGCCGGCGGCCTCGGCGCCGCCGACAAACAGGGTAGCCTGCCGCGCCTCACGCAGGTTCGGCACGCGCATCAAGGAAACGCCGATGTAGGCGCCCATATTGACCAGCAGGCTCCACACCAGACAATGCGTGATCTCGTCAAGCCCCGCAAGGCCGAACAAGACCTGCGGACGCAGCAGTTCGATGCCGAACAGGCCGTGTGCGATGAAGCCGTCCGGCAGCCAACCCGATTTGGCGAAAGACGGCAACAGCAGGGTATAGGTCCACAGCACAAAGCCCGCAGCCAATCCGGCCAGCGCACCGTCGCGGGTACCCCCCTTCCAGAACAGGCCGCCGATCACCACCGGGGCGAACTGCGCCACCGCAGCAAAAGAGATAAGCCCGATCGACACCAGCGCGTAGGCTTCGCCGGCCACGCGAAAATACAGATAGCCGAGGCAGAGGATGACGGCAATGGCCCAGCGCCGGATTTCCAGCAGCAGGCCCGACAGATCTGCGCGCGCTGCCAGCCCCAGCACCGGCAGACGCAGCAGCAGCGGCATCACCAGATCGTTGCAGACCATGGTGGACAGCGCGATGGTTTCGACGATCACCATGCCGGTCGCCGCCGACAGGCCGCCGATATACACGAACAGCGCCAGCGCTTCCTGCTGGTGGGCCATCGGCAAGGTCAGGACAAAGGTGTCGGCGTCGACGCCGCCGCCACCCGGAAAATGCAGCAGGCCGGCCAGCGCCACGGGCAACACGAACAGGTTGATCAGGAACAGGTAGAGCGGGAACATCCACACCGCGCGGCGCAGATGGCTTTCATCGACGTTTTCGACCACCGCGATCTGGAACTGGCGCGGCAGCAGCAGCGAGGCGAACATGGAAAGAAAGATCAGCGTGCCCCAGGTGCCGTAGGCCGCCGGAGAGTCGGCGCTGGCGAGACGGTGTGCAACTTCCGGTGCAAGCGCCGCCTGCGCGAAAATGTCGCCGACGCCGTCATGCATGCCCCAGACGACGAAGACCCCCACCGCCAGAAAGGCCACGAGTTTGACCACGGACTCGACCGCAATGGCCGCCACCATGCCTTCGTGGCGTTCGGTGGCATCCAGATGGCGGGTGCCGAAGAGGATGGTGAAGGCCGCCAGAATCATCGCCACATACAGCGCGCTGTCCTGCAACAACGGCACGGCGCCGGCCTTGGCCGGCATTATGATATCCGGATAACTGGCGAGAATGGCGAAACTGTTGGAGACCGCCTTGAGTTGCAGGGCAATGTAGGGAATCACGCCCACCACCGCGATCACCGTCACCAGGCCGCCGAGCAACTGGCTCTTGCCGTAGCGCGAGGCGACGAAGTCGGCGATCGAGGTGATGCGGTTGGTTTTGGCGACGCGGATCATCTTGTGCAGGATGAAACCGGCCAGCGCAAACAGCAGGGTCGGGCCGAGGTAGATGGGCAGAAAGCCGATGCCGCTGGCCGCTGCGCGACCGACGCTGCCGTAGAAGGTCCAGGTGGTGCAATAGACGCCCAGCGAGAGCGCATACACCGCCGGATTGGCGATCAGCGAGCGCCCGCTGTCGGCACGCCGGTCGGCATACCAGGCGATCGCAAACAGGATGCCCAGATACAGAAACGAAGCGAGAACGATCACCCAGCCTTGCAGCATCTCAGTCGGCCCGGCTTTCGACCACCCAGGCCATCAGCGCAATCAGCGCCAGCCACGATCCCGTCAGCCAGGCATACAGCGGCGGCAGCCCGAAAAAGCTGCCGCCGCGGTTGAACACCGAAAGCAATGGATAGTTGAACAGGAAGCAGCCGAGCAGGAACAGAAAGGCGAGACGCTGCGCCGTGAGTCGCGAACGAATCATATATTCACCTCCAATAGGTGCCTGAGTCAGCACCAATCCTAACCCGCACGGTTCCAGCCGGAACAGATACCGCAAAAAGAAAATGCCGCCACGAGCATGTGACTGACATGCTCCCCGCATGCTGCAGCGCGGCAGTTGCTTGCCGGGGTTTGTCCCGGCAGCGAAGATAAGCTTGTCTCAAAGGCGCGGCTTGCCGGCGTGGCGTCATCGGCAAGCATGACTCATTGCAGCGGGAACGGTCGCTGGCGATGCCGGCGGCATGGCATTTGAGCGGCAGCTTACTGAGCCAGCCGCCCCTCCAGCAACTCGGGGTTGATCGATGTGTTGGTCGGCAACCGGCCACTATGCGCCATTGGCGCCCCTGAAACGATAAGTTTTTGAGCGGCAGCTTTCCCCTTGCTCCATGACCACGATAATGCTGACGTCAGCCTCCGGAGTTGGAGCTTGAAGCCGCCGTTCGAAAGTTCGCCGACGAGAAGTTCAGCGTTTTCGTTCGCGAGTCGCTGCTTCTAGACGACCCATTGGCTCTTCCGCGCCCACTGCCGACATATGACGTACGCAAGCTCATGGGCCGATTCCAAGGCAACGAAGCGGCAAATCTTCATCTGGCAGATGAATCGAACAGCTCATGCTTGTCTGCCCTTAGACATCGATAGAGTTTGGACATCCATCTCTCGGTCAATGGGAATGTGTCGAATCGTAACGTCTGGCGGGTGCGAACAGGCATCCACGCCAGCGTGTTCAGGGGCATTGAACATCAGCGAAATTTGATAGTGGAGGCCTGTCAGCGTGAGATGCGCCTTTTGCCTCAGGCAGGTTTTGTATCCGCGGAGATAATCCGTGCCAGCGAGGTGAAAACCAGACGGGTTCTCTCGACCATGCCTTTGCGAACGGTGAAGAACACATCGGCAGCCGCCCTCGCTTCCAGCGTTTCGCCCTGCCCTTCGGACCAGGCCGGTGCGTGTATGCAGCCTACGGGGGTATTGGCCAGGACGAGTTGCCAGTCACGGCCCAGAGCGTACCACTCGGACAGGCTTCGCGGCCTGGCGCCGAACCAGCTTCTGTGTCCCGCTGCGACGTCCATCCATGCGCCATAGTTCGCCAGCAGCCGTCCGCCGCCACGCTCTGTCGATCGCGCACAGCGCAGACTCCGCATGCGCACTTCACCGCTGTCGGTATCGCGGCCCAGTGCTATCGGCCGCATGTGCCAGCGCAGCGGCAAACCACGTAGTCGCCGGAAACCGGTGTCAATCGCAAGCCAGGGCAGGAAGCTCAGGCAAGCCAGCAGCGCGATGCTGCGCGCAAACCAGGAACTGCCGGCGGCTCCCTTGTGCTGAAGGTCGAGCAACAGGCCCTCGGAGCGCGGCATGACGGTACGCACCCCCAGCCGCAGGTGCTGCACGCTGCGTGCATTGACAACTGTTTCGTCAAGTTCCAGGCCGTGGCCGACAAACGAATGCGGCAAGACAATGCTGTTGCGAATGACGGAGCCGGCCGATACAAGCACGTCGTGCGTCAGCACGGCATGGGGACCGATGCGGGCACCCGCGCTTACAAAGCAGCCGGCACCGATCAGGGCCGGCCCTTCAATCAAGGCCCCTGTTTCGACGATGGCTTCCGGGCTGCAGGCACCCCAGGCGGTACGCAGCCAGGTGGCCGGAACATCTTTCATGAAGTCGTCGGTCAGCGCGGTCCGCTGGGCATCCAGCAGCTGCGCAGCATTGCTCACCGCGATTGATTGGCCGGGCTCCAGCAGCAGAAGACGCGGAGTCAGGCTGAACATAAGTTGCCCCAGCGCGGCTTCGTCGCAGTGAGGTGAAATGGCGTCCAGCACGGCGGGCGTCACACAAGCCCATCCGACCCATTTCACACCTTCGGTTTCGTCAGTCTGCGCCGCCAGTTGCTCGTTCCTGACCAGCGCGGACAGAACATCCGCGGCAAGCCATCGCTCGGCATGCCCGATCAATACCTGCCGGGCCTGGTTCAAGCCCATCGATTGCAGCATGGCGTAGGGTGTAGACGGGTCCTTGGCCAGATGCCAACGGAGTTGCACGCCCCAGCGCTCGCCATTGCCGAGCAGGCGCCTCAGTTCTTCGGGACGACCGCTTACCACCAGGTCGATCAGCCTGACCCCGGCGTTGGACAACTGCTCCAGCGTCCGTTCGACAAAAGTGCTGTAACCGAAAGGCAACAGCGCGAGAGGAAAATCTTCAGGCACCGGCACATCATGAGGCGCCGTCGCCGTGGCGAAGAGCACCGTGCGCAGACCCGGGCTCGCTTCCGCTCCGGCCCCAATCAAGTCGTCGCCTTGCGGCAGTTCATCATTGGCGATCTGCCTGAGCCCCAGACGTTGCAGGACGATTCTTGCCAGAAAGCTGAAGTTTCCGACGAGGTAGCGCTGCCACATCCGGGAAGGCTCCTGCATCAGTCGATAGACCCACTCGAGACCGGTGTCGCGCATCCATGACGGCGCACGGTCAATGCGACCCGAAACAAAATCGAACAGGCCGCCGACCCCGATCGCGACCTTGACGCCCAGTTGATGCAGGTGGCGATCGATGAACACGTCCTGCATCGGTACCGGATGGAAAAGTCGCTGCGCGAAGAGCAGCTATTTTCGGAAAAGCTATTGGACGGTCTCCCTGGCATCTTCTACATCTACACCTACCCGGAAATCCAGTTGGTACGCTGGAACAAGCAGCATGAACTGCTCTTGGGGTATGGGGCTGACGAGATGAAAGGCCGTCTTGCTACGGACTGGTTTTTGCCGGATGACAAAGATGCCGTTGCGAATGCCATAAGAGGAGTAATGGAAAAGGGTTTCGATTCGATTGAGGCACCGATGATGGCGAAAGATGGCCATCTGGTACATCTCTATCTTACGGGGGTCAAACTGGAGTCGCAGGGGCGCTCATTCTTTGTAGGGACCGGCACCGACATCACCGAACGCAAGCGGGCTGAGGACGAACTCGTTCAGCACCGCAACCACTTAGAACAGCTCGTCGTTGCCCGTACCGCCGACCTCGAAGCGTCCAACAAATCGCTAACCGTTGCCAAGCAAGCCGCCGAGGCTGCCAACGTTGCCAAGAGTGTGTTTCTCGCCAACATGAGCCACGAACTACGCACGCCGATGAATGGCGTGATGGGCATGATCGACCTGGTGTTGATGCGTGCTACCGACCCCAAGCAGATCGACTGGCTCAAGAAGAGCAAGGGGTCGGCGGCGCATCTGCTCGAGGTCATCAACGACGTCCTCGACATCTCCAAGATCGAATCCGACCGAATGACGCTGGAAAAGAAGGACTTCTTCCTCTCGCAGGCGATTGACAACGTGATAAGCATGCAAGGTGCTGCGGCCATCGTCAAGGGGCTGAAACTCTCCCGCGAAATCGACCCCGCCCTGCCCGACGTGTTTTGCGGCGACGCTCTGCGTGTGAAGCAGATATTGATCAATTTCACCGGCAATGCCATCAAGTTCTCGGAGCATGGACGGATTACTGTCCGCGCCAGAGCCGTAGATAAAGATAGCCACGGTGTGTTGCTGCGTATCGAGGTTGCTGATCAAGGGATTGGTATCAGTCCTGAGCAGCAGGAGCGACTGTTCCACGCCTTCACTCAGGCGGATGACTCCATGACCCGCAAGTACGGCGGTACGGGATTGGGTCTGATCATCTCCAGACGTCTTGCCCTGTTGATGGGCGGTGATACGGGGGTTGAGAGTACGCCCGGTGTGGGCAGCACCTTCTGGTTTACCGCAAGGCTGGCCATCAAGGAGGTGCCGGCGGTTGCGGCGGAACCTGCGATGAACAGTTCTGACGCCACGACAATCAAGGAACGCTATTTTGCTCATCGCATTCTGGTGGTCGATGACGAGCCGATCAACCGGGAAGTGGCCCAGATGCAGTTGGATGCTCTCGATTTGATCGTCGATACCGCAGAAGACGGTGCCGAAGCCGTCGCCAAGGCAAGGGCGGGACTCTATGCGGCCATCTTCATGGATATGCAGATGCCCAAGATCAATGGGCTGGACGCGGCGCGACAGATACGTCAGTTGGCCGGCTACAGTGGCATCCCTATCATTGCCATGACCGCCAATGTATCCGACGAGGACAGGGCGCAATGCGTCGCAGCGGGAATGAATGACTTCTTGACCAAGCCATTTACCCCTGAGGAACTGTTTGCGACCTTGCTGCGCGCTCTAAGTCGGAGCCAAGGGTAGCGGCAGGTTTCGGGCGTACAGCGGCCTCTCTTTGGCTATGACAATGTCAGCAGTCGACTCCCAGTCTGAAGCACCCATTCGAAGTTTCCGGCCAAGCACCGGTTGGCGACCGGATGAAGGCATTGGTGCCCTGCAGTGCGGCGCGAAATTCAAGCGTTCCGGATCGCTGCACAAAAAAAGAGCGCCCATCTTGCGAGGGACGCTCTTCCATGCTGTTGGCAAGCCGTCAGGACTTCTGCTGCACCTGATCGGGCATTCCGGGAACCCGCCGCCTGATCGACTCAGGCATTCTGCTTGAGTTGATCGAGAATCCCCGGGTTCTCCAGCGTCGACACATCCTGCGTGATTTCTTCGTTCTTGGCCAGACTGCGCAGCAGACGGCGCATGATCTTGCCGGAACGCGTCTTGGGCAGGTTCTCGCCGAAGCGGATGTCCTTGGGCTTGGCAATCGGGCCGATTTCCTTGCCGACCCAGTTGCGCAGTTCGTTGGCAATCTTCTTCGCCTCTTCCGCCGTCGGGCGCGACTGCTTGAGAACCACGAAGGCGCAGATGGCCTCGCCGGTCAGGTCATCGGGACGCCCCACCACCGCAGCTTCCGCCACCAGCGGATTGGAGACCAGCGCCGACTCGATTTCCATGGTGCCCATGCGGTGCCCGGACACATTCAGCACATCGTCGATGCGGCCCATGATGGTGAAGTAGCCGGTCTTGGCATCGCGCATCGCGCCGTCGCCGGCGAGATACAGGTTGCCGCCGAAATCGACCGGGAAATAGGACTTCTGGTAGCGATCCGGATCGCCGTAGATGGTGCGGATCATCGCCGGCCATGGCTTCTTGACGACGAGGAAGCCGCCCTTGCCCCATTCCACATCATTGCCGGTCTCATCGACAATCGCGGCCTGTATGCCGGGGAAAGGCAGGGTGCAGGAACCCGGCACCAGCGGCGTGACGCCCGGCAGCGGCGTGATCATGTGGCCGCCGGTCTCGGTCTGCCAGAAGGTATCGACGATCGGGCAGCGCGCGCCGCCGACGTTGTTGTAGTACCACATCCAGGCTTCCGGATTGATCGGCTCCCCTACTGAGCCAAGGATGCGCAGGCTGCTCAGGTCGTAGTTCTTCGGATGCGTCGTCGGCGCGTTTTCGCCGGCCTTGATCAGCGAGCGGATGGCGGTCGGCGCGGTGTAGAAAATGTTGACCTTGTGCTTCTCGATGGTCTTCCAGAAGCGGCCGGCATCGGGATAGGTCGGCACGCCTTCGAAGACGATTTCGGTGGCGCCGCAGGCCAGCGGGCCGTAGGTGATGTAGGTATGCCCGGTGACCCAGCCGATGTCGGCGGTGCACCAGAAGACATCGTCCGGCTTGATGTCGAAGGTCCACTTCATGGTCAGGATGGCGTGCAGCAGATAACCACCCGAACTGTGCTGGACGCCCTTGGGCTTGCCGGTGGAACCGGAGGTGTAAAGCAGGAACAGCGGATGCTCGGCGCCGACCCACTCCGGTTCGCACACGTCGGGCTGACCGGCGACGGCGTCCTGCCACCATATGTCGCGGCCGGCCACCATGTTGCAGGGGCCGCCGGTACGCTTGAAGACGACGACCGTCTTGATCGACTCGCAACCGCCCATGGCGATGCCGTCGTCGACAGCCGGCTTCAAGGGAATGTTCTTGCCGCCGCGGCACTGCTCGTCGGAGGTGATGACTGCGATCGCGCCGGCATCCTGGATGCGTTCCTGCACGCTCTTGGCGGAGAAGCCGCCGAACACCACCGAATGAACGGCGCCGATGCGGGCGCAGGCCTGCATCGCAATCACGCCCTCGACCGACATCGGCATATAGATCAGGACGCGGTCGCCCTTCTTGATGCCTTGCGCCTTCAAGGCGTTGGCGAACTGGGCAACACGGGCCAGCAGTTCCTTGTAGGTCACCTTGCTGACCTGACCGCCGTCGGCTTCGAAAATTATGGCGACCTTGTCGCCGAGGCCGGCTTCGATGTTGCGGTCAAGGCAGTTGTAGGAGACGTTCAGCGTGCCATCGGCAAACCATTGATAGAAAGGGGCCTTGGAGTCGTCCAGCGACTTGGTGAATACCTGCTTCCAACTGACATGTTCCCTGGCCAGCCGCGCCCAGTAGCCGGAATAATCCTGATCGGCTTCCTTGCACAGCGCCTCGTAGGCGGCCATTCCGGAAATGGTCGCTTTCTTGACCACGGCGTCGGACGGGGGAAATACACGACTTTCCGTGACGTTTGATTCGATGCTGGACATTGATACCTCTCCTCTCGCATGTAACCGGATGAAATCCGGACGACTTTAAGCTTCTGCCGCATTGGCCGGGCGTAGCCTTTTGCTGCCTGGACAAGAAATCACTGCCGGCAATGGCTGCGCTTGCCAGTTCCGCCGATTTTAGGTGGTTCCGGATTAAAGCGAAAGAGCCTTACATGCGACTTACGCTGCCGGCGGACATCAGCCCCCGGCTCCTGGGTTAAGATTGCTGCTCCGCACCACTCAAGCACCTGCCCGCCATGAACAAACTGATCAAACCGATGGAGATTTTCATCTTCTGGAGTCGCTGGCTGCAGGCCCCGCTCTACCTCGGCCTGATCGTCGCCCAGGGCGTCTATGTGTACCAGTTCATGCTGGAACTGGCCCATCTGGTGAGCAAGGCCGGGACGCTGACCGATTCGGAAGTCATGCTCATCGTGCTGGGACTGATCGACGTGGTGATGATCGCCAATCTGCTGATCATGGTCATCATCGGCGGCTATGAGACCTTCGTTTCGCGTCTGGACCTGGAGGAGCATCCGGACCAGCCGGAGTGGCTCTCGCACGTCAATGCCGGCGTGCTCAAGGTCAAACTGGCAGTCGCGCTGATAAGCATTTCCTCTATCCACCTGCTGCGCACTTTCATCAATGCCCCGCATGTCGAAGACCGCGTCATCATCGCCCAGGTCGCGATCCACATCGCCTTCCTGTTTTCAGCCATCGCCATCGCCTACACGGACAAGATCATGATGCAGACTCTTGTCGCCGGAAAACACTAAACCACCATCGGAGCTTTCATGACCACCATCCGCCAGGACGACCTGATCCAGTCCATCGCCGACGCCTTCCAGTTCATCAGCTACTACCATCCGCTCGATTACATCCAGGCCCTCGGCGCTGCCTATGATCGCGAAGAATCGCCGGCAGCGAAGGACGCCATCGCCCAGATCCTGACCAACAGCCGCATGTCGGCGGAAGGCCACCGCCCCATCTGTCAGGACACCGGCATTGCGCTGGTATTCCTCAAGGTCGGCATGCAGGTGCAGTGGGATGCCACGCTCTCGGTGCAGGAAATGGTCGATGAGGGTGTGCGCCGCGCCTACGGCAATGCCGACAATCCGCTGCGCGCCTCGGTGCTCGCCGACCCCGCCGGAACACGCAAGAACACCAAAGACAACACGCCGGCGGTGGTGCATTACGAAATCGTGCCCGGCCATCACGTCGAAGTCATCTGCGCCGCCAAGGGCGGCGGCTCGGAGGCCAAGGCCAAGTTCGCCATGCTGAACCCCTCCGACGACCTGGTCGACTGGATCCTCAAGACGGTGCCGACCATGGGCGCCGGCTGGTGCCCGCCCGGCATCCTCGGCGTCGGCATCGGCGGCACTCCGGAAAAGGCCATGCTGCTGGCCAAGGAAGCCATCATGGCACCGGTGGACATCCAGCAACTGAAGGCACGCGGGGCGAAGAACCGGGCCGAGGAACTGCGCCTTGAACTTTACGAAAAGATCAATGCGCTTGGCATCGGCGCGCAGGGCCTCGGCGGCCTGACCACCGTGCTCGATGTCAAGGTGCTCGACTACCCCTGCCACGCCGCCAACCTGCCGGTGGCGCTGATCCCCAACTGCGCCGCGACGCGCCACATCCATTTCCACCTGGACGGCTCCGGCCCGGCGAAACTCGAGCCGCCCAGTCTCGAAGACTGGCCCAAGGTGACCTGGCAGGCCGATGCCGCCACGGCTACGCGGGTGGACCTGAACAGCCTGAGCAAGACGCAGGTCGCAGCCTGGACACCGGGCCAGAAACTGCTTCTGAACGGCAGGATGCTGACCGGCCGCGATGCCGCCCACAAGCGCATTGCCGACATGCTGGCGAAGGGCGAGAAACTCCCCGTCGATTTCACCAATCGCGTCATCTACTATGTCGGCCCGGTCGATCCGGTGCGCGATGAAGTGATGGGCCCCGCCGGCCCCACCACGGCGACGCGGATGGACAAGTTCACGCGCATGATGCTGGAGCAGACCGGACTGATTTCGATGATCGGCAAGTCCGAGCGCGGCGCGGTCGCGATCGAGGCAATCAAGGACAACAAGTCGGCCTACCTGATGGCCGTCGGCGGCGCCGCCTACCTGGTCGCCAAGGCGATCAAGTCAGCCAAAGTGGTGGGCTTTGCCGACCTCGGCATGGAAGCCATCTACGAGTTCGAGGTGAAGGACATGCCGGTCACCGTCGCCGTCGACGCCCTCGGCACCTCGGTGCACATCACGGGTCCCGCGGAATGGAAGGCAAGGATAGGCGGGATTCCGGTCAAGCAGGCCTGAGCGTACTAAAAGTCGGAAGGCAATCTTCGCTCGGTCGCCCGGGCGAAGCCTCCTGCGGCGCCGGGCGTATCGGCTTCCGTTCCGTCCTGGTCGCTGCTTGATCGATCCGGCTACCTGCCCTTGCTGCCGGGCGGCGACAGGCGCAGCACGGCAACAATGGCGGCGACGCGCTGACCTTGTTCGACGCTGCGGCGCGCGCCGCCGAAAACCGCGGCGCTCAGTGTGTCGATGTCCGCCGCCGGCGGACTGGCCGGCCGCCTTCCTTCCATCGCATTTTTCATCGCCAGCAACTTGAGCGAACGTCTTGCCGCCTGAAATGCCGCGGGCGAGGGCATATCGAGGGCGGATTCCAGTTGCAGCAGGAGATCATCCAGCGCCCCGCCGCAGGCAGCGGTTTCGCCGCCCTGCGCCGCCCTGCCGCCGCCTGCCTGGTCAACGGCGGACTTGAATCGCGCTTGCAGCGCCGGCTCCCAGCGCGACGGCAGGGCAGGCAGCGCTGCCCAACGGGCTTCGATGGCGGAAACGTCGGCGGGCGCGGAGGGAACAAGTGCCTCTGTCTCGTCGCAAAGCGCCAGCTTGGCAACGAGGGTATCGCACGTGCCATGCCAAAGCCTCTGCGCGCTGCCCGCCACATATTGCAGCGCTCTGTCGCGCCCGTCGCGAAACAACGAGTCCAGCCTGGCCGCCTGGTTGCCGGGCACCTCACCCGCCTTTTGCCATTCCGCTTCAAGCACCGCCAGGCTGCGCCTGGTCTCTGCCGCCGGTTCATCCTGCCCCAGTTGACGCAGGCGCTCAAGCAAGGCCTCGCGCGTCTTGCGATTGACATCTGACTGAACATTGCGGGCCTTTAGCGCCTCCTCGCGGCGACTCATGACGGCTCCGGTCGCCGCCTTGAATTCCGCCCACAACGCATTTTCCACCCTGTGCGGCAGCGGCCTCGACCTGGCATGCTGCTGCCATGACATCTGCAACTCGCGGACCTTGGCCACCGCATCGCGATTCTGCGCGTTCTCGCTCAATTGCCTGGCGCGAACGATCAACTGCTCGCGCTCGGCCTGCGCACCGCGCTGCAGTTCGTGTAACGGTTCCTCCAGGCGCGCCACACTCGCTTTCATGCGCTCCATCAAGGCCGTCCGCTTCTTGTGCGGCACGGTATGTTCCAGCGGTCCGAGCTTGCGCCACTCCGATTGAAAGTGGGCCAGCACCCGCCCCACTTCCTTCCAGTCGGGCACCGTGCCGGACTCGTCGCCGCCGGCGTATTGTGCATCCAGTGTGTCGAGCAGAGCCTTGCGCAGGGTGAGATTCGCCAGCCTCGCCTCATTCAAGCGGTTCAGGTGCTCCGCCACCGGAACATGGGCGGCTTTCAGTGCGCTGTCGAAGCGTTGCCATATCGCCTTGCTGGTTGCTCCGCCCAGGCGATCCAGTTCCTTCCAGCTGGCGCGCAAGCGCTCGATGTTTTTCTCCAGCTGTCCGACCGGCAGCTTGGCCGGACGCGCTCCCTCGACGACGGCGACGGAACGGGCGAGCGCCTCGGCTTCCTCGACGAGATCGTGCCTGACCTGTCCGCCACCCCAGTGCTGCCAGCCCTTGAGGCGGGCGACTTCGGCCTGAGCAGCATCGATGCGGGCTTGCAGTGCAGCGCCGGCCTCGCCATTGCCGGGCGTGGCCTGCAGGATCGACAGATGTTTCACGGCCTCGCCCAGGTGGCCACCGGCGAGCGCTTCCTCAGCGGCACTCACCACCTTGGCCAGGGCCTGAACGCGCTCCTGATGCACCTCCCTGCCCTTTGCATCGGCGCGTTGCTGCCTGTCGCTCTGACTTTTCCGCTGCGCCTTGTCCTGAATGCTCTGCCATTCTCCAAAGCGGGCGTTAAGCGCGTTCTCGATGCCCTGATCGGCAATGACCGCCGACGCCTGCCAGCGCTGCACCGGCGATTCTGCAAGCGGTGCGGTCGCCGCTGCGCCGTCCGGCACATCCGTCTGCTGCGGCGCCGTGCCCCGCTGCAGATCATCGAGAATCATCAACCGGCGCCCGATCAGTTCCGACTGCTGCAAGGCCGCCCGCAGTGCCTGATCCAGCGCAGCAAGGGCATCGGCATCGGCTATCGCTGCTCCTTCCGGCGCCGGAACCGCCGCCAGCGTTGCCTCTGCTTGCCGGTTCGCCGCGGCGAACGCGGCGACCAGTTCGCCCGGCTCAAGGGCGGCGTTCGCTACCCCGGCGCAGCCGGCGTCGAAACGGGTCAGCACCTGCCTCGCATCTGCCGACCAGCGGCTTACCGAGCGCTTGTGTTCGCTGTGTTCGCGCAGCCGTTTTGCCAGGCCTGCCTGCAGATCGAGAAATCTTGTCTTTTGCGCCTCTTCGAGCAAGCCGGAGTCGAGCGCGCGCCAGGCATGATCAAGTTCGACCAGGTGGTTGGCCGGAACCGTCGCCTCGGCGGCAAGGGACGCCGCAGTGCGGATCAGATCTTCGGCGCGAACGCTCATTTCGCGGCGCCCGACCTGAGTCTCATAACGCTGCTTGACGGCTCGATGAACACGCCGGTCGTGCGTGCGAAACTCCCGTTCGGCCTGGCGCAGCGCATCCTCACCCGTCAGCGCCAGCACCGCAGAGAGCTTGATGTCGATCGACGGCGCGTCTTTCGCTACTGCCAGCAGATCCGTGTCGTTACCCATTGCCGCCTGCAGCCGTTCTTCCCATACCGGCTCGGCAACGGCTGCCGGTGAACTTGCGGCGGCGGCTTCTGCGGAACGATTGTTTGCCCTGATGAACTTGCTGAACATGGTTTCACGATACGGAAGGTTGCCAATCGCGTATTGTGCCAGTTAGTTGTTCAAATATTCTTCCCGCAAGCACCGCATGAACAAGAGCTTTCCCGGCTCAAGCGCTGCGCTCACGAGCTAAACTGCGACACTCTCAACCTTCCGCGCGCCCGCCTCTCCAACCGATGACTGCCGCCGTGTCACGATTACCCGCATCGCCTTGCGCAACCAAGCCATGATCGGCGTTTTCGACTCCGGCCTGGGCGGCCTCTCGGTGCTCGCGGCACTGGCCGATGCGCTGCCGCATGCCGACTTCTGCTACTACGCCGACACCGCCCACGTCCCCTACGGCAACAAGACCGAGGCGCAGATTCAGGGGCGCGTGACGGCCATCGGCGAACACCTCACCCGCCTCGGCTGCGGCCTGCTGGTCGTGGCCTGCAACACCGCCACGGCAACCGCGGTAGAGGCGCTGCGCGCTGCGCATCCGGGCATCCCCGTAGTGGGCGTCGAACCCGGCATCAAGCCGGCCGCGCAGGAGACTAAAAGCGGCCGCATCGCCGTGCTGACGACCGAAGCCACCGCCAACAGCCTGCGCCTCAAGCAACTGATCCGCGACCACGCCGGCCGCGTCGAGGTCTTCGTCGAGCCCTGCCCGGGATGGGCGACCCATGTCGAAATGCTGCAGTTGGACGATCCGGCACTGGCGGCCGACGTCCGCGCCCGCATCGAACCGCTGCTGGACAAGGGCGTCGACCGCATCGTGCTGGGCTGCACGCACTACAGTTTTCTGGCGCCGCTGCTGAACGAAGTATTAGGCCAGCGTGCGCAACTGGTAGATGTCGCCGCCGCCGTAGCGCGCCAGACGCAGCGCCTGGCCGGCGCTCTCGCCCGGCGCGGCGGCAAACTTCAGCTGCACGCCTCGGCCCATCCTGAACGCCTGCGCGCCGCCCTGCCGCGCCTGCATCTCGGCCGCCTTGCCGCGCGGCCGGTCTAGCGCCGCTGCGCGCTAACCACGCCCGGCACTTCGCGCAGCAAAACCAGGGCCTTCTGCAAGGCCGCCGTACCTGACAGCTCGACGGTAAAGCTCATGTGTGCGATGCCGGCCCGGGTCTGCGTCCTGACCGCCGTGACGTTGATCTTCTCGCGCGTCAGGATGTCGGATATGTCGCGCAGCAGTCCTTGCCGGTCGCCGGCGTCGACCAGCAGGTCCACCGAATAGACCGCGCCCGACTGGGCGGCCCACTGCTCGCCCCATTCGGTGCCGATGACCCGCTCGGGATTGCGCGCCGCCATGTTGCGGAAGTTGCTGCAATCCACCCGGTGGATCGAGATGCCCTTGCCGCGCGTGACAAAGCCGGTGATGGCGTCAGGCGGAATCGGCTTGCAGCAGAGGCCGACCTGCGTCAGCAGCTTGTCCACGCCGACAACAAGAATGCGGCTGTCGCCGGCGCGGCTTTTGCGTGTATGGATCTCAGGTTCGGGCTCCAGGGCCGCCGTGCTGCCGCGCAAGGCCACGTCCAGCGCCCGCATGCCGACTTCACCGCGCGCCACGGCGAGAAACAGAGCCTCGGCGCTCTTCAGTCCGAGCTTGGCCGCCAACTCGTCGAGATTGGCCTGACTCTGGCTTTCGCGCTGCAACTCGCGCGTGACCAGACTGCGTCCCTGCGCCAGCAGTTCCGCATCGTCGAGTGCGGCAAACCATTGCTTGACCTTGGAGCGCGCGCGCGGCGAAGCGAGATAGGCCTGCGTCGGGTTCAGCCAGTCGCGCGACGGCCCGCCGCTCTTGACGGTGACCACCTCGATGCGCTGCCCGGTTTTCAGCGGCGTGTTGAGCGGCACCATGTGGCCGTCGATCTTGGCACCGCGACAGCGGTGACCCAGATCGGTATGCAAGCGGTAGGCAAAGTCCAGCGCCGTGGCGCCGCGCGGCAGGTCGATGACCTTGTCCTGCGGCGTCAGCACGTAAATCGTGTCATCCAGCGCGGCGCGCTTGAACTGTTCCACCCACTCGGCGGAATCGGCGATTTCGTCGCGCCAGGACAACAGCTGCCGCAGCCAGGAGATCTTGTCTTCATAGGCGCCACCGGCCTTCACCGAACTGCCTGACTCCTTGTAGCGCCAGTGGGCGGCAACGCCGAGTTCGGCATGCTCGTGCATCTCGCGGGTGCGGATCTGCACCTCCAGCGAGCGCCCATCCTCCACTTCCACGGCGGTATGCAGCGAACGGTAGAAATTTCCCTTGGGATGCGAAATGTAGTCGTCGAATTCGCCGTGGATCGGCTGCCACAAGTGATGGACAATGCCCAGTGCCGTGTAGCAATCCTTGATTTCGTCCACGATGATGCGGACCGCGCGCACGTCGTAGACGTTGGCAAAGTCGATATCCTTGCCGCGCATCTTGTTCCAGATGCTGAAGATGTGCTTCGGCCTGCCATAGATTTCGGCGCGAACGCCGACCGCCGCTACCTCGGCCTGCAGCCGGGCTACCGCGTCGTCGATGAAGCTGGCACGCTCGGAGCGCTTTTCGTCCAGCATCTTCGCAATGCGCTTGTAGGTTTCCGGCTCCAGGTAACGGAAGGACAGGTCTTCGAGTTCCCACTTCACATGCCAGATGCCGAGCCGGTTGGCCAGCGGCGCGTAGATCAGCAGGCTTTCCTGCGCCATTTGCAGGCGCTGTTCGCCCGGCTGGCTGTTGAGGAAACGCAGCGTCTGCACGCGGCTGGCGAGCCGCAGCAGCACAACGCGGATGTCATCGACCATGGCCAGCAGCATCTTGCGCAGAATCTCGGCCTGGGGCTTCACCTCGGCCCGCAAGTCGGCGGCGCCCTGCCCGGCCACGGTACCCGCACCCGCTGCGGCCCGCGTCAGCGGGCGCAGACTGCCGAGCCGGTGCAGGCCCGCCACCAGTCCGGCCACCGTATCGCCATAGCCGGCTTTCAGGCGTTCGTTGCCGTCCTTGACATGATCGGTGGCGGCAAACAACAGGGCGGCGATGCGCGCATCAACGTCGAGATCGAGCGAGGCCACAATCAAGGCCATGCCCAGAGCGTGCTGCAGGATGGATTCGCCGGTGCCGAGGAGCTTCCCGCCATAGGCCTCGCGCGCCAAAGTCAGCGCCTCGACGGCACCGGCCGCGCCATCTGCGGAAAGTCCAAGACAAAGTTTGGTCAGAGTCTCGGCTTCGCCGCTCGACTGCTGGAGGGAATGCACTACGGAAACCATGCTTCAATTATCCCATGGGGCGTATATTCCGCGGTCGATGAAGAAACTGCCGCATATCTCCCCCTACCTCCTGCTGACCCTGGCCAACCTGTTGTGGGCCGGCAACTGGATCATCGGCCGGGCCTTTCGCGGCGAATTGCCGCCGATCGCGCTGTCATTCTGGCGCTGGGCGGTCGCTGTGGTCTGTCTGCTGCCGCTGTCCCTGCCGCAGCTGCGCCGCGACTGGCCGCAGCTGCGCGCGGCCTGGCCCTGGCTGCTGCTCTTCGGTGCGCTCGGCACCGGCGGCTACAACGCGCTGGCCTACCTCGGCCTGCAATACACCACAGCCATCAACGGCTCACTGCTGAATTCCTTCGTGCCCATCATGATCGTGCTGATCTCCTGGCTGCTGCAGGGCAGGCGCCTGCACGGCCGCGACGCGGCAGGCATTCTGGTCTCGTTCGTCGGCGTCGTCGCCATCGTCGCCCGCGGCGAACTGCAGCACCTGCGCGAACTTGCGCTGAACGTCGGCGACCTGTGGATTCTGGCATCGGTGCTGGCCTGGTCGGCCTATACCCTGCTGCTGTCGCGCCGGCCGCTGGTGCATCCGCTGGCGTTTCTCACCGCCATCAGCATCACCGGCCTGATCTTCCTGTTTCCCCTGTATCTCTGGGAAATGGCCCAGGGACGCCATATCACGCCCACTCCGGCAGCGATAGCCGGCATCGTCTACACCGGCGTCGGTCCCGCCTTCCTCGGCTACATCCTGTGGAATCGCGGCGTCGCCGAAGTCGGCGCGGCGCGTGCGGGGCTGTTCATGCACCTGGTGCCGGCCTTCGGCATCGTCCTGGCGATGATCTTCCTCGACGAGAAACCGGCCCCCTACCATGCTGCCGGCATCGGCCTGATCTTCGCCGGCATCTGGCTCAACACCCGCCGCCTGAAATGATCGGCAAGCTGTCCGCATGGTGGCGGCAGCACCGGGCCAACACGCTCGATATCCCGGACGCATTGTGGCATGACGTCGAAGGCGACCTGCCGTTTCTCGGCCACCTGACGCCGGACGAACGCGCCCGGCTGCGCCGGCTGGCGCGCGAATTCATCGCCACGAAGCAATGGAGCGGCGCGCAGGGGCTGCAACTGACGCCGCACATCCAGCTCGCCATTGCCCTGCAGGCCTGCCTGCCCATCCTGCATCTGGGGCTGGCCTGGTATGCCGGCTGGGTCGGCATCGTGGTCTATCCGGGCGACTTCCTCATTCCGCGGCAGATGATGGACGAGGACGGCGTGGTGCACGAGTTCGACGACGAAGTCATGGGCGAAGCCTGGCACGGCGGCCCGGTGCTGATCTCCTGGTTCGAACATGCGGAAGACGCCGAAGGCATCAATGTCGTACTCCACGAGTTCGCCCACAAGCTGGACATGAAGAGCGGCGAAGCCGACGGCACGCCGCCGATGCACGAGGGCATGTCGCGACAACTCTGGATCGAGGTCATGAGCACGGCCTTCGGCGACTTTCAGCAGCGCGTCGATAGCGGCGAGGAAACGCCGCTCGATCCCTATGGCGCCGAATGGCCCGCCGAGTTCTTCGCCGTCGCCAGCGAAGCCTTCTTCGAGCATCCCGGGTTGCTCAGGGGCGAATACCCGGAGGTCTATGAGCAGTTCAGGCTGTTCTACCGGCAGGATCCGTCGGTAGCCGCGTAGCGCGCCTGCTCACGCCCTGCTGAGGTCGTGGTGCGTGAGCGGCAGCGAGCGGATGCGCTTGCCGGTGGCGGCGAAGATGGCGTTGCACACGGCCGGCGTCAGCGGCAGGATGGCCGGTTCGCCGTGCCCGCCCCAGAAGCCCCCGCTCGGCACCAGCAAGGTTTCAACCCTGGGCATCTCGGACATCTGCGGCAGCCGGAAATCATGGAAGTTCGATTCCGTGATGCGCCCGTCCTTCACCGTGTTCTCCTGGTAGAGGATGCTGCCGAGGCCGAAGACGACGTTGCTCTCGGCCTGGGCGCGACAGGTATCGGGATTGACGACGTAGCCGGAGTCGATGGCGACGACAATGCGCCGCACCTTCACCTCGCCCCTGGCGCTGACCGAGACTTCGGCCACCATGGCGGCGAAACTGCCGAAGCCGTCGGCCACCGCCAGACCGCGATGGACGCCCGCCGGCAGGGGCGTGCCCCAACCCGCCGCCTTGGCCGCAGCTTCGAGAACGAGACGGTTCTTGTCGCCGGGCTTCAGCATCGCCAGCCGGTACTCCAGCGGATCCCGGCCGGCAGCGATGGCCAGTTCGTCGATGAAGCATTCCCGGTAGAAGGCGTTCTGCTGGCCCGGCGCGCGCCAGAAGCCGACCGGGACATGGCCGTTGCGCATGGCATAGTCGACCTGCTGGTGCGGCACCGTGTAAGGCATGTCGCTGAAGGTGCGTACCGCCGAAAAGTCGATGCCCTCCTTGTTCAGCGCATCCGGCATCAGGACCTTGAGGATGGAGGGACAGGCGATGCGCGTCTGCAGCGCGACGAGATTGCCCGCGGCATCGACACCGGCCTTCATCCGCACCACGCTCGCCGGGCGGTAGAAGCCATGCTGCATGTCCTCGGCACGCGACCACATCATCTTCACCGGCGTTCCCGGCATGGCCTTCGCAATCATGACGCCCTGCCTGACGAAATCCTGCGGCCCGCCGCGTCGGCCAAAGCCGCCGCCGAGCATCATCTTGTGCACCTCGACCTTTTCCGGCGGCAGGCCGGCGGTCTCGGCGGCGGCGGCCAGCGAGGCTTCGCCGTTCTGCGTCGCGGTCCACACCTCGAGGAAACCTTCCGGCTTCAGCCACGCCGTGCAGGTTTGCGGCTCCATGGTGGCGTGGTTGAGGTAAGGCGAGGAGTATTCGGCCTCGATCACCTTCGCCGCAGCGGCCAGCGCCGCACCGGCATCGCCAAGCTTGCGCGCCTGCGGCAGCTTGGGATCGGCCAGGCCGTCGCGCAGCATGGCCATGATGCTGGCGGTGGACGCGCCGCCGTTGGCACCGGCATCCCATTCGATCTTGAGTGCCTTCAGCGCCTGGTCGGCACGCCACCAGCTGTCGGCTATGACGGCGACGAAATCGGCCTCGCGCACCACTTTCTTCACGCCGCGCATCTTCTCCGCCGTCGCGGCATCGACGCTCTTCAGCCTGCCGCCGAACACCGGGCACTGTGCCAGCGATGCGTGCAGCATGCCGGGCAAGACCACGTCGACGGCGAACACCGGCTTGCCCATGACCTTGTCCGGGATGTCGAAGCGATGCATCGGCTTGCCGGCGATTTTCCAGTCCTTCGGGTCGCGCAGGACGACGTCCTTGGGCGGTTCGAGTTTCGCCGCCTCGGCGGCCACTTCACCGTAGCGCAGGCGACGCCTGCTCGGCCCGTGGCTGATGACGCCGCGCTCTGCCGCGCACTCGGCGGCCGGTACTTTCCAGCGTGCAGCGGCGGCGTTGATCAGCATCACCCGCGCTGCGGCACCGGCCCTGCGCACGTAGTCCTGGGAACTGCGCACACCCTGGCTGCCCCCGGTAGACATCGAGCCCCAGATGCGCTTCCTGCGGATGTGTTCATTCGGCGAAGCGAACTCGGAACTGACCCTGGCCCAGTCGCAATCCAGTTCTTCCGCCACCAGTTGCGCCAGAGCGGTGTAGGTTCCCTGCCCCATTTCCGAACGGGCGATGCGCACCACGACCCGGTCATCGGGGTGGATCACCACCCAGGCATTGACTTCGACGGGCGGCAGGCCCGCGCCTGCCCGGGCAGCCAGGGGAAAAGAAAATTCGAGCGCAAGTCCGCCGCCCAGCGCGACGGATGCCTTGAGGAATTCGCGACGACCGATTTTCATGGCGCTCAGCCTTTCTTCGCCGCGTCCGCCGACGGCGGCTGGCCGGCGACGGCATGGATCGCTTCGCGCACCCGGCTGTAGCTGCCGCAACGACACAGGTTGCTCAGCGCCTGGTCGATCTCGGCATCCGTCGGATCGGGTTTCTTTTCCAGCAGCGCTGCCGCCGACATGATCATGCCGGTCTGGCAATAGCCGCACTGCGGCACTTCATGCTCTATCCAGGCCTGCTGCAGGCGATGCACGCCACCCTTGCCCAAACCCTCGATGGTCACCACCTTCCTGCCGGCGGCGGCGGACGCCGGCATGGCGCAGGAGCGCACTGCCGCACCGTCGACCTGAACCGTACAGGATCCGCAGACGCCGACGCCGCAACCGTACTTGGTGCCGGGCAGGCCAAGGTGGTCGCGCAACACCCACAGCAGCGGCATGTCCGGCTCGACATCGACCTGATGAAGCTTGCCATTCACGTTCAGCGTAAGCATGTAGCCTCCTTGAAAGAACGGGAGCCTGCTGGAGCGGGATTCGCGCTGCGCGCCTGCGTCCGGGGGAAGGCTCTAGGTCCCCAGTGACTGCTCCAGCAACTCGTGATAGACGAAGGCCAGCAGCGGAATCGATTCCTCGGCGCCGACGTCCATGAACTGGATGCCAAGCTGATGGGGCGTATCGGTCTCGCCGGAGCGGTCGACGTTGATGGCGCGAATGATTCCCTGCACTTCCAACAAGGCCTCGATGCCGTTGACCACCACCTTGAACTTGATCACCAGCCGCTGACCCTTCTCGCCGAGCGGCTGCTTCAGCACCATCTGCGCGCCGCCGATGCTGAGATTGACGATGGTGCCGGGAATCTGCATCGGCTCGCCTTCGCAAGAACTGATTACGCAGATCACCCGGACCGCGGCGCGGGCGCCCTTGCGCACCACCAGCGACCTGACCTCGCGGGGATAGGCCAGGTGCAGATAGGGATAGGGCGTATTGACACTCTTGAGTATCTGCGTCGAAAACGCATAGGCATTCTTGCCCGAAAAAGCCCTCAGGATGAATCCCTGGCCCTCGCGCATCAGCAAGTATTTGCCGTCGATCATCGGCGACGTGACGAGCACGCTGCGCCCCTTGGACATCCCGATCAGCCGGACCGAATAGCGCTCGACAGCGTCACCGCTCTGGCCCTGCAGATTCACCATGTCCCCGATCAGGAGGCGCGCCTCCTCCAGCAGAATCTGCTTCTCGGTGGCGACCTCGCCGGCCTGTTCCTGAGTATCGGCCATTCAGCTTTTCCTTGCTGAACTGGCGGCTACTAATCTGCAAAAGTGTGCATCGATCGTGTTCATGGTCATGCCGGAGAATGATAGGACACCGAGACGGCGCCCCGAAGTATCCCCGACCTCTTGACGCCGGTCAATTGACATTGAATGGGAAAATTCCCCCGTCAGCAGGCCAGGCGCCGATCTCATGCCGGCTTCGGACCGCATCCTATCCTGCAGCCTGATGCGCGAACTCAATCCCGGCTCCTGACCTGCAGCGGCAGAAAGCCGGCCACCGCCACCGCCACGGCAGCAGCCAGCACCAGGAAAGCGGCAGAATAGCTGCCGGTGACGTCGAACAGGAATCCGGTCATGGGCATTGCCAGCATCACCATGACGATAGTGACCGGCTGCATGCGCCCCATCACACGGCCGAACACCAGGGGGCCATAAATCCTGGCGAGGATCGCGCCCCAGGCCGGCAGGAAGGCACCGGAAGCCATACCCACGGAAAGGGCGGCCAGCACCATGACCCAGAATACGGGCGACTGGGTCAGCACCAACAAGGGCGCACCCACCATCACCAGCGCTCCTAGAATCGCGGTTTTCAAATTGATCCGGTCGGCAAAAACGCTGAACAGCAGTTTGCCGCTGACGCCGGCGACGGAAATCACCGATATCAGCAAGGCTGCCTGCTTGGGTGCCACACCATGCCCCACGGCAAATGGCACCAGATTCGCCAGCACTGCGGTAAAAGCCGCCATCAATACGCCGACAGCCAGCGAAATGCGCCAGAAAGCCGCATCCCGCAGCAGGTCCGGCATCTCGGCATTCGTCGCCGCGGCAGCCGCTCCCTGAGCATCAACGGCCGCCACAGCACCGTCGGGCAGCAATCCCAGATCAGCCGGGCGGCTTCTCACAAGCAGCAGGATGGGCGGCAGCAGAAGCAACAGAACGACGCCCGCCATCGAGAGACACGCCGTCCGCCAGCCGTAGGCATCGATCAAGGTCTGCAACATCAAGGGCACCAGCAAGCCGCCGAGGGACGTGCCGATCGCAGTCACGCCCAAAGCCCGCCCCCGCTGCCGGGAGAACCAGCGTGCCACCAGGGTATTGGCCCCCAGGGGGCCCAGCAGCGTGTTCGACACCGACATCACCACGCCGAAGACGAGGATGAATTCCCATACGTTGCGGGCAAGCGAAATCAGCACCAGGGCCGCAGAGAGAAACAAGGCCCCGATGGTGAACAGCACGCGGGCGGAACGCTTGTCCATCAAGGTGCCGGCTGCAGGAGAAATCAGGATCGAGGTCAGCGCCCCCGCCGTCATTGCCCACATCATCTCCATCCGCGAAGCACCGAACTCCGTGCCTATGGGCAATACCAGCAGACCAAAAGAATAACTGGTCAAGCCGTTGCTCAACCCCAGCCCCAGCATCGCCACGGCAACAATCCGCCATCCGTAATACATCAAGTTCTCCTTGGTCTGATCATGTTGCCGGATGACTCCGTCACCTTGCGCAGGACACCATTCCAGCTCAGCGGCGGCGCCGCTGAGCTGGAATGGTGTCCTGCGCAAGGTGAC